>Ga0307296_10001495_pt1 | contig 11727 bp, 7 predicted proteins | sample ER_DNA_153_FD_194467 | JGI IMG/M metagenome (GOLD analysis project Ga0307296, IMG submission 194467) | Bulk soil microbial communities from the East River watershed near Crested Butte, Colorado, United States - ER_DNA_153 | ecosystem: Environmental > Terrestrial > Soil > Floodplain | place: USA... | reverse complement strand
CCTGACCGGCCTGGACGAGCGGCTGACCGCCGCCCGGGAACGCCACGCCGAGCTCAGCGAGGCCGCCGGGGCGGCCGCCAACCGCCTCCAGGCGGCCACCGAGGCCGCCGGGGCCGCCGCCGACCTGGAGCCCGACGCCCCCTGCCCGACCTGCGGCCAGCCGCTGGGGGCGGCGGCCCACGCCGAGCTGCGCCGCCGCCACGACGACGAGCTGGCCGCGGCCGGGGCCGCCCACGACGCCGCGGTCACGGCCCGCCCGGAGGCGGTCACCGCCGGCAAGGCCCTGGCCGAGCGCCGGGCCGCCCTGGCCGAGCTGCTGGAGCAGGCCCGGGCCGCCGAGACCAGGGCGGTCAAGGCCACCGCCCTGGTCGAGGCGGCCGGCGAGGCGCTGGAGCGGAACCTGGCCGACGTGGCCGCCCGCCAGCGCGCCCTCGACCAGGCCCCCGACCCCGGCTTCGACCCCGACGCCTGGACCCGGGCCCGGCAGGCCGCCGCCGCCCAGAAGGAGGCGGCCCTGCACCTGGCCGGGCTGGAACGCCGGGTCGCCCAGGCCGACGCCGAGCGCGGCCTGGCCAAGCAGGCCCTGGCCCGGGCCGACCAGGCCGACGCCAGGGCGGCCGCCCTGGACGCCGAGGCGGCCGCCCTGGGCCCGGCCGACGCCGTCCTGACCGAGGCCAGGGAGCGGCAGAAGGCGGCCACCCAGGCGGCCACCGCCGCCCACGGGGCCCGCAGCGCCGCCGCCCAGGCCCACGCCGGGGCCGGCCGTCTGGCCGAGACCCGCCAGGCGGCCCTGGAGGCGGCCCGCGGCCAGCACGAACGGGTCGCCGGCCTGGAGGAGCAGGCCGCCTACCTGCACCGGCTGGCCGACCTGGTCGCCGGGTTCCGGCTGCACCTGGTCAGCCGGCTGGGGCGGCGGCTGTCGGTGGAGAGCGCGGCCCTGTTCGCCGAGCTGACCGACCACGAGTACCAGGACCTGGTGGTCGACCCCGAGGACTACGCCATCCGCATCGCCGACGCCGGCACCGAGCACGAGCTGTCGCGCTTCTCCGGGTCCGAGAACGACCTGGCCAGCCTGTCGCTGCGGGTCGCGGTCAGCCTGGTCATCGCCGAGAGCGCCGGCGAGCTGGGCCTGCTGGTGCTGGACGAGGTGCTGGGGGCGCTGGACCGGGAGCGGCGCGAGCGGATGCTGGACGCGCTGACCAGGCTCCAGGGCCGGTTCCGTCAGGTCCTCCTGGTCACCCACAACGACGAGGTGAAGGACCTGCTCCCGGCCGCGATCGAGGTCCGCCGGGGCCCCGACCGCAGCTCGGTGGCGGCGCTGCGCGACTGACCCGCACCCGCGCGCGGGTTGCTTGCCTCGTTGCGTTCCGGTAACCGCTGCCCCATACTGCGCCGACCTGTGTGCGCGCCGCGTGGGCCAGCCCGCGGCATGTGGGAACAACCGCCGGCCAGGAAGCGTTGCCGGGGAACGCCACGCACGAACCAAGTAAGGAGAACACCCTGTGGCCGACGCAGAGGAAGAGGAGGAGGGGCAGGTCGAGGCCTCTCTGGAAGAACTGATCGCGAAGAAGGCCGACCGGCCGACCATCACCGACGACGAGGACGAGGACGAGTCGCTGCTGGCCGCCGGCCGCGACGAGGCACGCGAGCCGCTCACCACCAAGGTGCTGCCCGTCCAGCACAATGAGTTCGTGTGCAAGAGCTGTTTCCTGGTCAAGCACCGCAGCCAGCTCGCCGACCGCCGGCGAACGCTGTGCCGCGACTGCGCCTAGGCATGGCGCCGGAGGGCCCGGGGGGGTCCGGGGGACCGCCGGGGTGGTCCCCCGGTGCATCGGCTGGACGGGTCCTCCGGCCGCTGGCCGCCCTGGTCAGCGGGGCGCTGCTGGCCGCGGCGTTCCCGGCCCTCGACCTGGGCCTGCTGGCCCTGGTCGCCCTGGTCCCGCTGCTGCTGGCGACCGAGACCGTCCGGCCCCGCACCGCCGCCGCCCTCGGCTACCTGGCCGGGCTGACCTTCTTCGGCCTGCACCTGCTGTGGATCGCCCAGTTCCTGTCCTGGACCGGGGCGGCCGCCTGGCTGGCCTGGGGGGCGCTCGGCGCCGTCGAGGCGGCCTTCTTCGCCGCCTTCTTCGCCCTGGTCCCGGCGACCCGGCCCCTGGGGGCGTGGCGGCTGCTGGTCCTGCCCGCCTGCTGGGCGGTGCTGGAGCTGGTCCGCGCCTACCATCCCATGGGCGGGTTCCCCTGGGGCCTGCTGGCCGTCAGCCAGCACGGCGGCGGGCCGCTGCTGCCCCTGGCCCGGGTCGTGGGCGGCTTCGGGCTGGCCGCGGTGATCGTGGCCGTCAACCTGGCCGTGGCCCTGTGGCTGCCGGCCCTGCGGGCCACGGCCCGGGAGCGTTCCTGGCGCCCGAAGCTGGCCGCCCTGGTCGGGCTGCCGCTGCTGGTGGCCGGGCTGCTGGGGGCGCGGCTGGCCGTGCCCGCCGCCCCGGCCCCGTCCGGGCCGCCCCTGGACGTGGTCGTGGTCCAGGCCGGGCTGCGCGGCGGCCACGGGCTGGCCCAGGGCCAGACCACCGAGCGGGTCTTCGCCAACCACGTCGGCCACACCGAGGCCCTCGCGGGCGCCCCCGGCGGCCCGCCCGACCTGGTCGTCTGGGGCGAAGGGGCGGCCGACGCCGACCCGCTGACCAACCCCGACCGGCTGGCCGCGGTCACCAGGGCGGCCAGGGCGGCGGGGGCGCCCATCCTGCTCGGGGCCACCACCCGCCTGGACGCCACCCACCTGGCCACCGAGGGCCTGCTGTTCACCCCCGAGGGCCGGCTGGCCGACCGCTACCAGAAGCGCCGCCTGGTCCCCTTCGGTGAGTTCGTCCCCTTCGGGAGCGTGCTGGGCCGGCTCATCCCGGCCACCCGCGAGGGTGTCCCCTACGACAAGGTGCCCGGCCACCGCCTGGAGCCGCTGCTGATCGACGGGGTCCCGGTGGGGCCGCTGATCTGCTGGGAGTCGGCCTACCCGGGCGACGCCCGCCAGCTCACCCGCGAGGGCGCCCGGCTGCTGCTGGTCATGACCAACAACGCCTCGTTCGGGACCGGGGCCGGGCCGCGTCAGCACCTGGCCGCCGGGCAGCTGCGGGCGGTCGAGTCGGGCCGGACCATCGTCCAGGCGGCGGTCACCGGGATCAGCGCGGTGATCGAGCCGACGGGGGCGACCCGGCAGGAGACCGGGCTGTACCAGGACACGGTGATCCGGGTCCAGGCGGAGCAGCGCACCGGGGCGACGCCGTACGTGCGGTTCGGGCGGGGGATCGAGGCCGGGCTGGTCGGGGTGGCGGTGGGGGGGCTGGTCCTGGCCGGGTTGCTGTGGCGCCGGGGGCTCGGCGGGGTGGGCCGGCCGGGCCCGTCGGCCCCGCTCCGAGAAGAACACCCGGTGGGAAGTCCATGAGGGCGCTGGTGGTGATCCCGACCTACGACGAGGCCGAGTCGGTGGTGGAGGTGCTGGACCGGGTGCTCCAGGCCGAGCCGCGGGCGGACGTGCTGGTGGTGGACGACGGCAGCCCGGACGGGACGGCCGAGCTGGTGAAGAAGCGGGCCGCGGACGAGCCGCGGGTGCACCTGATGGAGCGGTCGGGCAAGCAGGGACTGGGGGCGGCCTACCGGGCCGGGTTCGGGTGGGGGCTGGAGCGGGGCTACGACGCCCTGGTCGAGATGGACGCCGACCTGTCGCACCCCCCGGACCGGCTCCCGGCCCTGCTGGACGGGCTGGCCACCGCCGACCTGGTGATCGGGTCGCGGTACGTGCCCGGGGGGCGGACGGTCAACTGGAGCCGGACGCGCGAGGCCATCTCGCGCGGCGGCAACACCTACGTGCGCCTGGCCCTGCGGGTGCCGGTGCACGACTGCACCGCCGGCTACCGGGCCTACCGGCGCGAGGTGCTGGAGGAGCTGCCGGTGGAGGCGGTGCGGTCCAACGGCTACTGCTTCCAGGTCGAGATGGTCCACAAGGCCTGGCAGGAGGGCTTCCGGGTGACCGAGGTGCCGATCACCTTCACCGAACGCGCCTCCGGGGTCTCCAAGATGAGCAGGCAGATCGTGGCCGAGGCGCTGCTGCGGGTCACCCAGTGGGCGCTGACCGGGGGGCGGCGCCGGGCCAGGCGGCACCATCCGCGCAGCGTCGCCCGCGAGGCCGGCTGACGGGCGACGCCGTGACCTGGGACGCCGCCGCCGAGGCGGCCACGATCACCGGCACCCTGCGGGCGCTGGCCCCCGAACCCACCGCGGTGCCGGTGATCAAGACCAGCCGGCCGTTCTACGGCGCCCGGGTGGCCGACCTGCGCCGCACCGCCGCCGCCTGGCGGCGCGGGCACCGCCAGGCGAGCCCGGCGCAGGTCGCCGAGCTGGCCGACCGGCTCTGGCAGGCCGGCGTCCGGGAGGAGCAGCTGGTCGCCTGCTTCCTGCTCGCCGGCGACCGGGCGGCCCTGGCCGCCACCGACCCGGCCCGGATGCGGGCCTGGACGGCCCTGCTCGACAACTGGGAGACCACCGACCAGCTGGGCATGAACGTGCTGGGGCCGCTGGTCGCCCTCGACCCGGGCCGCCGGTTCGGGCTGCTGGAGGCGATGGCCGCCGACCCCCGCTCCTTCACCCGGCGGCTCGCGCTGGTCGCCTGCACCCGGCTGGCCCGGACCGACGGCGCGGCCGCCCTGTGGCCGCGGGTGGCCGGGCTGCTGCTGGCCCTGGCCGCCGACCGGGAGGCGGCCCTGCCCAAGGCCAGCTCGTGGGTGCTGCGCAGCTGGTTGGGGCCGTGCCCGGCCGAGGTGGCGGCCTTCGTCGACGGCCACGCCGGGCTGCTGCCCGCCCTGGCCGTCAGGGAGACCAGGGCCAAGCTGGCCACCGGCCGCAAACGCCCCCCTCGCCGGCCCGCCCCGGCCGGAGGCCGCCGGTGACCGCCGGGCCCCTGGCCGCCGCCCGGCTGGCCGAGCGGGCCGCCGAGGTGGCGATCTGCCTGGACTTCGACGGGACCATCGCCCCGATCGTCGAGGACCCGGCGGCGGCCCGGCCGCTGCCCGGGATCGTCGAGCTGCTGGGGCCGCTGGCCGACCGCTACGCCGCCCTGGCCCTGATCTCCGGCCGGCCGGCCACCTACCTGGCCAGCCACGCCGCCGCCCCCGGGGTGCGCTACCTGGGCATGTACGGGCTGGAGGAGATCGTCGAGGGGCGGGTCCAGGTCGACCCGCGCCTGGAGGCGGCCCGGCCGGCGGTGGCCGCCGCCGCCCAGGACCTGGCCGGCGACCCGGCGGTCACCGCCAGCGGCGCCCACCTGGAGGACAAGCGCTACGCGGTCGCCGTCCACACCCGCCGGGTCGCCGACCCCGACCGCTGGGCCGCCCCCATCGACCAGGCCGCGGCCCGCGTCGGGGCCCGCCACGGCCTGGAGGTCGTGCCCGGCCGGATGGTCTGGGAGCTGCGCCCCCAGGTGCGCAGCGACAAGGGCGACGCCGTCCGCCGGGTGGCGGCCGAGTCGGGCGCCCGCCGCCTGGTCGTGGTCGGCGACGACCGCGGCGACCTGCCCGCGTTCGCGGTCGCGGCCGAGAGGGGCGACGGCCTGCGGGTGGCGGTCCGCTCGGCCGAGGCCCCGGCCGAGCTGCTGGCCGCCGCCGATCTGGCCGTCGACGGGCCGGAAGGCGTGCGGGAGCTTCTCGAGCACCTCCTCGCCTGAGGACGCGCCGACGGGTAGCATCATTCGCTGCCGTGCGCATCGAGTCCTCCGTCACCGCCGTCTCCTGGGTCCCCCTGGACTGCGTCGAAGGGGGCCAGCGGCTCCACTTCCACGTGGGCGCGGCCCAGTACGACGACCCGCCGCCCGGCCACCTCGACGACCTCCCCGGGCTGCTGACCGCCGGCCGGGTCCGGCTGGCCAACCAGCTCCGGGCCTACGTCGAGGTCGACGACGGCCGCATCGTCGCCCACGGCCAGTCCGGCCAGGGCCACGTCGGCGCCCCCGGCCACCCGGCACGCCCCACCTCGAGCCTGGGTTCGGGTTCGGGTTCGGGGGGTCCGGGGGGGGCGGCGCCCCCCGCGTTCGTCGGGTTCGCGGCGGTGCCCCTGCCGGACCTGCACCCCGACCCGGTGGTCGGGGACGGCTGGGTGCGGTTCGGGCAGACCGCCGGCGGGCTGCTGTCGCTGGGCATGCCGTACTCGACGGCCGCCACCGACCCGACCCGGCTGGCCGCGCCGGCCGCCTGGACCACCCTGGCCCTGACCATCCACGCCGACGGGACCAGCGAGGGGGCCCTGGTCGGGGCCAGCCCGTTCCCCCGGCACTGGGTCTACGACCGGACGGGGCGGCTGATCGCCACCTCCGGGGTGGTCGACTTCACCGGCTGGCAGGCCGACGCCTGGGACCCGTTCACCCCCTGGGGCGGCCGCGACGCCCCGGTGCGGTCCACCGCCGTCGAGACCGCCCTGGAACGGGAGCTGTCGCGGATCGTGCTCGACTCGGCCCCGCACTGGCTGCGCCTGCGCAAGGGCGCCACCCTGGTCGAGCAGGGCGACCCCGGCCACGAGCTGTACCTGCTCTTCGACGGGCTGCTGGCGGTCGAGATCGACGGCCGCACCGTGGTCGAGCTGGGCCCGGGCGCCGTGGTCGGCGAGCTGGCCCTGCTGGAGGGGGGCCGGCGCACGGCCACCCTGCGGGCCGTCACCCCCTGCCGGGTCGCGGCCGTGCCCGGCGACCGGATCGACCGGGCCGCCCTGACCGAGCTGGCCCGCAGCCGCGGATGGCCCGGGCCGGCCGGGGACGACCCGGCATGACCGTCTGCCCGGTCTGCGGGGAGCAGAACCCGGCCAGGGCCAGCTTCTGCCTGCACTGCGGGTCCCAGCTGCCGGCCGCCGGGGCGGCCAGCCGCCCGGCCCGCAAGACGGTCACGGTGGTGTTCACCGACCTGGCCGGGTCGGGCGCGCTCGGCCAGCGGCTCGACCCGGAGTCGCTGGCCGTGGTCATGGCCCGCTGGTTCGACCACCTGCGGGCGGTGCTGGAGCGCCACGGCGGCCGGGTCCAGAAGTTCGTCGGCGACGCCGTGGTGGCCGTGTTCGGCATCCCGGTGGTCAACGAGGACGACGCCCTGCGGGCGGTCAGGGCCGCGGCCGGGCTCCGCGGCGGCCTGGGCCCGCTCAACGACGAGCTGGAACGCGACTGGGGGGTGACGATCGGCCCACCTCGGACCGGCGTCAACACCGGCGAGGTGGTCACCGGCGACCCGGCCATCGGCGACGCCCTGGTCCTGGGCGACGCCGTCAACGTGGCCGCCCGGCTCGAGCAGGTGGCCGCCCCCGGCGAGGTCCTGCTCGGCCAGTCGACCTACCGGCTGGTCAGGGACGCGGTCGAGGTCGAACGGGTCACGCCGCTGCACCTCAAGGGCAAGGGCGCCCCGGTGGTCGCCTACCGGCTGGTCCAGGTCGACCCGGGCGCCCCCGGCCACGCCCGCCGCCAGGACGCCCCCATCGTCGGCCGCGAGCCCGAGCTGCGCCTGGTCGCCTGGATGTACGAGCGGGCCATCGCCACCGCCAGCTGCCATCTGCTGACCGTGCTCGGCCCGGCCGGGGTGGGCAAGACCCGGCTGGTCGCCGAGGCCGTGGCCGGCCTGCCCGGCGCCACGGTGCTGCGCGGCCGCTGCCTGTCCTACGGCGAGGGCATCACCTACTGGCCGGTGGCCGAGGTCGTCCGCCAGGCCGCCGGCATCGCCGACACCGACCCGCCGGCCGAGGCCACGGCCAGGCTGCGCCGGCTGCTGGCCGACGACCCCGGGGCGCCGGGCGACCCGCCCGGCGGCCCCGAGGGCCGCGAGCGCGAGCACATCGCGACCCGGATCGCCCAGCTGATCGGGCTGGAGGCCACCCCCGGCCCGGCCGAGGAGTCGGCCTGGGCGTTCCGGCGGCTGCTGGAGGTCCTGGCCGAGCGGGGGCCGCTGGTCGTGGTGCTCGACGACCTCCACTGGGCCGAGCCGGGCCTGCTCGACCTGGTCGAGCACGTGGCCGACTACGCCCGCGGCGCCCCCATCCTGCTGGTGACCATGGCCCGGCCCGAGTTCCTGGAGCAGCGGCCCGGCTGGGCCGGGGGCATGCTGAACGCCACCACCATGCTGCTGGAGCCGCTGGACGACGCCGAGGCGACCCGGCTGCTGGCCGTCCTGGCCGGGCCGGTCACCCTGCCCGAGGCGGCCACCCGGCCGATCACCAAGGCGGCCGAGGGCAACCCGCTGTTCCTGGAGGAGCTGCTGGCCGCCCTGGTCGAGGAGGGCCGGCTGCGCCGCCAGGACGGCCGCTGGGTCGCGGCCGACCTGGCCGACCTGGGCATCCCGCCCAGCATCCAGGCGCTGCTCACCGCCCGCCTGGACCGGCTGGAGGACCCCGAGCGGGCGGTGCTGGAACGGGCCGCGGTCGCCGGCCAGGTGTTCGAGCAGAGCGCGGTGGTCGAGCTGTCGCCGCCGGCCGAGCGCCACCAGGTCCCGGCCCGGCTCCAGGCGCTGGTCCGCCGCGAGCTGCTGCGCCCGGCGCCGTCGCGCCTCTCCGGTGACCAGGGGTTCCAGTTCCGCCACCTGCTGCTGCGCGACGCCGCCTACGACGCCGTCCCCAAGCAGGCCCGGGCCGAGCTGCACGAGCTGTTCGCGGTCTGGGTCGAGCGGATCGCCGGGCCGCGCCTGCGCGAGCTCGAGGAGATCGTCGGCTACCACCTGGAGCAGGCCTGGCGCTACCGGGTCGAGCTGGGCATCGTCGACGCGCGCAACCGGCGCCTGGCCACCGCGGCCGCCCGGCGGCTGGGCGCGGCCGGGCGCCGGGCCCTGGCCCGGGGCGACCTGCCGGCCGCGTCCAAGCTGCTGGAGCGGGCCGTGGGCCTGCTCCCGGCCGGCGATCCGGGCGGTCAGGAGCTGCTGGTCGAGCTGGCCGACGTGCTGGTGGCGACCGGCGAGTTCCCCCGCGCCGAGGTCATCCTCGACCAGGTGGCGGCGGACGCCGCCGACCACGGCGACGAGCGCCTGGCCGCCCACGCCCGCGTGGGCCGGCTGCGGATGCAGGTGGGGGTGGCCAGCGACCTGGACGCCGGCACCCTCCAGGAGCAGACCGGGCGGGCCATCGCCACCTTCGCCGAGTTCGAGGACCAGCGGGGCCTGGCCAAGGCCTGGGGGCTGCTGGCCGCCCTCGGGTTCCTGCGCTGCCGGATCGCCGAGGCCGAGGCGGCCGCCGGCCAGGCCGTGGCCCACGCCCGCCTGGCCCGCGACGACCCGGCCGAGTCCTGGGCCCGCGGGGTGCTCGCCCAGAGTGCCTTCTGGGGGCCGGTCCCGGTCACCGAGGGGATCCGCCGCTGCCAGGAGCTGCTGGGGCAGGCCGGCGGGAACCGCCGCTCGGAGCTGACCGCGCTGCAGTCGATGGCCGGCCTCCAGGCCATGGCCGCCCAGCCCGAGGCCGCCATGGCCACCGTCGAGCTGACCCTGGCCCTGGCCGGCGACATGGGCGAGAACCGGGTCGCCGCCCTGGCCCGGGAGTTCGTCGCCAGCGCCCTGTCGCTGTCGGGGGAGCCGGCCGCGGCCGAGGAGCAGCTGCGCCAGGGGATCCGGGTGCTGGAGCGCCAGGGCGAGTCGGGCATGCGCTCCAACCTGCTCGCCGACCTGGCCCACGTCCTGCACCGGCTCGACCGGCCCGAGGAGGCCCTGGGCGCGGCCATGGCCAGCCGGGCCATCGCCGCCGACGACGACCTGTTCGCCCAGGTCCGCTGGCGCGGCGGCGCCGCCCGGTCGCTGGCCCGCCAGGGCCGGGAGGCCGAGGCCGGGCGGCTGGCCGCCGAGGCGGTCGAGCTGGCCGAGCCCACCGACATGCTCACCATGCGCGGCGACGCCCTGCTCGACCAGGCCGCCGTGGCCGCCGCCGGCCGCCCCGGCGATGCCGCCGCCTGCGCCCGGGCCGCCCTCGACCTCTACCGGGCCAAGGGCAACCGGCCCGGCGCGGCCAGGGCCGAGGCGGCCGCCTATGCCGTCCGGTAGCGCAGGACCAGGTTGTCCGAGCACGACCGGGCCGACCATCAGGTGGAGCTCGTCGCTCCCGGGCAGGCGGCCCCGTCGCCGCCGCGGGCCGCCTCCGGCAGCGCCGGCTGGGGCGTCGACGAGCCCCCGGGGCGCCCATCGACGCGCCCTACCCGGTGCCTTCCAGGAACGCCAGCAGGGTCCGGACCCCCCAGCCGCTGGCGCCCTTGGGCTGGTAGTAGCGGGCCTCCTTGGCGGTGGCCGGGCCGGCGATGTCGAGGTGGACCCAGGGGGTGCCGGCGACGAACTCGCGCAGGAACAGCGCCGCCTGGACGCTGTCGCCGGGCTCGTTGGTCGCGTTGAGCAGGTCGGCGACCTCGGAGTCGAGGAAGCGGCGGTAGTCCTCGATCAGGGGCAGCTCGCAGGCCAGCTCCCCGGCCCGGCCGGCGGCGGCCAGGACCTCGGCGGTGAGGGCCGGGGTGTTGCCGAACACACCGGTGCAGCCCAGGCCCAGGCCGTAGACCACCGACCCGGTCAGGGTGGCCAGGTCCAGGATCGCGTCCGGGCCGGCCTCGGTGGCCAGGGCGAGCCCGTCGGCCAGGATCAGGCGGCCCTCGGCGTCGGTGTTGGTGACCTCGACGGTGACGCCGTTGCGGGCGGTGATGACGTCGCCGGGGCGCATCGCCGAGGCGCCGGGCATGTTCTCGACCAGGGGCAGGATCGCGGTCACGGCCGTGGGCAGCGCCAGCTCGGCCGCGGCCGTGACGGCGGCCAGGACGGCCGCCGCCCCGGCCATGTCGTCCTTCATCCCGTCCATGCCGGCGCCGCGCTTGAGGTCGAGCCCGCCGCTGTCGAAGGTGACCCCCTTGCCGACCAGGGCCACGTGCCGCCGCGCCCCTCGGGGCCGGTAGCGCAGCTCGACCAGGCGGGGGCCGGTGGCCGACCCGCCGCCCACGGCCAGGACCGCCCCGAAGCGTCCCCGGCGCAGGGCCGGCCCGGCCAGGACCTGGTGCTCCAGGCCGGCCGCCCTGGCCAGGCGGACCGCCTCGGCGGCCAGGGTGGCCGGGTTGATGCGGCTGGCCGGCTCGTTGACCAGGTCGCGGGCGGCCAGGGTGGCCCGGGCGGCGACCTCGGCCCGGCGCAGGACGGGCTCGGCCGCGGCCAGGGACCGGTCGCCGTCGACCAGCAGGATGGCCTCGGCCAGGTCGGGGTCGGGCGCCGACTTGTGGCGCTGGAACCGGTGGGCGGCCAGGGCGGTGCCCTCGGCCACGGCGGCCAGGGCGGTCAGGGCGGCCCCGTCGGCCGCCGGCAGGCCGGCCCGGTGCAGGGCCACGGCCATGGTGGCCGCCCTGCCGGCGGCGGCCACGGCCACGGCGGCGGCCCGGCGCAGGGTCTCGGCGGTCCGCTCGGCGTCGGGCCCGACCCCGACCAGCAGCGCCGCCGGGGCGGCCAGGGCGCCGTAGCCGGGCAGCACCAGCACGTCGTCCAGCTTGCCGGTGAACCGTCCGGCCGGTCCGGCGAGCCCGGCCAGGTCGGCGCCCAGGCGCTCCAGCACCGCCGCGGTCACCGGCGGGGCGACGGGGCCGGCCTCGCCGGCCGCCACCGGCAGCACCAGCAGGTCGGCCTCGGCCCGCTCGGGTGGGACGGGGGACAGGGCCAGACGCGCCATCGCATGCTCCGTGTGGGTATCGTCGGTCGGCGGGCTCTCGGGGGGGCGCCGGTT
>Ga0307296_10001494_pt1 | contig 11728 bp, 11 predicted proteins | sample ER_DNA_153_FD_194467 | JGI IMG/M metagenome (GOLD analysis project Ga0307296, IMG submission 194467) | Bulk soil microbial communities from the East River watershed near Crested Butte, Colorado, United States - ER_DNA_153 | ecosystem: Environmental > Terrestrial > Soil > Floodplain | place... | reverse complement strand
GTTTGCTTCCTCGAAAAGTACAGAACAACAAACATTGTACCAATTATTCCTAGTGGGGCCCCCAATTCAATAATTTCGAAAATACCAATATCAACCATTATTTACAGCAACTCCTCGTATCTTCTACATATCAAACATTAACTACCACCTTTATCAAAAACATGCATTTCCCTCGTATGATAACACAGATTGCATCTACCGCCTTTTCTAACCACTGAATTCTTGGTTTCTACTAAGGCTATAACCATTAAATAGAAATATTCTAGACATTAAGTCTCGAAAAATCTTCTGATTCCGAGCATTCTTACCAAACAATTATTCCTCCATGGGACGACTGGATATGATGAGAATAAAATTTATTACAATTTACTTCCTTTTCTTACAAAATTATATTAAGGTTATAACTTTGAATTACTATATGCAAATGTCAATCGCAGAGCAGTCTGTGTATAGACCAAACCCAAAGAAACTCAGATGCGAGATATGTGGGAAGGTCTTTGAGACCTGGTATATGCTAAGCTATTACAAATCCCTGGAACACAGTCAAGATAAGAGACCACCAACGGGCGTCTCCTAAAATGAGATCATCCTTATGTTGTTGTGTGTTGACTTTGTTACCGTAGAAAAGTGACGGATAGTCCCATTCGGATTGAAAAAGGAGTTCCCGGATATGCAGCTGTAAATCCAAACAAAAATACAGCTTATATATCTTATACATCATACAATTGTATTATTGTCGTATCCTGAGAAAGGAACAATTCGGATGCAAAACTTGACCAGCCCCACCATCTAATACAATTTCAGTTGATTCAGTTGTTACTACTTCTCGTAATAGCAAATATGTGGAATGGTCTGATAAAACTACAGAAAATTGGGTAGTGTCGTTTGCAAAAGGCAATGACGGTGGGATGACTTTTCGATTTGGAATTAAATAAGTAAAATATAGAGATTCAAGATAATAGGGATCATACCTATATTATTGTCTAGGCACTACTTACGAGTGCAATATTACGTTCCCAAAACTATGGAAAACTGATTCATGTATAGTAACAAAGAGTTAAATAAAATAAAAAATCAGAGGTCGTAAATATGAATCCCAAAATGTCGTAGGCCAAAAGTTATAGATACAGTATCTTTCCTATAATTAGTATTATTGGATCTTTATTATAGTTGTGAAACCCTTTAGGAGTATCTGTCATTAATTAACAGCTATTGATAATTGATTTCGTCTATCTTATTTTTAGTAACATCTGCCGCTTATTCGTTTTTAGTCATCAGTCTCTATTTGCTTCAGCCTGGAAATATATATACTGGTTGACAATTATTAAGAAATAAACCTCCATATACCGACGGGGAAAGTCTCTATTAAGTACTTATTTTACAGTGTAATGCATAGCAATATACTTTCGTGATCACCCTTGTTTCGTAGTATTGTGTAGTGGTACCATTCGTGACTATATAGATCCACTGAACAACATATAGTCGACAAGTCTGACTGGCTCATAAATGTTTATAATATTCAGAAACGGTCTATTGATATGTCAAAACCTAATGTAGTCGAAGGAAAGCGACCAGGGTTAAAGGCAGGACAAGCAACCGAATTAACAATAATTGCGCCATTTAAGAAAGGCGGCGCTGAGCGTCTTCGTAAGAAGATGAGCGATACTTTTGGAGACCCGAACCAAAAGTTGGTCGACCGTCTAGGTACGATCCATGACATGCGCTACGTAATTTTCGATAACGATACTAGGCTGTTGTTCACATCGACTTTTGATGGTGAGTGGGATCCTTACATTGACGATTTTGCGACCAAAATTCCGGACCAAATTGATATGATTTTTGGAGAAGTCGATGGCTTCCCGGGGATACGCAGTTCTGGTATAAAAGATTGGATTGTTAAGCACCAAGTGTCTGCACAGTATTTTTACAGCGCATATCCAAGCTCGTCAGTACGGGATGTTTGGAAGGCATTAAAAGTCAAGGGCGGACTGGACACATTGCTTGACCAAGCTAGTAGTTAGATACTAAGAGAAGGAAATGACTCCAAGTCAATATTGTCTAGCAGCAGAGCTAGTCGATATGATCCATGAAGATTTTCAAGGATTTCATCCCGGTTACCGTGGGGTGCATGCCCAAGGTCGTTATTACGCAGCAATATTCAGGGCCACGCCGGAGGCAAAGAAGTTAAGCCGTGCAATACATCTGCAAGGTCAGCCCGTCCCGGTTACTGTACGCCATGGACATAGCGCATCTGGTAATCCTTGGGGACCGGCAACATCCCCTTCGATGGCTGTAAAGTTCTATCTACCGGACGGCACAATAACCGACCTAATCGCCATAACGATCCCGGTCTTTTTTAGTCGTACCCCAGATGAGATGCTTGAAGTTCTGAAGGCGCTAAAGCCGGATCCCGCCACAGGCAAGCCAGACGAGAAGAGAGTCATGCAATTACTGGCAGCCCGTCCATGGATTGCTAAGGCATTCCAGTTAGCTAAGCCCGTGCCAGCCCCAGTCAGTTTTGCACAGACTGCTTTTCACGCGCTTCATGCGTTCAGGTTTGTAAATGCAGCTGATGAAGCTACGTACGCTAGATATCACTGGGAGCCGGAGGCAGGCGTTGCTGGTCAGACGTTAGAAGAACTTCAGAAGCAACCGCCATCATATCTCTTTGAAGAAATGGAAGCACGGCTGAGAAATGCACCGGTGGTACAAAATCTCGTCCTACAACTTGCCAAAGACAACGATCCGACTGACGACCCTACCGCGCCATGGCCAGACGATCGCCCGCGTTTACCTATCGGTCGGCTCGAAATTATCCGAACAACTACAGTCGAAGAGATCGGCGATCCGGTAATGCTGCATGATCCTACACGCCTTACTGATGGCATTGAAGCATCCGACGATCCCATCCTGGCTGTACGCCGCGGTGTCTATGAGGTCTCGGTAGCACATCGCACTGGCGGGTGGAAGGGACGTCTGGCGGCATTGGAACGAGCTGGTTCACCATTTGCAACATAGAACAACTCGGGAAAAAGAGGAGCAAAGGTTAATCACAGTTTCCAAGGATAATTGGATAAACACGGTTAACAGGCGATATTATCGTTATGCAAGATAATCAAGCAGTTCCAACTCTGGACATGAGCGACATACAGGCGACTATCTTGCGCCCACGTCCGTCGCCGTACAAAGGAGAATATGTCGTGCTTCGGATAGACGAGGCTGCACAGGGACTGGAGATGTTACGCCGCATTATCCCATTTGTGACACCGGCGGAAGAATGGTGGGTACCTAGTGTTCCTGCTTGGTTGGGTATCGCCTTTACATATCAGGGACTCAGAGTCCTCGGGCTACCGCAGGAATCTTTAGACAGCTTTCCTGAAGAATTCCGTCAAGGTATGGCCTCTCGCGCGGAAATTCTAAAGGATTTCGGTGAGAATGCGCCGACTAATTGGGAGTATCCATTTGGGACTTCAGATATGCATGTTGCTCTAGCGATTTACTCAAGTGACGATAAGAGCTTGGAGGTGGTTTTGGAACAAGCTCGCCAGTGTCATATGGAGCTTTCTCATATCTCAGTCGTTTACCGGCAGAAATTTAGTGAGCTTCCAGAAGGACGGAATCCATTTGGGTTCAAGGATGGACTCCACAATCCACATGTCGAAGGGAGTAGCATAAATATTCCACCAGGCTCCGGACCAACGGTAAAGGCTGGCGAGTTTATCATAGGCTTTCCGGACGAACTTGGAGAGACGGCGACAAGTCCTGAACCAGAAGCGTTACGCCGTAACGGAACCTTTTTGGTATTTCGCAAGTTCCACACCAGGGTAGCGGCGTTTAGGAAATACCTACGCGAGCAAACTGTGTCTCCTGAAGAGCAAGAGTTGATTGCTGCTAAGATGGTCGGTAGATGGCGAAGTGGTGCACCATTGGTTCTCTCTCCCGATCATGATGATCCCGCGTTAGGTACAGATCCTAACCGTAATAACGATTTCACCTATGCAATTGATATGGAAGGGTTAAAGTGTCCATTCAGTGCGCATATCCGGCGCGTGAACCCTCGTGATGCATTGAAGGATGATTTGGTTGCTGTTAATCTCCACCATATCCTGCGGCGCGGCACCAATTATGGTCCGCCCCTTCCGGAAGGCGTGGTGGAGGATGACGGTGAGCAACGTGGAGGTGTATTCTTACTTGTCGGTGCGCATATAAAGCGTCAATTCGAGTTTCTACAATCCCAATGGATAACTGACGGCAACTTTATCCGGCTCGGTACGGAACAAGATCCTATCTTAGGTAATAGCGAGGGTGACGGAATATTTACTATTCCTAAACGCCCAGTACGTCGGCGTCTTCACGGCCTACCGCAATTCGTTGTGGTACGTGGTGGCGAATATTGCTTTATGCCGGGGCTGCGAGCATTGAAATGGTTGACTATGCTAAATGGTAAAGACCAGATCTCACAGACATTAAAATAACGTTCTCTTGGATTTTTGCAGTATATAAGAATATCTAGTTCGACAACTGGTCCAACCGATATTCTGATTTTAACTAAAGAAGAAAAGGATTGTTGATTTATTTTGTAGCGGCAATGTGATTTTTCCGACTATTTGCGTCCACATATGGATCGTATCGTATGTCTCTTTCCACTTCGACAACGGTAGTGCTGGCCACGCATTTTTAGTCATTATGACCAACTTGAAAGCCTCCGCATAGATGAACCGCGTGAGCGAATGGCTATCTTATTGCCACAAGTTTGGCTAAGAATGGTGTTCAAGTCGCTCTTGGCAAATATAACGTAACTTAAGAGAATTTGGGCGAGACGGCATTTCATAATTTGATCCCCTAATTATATTCACATCTGAAATAGATAAAGAGATCTATGACTATTGCCTATACAAAACTCGAAATTGGTGCTTATGAATGGGATTCACATTGTAAACAAATTAAATCCCTTCCGACCAATCAAAATTAGCTCAATTAAAATATCCTATTATAGAATTTGTCCTATAAACCTTAGAGCTCATAAGACAATTATTTCCAGTCTCCAACCAATACAAAAAGGCGCCCAATAGTAACGATGTGAATATTGTTCTTTTTCCATTATTTTTAATGCTTAATACCCGCCTCACTTTTAACAATTTAATGACTGAATTGGAGTTATGTCCTAAATGTAAAAGCCCTTACTGGAATAGATCTAGAGAAGATAAGAAATGAATTTTTTTATTTCCCTTTCAATCTTCGCTTTAGCTCGGCATCCTTCTCCAGTATTTTAGCCGTTTCTTTCAATTTTTTTACGGTATTCAAAACCTCTCCCAATTTCATTTTAGTGAGCTTAATATCTGTATTATACTTGCTTTCATTTTCTCTTAGTTTCTTTCTACCTAATTTAAAGAGTTCTATAGCATATAAAACTATAATTTTAAGAACATATTAAATTTAGTATTAATAACATAGACGTAATAATCTAATCTTAACCCAAAATCAGCTAATATATCCAATTTCGGGTTGTTTCTTTTGAACCATCTGCTGATCATCAGCACTTAATGCATTTTTGTCACCAATTCTCTGTTCTATGCTTTTTATCAACTCTATTGTGTCTTTTGCCTTCTTATCCAGATCATCCATATTAATATCTAGACCGACAATTGCAAGTAATTTTTTGAGAATAAACTTTGATGCATTTGCATCAATAACATATCCTGAAGTTTCTCCTAACAAACTAAGTCCATTTACATTATTTATTTTACCGATACCCAACAAAATACCATTCATTCCTGAGATACTGCCATTATCTATTTTTAATATATTGAATGAAGTTAAGAGTTTCAATCCTTCATCGTCTGTTGCAACGCCAAATATTCTTGGAGTTTCGACAAACATGCCTGTTATGTATGCACCAAGAGTTATGATCTGCCTTACATCAAAATTTTTACCAATTTTTATTATTTCCTCTCCCAGCAAATATTCTACTTTAGAACTTACCGGTTGTGCATCTCCTGTGAGAAACAAAAAGTCATGCTTGCCTCCTGTGTTTTTTACGTAGTACAGTATATTTTTCATGAGTTCAACAGTCCCCGTATTCTTTATTACGACCTGCGGAGGAAATGAAGTTGAATAAATATCGGCTAGATGTATACTTTCTAATTCACTGATGACATGATCTATTGCAAGTTTGCCCACGTACCCACTTCCAGGAAATCCACAAATCAAAATAGGAGAGCGTAAGGTAGGAAATTTCTTACTAGAAAAAACGACTTTTATATCTTTTTGAAAAAATGACATTAATTATAAAATGTGTAAAGTTATCTTAAATTCTTTTGTTCGGAGGTTCAAAAGCTGGTGGTATTTAGCTGATTTAGAAAGAAATTACGATTCAAAAAGTAATTATCCCGTTGAATTTGTCAATGTTCCTCTTAATTCTCCCTCAGGGAATTTCGATGTATGGATATTAATATAGGTCATATTTTGATTCATCAAGTTGATCAATCCTTCTAACTTACTAGCAGGTGCAGCAGTCATATTAGTCAAATTGCCAGCAGCTGATGTCATATTAGTCAAATTGCCAGCAGCTGATGTCATATTAGTCAAATTGCCAGCAGCTGATGTCATATTAGTCAAATTGGCAGCAGCTGATGTCATATTAGTCAAATTGCCAGCAGCTGATGTCATATTAGTCAAATTGCCAGCAGCTGGTACGGCTAATCCAACATCCGATACTGTAACATTGGTAGTTAAATTAGCTAAAGGTGCCAATATACTTGAAGAATTTATTGTTCCTTCGACCAGTTTACCGTCAATAACTCCTGAAGGATTGGTTAAGTTTAATAATGAAGCAAGCACTTGACCATTTTCTGTTCGATCACCTTTGTACAGGGATACACCTGTGACCTTGTCCAGAGATGTAACGTTTATCTTGTATGTTAGACTACTATCGTTACCAACTATAAGAGCACTACCATCAGATTCGCTGAAAAGAGGAGGCACTTCTTGATCGCCTGTCAAATTTGTCCGAAAACTAACTTGTCCGAAGGCAAAATTACTCATCAAAATAAACATCCAAGTAGTTACAACGATAGCTACTGAGTATCTTAAATTATTCATGCTTATTGTTTACTTGTCCCTTATAAAAAAATTATGAAATCCAATAATAATTCAAGATTAATAGAAAAGTATTGAAAATAGCTTTATGATAAATAATTGGACCGAAAATGACTAGGTTCGGTCATCTCTATATTACTACTTTTAGTAAATTACTTGGTTTAGATCACATACTCAATAATAAAAGGCAGCGGCTGATTTCAAACATGATTTCTGCTTACATATTAATCTGATTCTAACATTTGTTTTAACGAATCAACCAGTCCATCTGCGTATCCAACTGACAATATAGCTAGCTCCTTTCTTCCTTGTCTTAAGAATTGAACTGCATCATCCAGATAAAATTCTGCATTGTCCAGTACTTCTAGTTGTACTTTATTTTCCTTTTTAGAACCAATTGTATTTCTAACTTGCCTAATTTCGTTGCGAATCATTGGTTCATATTTGTTGAGCATATAATCTGAGACATTTTTTATTCTGCTGGTATTATCCACAGGTGCATCAATAATTTCGGTCAAAATCATTATCGCTTCTTCTTCTGTAAAATGAAATTTGGCAGGGAATATAATCGAATGTGGACCTCTTCCGTATTCTAAATCTATCAGCGATTTAATTTTACCACTCACAATTTTTTGGTGATCAGTGCCAATTCTGGAAACTACAATTAAAAAGGAATCCTCCGAAACAATTTCATACGTAACGTCTTTCTCTACTTCAAGTAATTTTGACATTACATAATTTGGTTTCAAGAAAAATTCTGAACCATCTTCATCCTGCCTATACTCTGTTAGGATAATTGTATGACAATTCAAGTTCAAGTTGCTAAAGATAGTTGAATACACACTTATTGCCGATTGCTTTTCTTCCATCATCGTAACAAGTTTACCTATCTTGTACACTTGTAATCCGCATTCACCGACAAGTGATGTTATTCCAGAAGCGGCGTGTACAACCTTAACATCGATGTTATTTTTCATTGCTCTTATTCTTAATTCCGTAAAAGTTGTCGCAATAGTAGGATCTCCATAACTTATCAAACCCACATTTAGTGTCTTTGATTCATCCAATATCTGTCTTCCATCTTCTACAAACCATCTTTTTACAATCTCGATTTTTTTTTCTGGCCCTAGGGTCGACTTGAGAATACTAATAAAGTTGTCAGAAATTGGTGATGTGAATCTTTCAAGGTATATCCTGTTACAACTATTCAATACCTTAATTGAATTTGACATTTCGACGGTGTCATAAATTCCAGCCCCAACCAAACACAACATATCAGTAATTTATTTGATACCTGCATCCCTCTTATTATGGTGTAGCCTTGAAGTGTGGAAAAGTGTCCTATTGTAGATTTCTATACTTGTTAAATATGACTGTAACTCAACTTTTTCATCCCTAGAATGTGAAACATGGGGTTCTCCGGGTCCATATGTTACCATTGGAATATTAAGGGAATTTCCTAAGACATTCATATCTCCAGTGCCTGTCTTCCTTAGTAATACTGGACGAATCTTGCAAATATCTAATATTGAAAGTGAAAGGGCTCTAACTAGTGGAGAAGAATGATCTGCTTCAAAGGGTTCTGTCATATCTTCAATCCTATAAGTGACTTTCAGCTTTCTTGTTTCGGAAATATTCTTTATTGAATTATCCAAATAATCCAATACCTCCAGGCACTTTACTCCATTTGGTACTCTGATGTCAATTGTAATCTTGCATTTTTGGGGTGTAACATTATGACTTGAACCTCCGGAAATTTCTGTAAGACTGAAACTCAATGATTTGCTCTTTATGTCAGTCTTGTTATATTTTGATGAAATTTCATTACTAAGTAATTTCCACACTTCATAGACCTCTTCGATAGAATTTTTTGACAGCCACGGAGCACTCGCGTGTGCACTATCAAGGACATCGCAGGTTAGTCTTAATGCGAGCCTTCCTTTGTAAGATATAGTAATTTTATTAATTCCACTGGGTTCTCCAAATATTGCGTAGTCTATAGACAATTTATTTTTGGCTAGTTCTTTTATACCAGTAGCGTTTCCTTCTTCATCCACAACACCTGCGAATATGATAGTTCCACTTTGTTTGAATTCTGAGCATGCAAGAAGCATGGATATGAGCGGAGCCTTGGCATCAGACGCTCCTCTACCAAAGAGAAAACCAGAATCAATTCGTACAGGTATCTGACCTGGTACGGTGTCCATATGACCGCATAAAAGAATTCTGGGATCGCCGCTTCCCTTGGTCGCAATTACATTTCCAACACTATCAATATTTACTGTTTCAAAGCCAAGATCATCCAAACATTTTTCCTTAATCAAATTGGCTAGCTCTGCTTCTGATCTGGATGGAGTGTATATCTCAAGGGCCTTTTTCAATAATTTAATAGCATATGCAGAAGAGATCAATTTTACTAATTATTTATTAGAGTTTACAAGATGATTTATAATAAGAGAAGGAATATCTATTTCGGTAACTCTTACCGTATTCTTGAACTCTGTAGTATTGTTTACTTCATGTACTAGGAGACCGTTCTCATCACTTTCCATTAAGTCTACTCCTAAAATCTCTCCTTTCATTGTTTTTGCTGCTCTTAAACATAGATCTTCCATTTCGTTTGTAACCTTGCAGGCTTCTGCTTTTCCTCCAAGCGCCATGTTAGTTTTCCATTCATTATCGCCCGAGTACCTGTAAATCGCAGCAACCACCTTATCTCCTACAACAATACACCTGATGTCTCTGGGAGGCCTTTTTACAAATTCTTCAAAATAATATACTTGATATAACGGATACATGTGCTCTCTGTCTTCTATCACTGCTTCTGCTGCCTCTTTATCTTTTAGTAACGCAATCATTCTTCCCCAGCTGCCAACTACAGGTTTGATAACTTTTGGATATCCGTTCTTATTTAGGATATTCATGGCAGACTGATTAGAAAAAGCACAAAATGCTTTGGGGATTGCTATACCTGTTTTTGACAATTCCATATGAGTAAACAGTTTATTCCCACACATGATTGCAGTATGAAGAGAATTTATTATCTTTGCTCCAAGCCCCTCAAAAGCTGCAGTAGAATGCAAATTATTATAATAACTCACACACCTCTGTAAGATAATATCGTTACAATGGGGAGATTTATCTTTGTCCAGCTCAATTGAACTTTCTCTACAATTAATGACTTCCAGTTTGATATCTTTTTTTTTCGCCGTTTCGATTAATGATTTTTCTTCCCATCTTAGTTGGTCATAAATAATGAAAAAAGAAGTTTTTTTGTTATTCCCTTTCACTCTCCCCAATCCTCTCCAACAGATTGGGCAGGTTTGATGGCAAACCCATTGTTTGATTTGATTAATTCGTAACTGGCTCCACAATCAGGACATGTCACAATTTCATTTTCCATCGCATCATTGGGAATTTTGATTTCTGCATCACATTCAGTGCATTTTATCATTACTATCTCCTCTACTTTGATAATGCATCGTTAAGTATTTTTCTTTCTAATCTTTCGTCAAGATATAATTCTAGGATATCTCCCATTCGCAGCTCTTTCAAACCCTTGGCCATTTTTTCTGCCTCAACTTTTGACGATTCAAGTCCTAATAAAGAGAGCAAATAAGCCGCACCGTTCTTACCCGCCAATCCACCAAAGACAATTTTTCTTCTATTTCCAACTAGGCGAGGTTCAAGTATTTCATATGCTGAAGGATCTTGTAAAATTGCAGCCAGGTGCGTACCTGCCTTATGTTTGTACGCGCTTTCTCCAACTATTGGCTTGGATTCCGGAGTTTCTATATGTGTGTAATCTACTACTGTTCTTGAAAGATCCTTTAACATGTGTAACCTAAAATCATTAGGAATTTTATAAATTACAGTTAAAGCAACCGCTGTTTCTGCTAAAGATGGAATTCCAGTTCGTTCGCCGAATCCATCAATGGTTGTGTGAATTTGATTGGCTCCGGCTTCGCATCCAGCGAGCGCATTTGCCAGGGCAAGTCCAACATCATTATGACAATGAACATCAAGTGATGAAACATTGGTATCAATATTATCATACACCATCTTTACCAAGTTGTACATTCCTTGTGGACGCATTATTCCTACGGTATCAGGAATGCTAATTCTTTCAATTCCTCGTGAATTCATTTCTTTGCACATTTCAATTAGGAATAATGGATCCGTTCGACTTGCATCCTCCATCGTAAAACGAGATTTTAATCCATGTGATTTTATAAAGTCTGCCACTTCAAGAGCTCTAATTTTGGCCTCCTCCCTTGATATCTTCAGTTTCGTAGCAAGGTGGATGTCTGAAATACCCATATATGTTGCAACCCAAGTTGCATTACAGTCAATTGCTACTTCCACATCAGATTTTAGCGCCCTTACATGAGCTAAAATATCCGCCTTGAGACCTTGTTTAATTATTGTTTTAGTTGCTTCGGCATGATCATGGGAAATAACCGGACTAATTTCAATTTGATTTACACCAAATGAATCTAATAACCAGGCAATCTGTATTCTTTGTTTATTTGTAAATGAAACTCCAGGATGCTGTTCGCCCTCCCTGAGTGTTGAATCAAGTATTTTGATCTCTTTATTAGCTAATGTTTGATTGTATACATTCGCAAAA
>Ga0307296_10001492_pt1 | contig 11728 bp, 13 predicted proteins | sample ER_DNA_153_FD_194467 | JGI IMG/M metagenome (GOLD analysis project Ga0307296, IMG submission 194467) | Bulk soil microbial communities from the East River watershed near Crested Butte, Colorado, United States - ER_DNA_153 | ecosystem: Environmental > Terrestrial > Soil > Floodplain | place... | reverse complement strand
GTCGAGTCGACCTTTACTCGTGGCGTGGTCGGAGGGTTTGGTGGCTTCGGCGGGATGTATCGGCTCCCGTCAGGCCTGAACAAACCGGTGCTCGTATCGAGCGCCGATGGCGTCGGCACCAAAATCAAGGTCGCCATCGAAGCGAACCGGCACGATACCATTGGGCGCGACCTGGTGAACCATTGCGTCAACGACATCCTCGTGCAGGGCGCTCTGCCACTCTTCTTTCTCGATTACGTCGCCTTTGGAAAGCTCGATCCGGAAGTGGTAGAAGCCGTGGTGGCCGGCGTCGCCCGAGGCTGCCGCGAAAACACTTGCGCGCTAATAGGCGGGGAAACGGCCGAAATGCCCGGCCTTTATACGCCCCCTGATTACGACCTGGCCGGCTTCATCGTCGGATATGTGGAAGAAACGCGCATTCTCGGCCCCCAGCGGGTTCGGCCCGACGATGTGCTGATTGGTCTTCCGAGCTCGGGACTGCACACGAACGGATACTCGCTGGCGCGGAAGATCCTTTCCGAACGATTGAAGCTGCGAATGGGTGATGCGTTTCCTGATGGTGGCGGGGCGGTGGCGGACGTACTTCTGGCGGAGCATCGATCTTACCTGCCGGCGCTCAAGCCGGTGCTCGATCGAGTGCACGCGTTGGCTCACATCACCGGTGGTGGCTTGCCAGGGAATCTCGATCGCGTATTGCCACCAACACTCGATGCCGTTGTCGATACGTCGAGCTGGAAGGTTCCGGGCGTGTTCGGGGTCTTAAAGAATGCCGGGGCGGTGGAACCCGCCGAGATGTACCGAACGTTCAACATGGGTGTAGGAATGGTCGTCATCGCAGGGCCCTCCGACGTAAACGCGATTCTGTCGGCGGCCACGGCGGCCGGTTTGGCGGGATGGATGCTCGGCTCGCTGAAGCCTGGTTCTGGAGCAGTCTTACTTTCTTGAGGAAACAACGATGAAAGCTCGTTTGTTCGTTTCGTTCGCAGCGGCCACACTCACCACGATGCCGCTCATGGCGCAGGATACCGGTCTTTGTCCAGCCACCACTAACGCTCAAAGAATCAGTCAGGACGCCTGTCAAAAAGCGGTTGATCTTTTCAAGTACGTGGCGCCGCAGCTCGGTACCAGCATCACCGGCGGTAACGCGACGCTCGGCCAGGGTGGCAGCCTCGGTGGCCTCGGCCATTTCACGGTGGGCCTTAGAATCAACGCGGTTCAGGGCAGTCTCCCACAGGTTCAAAACGTCACACCCTCCGCTACGGGCGCGGTGAGTACGCGATTCGATACGAAGACTCAGATCATTCCAATGCCGACCGCGGATCTATCGATCGGAATCTTCAAGGGTCTTCCGCTCGCGATCACCAATGTTGGTGGAGTTGACCTTCTTGTAAGCGCGGCTTACCTGCCCGAGTTCAATCACGACGGCGTGAGCGTCAAGGTCCCGAACGGGTCACTCAAGCTGGGTTACGGCGCACGCGTCGGAATCCTGCAGGAATCATTGCTCGTTCCCGGGATCTCGGTGAGTTACCTGGTTCGCGATCTGCCGACCGTCGACGTCGCGGGGAATAGCGGCAACGACTCCCTCTACGTCAATAATCTCAGCCTCAAGACCAAGGCATGGCGCGTAGTTGCCAGTAAGAGCCTGCTGTTCATTGGGCTCGCCGCCGGCTTCGGTCAGGACAAGTACGATGCTTCTACCGATATCGGCGCTCACGTTGCAGCACGAACGGTCCCGCCGAGTCCCGCCGCCAACGCTGGTCCGGTCCCGCTCTCACAGAACCTGACCCGCACCAACGTCTTCGCGGATGTGACGATGAACCTTCTCCTTTTCAAGCTCACCGGCGAAATTGGACAGGTATCCGGTGGCACCATTAACACTTTCAACACCTTCAGTGGCAAGCAAGCAGCCGATTCCAGAATCTACGGATCGGTCGGAGCTCGATTCGGGTTCTAACGACCCGCGCGACGCAGAGTACATGCGTCGTGCGCTCGCCCTCGCCCTGCAAGGGTGGGGTCAAACAGCGCCGAACCCTATGGTCGGCGCTGTTGTCGTTCGCGACGGTGCCATCGTCGGCGAAGGCTACCACGCCCGATACGGTGAGGCCCACGCCGAGGTAGTAGCGCTCAAAGCTGCCGGAGATCGCGCCCGCGGGGCGACCATGTACGTCACTCTCGAGCCGTGCAACCATTTTGGCAAGACGCCTCCTTGCACCGAGGCGATTCTGGAGGCGCGTGTCAAGCGCGTGGTGATAGCCGCGGCCGACCCGACCGCTCTCGCCGGAGGCGGCGCCCGCCACCTGGCTGACTACGGGGTCCGGGTCGACTTCGCAGTCGAGGAGCGAGCCGCGCTCGAGCTCAATGCTCCCTTCTTTTTTGCCGCGACTGGTGCCCCTCGACCGTGGGTCACACTCAAGCTCGCGTTATCGAGCGATGGCAAGATGAACGACCCTTCGGGTGAGCGCCGGTGGATAAGCAATGAGCGCTCCCGAAACGAGGTGCAACGGCTACGCGCCAACGTCGACGCAATTGCTGTCGGTCTCGGGACCGTGAAGGCTGATGATCCCCAGCTCACCGCGAGAGGCGCGATACGCCCTCGAATTGCGCCAATACGCGTGGTCTTCGACAGGAACGCGGAAACACCTCTCGAGTCCAGTCTGGTGCGGACAGCGAGAGAGACGCCGACCATGGTTTTCGCCCACCATCCGCCGGTGGCGCGCCTCGCCTCGCTCCACAACGCCGGCGTCGACGTCTTCGAGGCCGAAGACATACCGACCGCGCTCGAGGCACTGCGCGGATTCGAGGTGCAGCATCTGATGGTGGAGGGCGGCGCCAGGGTGGCGGGGGACTTCCTGCGCCGGGACTTGGTGGACCGACTTGTTATCTTTCAATCGCCCATCGCGATCGGGGGCGACGCGCTTAGCCCATTCGATGGGCTGGCGGGCAACTTCGTGGAAACACTCGCCGGGAAGCCGATCGTCCGACGGGCGGAGTTTGGAGAAGACGTGATGACCGCATATGCATTGCGCGAGGCCTGAATGTTCACTGGGCTGATCGAACAGATTGGTGAGGTCGAACGCGTTCGGCAGACTGACGCCGGTCGCGAGCTTCGGGTGCGCGCGTCGTTCACGGATTTATTGCACGGTGAGAGCATCGCGGTGAACGGCGCGTGCCTGACCGTTCGAGACTTTGGGGCCGGCTGGTTCGATGCCGCCGCGGTGCTTACCACGCTGGAACGCACCACGATCGGCGATTGGAAACAGGGAACCCGACTCAACATCGAGCGTGCCCTGCGCCCTGGTGACAGGTTGGGCGGACACATCGTTCAGGGACATGTCGATTGCGTCGGGACCGTAGCGGCGCGCGAGCAGGCTGGGGACGCGCTCCTGATCGACTTATCCGTGCCGGCGTCGATTGAATCGCTGCTGGTGTTGCACGGGTCGGTCGCGATAGACGGCGTGAGCCTCACGGTCAATGAGCTCAAGCCCGGCGGATTGCAACTTTCACTCATCGAATACACTTTGCGTCACACGACACTGGGCGAATTGAGAGAAGGAGGGCGCGTTCACGTCGAAGCGGATGTGATCGCTAAACATGTGCGTCGTTTGCTCGAGCCCTACATGCGTGAAGCGTCGGCGCTAACTTCCCTGACCGATTTTTCGCTGGAGCACTAGAGATTATGGCGTTTGGAACTGTCGACCAGGCCATTGCTGACATCAAGGCCGGCAAACTGATCATCGTCGCCGATGATGAGGATCGTGAGAACGAGGGCGATCTCATCTGCGCGGCGGAGCTCGTCACGCCGGAAATGATCAACTTCATGATTCGTAAGGCTGGTGGATGGATTTGCCTCGCTCTTACCGGGGAGCGAGCGGACCAGCTCGAGCTGGCCCAGCAGACCGAGGAGAACACCGACGAGTATCGCACCGCGTTCACGATCAGCATCGATGCCGACGAGCGCTTTGGCGTCACGACGGGAGTGAGCGCTCAGGATCGCGCCAAGACAATCCGTGTAGCAGTGGACCCAAAGACGGTTCCCGCCGATCTGCGCCGTCCTGGCCACGTGCCTCCCTTGCGGGCGCGCGAAGGCGGCGTGCTCCAGCGGGTTGGCCACACCGAAGCAGCAGTTGATCTCGCCCGCCTCGCGGGACTCGTTCCGGCGGGAGTCGTCTGCGAGATTCTCAGTGAGGACGGGTCGAGTGCCAGGCGTCCGGAGCTCGAACGTTTTGCGAAGGAGCACGGCCTCACCTTCATCACCGTTGCCCAGCTCGTCGCTTACCGGCTTCAGACCGAGCGTCTGGTGCACCGCGTCGCCGAGGCTCGACTTCCCCTTGATAGCGGTGAGTGGAAAGTTGTCGGGTACCGCAACGACGTCGATAACCACGAGCACATCGCGCTGGTCTACGGTGACGTCGGCCCCGACTCCAGCGTTCTCGTTCGGATGCACTCAAAGTGCCTTACCGGCGACGTCTTCCATTCCCTTCGCTGCGACTGCGGCTGGCAGCTCGACACCGCTATGAAGATGATCGCGAAAGAGGGGAAGGGCGTGATCGTTTACCTCGATCAGGAGGGTCGTGGCATCGGCTTGCTCAACAAGCTCAAAGCCTACGAGCTACAGGACCAGGGAAGCGACACGGTGGAAGCGAACGAGCGGCTCGGGTTCAAGCCCGATCTCCGCAACTATGGCATCGGCGCACAGATCCTACTCGACCTCGGACTGAAGACGATCCGTCCGATCACCAACAATCCCCGCAAGCTGGTCGGACTGGAGGGTTACGGTCTCACCATCGATGACCGGGTGCCGATCATCTCGATCGCGCACGACGAGAACTCAAGCTACCTCGAAGCCAAGCGCGCAAAGCTCGGACACCTCTTCGCGTCATAAATGGCTGAGTTCGCAGGATTGCCGAGTGGCGTCGGGCGGCGCGTGGCCGTTGTCGCCAGCCGCTTTAATGAACCCATCGTAAAGAAGCTGGTCGACGGCGCTCTCCAGGCCCTGCTCAAATACGGGGTGGTCTTCGAGGATATCGATGTCGTCTGGGTTCCGGGTGCCTGGGAGCTTCCGGTTGCCGCGCGATGGCTGCTGGCAAGCGAGCGCTACGATGGGATCGTAGCAGTTGGGGCAGTGATTCGCGGGGAGACCGCGCACTTCGATTACATCGCCGGCGAGGCCTCGAAAGGTCTCGCCGCAGCCAGCGCTGAATCCGAGACCCCGATCGGATTCGGCGTTCTCACGTGTGACACGGAAGAACAGGCCGAAGCGCGCGCTGGCGGGGAGCACGGCAACAAGGGTTGGGACGCGGCGGTCGCGACACTCGAAATGGCGGACCTCGTCGATCGCCTCAATCCGGACGATGAGGATTGAGTCGAGAGCGCGGGCGCGAGCGCTCCAGGCGCTCTACGCGTGCGAGATGCGAGGCGGAAAGAACCTCGATCGGGTAGCGACACAGGTTTGGGACGATCTTGCAGTCGCTCCCGAAGAGCGGCGCCTCGCTGGCCTGCTCGTTCGTGAAGTCGTGAGCGGCGGCCCGGAGCTGGATCTTCGACTGGCTGATCTCACCACCAACTGGAGACTGGAGCGCCTCGGCGCGATCGAGAGGTCCGTTCTTCGACTGGGGGCCGCCGAGCTGTTGAAGGGCGACACGCCGCCACGGGTTGCGATTCAGGAAGCTGTAAGACTTGCAGAGAGATTCGGTACCTCCGCCAGCGCCAAGTTCGTCAACGGCGTGCTCGATGCTTTCGCGCGACAGGCCGGCATGATCTAGTGCGGATACTCGTTCTGAACTGGCAGGACCACGAGAATCCGCAGGCGGGCGGAGCCGAGCTTCACCTCAGAGAAATCTTCAGTCGCATCGTCGCGCGCGGTCACAGCGTCGATCTTCTCTGCAGCTCGTGGCAGGGCGCTCTGCCACGGGTGACTCTCAACGGAATCGATGTGCACCGTGTCGGGAATCGCCACACGTACCCCTTCCTTGCTCGCAGCTACTATGTGGCCCAGCTCGCCGCAAACAACTACGACGTTGTGATCGAAGACCTCAACAAGGTTCCGCTCTACACGCCCCTGTGGGGATTAAAAAGACTGGTTGCGCTCGTCCACCATCTCTTCGGCGCGACCGTCTTTCGCGAGGCTCCTCTGCCATTAGCAGCTGCAGTCTGGTTGTCCGAGAGGCCGCTCGGCGCTCTCTATCGCGGTGTGCCATTCGAGGCTGTGAGCGTGAGCACAGCCGACGATCTGGTGGCGCGCGGGATTCCCCGGGGCTCGATCCGCGTCATCTATAACGGAGTTGATTCGGCGCGCCTGACGCCAGATCCAACGGAGCGGTCGCGTACCCCTCTCTTCATTTATCTCGGCCGGCTCAAGAAGTACAAGCGGGTCGACATTGTGATCCGCGCGTTCGCGGGGCTTCAGCTGCCCGAAGCAACCTTCGAGATCGCTGGGACGGGCGACTATCGCGCCAGGCTCGAACTGCTGGTAAACTCCCTTAAGCTGGCGGAAAGGGTGAAGTTTCTAGGGTTCATTACAGAGGACGAAAAGATTCATCTTCTTCGCCGTGCATGGGCCTCGACGCTGGCGTCGCCAAAGGAAGGGTGGGGAATCAGCAATCTCGAAGCAGCGGCGTGCGCTACTCCGGTGATCGCGGCCAACTCACCGGGGATCCGCGAGTCCGTCATCGACGGCGAAACAGGGTTTCTCGTTCCCCCCGACGATGTCTCGGCGATGACCGCGGCGATGAGAGGAATCGTGGAGTCGCCCGCCCTGGTCTCGTCACTCGGTGCAGCAGGCCGGCGCTACGCGGAGGCATTTTCCTGGGACCGCGCTGCCAACGACACCCTGGCGCATCTCGAGCAAGTGATCGCGCGATGATCCAACGGTACAAAGTGAAGAGGCAATGCCTCCGAAGGTAACCGTCGCGCTGATTCTCGATCGGCTGCGCGGGACGCTGCAGCTAGAGGAGATCGCGCCCGGCACCGGCCTCGACAGGGTGGTTGCAAACCCGGAGGTCTCCAGTCCCGGAATTGTGCTCGCCGGTTATGTGAAGCGGTTCGCTCCAGGTCGACTTCAGGTGCTGGGCGAAACAGAAGTCACGTATCTCGCGTCCCTCGCCAGCGCCGACCGAAAGAGGATTCTCGAGCTGTTCTTCTCGTTCCCGATCCCGGCGGTTTTCGTAACCAAGGGCCAGCGTCTTCCCACTGGGCTGAAGGAGATTGCCAGCGCTGCCGGCATCCCACTCATTCGCACGAAGCTGAAGACCGCCGAATTCTACCGGCGCATCAAGCCGGTGCTCGAGATGGAATTCGCGCCGACCGCGTCGCTGCACGGCTCTCTCGCCGACGTGTTCGGTGTAGGGTTGTTCTTTACCGGCAAAAGCGGGATCGGAAAATCGGAATGCGTGCTCGATTTGGTTGAGCGCGGCCACCGGCTTGTCGCGGACGACCTCGTCATCGCGAGCAAACGGGGCAACGACGTGCTGATCGGGCGCGGCCACGAGATGCAGCGCCACTACATGGAGATTCGCGGTGTCGGACTCATCGACATCCCCGCAATATTCGGAATCCGTGCCGTCCGCCAGCAGAAACGAATCGAAGTCGTGGTGGAGCTCGAGGAGTGGGACCAGCACGCCATTGTCGAACGGACCGGGCTGGACGTCAAGACGACTACCATACTAGAGGTCGAGCTGCCGAAAATCACGGTGTTCCTGAACCCGGGAAAGAACATCACCGTCATCGCGGAAGTGATCGCCTTGAACCACCTTCTGCGCTACTCGGGGATCAATGCGGCCGAGGTGTTCAACGACCGCCTGGTGCGCCGAATGAAGAATGCTGCAGGGGAGAGCAACATTCGCGAATACCTCCAGGAAGACCATGAGTGAGAACGAAGGCGCGGGACCGCAGAACCCGAAGGCGATAGTAGTCGGTCACGGAGAATTCTCCGCGGGGCTGGTGTCGGCAGTCGGACAGATCTGCGGGCTGGCGGACAAGCTCGTTGTGCTGTCGAACGTGGGACAGAGTCCCCAGGACATCGAAGCCACCCTGCGCCATGAGCTCGCGCGCACCGGGGCACGCGTGATCTTCACGGACCTCCCCGGAGGCAGCGCGACGATTGCCGCACGCAGAATCGCGAAGGACAATCCCGACATCGTGCTCGTTAGTGGTGTCAACCTCGCGACGCTTCTGGATTTCGTGTTCAGCTCGGCGGGTACTCCGGAGGAAGCGGCGCGCTCCGCGGCCGAGCGTGGAAAGGCATCCCTTATCGTCATTGAGCGCGGCTGATGGCGATTCAGCTCTACCGCATCGACGATCGGCTCATTCACGGGCAGGTCGTCGTTGGCTGGGGTCAACCGCTCAACGCCCGCTTCCTCGTACTCGTCGACGACCTCGTCGCTTCCAGCGACTGGGAAAAGGAATTGTATCGCATGGCGGTTCCGCCGGAGATGGACATCTACTTCGCCGACATTAACACAGCGATCAAGGAACATGGCCGATACGCCGGCGATCCACGGCCCGGAATCCTCATCACCGGCGACATCGCCAGCATGCTGCGGCTCGTCAGAGGAGTGAAGGCGATCGGCAGCGTCAATCTCGGTGGCATCCATCACCGTGCGGGTCGCTTCGAGAAGCTCCGCTACGTCTTTCTCACACCGGACGAGGAGAACCAGCTGCGGGCGCTCGAAGGGTCCGGAGTCGAGGTCATTGCCCAGGATGTTCCTTCTGCCAGGGCGCGCCCGCTCACCGAGGTGCTCGAGGGTGAGCCCCAGTGAATCTGCTGCAGGCGCTTCCCATCGCGATGCTCGGCGCGCTCCTCGGGCTCGACGTCGTCAGCTTTCCGCAGGCGATGGTCTCACGCCCGATTGTCGCGGCGACCCTGGCGGGCGCATTCATCGGTCATCCACCCGCGGGTCTTCTCATCGGCGTGGTGCTGGAGCTGATCGCGCTGGACACTCTTCCATTCGGCGCGTCGCGATATCCGGAATGGGGATCTGCTGGCGTCGTCGGAGGCGCGCTCTTCGCCGCGCAGGCACCCGGCGCGCCGGGGGCGCTTCCGGCCTCGCTCCTGGCGGCCCTGCTCACCGCGAGCATCAGTGGGTGGAGCATGGTCGTTCTGCGGAGGATCATAGCCACCCGACTCGAGCGAACCCGCGACTCTATCGAAATGGGGTCCCGCGACGCGCTTATGGGGCTTCACCTGTCGGGCATGACGCTCGACCTGCTGCGCGGTGCGCTCGTCACCACCCTCGGAATGATTGTCTTCAGCTCGCTGGTGCGCGCCATCGTCGCCGTCTGGGGTAGCGACTCGGCCCCGTCACGCGCTGTGGTTGTCGTGGTCGCGGCGATAGTCGCGGGGGGAGCGCTATGGAAAGTCTTTCACTCGGTTCGCCACGTGCTCTGGTTTTTTCTCGGCGGCCTGGTCGTTTCCATGGTCCTGATGGCGACGACATGACCAACCCGACGCCTTCCGCGTTTTCGCTTCCGCTCCGCATCAAGCTGGCGATGTACATGCGTCTGCTGGCGGTCCAGGGCTCCTGGAACTACGAAACTCTCATGGGTACCGGCATCGGCTTCGCCATGGAGCCGGCGCTCCGGTGTTTGCCTGGTGGATTGAACGGTCCCGCATATCGCGCCGCGCTGGCGCGCGAATCGCGCTATTTCAACGCGCATCCCTATCTGGCGGGAGTCGCCGTCGGCGCCCTCACGCGCGCCGAGCTCGACGGCGTCGATCCGGTTAGAATCGAGCGCTTCCGAACAGCGCTTGCCGGCCCGCTCGGCAGCGTCGGGGATCGTCTCGTCTGGGCAAGCTGGCTCCCGTTCTGTTCTCTCATCGCCCTCTGCGTTTACGGCGCCGGCGGCTCACCGCTTGAGGTAGTCGGTACATTTCTGTTGCTATACAACCTTGGACACTTCTCGCTCAGAGCATGGGGACTGCAGGTTGGTCTGTCGCGCGACCTCAACGTCGCCTCGGCGCTTGGCAATCCAATTCTGAGGCGTGGGCCGCAGTACATCGGGAGCGCGGCTGCCCTCGTCTCAGGTCTTGCCCTCCCGCTGGCACTTCAGCGCGTCGTCGGGCCGGGCAGAGTGCTGGCGGGGGGAATCATCGTTGCGGCCTTGATTGGAATTCTTCTACTCGCGCGTTTGCGCGAGCGCGCGGAGGGCTGGCGCATTGCTCTCGGGGTGCTCGCGATTTTCGTTCTCTACTCGGTCCTGACCTGATGCCTGAGCGCGAAGCAAAGATCGTCAACAAGCTGGGGATACACGCTCGCCCTGCCGCCGAGATCGTGAAGACCGCGGGGAAATTCAAGAGCAATATCACCATCGTGCGCGACGATCTCGAGGTGAATGCGAAAAGCATCATGGGGGTCATGATGCTGGCTGCGGAATTCGGCTCGACCATCGCCCTCCGCGCGATCGGCGACGATGCGGACGCCGCGCTCGAAGCTCTGTGCGCTGTGATCGCGAACAAGTTCGGAGAGAGTTGATGTCCAACGGGATCGCAGGCATGCCTGCCTCGCCGGGGATCGTGGACGGACCAGTCCATCTTCTCCGTTGGGAGGTCCCGGACGTTCGCCATCGCATAATTCCGGACGAAGCGATTCCGGGCGAGATCAAGCGGTTCCACGCCGCCCTGCAACAGGCCAGTGAGAAATTGCATCAGGTCCGCGCCCGGGCGGAGAAGCACGCTGGTCCAGAGGAAGCGGCGATATTCGACGTCCAGCTGTCGATCCTCGAGGATGGCGAGCTGTTGCGCCAGGTCGAAGAGCTGATCCACCAGAATCTCGCCGCCGAGAAGGGCTTCGATCTTGTGTTGTTCGAGTGGCGCCAGCAGTTCGCGAGTCATGCGCGCCCGCTGGTGCGAGAGAGAGTCGGCGATCTGATCGACGTTCACATTCGAGTACTTTCGATCCTGTTGGGATTGCCGGATCACGACCCGGTCGACCTGCCGAAGGGTTCGAACAAGATCCTCGTCACGCACGACCTGACGCCGAGCCTCACGGTGCAGCTCGATCGCGAGGCGATTATCGGCATTGCCACGGATGCCGGGACCCGGACTTCGCACGTCGCAATCCTGGCCCGATCGCTGGGATTGCCTGCCGTGGTCGGACTGCGCGATGCGACCGAGCGCCTGAACGGGAACGAGCACGTGATCCTCGATGGCACCGCCGGCGTTCTGATCATCAATCCGACGCAAGCGCAGCAGGACAAGTATCGGGTGCAGCGTACGCGAGAGGCGCTCGAGACGAAAGAGCTTGAAGCGCTTGCTGTCGCAGATTCCGTCACGCTCGATGGCCACTGGGTGACACTGCGCGCCAACGTCGATCTACCCGAGGAGGCCGAAGCAGCGGCCCACAGCGGGGCGGAGGGCGTCGGGCTCATGCGGACGGAGTTTCTCGTCGTCGGCCGGGCCACGATGCCTGACGAGGAGGAGCAATATCGCGCCTACCGGCACGTCGTGGAGGCCTTCGGCGGAAGGCCCGTCGTAATTCGCACCTTCGATGTCGGCGGTGATAAGCTGCCCGTCGGCGGTTACCCAACCGATGCGAACCCATTCCTCGGGTGGCGCGCCATCCGGATGTGCCTCGACGAGCCCGAGCTGTTCAAGACGCAGTTGCGGGCGCTCCTCCGCGCAGCCATGCACGGTGACGTGAGAATCATGTTCCCGCTCATCATCACGCTCGACGAGGTGCAGCAGGCAAAGCAGCTGCTGAAAGAATCGGCGGCGGAGCTGGATGCCAGGGGT
>Ga0307296_10001489_pt1 | contig 11731 bp, 8 predicted proteins | sample ER_DNA_153_FD_194467 | JGI IMG/M metagenome (GOLD analysis project Ga0307296, IMG submission 194467) | Bulk soil microbial communities from the East River watershed near Crested Butte, Colorado, United States - ER_DNA_153 | ecosystem: Environmental > Terrestrial > Soil > Floodplain | place: USA... | reverse complement strand
CTGTCGGCCACGATCGTTCGCTCGCCGGCCGCGTCGACGACCAGGTGGCCGTCGGCGTGTCGGACCAGGAGGTCGTCGGGCCCGACCTCGATCGTTTCGCCACCCTGGACCACCCGCCCCGTGGCACCTCGGGCATCCCCACCGGCCAGCGCGGCAAGCAGCGCGGTCCAGCTGCCGAGATCGCTCCAACCGACGTCCATCGAGCCCATGACGACGTGATGATCGGCGGCGGCACCCTCCATCACGGCGTGGTCGATCGAGATCGGGCTGATCCGGTCGTAGGCGGCCGCGAGGGCGAGCTCGGAGCCCGTCACCTGGTCGATGAGCATCATCAACGGGGTGTATTTCTCGAGGGCAGCCCTGATGGCGCCGCGGCGCCAGGCGAACATGCCCGCGTTCCAGGCGACGCCCGGGCTGTTGACCAGCTCTCGGGCGCGCTGGTCCGCCGGCTTCTCCTCGAAGGACAGGAGCGGGTAGGCCCGCAGCCCGTCGATCCGCTCGCCGTGCATCGTGTCCGGGCGGAGATAGCCGTAGTCGGTCGACGGTCCCGTCGGCGAGATGCCGAGGGTCACGAGCGGCTCGTCGATGCCGAAGACGCCCAGTGCCAGTCGCCGGCACGCGACCTCGACGACGTTGCGGAAGTCGTCCTCGCGTTCGATCCAGTGGTCGGCCGGCAGGACGAGCATGACCTCAGATTCGGGACGGTCGATGACGGCGGTCGCCAGGGCTATGGCGGCGGCGGTGTTGCGGCCATTGGGCTCGACGATCAGCCCGACGTTCGGGACCTGGTCGCGAACGAGCTGGCCGAACCGCCGGTCGGTCACGCAGAAGATGTCGTCCTCGCCGACGAGCGGAGCGATCCGCTGGACCGTCCGCTGGAGGAGCGACTCGTCGTCGACAAGGGGCAGGTATGGCTTGGGGCGCTCCGGCCGGCTGACCGGCCAGAGCCGGGTCCCGCCGCCCCCTGCCAGGATCACAACGTACATGGGCCCCGCCATGATAGGGCCCGCCGGTACCGCGCAGCGGTCCGAACGGTGGTTCGCGCGGCCGTCCGATCGGCGGTCTGATCGGCGGTCCGCTCAGGACCTGGCGCGCGGCTCAGAAGCTCGGCGGGGTGACGCAGAACAGGACGACGGCGGGGACTGTCCCGTTGTTGAGGTTCCAGTGCGGCACTCGCGACGAGTAGGTGATCGCGTCGCCCGTCTCGAGGACGTGATGGTCGTCGCCGACCCATAGCTCGATCGAGCCCTCCAGCACGACTACGACCTCCTCATCGGAATCATGAGCGTAGGCCTCCGGGCCTGTACCGCCACCCGGCGCGATCGTCGAGATGATGACCTGGAGGCGGCCGGACAGCCCGTTGGTCAGGAACTCGTCGACGGCGCCCAGGCCGGGATACTCGATGCGGCGGCGCTCGGCGCGGGCGACGACCTGGCTGCGCGACGGCTCCTCCACGAACAGCTCGGCGATCGCCAGGCCGAGGGCACCGGCGATCCGCTGGACGGACGCAATCGACGGGCTGGCGACTTCACGTTCCACCTGGGAGAGGAAGCTCTCCGTCACGCCGGCGGCGTCAGCCAGCTCGCGAAGGGTCATCGAGCGCGAATGACGCAGGGCTCGAATTCGCGCGCCCAACTGAAGCCTCGTAACGGCCTGAGCCGGCTGGGGATCGCGAATCTCGGTCACGGCCGCTGAAGTATAGCTTCAGCAAACCTGCGAACCACGCCGTTTCGCCGTGCGGTCGATTCGGATCTCGCACGCCGATTGCGTTGACTCCGCGGCTCCGCGCCGCGTAGCATCCGCGTGCCTGTAGCCGCGCTACAGGATCCGGTGTGCTCGTCGAACCTGCTTCGAGGTCCCTGCGTGACCGTCACAGCACCCCCTGCGACCCGCCCCTCCTCGCCCGCTTCCGCCCGCATCGAAACCGGCCATCCGGATGTCGAGATCATCGACGTCACCAAGGTCTTCGGCGATGTCACGGCCGTCGACCGGATGTCCCTTCGAATCGCCAGTGGCGCCTTCTACAGCCTCCTCGGGCCGTCCGGCTGCGGCAAGACGACGACCCTCAGGATGATCGCCGGGTTCGAACAGCCGACCGCCGGCGAGATCCTGCTCGCCGGCCAGCCGATTGCCGGCGTCCCGCCCTACCGCCGCAACGTCAACACGGTCTTCCAGCACTACGCCCTGTTCCCCCACATGGACGTCGCCCAGAACGTCGGCTACGGGCTGCGCCAGAAGAAAGTGGGCCGAGCCGAGGAGCAGCGTCGAGCGAGCGAGGTGCTCGCCCTCGTTCGCCTGGGCGGCTACGAGAAGCGCCGGACGTGGGAGCTGTCCGGCGGCCAGCAGCAGCGCGTCGCCCTCGCTCGGGCCCTCGTCAACCGTCCGACGGTGCTCCTCCTCGATGAGCCGCTCGGCGCCCTCGACCTCAAGCTCCGCAAGGAGATGCAGCTCGAGCTCAAGGCTCTCCAGCGCGAGGTCGGGATCACCTTCGTCTATGTCACCCACGACCAGGAAGAGGCGCTTACGATGAGCGACGTCATCGTCGTCATGCGCGACGGCCGGATTCAGCAGATGGGCGACCCGGCCGAACTGTACGAACGGCCCGTCAACCGCTTCGTGGCGGACTTCATCGGGACGTCGAACTTCATCAAGGCTACGGTCGTCAGCGCGGATGGGGGATCCGGTCGAGCAACCGTCCGGACAGCGGACGGCCTGACGATGGGCGGGATCGTGACGGCCAGTGGGACGACACCTTCTGCCGGCGACGAGGTGATCGTCGCCGTCCGGCCGGAGCGCCTGGAGGTCGTCCCGGCGGCGACCGAGAGCACGGCCGCCACTGGCTGGACGGTCGTCCCGGGCCGCATCAACCAGGGGACGTATCTCGGCGACCAGACGGAATACCGAATCGATACCGACGCTGTCGGCGAGCTCGTTGCTCGCCGCCAGAACGCGGCGGGGGCTGGGAATGCGCTGGGGGTGGGGCCGGGCGATCCGGTTCTCGTCCGCTGGCACGAGGAGGCGAACCTCATCCTGGTGGACTGAGGGACGCGCTTGGAACCCGGTGACCCGGGAGGAGGAGCTGGAACGTGACCGACCAGGATCTCGATCAGACCATCCGCAGGATGGCCCAGACCCCGCTGAGCAGGCGTGGTTTCCTGTGGGCAAGCGGATTGTCGGCCAGCGCCGCCTTCCTGGCGGCCTGTGGACCGGGCGCATCGTCGTCCGCCTCGACCGCGCCCAGCGCCGCGGCGCCGAGCACCGAGGGATCGGAAGCGCCGTCGGCGTCGCCCAGCGCAGAGGCCGTAGTCGTCGAGAAGGAACTGCTCATGTACAACTGGGGCGACTACGTCGACCCGGACAACATGAAGGCCTTCCAGGAGCAGTTCGGCGTCGAGAAGTTCACCTACGACACGTTCGCCTCGAACGACGAGATGATGGCGAAGTTCCAGGGCGGGGCCAAGGGCCAGTGGGACATCAGCGCCCCGACGGCCAACTTCGTCCCCGCCATGCGCGACCAGGGCTTCATCCAGAAGCTGGACCTTCCCCACGTCCCCAACGCCAGCCTGATCGATTCGGCGTTCAAGAAGCAGTGGTGGGACCCAACCGACGAGTGGCAGCTCCCCAAGGACTGGGGCACGACCGGCATCACCCTGCGGACCAAGGTGGTCAAGGAGGACGTGAAGACCTGGAAGCAGTTCTTCGAGCTCGCTCCGAAGTACACCGGCAAGATCGTCGTCGTCGACTCGCCGGACGACGTGTTCGTCGCACCCCTCAAGGCCCTCGGCTACTCGCTGAATTCGGCCGATCCAAAGGAGCTCGAGGAGGCTCGCGGCCTGTTGATGGGCCTGGCGCCGCATGTCCTGGCGCTCGACTCGGATCAGTACAACACCAAGATCGCCACCGAGGAGGCGGTCATGGGCCTGACCTGGACGGGCGGCATCCTCGAGCTGCGCGATGACCCCAAGACCGCCGACACCGTCTACCTCATCCCCGAGGACGGGACCGTCTTCTGGATGGACACCTGGGTCGTCCTCGCCGACGCCCCACACCCGAACGCCGCGAACGCGTTCCTGAACTTCATCCTGACGCCCGAGGTCCAGGCCAAGGAGACGATGACCAACCAGTACGCCACGTGCAGCAGCGCGGCGAAGGCGTTCATCGATCCGAAGATGCTGGCCGATCCGGCGATCTTCGTGCCCGACGACGTCCTGGCCAAGCTGGAGGGTCAGAAGGACAACTCCGGCATCAAGCAGCGCGCCGAGATCTACGAAGAGTTCAAGTCGAAGATCGGGCAGGGCTAGGACCCGCCCTCAGCCCGCGACGATGGCAACAACCTCCGAGGCCGTGCCGGTCCGTCCGACACGGCCTCCGCGCTCGTTCCGGTCGGGAGCCCTGACCACCCTTCTCGTGTTGCCGGCGAGCCTCTGGTATCTGATTCTGCTCGTCCTGCCGCTTGCCATCGTCGTGGTCATGAGCTTCGGCCTGCAGGGCAAGTTCGGCGGGTACGCGCCGGGTTTCACCCTCGACAACTACGCAAGTGCCTTCGAGCGCCTGACGCCGTTCACGACCAGCCTGATTCTTGCCTTCGCCGGCACGATTCTGTGCCTGCTGGCGGCACTGCCGATGGCGTACTTCATCGCGACCCGGGCCGGCAGCCGGAAGTCGCTGTTCATCGTGCTGCTCGTCGTCCCGTTCTGGACGAGCTTCCTCATCCGGACGTATGCCTGGCTGACGATCCTCGGCCCGGATGGCCTGGGCGGGTTCATTGGCGACGCGATCGGCGATTCGTCGTTCCGCATCCTGGGGACACCGTGGGCGGTCCTGATCGGGGTCGTCTACGGCTATCTGCCGCTGATGATCTTCCCGATCTACGTGACGCTCGAGCGGATGGACCGGACCCTGGTGGAGGCGTCCAAGGATCTCGGGGCCGGCCGCTGGTCGACGTTCCGCCAGATCACCCTGCCGATCATCCTGCCGGGCCTGATCACCGGCAGCATCCTCGTCTTCATCCCGCTGATGGGCGAGTACGTGATCCCGGCCATCCTCGGCTACGGGCGGGTCTTCCTCGTCGGCAACCAGCTCGTGCTCCAGTTCCTGGAGTCGCGCAACTGGCCGGAGGGTGCCGCCAGAGCCGTCGTGCTGATCCTGATCATGCTGGTCAGCATCATCTTTTACCTGTGGTTCGCGAATCGCGGCCGCAAGACCCGTGAGGTCAGCGTCATATGAGCGCCTCGGCCGAGCCGAAGGCCGCGTCGGGTCTGCCGGCCGTCGCCGGTGCCGCTGGTGCCGCGGGTGCCGCGGAGGCGGCCCGCCGGCCGACGCCCGCTCGCGAACGCTTCGGGACCCTGGTGGAGGGCTGGCTGCGCGGCCACACGATCCTCATCTACCTGTTCCTCTACATCCCGATCATCGTCGTCGTGATCTTCAGCTTCAACGCGACGAACCGGCGGGTGACCGACTGGCAGGGCTTCAGCCTGAAGTGGTACGCCAGCGTCCTCTCGGACAAGGTCGTCCAGAGCGCGCTGGCCAACAGCCTGATCGTGGCGACGAGCACGGCGATCATCTCGGCGGTCTTCGGGACGATGGCGGCGCTCGGCCTGCAGCGGGCCCCGAAGTGGTTCCGGCGTCCGTTCGAGGCGCTGACGTTCGTCAGCATCATCGTCCCCGAGATCGTCATCGCCCTCGCCTCGCTCGTCTTCTTCTCGAGCTCGTTCGACATCCTCAACCCGATCTTCGGGCTGAAGCTGAAGCTGGGCTTCCCGACGATCATCGCGGCACATGCCCTGTTCAACATCAGCCTGGTCATGCTCCTCGTCCGGGCGCGCCTGAGCGGGATGGACCGGACCCACGTCGAAGCGAGCTACGACCTGTTCGCGACGCCCTGGCGGACGTTCTGGCAGATCACGTTCCCGCAGCTGCTGCCGGCCGTCGTCGCCGGGTTCCTGCTGTCCTTCACGTTCAGCTTCGACGACTACGTCATCACGACCTTCGTCTCCGGGGCGGGTTCGACGACGCTGCCGCTCTACGTCTTCGGCACGATCCGCAAGGGGGTGACGCCGGCGACGAATGCGGTTGCGGCGGTGATGCTGCTGATCACGCTGACGATCCTCGTCGTCGGCCAGCTCGTCGTGGCGCGCAATGCGCGGCGAGCAGGCGGTAGATCCGCGGCGACTGTCGCCGAGATGATCACCGAGCAGTCGGGCTGAGGGCGTGGCCGGCAAATGGCGGTCGCCCGATTCCGTCGCCGGCGCCCGAACGCCAGGGCCTAGCCGCGAACCCCAATGCTAGCCGCCCCCTCGAATCGAAACGGCGATCGCCGAGCTCCGGCCGACTTGTCAGGCGGACCTCAGGCGGTCGCTAGGCACCGGCACGGGCAGTCGCGGGCGGTCCCTTGAGCGTGAGCCGGCATCCGGCGCTTGACATACGCTCACGTGGCGATCGTGTGGCAAGGACCTGTCGCCTAACGCCCGGGTGAGGATCGCCTGTCAACTCGCAGTGCGCCCGCGGGCGCGGAACGCGGCCGGGCGGCACGCGAGCCCGCGCGAGTGCCGGCAAGGCGCGGAACTGCGTTCGGCGATGCCAAGGCGCGGAACTGCGTTGGGCTATGCCGCGGGCACGGGCTCCGGCTGGACGATCCCGGCCTCGGACGCCATGAGGGCGGCCTTGTCGGTTCGCTCCCAGGGCAGGTCGAGATCGGGCCGGCCGAAGTGGCCGTACGCGGCGGTCTGGCGGTAGATCGGCCGGCGCAGGTCGAGCGCGGCGATGATCGATGCCGGGCGAAGGTCGAAGTGGCGCTCGATCAGGCGCTGGATCTCCTCGTCTGGCAGCCGGCCGGTTCCGAATGACTCGACGCTGAACGAGATCGGCCGGGCGATGCCGATGCCGTAGGCGACCTCGACCTCGAAGCGATCGGCGAGGCCGGCCGCGACGACGTTCTTGGCAACCCAGCGGGCGGCATACGCGGCCGATCGGTCGACCTTCGTCGGATCCTTGCCCGAGAAGGCGCCACCGCCGTGTCGGGCCATCCCGCCGTAGCTGTCGACGATGATCTTGCGGCCGGTCAGGCCGGCGTCGCCCATCGGCCCACCGGTGACGAAGCGGCCGGTCGGGTTGACGTGCATGACCGGATCGCTCGAGCGCAGGTCGCCCGGGATCGTCGGCAGGATGACCGTCTCGACGATGTCCTGGCGAAGGCGCTCGGAGCGGACATCGGGGTCGTGCTGGGCCGAGACGACGACGGTGCGGACCCGCTTCGGGATGCCCCGCTCGTACTCGACGGTGACCTGGGTCTTGCCGTCCGGGCGGAGGTACGGCAGCTGGCCGGACTTGCGGACTTCGGCGAGGCGTCGGGCCATCCGATGGGCGAGGGCGATCGGCAGCGGCATGAGCTCCGGCGTCTCGCGGCAGGCGAAGCCGAACATCATCCCCTGGTCGCCGGCGCCGAGCTCGTTCGGCGTGGCGTCCTCGCGAACCTCGAGGGCGGCGTCCACACCCTGGGCGATGTCCGATGACTGCTCCTTGACCGAGACGAGCGTGCCGCAGGTCAGGTAGTCGAAGCCGTAGTCGGCCTTCGTGTAGCCGATGTCGCGAACCGTCTCGCGGACGACGGCCTGGAAGTCGATATACGTCGACGTCGTGATCTCGCCGAGGACCATCACGAGGCCCGTCGTCGTCGCGGTCTCGCACGCGACGCGAGCCTGCGGATCGTCCTTGATGATCGCGTCCAGGATGGCGTCCGAGACCTGGTCGCACATCTTGTCCGGATGGCCTTCGGTGACCGACTCGGAGGTGAAGAGATACTCGGCGGCGTCGACGATGCTCATGCTCTTCCTCTGGGGGATGTCCGGTGGGAGGGTACCACGGCGCCCCGGGTCGGCTGGATCCTCTGATGGGATCCCCGACGTAGACTCGGGTGATGGCTGACCAGATGGCGACTCGTCTCGATCCCGCCTCGCTGGACGCCGCCGACCCGCTCGCGTCCTTTCGGGATCGCTTCGTCTTCGCCGATCCGGCCCTCGTCTACCTCGACGGCAACTCGCTGGGGCGGCTGCCGCGGGCGACGGTCGACCGGCTCGGCTCGGTCGTCGGCGACGAGTGGGGTGGCGAGCTGATCCGCGCCTGGGACCACTGGATCGACGAGCCCGCGAGGGTCGGCGACCTGCTGGCAGGTGAGATCCTCGGCGCCCGGCCCGGCGAGGTGATCCTCAGCGACTCGACGACCGTGAACTTCTACAAGCTCGCCCGGGCCGCCCTGGCCGCACGGCCGGGACGGCGGATCGTCATCACCGATCGAGCGAACTTCCCGACCGACCGCTATGTCCTCGAAGGCCTGGCCGCCGAGGGCTCCGCCGAGATCGCCTGGCTCGACCCGGATCCGATCGAGGGACCCGAGCTCGACGAAATCGCGGCCGTACTCGACGAGCATCCGGGCGACGTCGCGCTCGTCACCCTGAGCCACGTCAACTACCGCTCCGCGGCGATTGCCGACATGGCCGCGATCACCCGCCTTGCCCACGCTGCCGGCGCGCTCGTCCTGTGGGATCTGAGTCACTCGGCCGGCTCGATCGAGGTCGATCTCGACGGTTCGCAGGTCGATCTCGCCGTCGGCTGCACCTACAAATACCTCAACGGCGGACCGGGTGCGCCGGCCTGGCTGTACGTCCGGGAGTCGCTTCAGGGGGAGCTCCGGAACCCGATCCAGGGCTGGTTCGGGCAACGCGACCAGTTCGCGATGGGTCAGGGCTATAAGCCTCGACCCGACATCGGGGCGTGGCTGACAGGTACGCCCGGGATGCTGGCTCTTGCCGCGGCGGAGGTCGGGATCCGCCTCGTGGCCGAGGCAGGCATGGCCCGGATCCGGGCCAAGGGAATCGCCCTGACGGAGTACGCCATCGCCCTTGTCGACGATCGCCTCGAGTCGCGCGGCGTGACCCTCGGGAGCCCGCGCGACCCGGCTCGCCGGGGGGCCCACGTCGCCATCCGCCATCCGGACGCTCATCGGCTGACGGCCGGTCTCATCGACGCGGGCGTCGTCCCCGACTTCCGGGCGCCCGACTCCATCCGGCTCGGGCTGTCGCCGCTGACGACCAGCTTCGCCGACGTGGCGCGTGGCGTCGGGGCGCTCGAGCGCCTGCTCGACGGCTGACGCCCGATGAACGGCGATCGGCGAGGCGACGAACCGCTGCACGACGAGCGCCGCGACCTGGCGCTCGACGTCCCGCTCGGACCCGTCGAAGGTGAGCCCGGCGGCCGACGCCGAGCCGGACTCGTCCTCACAGTGGCCGTCGGTGTCGTTACCGTCGCGATCGCCCTGGCCGCGTTGCCGAAAGAGACGGGTCCATCGACGGCAATCGCCGTGCCGGTGCCCAGTGGCCAGGTGTCTTCGCCAACCCCGACCACCACGCCGACGCCCCGGCCGTCGTCGCGCCGTCAGGAGGCGCTGCTGCCGTTGGCGAACAAACCGCTCGGCGGCGCCCCGAACCCCGTCCTCGTCGAGCGGCTCGGCAACGATGCGCGGCTCCTCGCCTGGAACCCCGGCGATCCGCTCCGGCCCATTCGGACGTTCGCGAACGCGTTCACCGCCGATTCGCAGCTCGCCGTCCTGTCGCCCGACGCGGCCTCTCTCGTCGTCGCCACCGTCAACCCCGACAGCAGCAAGGCGATCGATACCGTCCGTTTGCTGACCGGGACGGGCCACGTTGCCTGGACCGGCGACCGGATCATGACCGTCCGTGGCGTCATCTGGTCGATCGACTCGCGGGAGGTCGCGTTCGCCGGCGAGCGCGGCACCTGGTGGGTAGTCGCCATCGATACGGATGGGACGGCGAAGGGACAGCGGATCGCTCTCGGCGGTGGGGCCGGGGCTGGGACGGCGCCGGCGCCCGCCGCCTCGTCGAGTCCCACGCCGTCCGAATTGCCTGTCCAGCTCGTCCCCGTCGGCTTCTCGGTCGACGGTCGATGGCTCTATGGCGCGCCGCTCTCGATGGACGGCGGAACCGTCGGCCCGACGGTCCGGGTCTCGATCCCCTCTGGAACGGCCGAATCGATCTCGGGCTATCCCAGCAGCGGTCCCGAGCGCCTTGCGACGGACGACGGCTTCCGCGGTACCGACCCGACGAGCGGCCGGGCCGTCCGGTGGGGTCCTAACGCCTCGACACCGGGCGGACCGCCGACGGTCGAGGTGACCGAGGCGGACGGCTCGCTCGCCTACCGGATCGAGACCGATGTCGTGATGGGCACGGCGTGGGAATCGAACGGCGACCTGCTCGTCCTCGAGGCCAACGGGTACCCCTTCCCGACGAGACTCCGGTTGCTCCAGATCTCGCCCGACGGCACAGTCGGACCGCCGATCCTGTCGACGGATTCTGTCGCCTGGGGCGGCCTGCTCGGCGCGCGGCACGGGTTCGCCGTCGTGGCGCTCGCCACCCAGCGCCCGAACGACGGCAGCCAGCTCGTTGTCGTCGACCTGGCCGACGGGACCGCGGCGGGTCTGACGATCCCCACGGACCAGATGCAGATCCTGGGCGGCGGGCTTTTGCCCTGAGCTCCGGCTGGTCGTCCCTCGACCGGGACCGCAGTTCAGACCTCTCGATCGTCCGAAATCGTACGCCGCGGGAATTCATCTTCCCTCGCCCTCGGTACTCCGAGATCGGATTCCGATTTCGGAGGAATCGCCGAATTCAAGAGTGAGTCCGGCCGGCGTTCGATATCGGAGTAAACGGTCCGACGCGGCGAGCGGCGAGCGACGAGCGGCGATCGCGGGCCTGAAGTCGGCGGTCGGGATCAGCCGGCGGTCGCGGGCCTGGAGTCGGCGGCTTCGGGAGAGTCGGCGCTCGCGGGCCTGGAGTCGGCGCCTTCGGGATTGATGGCCGGACCTGAATCGAGGAACTCGACCCGGATCGCCTCGATCTTGTCGGCCGGCGTGAAGCCGAACACCTGGCCGTAGAACGACAACTCCGCCTCGAACGAGCGAATGATGTTGTCGGCCGACCGGAACCCGTGATCCTCACCCGGGAACAACAGGTACGCGTGGGGAAGGTGGCGCTCCCATAGCGCATCCACGATCTGTTCGGCCTGGGCCGGCGGGACGACATGGTCGTCGGCGCCCTGGAGGATCAGGACCGGGCACGAGATCCGCTCGGGGAAGTTGAGCGGCGAGCGATCGTGGTAGATGTCCTTCCGCTCCGGGTACGGCCCGATCAGCCGATCGAGATAGCGCGACTCGAACTTGTGGGTCTGGCTCACGAACGTCTCGAGGTCGCCGATCCCGAAATAGCTCGTTCCAGCCCGGAATGCGTCGCTGAACGTGACGGCGCAGAGGGTCGTGTAGCCGCTGGCACTGCCGCCGCGGATCGCCAGCCGCTCCCCGTCGACCCGGCCGCGCTCGGCGAGCCAGCGGGCGCCGTTGACGCAGTCGTCGAGATCGACGATGCCCCACTCGCCCTCGAGTCGCTTGCGGTAATCGCGGCCATAGCCGGTGCTCCCGCCGTAGTCGACGTCGAGGACCGCGAACCCGCGGCTCGTGAAGAGCTGCGTGCTGACGAAGAGCGCCGAGTTGGCGGCCGCCGTCGGTCCACCGTGGCTCGTGACGATCAAGGGCGGCAGGGCGTCGTCCGGCCCTCGAGCCGACTGGTTGAGCGGCAAATAGAAGTTCCCGAACGCGGTCCGGCCGCCGGTCGTCGGAAACTCGACGGGCTCGCCGACGGCGATGTCCGCGGGGTCGAACGCGGTC
>Ga0307296_10001487_pt1 | contig 11744 bp, 7 predicted proteins | sample ER_DNA_153_FD_194467 | JGI IMG/M metagenome (GOLD analysis project Ga0307296, IMG submission 194467) | Bulk soil microbial communities from the East River watershed near Crested Butte, Colorado, United States - ER_DNA_153 | ecosystem: Environmental > Terrestrial > Soil > Floodplain | place: USA... | reverse complement strand
CGTGACGGCTACGCCCGACCCTCAGGTTCGCGCGGTCGAGCTGCTCGAGGTCGAGCTCTGGCGCCGCGGGACGCGACTCGGGCTCCTCGCGCGGCGACGCGAGCTGCTCCCCGGCCGCTACACGTTCGGGCTCACAGGACGAGGCGTCACCGGCGCTCGCCTCCCGCGGGGCCTGTACGCGATCCGGCTGGTCGCGCTCCCAGGGGACGGCACGCGGAGGCAGTCGGACACCATCGACTATCGCGTGCGCTAGTGAGTCGGATGCGAGTCATATACTCGGCCCCGTCCAGTCGAGCCAGGGAGGCGTAGATGTCAACCGCGGCGGCCGAGTCTCATCTCCGCGAGAATCCGTTCGGTCTGGCGAAGGCGCAGCTCCGCCGAGTCGGTGAGGTGTTCGCGCTCGAGCCCAACCTCATCCGCGTGCTCTCCGCGTGCAAGAAAGCGGTGGAGGTCTCGATCCCGGTCGCGATGGACGACGGGTCGATCGAGGTCTTCCAGGGCTTTCGCATCACCCACAACATCGCGCGCGGCCCGTCGAAGGGAGGGATTCGCTACCACCCGGACGTGACTCTCGACGAGGTCAAGTCGCTCGCGATGTGGATGACGTGGAAATGCGCGCTCATGGGCCTGCCGTTCGGCGGCGCGAAGGGCGGTGTCGTGTGCAACCCCAAGGTGCTGAGCGCCGGCGAGCTCGAGCGGCTGACCCGTCGCTACACGAGCGAGATCATCAACGACATCGGGCCGGAGCGCGACATCCCTGCACCCGATGTCGGGACGGACGGCCGGGTAATGGCGTGGATCTTCGACACCTATTCGATGAACAAGGGGCACTCCGTGCTCGGCGTCGTTACCGGCAAGCCTCTGTCGGTCGGCGGCTCGCTCGGGCGGGAGGAGGCGACCGCGCGCGGCGCCCTCTACTGCATCCAGGCGCTCTCGGTCAAAGAGGGCCGCCGTATGAGCGAGTACTCGGTTGCAGTGCAGGGATTCGGGAACGTCGGCGCGAACCTCGCTCGCCAGCTCCACCAGGAGGGAGCGACCGTCGTGGCCGTCTCCGACTCGGGCGGCGGCGTCTACAACGCGGCAGGTCTCGACATCCCGTCGGCGGTGGCGCACAAGCAGGAGCACGGCACGCTCGCCGGGCTCGCCAATGCGGAGCCCGTCACGAACGAGGAGCTCATCGAACTCCCGTGCGACATCTTCGCCCCCTGTGCGCTCGAGCAGGTCGTGACGGAGGTCAACGCCGACCGCGTGAAGGCGATGGTGATCTGCGAGGGCGCGAACGGGCCTGTGACTCCTTCTGCCGACGCGATCCTCGAGGACCGCGGCGTGCTCGTGCTTCCGGACGTGCTCGCCAATGCGGGCGGAGTCGTCGTCTCCTACTTCGAGTGGGTGCAGGGCCTGCAGGAGTACTTCTGGCGCGAGGACGAGGTGAACGCGAAGCTCCACGACATCGTCGCCCGTGCCTTCGAGGAGGCATGGCACACGCGGGACAGCTACGGGACGAGCCTGCGCATGGCGTCGTACGGGCTCGCGGTGCAGCGTGTGGCCGAGGCCACGACGACCCGGGGCCTGTACCCGTAGCGGTCAGGGTCTACCACGCCGCAGACTGCGGCCTCTGCGACCGTGCGATCGAGGTCGTCGAGGAGGTACATGCCGAGCTCGGCTTCGAGCTCGAGCTCGTCGACATCGCCGGGCGATCCGAGCTCGAGGCGCGCTACCGGGAGCTCCTTCCCGTGATCGAGATCGACGGGGAGCGCGCTTTCACCTACTTCGTCGACGCCGACGCGCTGCGCGCTCGTCTGAGCCTCGGCTAGCGGTTCCTCCGCCGTCGCCCGAAGGGCCGCTGGCAGAATCGTGACGCTTTGTCACAAACCATCGACAGGGGGAGCACGTGACCGAACGCCTGACCGTCGGAGTCGCAGCGCGCCTGAGCCGCTATCTCCAGGTCCTGACCCAGGCGCGGAAGATGGGCAAGGAGCGGATCTCGTCGCAGGAGATCTCGGAGTACACGAACATCAACGCGACACAGATCCGGCGCGATCTCTCGGCGTTCGGACGGTTCGGTAAGCGCGGTGTCGGCTATCGCACCGACGCGCTGCTCGAAGAGATCCGGCAGATCCTGCGCACGCAGGGCCAGCACAACATCGCGCTCGTCGGCGCGGGCCGGCTCGGGAGTGCGATCGCGAGCTCGCCGATCTTCGCGGAGCACGGGATCACCGTCGCCGCGGTGCTCGACAACGACCCGGAGAAGATCGGCTCGCGCGTCGGCGACCTCACCATCAGCTCGATCGCCGACATCGCGGAGATCGCGCGTGAGCGCAACATCATCGTCGGTGTGATCGCGGTGCCTGCCGACACCGCGCAGAACGCCGCCGACGCGCTCATCGCCGCGGGCGCGAAGATCATCTTCAACTACTCCGAGGCGCTCCTCGACGTGCCCGCGGACGTCAACGTCCACACGTCGAACCCCGCGGTCGACCTGCTCTACGCGCTCTACTTCCATCTCGCGTAGACCGGGCGTGAGCACCAGGTGACACAGTTCACCTGGCATGAAGGTTCTGATCTGGCACGGGTACCTGCTCGGCGGGACAGGGTCGAATGTGTACACGCGCCAGCTCGCACGCGAATGGTCGCGTGCCGGGCACGACGTCACGATCCTCTGCCAGGAGCCGCATCCCGAGCGCTTCGACGTCGGTGGCGCGAAGGTCGTGTGTCCCGACGTCGGCGGGCTCCTTCCCGTTTTCGTGCTCGACCACTACGACGGGTACCGCGTCCAGCTGCTCCAGGACTGGTCGCGCGACGACCTCGACGCCTGGGTCGAAGCGAACGCGGCCGCGGTGCGCGAGCACGGGCCGGCCGACCTCGTCCTCTGCAACCACGTCCTGCTCGGCGGAGCGGTCGGGCGCACGAGCGGCGTGCGCTACGCCGTCAAGGCGCACGGCTCGGAGCTCGAGTACTCGATGCGGGGTCGTCCGGAGCTCCAAGCCTGGGGCGCCGAGGTGCTGGCCTCCGCAACCGCGGTCTTCGTCGGCTCGGCGCATATCCGCGAGGTCGTCGAGGACGTCTGCGGTCACGTCGAGCGTGTGCACGAGGTGCCGCCCGGTGTCGACATCGAGGAGTGGCGACCGGAGGCGCGGGAGGTCGCGCTCGACGCCCTCCTCGCGGAGGCGCAGCGTGATCCGCCCAATCCGGGGAGCACCTACGAGCGCCACCCCGACGAGGGGAACGCCGAGCGCCTCGCCGAGTTCCTCGCGGGAGACGAGCCGACGGTGGTCTACTTCGGGAAGCTCCTGCGCAACAAGGGCGTCCACGTGCTGCTCGACGCGCTCGCAGGCCTTGATGCACGAGTCGTCGTCGTCGGATTCGGCGACTACCGTGCCGAGCTCGAGCAGCTGGCCACCGGGCAGCGCGTTCTCTTCACCGGGCCGCTCGAGCATCGCCACCTCGTTCATCTCCTCGCACTCGCGGACGCGTGCGTCGTGCCGTCGATCTTCCCGGAGGCGTTCGGGATGGTCGCAGCAGAGGCGGCCGCGGCGGGCTGCCCGCCCCTCGTCGCACGTCACTCCGGCCTAGCCGAGGTCGCCGAGGGCCTCGAGGCGGAGTATCCGCCCGCGCTGCGCGGGCTCACGTCGTTCGCGTCCGGAGACGCGGGAGATCTGCACGACAAGCTTTCCGCCTTGCTGGCCCTCTCGCCTGCCGACCGCGCCGAGGTCAGGGCAGCGGCGCGACGTGCAGCAGTCGAGCGGTGGAGCTGGGCGAGCATCGCCGACCGGCTCCTCGAGCTCGGGCGCTAGACGAGGGTTCAACTACGCTACTCCGCCGATGGGCGACGAGCAGCGTCTCTCGGCGGACGAGCTGATCACGCGTGCGCGCGAGCAGTTCGAGGCCGCGACCGACTTCACGATCGCCGTCGAGGAGGAGTTCGCGATCCTCGATCCGGAGTCGCTCGACCTCACCAACCGGTTCGAGGACGTCCAGGCCGCGGCGCGCGGCACGGCACTCGAGGAGCATCTCGTCGGCGAGCTCATCGCCTCCGAGGTCGAGGTCAGGACGGGGCGCCAGGAGAGCTTCGCCGACGTCCCCGGCGTGATGGCCGCGCGCCGCGCGCAGCTGCGGGCGCTCGTCGAGCCGATGGGTCTCCTCCTCGGCGCCACGGGGACACACCCCTGGGCGGACTGGAAGAAGCAGCGCATCATCGACACGCCGCATTACCGCCGGAACGACGAGCTCCTGCGCTACGTCGTCTGGCGCAACAACACCTTCGGGCTCCACGTCCACGTCGCCATCAACGGCCCCGACCGCGCGCTCGCGGTCGTCGCGGGCATGCGCAACTTCCTCCCCGAGCTGCTCGCGCTCTCCGCGAGCTCGCCGTTCGTCGAGGGCGTGAACAGCGGGCTTCACTCGGCGAGGACGCAGATCTTCACGCGCTTCTTCCCGCGCTGCGGCGTCCCCGACGCATTCGCGTCGTGGGCCGAGTACGAGGACTTCGTCCGGTTTCTCTACGCGATGGGCTCGATCACGGAGCACACGCAAATCTGGTGGAGCGTGCGACCGCACCTCGCGTTCCCGACGGTGGAGCTCCGGATCTGCGACGGGCAGCCCGAGCTCGCCGAGGCCCAGGCCCTCGCCGCCTTCGGCGCCTCCCTCGTCGCCCGGGTGGCCCGCGCGTACGACGAGGGACAGGCCGTGGAGCCGCTCCCGCACCGGCTGATCGAGGAGAACTTCTGGCGCGCGATCCGCTGGGGTCTCTCCGGTGAGCTCATCGACTTCACCCGGGGCGAGCCGATCCCCGCGAGGCAGCGGATCGAGGAGCTCATGGAGTGGGTGCAGCCGGTGGCGGAGGAGATCGGGGCGGCGCCGTACCTCGCGGTCCCCGACCAGAATGCGGCCGAGCGCCAGATCGAGCGGTTCGAAGGCGGCACGTCGCTCGAGGAGATCTACGCCGAGCAGGTGCGCGCGACCGAGACGATCGGTGGCTGAGGAGCAGCTTCCATCGGAGGAGGAGCTCCGCGCGGCGCTCGACGCAATCGGCGTCGCCGACATCCTCGTGAACGCGCTCTCGGCGGCCGCGTCCATCGGATTCCGTCGCATCTCGCCCGAGGCGCGGGACCTCGAGCAGGTCCGGCTCGCGATCGAAAGCCTGCGCGCCCTCGATCCGGTCCTGCGCGAGGGTGGGGTCGACGAGTCGATCGTGCGCGATCTCGAGCAGGCGCGAACGAATCTCCAGCTCGCGTATGCGGCGGCGGTCGCGGGCGAAGGCGGCGGTTGAGCCGAGGCGTCCTCGCCGCTTGTGATACATAATCCGCCGCGCCGGGGCGACTCGGCGCTCACTTTGTGACGGGCGGGAGAACCGGAGGATCATGGACTTCTTCGTAGATCACGCCGTCGGGTTCGCGCTTGCGTGCGCGGCCGTGGCGGTTCTGTACGGGCTGTACCTCACGTGGTGGCTCCTCAAGCAGCCGGCCGGGAACGAGCGCATGCAGGAGATCGCGCGCGCCGTGCAGGAGGGCGCCGCGGCGTACCTCCGCAAGCAGTACACGACGATCGCGATCGTCGCGATCGTGCCGTTCTTCCTGCTCGGCTTCTACGACAAGCTCGGCTGGGGAGCGGCATTCGGCTTCCTGATCGGTGCCGTGTTGTCCGCGGCAGCCGGCTTCATCGGGATGAACGTCGCCGTGCGCTCGAACGTGCGGACGGCCGAGGCTGCGCGCGACGGGCTCCAGCCTGCGTTCAAGGTCGCGTTCCGCGCGGGGTCGGTGACCGGTCTCCTCGTCGTCGGTCTCGGGCTCCTCGGGGTCGCGGGCTACTACTGGGTGCTGACGGACTGGATCGGGAACAGCCCTCAGTCCGCGGTCGACGACCTCATCGGGCTCGCCTTCGGCGGCTCGCTCATCTCCGTGTTTGCGCGACTCGGCGGCGGTATCTACACGAAGGCCGCGGACGTCGGCGCCGACCTCGTCGGGAAGATCGAGGCGGGGATCCCGGAGGACGACCCGCGCAACCCCGCCGTCATCGCGGACAACGTTGGCGACAACGTCGGCGACTGCGCGGGCATGGCGGCCGACCTCTTCGAGACGTACGCGGTCACCGCGGTGGCGGTGATGCTCCTCGGGGTCGGCATCGGGCAGTCGGACCTCTGGCTCTATCCGCTCGCACTCGGGGGCATCTCGATCCTCTCCTCGGTGATCGGGACGTTCTTCGCGCGGGTCGGCCGCGGCCCCAACGCGATCATCAATGCGCTGTACGGCGCGGTCATCGTGGCGACGATCCTCTCCGCGCTCGGATTCATCCCCGTCACGATGGCCTACGACGGCGGCGACTTCGACTTCTGGAACCTGTACGGGTCGGCGCTCATCGGCCTCGCCGTGACGTTCCTCCTCGTGGCGATCACGGAGTACTACACGGGCACGCGCTGGAAGCCCGTGAAGGACATCGCCAAAGCGTCACAGACGGGACATGCGACGAACATCATCTCCGGCCTCGCCGTGGGCATGCAGGCGACGGCGCTCCCGGTCGTCGTCATCGCGACCGGGATCGTCGGCTCGTACTACGCCGCGGGAGAGAACCTCTACGGCATCGGTGTCGCGGTCATGGCGCAGCTCTCGATGGCCGGGCTCATCGTCGCCCTCGACGCGTACGGCCCGGTGACGGACAACGCGGGCGGGATCGCGGAGATGGCCGACCTCCCGGAGGCGGTCCGTGGAGTCACCGACCCGCTCGACGCGGTCGGCAATACGACGAAGGCGGTCACGAAGGGCTACGCGATCGGCTCCGCCGGGCTCGCGGCTCTCATCCTGTTCGACGAATACGGTCGCGGTCTTCGGGAGAACGGCCTCGAGTCGTTCTTCTCGCTCGACAACCCGTGGGTCGTCGCAGGCCTCTTCATCGGCGGGCTCATGCCCTTCCTCTTCGCATCGCTCGCCATGCAGGCGGTCGGACGGGTAGGCGGCCAGGTCGTCGAGGAGGTGCGTCGCCAGTTCCGCGAGAACCCGGGAATCATGGCCGGGACCTCGCGACCGGACTACTCGCAGGCGATCGGCATCGTGACCGCCTCGGCGATCAAGGAGATGCTGGCCCCGGCGCTGATCCCGGTAGCCGTCCCGATCGTGGTCGGGATCATCTCTGTCGAGATGCTCGGAGGGCTCCTCATAGGAACGATCGTCACCGGGCTCTTCCTCGCGATCGCGATGACCTCGGGCGGCGGCGCCTGGGACAACGCGAAGAAGACGATCGAGGACGGGCTTTACGGCGGGAAGGGCTCGGACGCGCATGCGGCCGCGGTCACCGGCGACACGGTCGGCGACCCGTACAAGGACACCGCCGGCCCTGCCATCAATCCGATGATCAAGATCGCGAACATCGTCGCGATCCTCATGATCCCGCTCCTCGTCTCGATCCACGGCTAGAGCTCTCTGACATGACACAGCGAAGGGCGGCGTTAAGCCGCCCTTCGCTGTGTTGCAGGGTGGCGAAGGCCGGAATAGGATGCTGGCGCTTCAGGGGCATGGGCATGCCGTCGGTGCCCGAAAAAGTCGACAGGGGAGAGGCATACATGCGACTCAGACTTCCGCGAGGCCGCACTGCGCTCGTGCTCAGCGCCGTATTCGGAGCCTTGCTCGTACCTGCCGCGGTCTCTGCCGCCGGTGCTGGCCACGGGCCGCTGACGTCGACTGCACCGGTGGTCAGCCCGAGCGCCAACGGCGCACGGGCGGGGCAGGCGCCTGACATCTTCCTCGTCCAGCTTTCGGACGGCGCGGACACCTTCCGCAAGCAGGCCAAGGCGGTCGGCCTCAAGTACACCGAGCGATTCGCCTACAAGAGTCTCTTCAAGGGCGTGTCCGTCCGCATCAACCGGGACGACGTCGGCAAGCTCGCCGGCATCGCGAGCGTCACGAACGTGTACCCGGCGCACTACTTCACGCTGGGTCCCGAGACGTCCGCCGATCCCGACCTGGCGACGGCGATCCAAATGACCGGTGCCGACCTTGCGCAGGCCGCGGGCCACACGGGCGCAGGCGTGAAGGTCGCCGTGATGGATACGGGCATCGACGTCGACCACCCAGACCTCGGTGGCGACGGTAACGCTGCTGCGCCGCACTCGTTTCCGAACTCCCGGATCGTTACCGGGTGGGACTTCGTGGGCGACGCGTACAACGCCGACCCCGAGAGCCCGACGTACGATCCCGCCCCGAATCCCGACGCGGTACCGGACGACTGCAACGGCCATGGCACGCACGTCGCCGGAATCATCGGCGCGGACAAGGCATCGGGAGCGGACGGCGCTCTCGGCGTCGCGCCCAAGGTGAGCTTCGGTGCATATCGAGTCTTCGGCTGCGCGGGCTCTCACAGACGACGTGATGATCGCGGCGATGGAGCGCATCCAGGCCGACCGTATGGACGTCCTCAACATGTCCATCGGCGATGCCTTCAACAACTGGGCGGGATCGCCGACGGCCGTAGCAGCCGACGCTCTCGTCGACGCAGGCGTCGTCGTCGTGGCGTCGATCGGCAACAGCGGCGCGAACGGCATCTACTCCGCGGGCGCACCCGGCGTGGGCGACAAGGTGATCGGCGTCGCGTCGTACGACAACAGCCATGTGCGCGTGGCCGCGTTCACGATCTCGCCCGACAACACGGCGATCGGCTACACGAATGCGGCGTCGGCTCCGGCGGCACCGACGTCGGGCAGCCTGCCCATGTCTCGTACCGGCACGACGACGACGGCGAACGACGCGTGCAATGCGGTCGCTCCGGCACCCGGGAGCCTCACCGGGACGGCTGTCCTGATTCGCAGAGGGACGTGCACGTTCTACGAGAAAGCTCGGAACGCCCAGCTCGCAGGAGCAGCCGCGGTCGTTCTGTACAACAACTGCCCGCCGAACTGCGGGCGCGTCAGCCCGACCGTTGCCATCCAGCCTGCAGCGGGCGCACCGCTCGTCCCGATCACGATTCCGGTGGTCGCCGTCTCGGATACCGAAGGGGCCCTGATCAACTCGCGGCTCGCAGGCGGGGCCGTGACGCTGACCTGGACGAGCGGCACCGTCACCATCGTCAACCCGACCGGTGGCCTGCTGTCGTCGTTCACCTCATACGGAACCGAGGCCGAACTGACCCTGAAGCCGGACATCGGTGCACCGGGTGGTCTCATCCGCTCGACGTATCCGCTGGAACAGGGGGGCTATGCCACCATCAGCGGCACGTCCATGTCGTCGCCGCACGTTGCCGGTGCGGCAGCACTGCTGAAAGAGGCACGTCCGTCGATGCCGGCGTGGATGTTCCGCGATGTCCTGCAGAACAGTGCCGATCCGGCTCCGTGGTCGGGGAACCCGCTCCTCGGACTGCTCGACGTCGTGCATCGGCAGGGTGCGGGCATGGTCGACATCGACGATGCCATCGACTCGACGGGCACCATCCTTCCCGGGAAGATCTCGCTCGGTGAAGGGAGCGGAGGTTCCGCAACGCTGACGCTTCGCAACAGAAGCGCGGATCCGGTGACATACGCGCTGACGCACGAGTCCGCGATCTCGACGGGCACGCAGACGTTCGGGCCGCTGGTGAGCGACTTCTGGCTGCCCGACACGCTCGTGACCTTCAGTGCGCCAACCGTCACCGTGCCTGGCGGCGGAACCGCCACAGTCGGTGTGACGATCACGGCCGATCCGCTCGAGGACGGGATCCCGACAGGCGGTCTCTACGGGGGCTACCTGCAGTTTCGCGACCTCCGGTCGACCGATGTCGTCTTCAGCGTCCCATATGCGGGCTTCAAGGGCGACTATCAGTCGATCGTCGCGATTCCGACCGCACCCGTGATCGGCAAGCTGAACGCGCCGTTCATCAAGGCGCAGCAGATCTACACCAAGGCTCCGGCCAACGAGGTGTGGACGCTCCAGTCTCCCGACGAGATCCCGAACGTCCTCATCCACTTCGATCACCAGGTGCGACACCTGGAGCTCGAGGTGGTCGATGCTGCGACCGGCAACCCGGTCCACCCGGTGTTCTCGAACTACCTCGAGCGGGACTTCCTTGCTCGAAACGGCCTGCGGCCACCCGCCGACGGCCCGTACAACACCGACTCGACCAATGACGACGTCACGGCGTTCCCGTGGGACGGGACGCGGATGCAGGACAACGGGGTCGGCACGCCCGATCACCGGAAGGTCGTGCCCGACGGCTCGTACAAGATCGTCGTCAAGGCCCTCAAGGCCGGCGGCGATCCCAAGAATCCCGCGCACTGGGAGACCTGGACGACGCCGACGATCACGATCGACCGCCCGTAGCGCTGAGATCGAGCTCGACCGACGAGGGGCCGGGGCAACCCGGCCCCTCGTCGTTTCGCAGGAGTAGGCTTCGCCGCCGTGCCCGGACGGCGCCGGAGGCGCGAGGTGGAGATGGAGCGCGTGCTCGGCACGCCCGCGCTCTTCGCGACGGCGTACGGCAACGTCGGCTCCTCGATCTACTACGCGCTCGGCCTCACGGCCGTCTACGCGCTCGGCCTGACCCCGCTCGTCTTCGTCGTCGCCGGGGTCGTCTTCGCCGCGACGGCGGCGACGTACGCCGAGGGGACCGCTCGCTTCCCGGAGGCGGGAGGCTCGGCGAGCTTCTCGCGCCACGCCTTCGACGAGCTCGTCAGCTTCACGGCGGGCTGGGCACAGATGCTCGTCTACATCGTGACGGTTGCCGTGTCGGCGTTCTTCGTCCCGCACTACCTGTCGATCTTCTGGGAGCCGCTGAACACGAACCCGTGGGACATCGTCGTCGGTGCAATCGTCATCGTGATCCTCGTCACGCTGAACGTCGTCGGTGTGCAGGAGGCGGCAAAGCTGTCCATCTCCCTCGCGGTCGTCGACTTCGCCACTCAGGTGCTGCTCGTGATCGTCGGTTTCGCGCTCGTCCTCAGCCCGGAGATCCTCGTCGACAACGTGCACTGGGGCGTGGCGCCGACCTGGTCGAACCTCGCGATCGCGATCCCCGTGGCCATGCTCGCGTATACGGGTGTCGAGACGGTCTCGAATCTGGCAGAGGAGGCGCGTGACCCTGTCCGGACCGTGCCGAATTCGTACAAGCTCGTCGCGGGAGCGGTCTTCGCCATCTACTTCACACTCCCGCTTGTCGCCCTCTCCGCGCTTCCCGTCGAGCGGATCGACGGCCAGCTGACCACACTTCTCGCGCTACCACCCGAGGACGGGGGATACGCGAACGACCCGATCCTTGGCGTCGTAGAGAACATCGGGCTCGAGGGACGGCTCCTCGACGCGGCCGAGATCTACGTGGGCATCCTCGCTGCGACGATCCTCTTCATCGCGACGAACGCGGGCGTCATCGGCGCCTCGCGCATCACCTACTCGATGGCGACCTATCGGCAGCTGCCGGAGGTGTTTCGCCGGCTGCACCCGCGGTTCAAGACGCCGTGGCTGTCCCTCGTGCTCTTCGCGGGTATTGCTCCGATCCTCGTGATCCTCCCTGGCGACGTCAACTTCGTCGGGACGCTGTACTCGCTCGGCGCGACCCTGTCGTTCACCGTCGCCCACGCATCGGTCATCCGTCTGCGTGCGACGGACGGGCCTGAGGCCGAGATTCCGTATCGCGCGCGGCCGAACGTCCGGATCGGCGCGGTGGACTGGCCGATCTTCGCCTTCGTCGGAGGTATCGCCACCGGGATCTCGTTCCTCGTCCTCGTGGTGCAGAACCCCCTGACGCGCTGGGTCGGGCTGGGGTGGATGCTCGTGGGTCTGGCCGGGTACGTC
>Ga0307296_10001486_pt1 | contig 11747 bp, 11 predicted proteins | sample ER_DNA_153_FD_194467 | JGI IMG/M metagenome (GOLD analysis project Ga0307296, IMG submission 194467) | Bulk soil microbial communities from the East River watershed near Crested Butte, Colorado, United States - ER_DNA_153 | ecosystem: Environmental > Terrestrial > Soil > Floodplain | place... | reverse complement strand
CGAGGCGCATGAGCTCCGCGTGACCGCGCGCGATCGTGATCGGCGTTCGAAGCTGGTGAGAGGCGTCACGGACGAAGTCGCGTTGGCGTTCGAGCAGCACTCGTTGCGTGTCGACGAGGTGTTCCACCTCGTCCAGCGCGACCTGCCTCCGGTGAGCGTGCCACACCATGCCCGCGAACATCGCCGCCATCAATGGCACTTCCGCCATCTCGTCCAGCCCCGGTCCACCCGGCTTCTCGACGGCGATCAGGAGAGCCGCTCCGCTCGTGATGGTGATGACCACGGCCGCCAGGGTCGTGGCTCTGGTCGACCACAGGCGCACCCCGAACAAGATGGTCAGGCTCACCCAGATGAAATGGAACGGGATCGTCTCCCAGTTCGCGATACGGGCGATGACGAGCAGGTTCGCCGCGACGAACGCGGCCCAGAGGACTTCGGGCCCGTGCTTACGCAGCGACCTGATAGCCCACACCACGCACCGTCTCGATCACGTCGTCGCCCAGCTTCGCCCGCAAGCGGCCGATGCAGACATCCACGACGTTGGTCCCGGGATGGAACGAGAACCCCCACACTTCGGAGAGCAGCTGCTGCCGTGAAACCACATCCCCTTCCCTGAGCATCAGGGTTTGCAACAAGAGGAACTCACGCTGGGAGAGCGATACCGGGCCACGACCCACGTCCGCGACACGCCTCACGAGGTCGAGCTCGACCCCACCGACCCGCATGAATCGGTCCAGCGGCAGCGCAGCCGGATACCGGATACGGGCCCGAACGCGGGCGAGCAGCTCCGCGAGTGCGAATGGCTTCGGCAGGTAGTCGGACGCTCCGAGCTCGAAGCACCGAACCTTGCTCTCGACGTCACCCAGGGCGGACAGAACGAGCACACGTTGATCCGGATCGGACTCGATGATCCGTCCCAGAACCGAGAGACCTCCGAGCCCTGGAAGCAAGAGATCGAGGATCACGAGCGCGAAGCGGCCCGAGCGTGCGAGTTCCAGCCCCGAGATCCCGTCGCGAGCGCTCTCCACCCCGAAGCCTGCGGTCTGGAGAGCTCGCGACACGATGCTCCCTATCCGCGGTTCATCTTCGATGACCAACACTTTCGGCATCTACGGTGCCGACCGTAAGGAGTGTGCCCTACTCAGGCAATACGACGTTGGACCTAGTTCTTACGCAACGTTCATGACTTCTTCGTCATGGAGGTGTCGAGGGCGTCATCGGCGGCCTCACCGGACTTCGGAACGTCAGGACGTTCGACCTCGCTTCACGCGCGCCAACACGACTCGACCGAAGAGCCGACTGGCCCAGGCGCTCGAGATCATGACGACCCAGACAAGCGTCAACTCGAATGCGCCGTCGCGCCCCTCGGCCCGCACGAATGCTTGCGCGTCCGGGCCGCCGTTCTCGATCGGGCCCGGTGAGTCCGACTGCCCGCCAAGCAGCGATACGAGGGGAGGCGGCGTTTCGATCGGCGCCGGCGCCGCGGTTGTCCGGGGAACCTGGGTCGACGTGCCCACGATCAAGTCGCCGAGATCACCCTCAGCCTCGCGCAACCACGACACGAGGGATCCCATCGGGTCGATCGCTTCCCCGTCGGGCCCATAATCGCCGAAGTGCACGTGTGGGACGGTCGCGTTCCCTGTTGACCCGCAGTAGCCGATCACATCGCCCGCATGGACCGGGTCGCCGGTCGAGAACGCATCCAGGTTCCACTCGGAGAGGTGCGCGTAATACCAGTACCCCCCGCCGGGCCGATGGAGCCGCGCGCTCCGCCCACCCAGGAGACTGGTGTCGAACTCGATGATGCCATCCTCAGTCGCGAGCACTTCGGCGCCGTATCGACACATCACGTCTTGACCTTCATGCCTTCGTACGATCAAACCGGGTCCGAACCGTGGCGCACCCCATGAGTCCGACCAGCTCGCGGGTCCGACGACGATGAAGGGAACGTAGACCCGCTGCCGGATCAACTCCTCAGACCAGCCGTCATGGCGCAGCACGTCAGCGGCCGCGTCGAGCCTCTCGGTCGAGAACGTTCCGTCGTACAGATCGCCGACATCTCCTCCCCCTGAGGTCGGCGTGGGGCTCGCGTCCGGGCTGGGCGACGGATCGGGGGATGGGGTCGGCGAATCGAACGCTGGCGGGGGTGGCCAGGCCCGTGGCGACGAGCAGGGATCTGACGTGGGCGACGGACCCGGCTCCGGCGTCGGTGGTGGGCTCGGGGTCGGTGATGAGCTCGGGTCCGGCGTCGGCGAGAGGCTCGGGTCCGGCGTCGATGAAGAGCTCGGGTCCGGTGTCGGCGAGATGCTGGGGTCCGGTGTGGATGGAGGACACGGTTCGGAGTTGGGGGCAGGACGGGAGGCGTCTGCCCCGCTGGAGGCGCGGGCGACCGCGGCGGAGGCACCGAGCGAAAGGAAGGCGGACAGGAGCCAGACGATGACGGGCGCTACCCGAGGGGGATCGGGCTTCTTCGCGTTCACGAGCTTTCGCCCATCGCAGAGACGTCGATCCGGTATCCCGCAGACCACACCGTTTCGATCAACCGGTTCCCCAGCTTCGCTCGGAGCCGCTCCACGCAGAGGTCGACGATATCGCCCCGGCTGTCCGAGGAGGATCCCCACACCTCCTCGAGGAGACCGCTGCGGGAGTACACATGGCCCGGCCGAGCCATCATCCGTTGGAGCACCGCGAACTCATGGCCCGACAACGACACGGCACCGTGCCCGGTGTCGACCACCCTCCGGACCAGGTCGAGACGGATCGGACCGACCTGCATGATGCGGCCTCCGGGCCCGGCAGACGTGTCGACACCCGCCCGGATCCTTCCGACCAACTCCCCCACGCTGAACGGTTTCGTGACGTAGTCGGCGGCGCCGAGGCCCATGCATCGCACCTTCGCCTCCGCCTCTGGGAGCCCCGAGACGACGATCACAGGCCGTCCCGGTTTCTCATCGACGAGCACCGCAAGGAGTTCGAAGCCGTCGGCATCCGGGAGAAGGAGATCGAGCACCACACCCGCGTAGTGATCCGATCTGGCGCGCTGGAGTGCGCTCGCGCCATCGGGTGTCGCGTCGACACCGTAGCCCGCACCGGTGAGTATCCGAACGATGAGGTCAGCGATGCGTGGCTCGTCCTCGATCACCAAGATCGATCGTTGCGGCAAGCCGTTCATGACGAACCCCTCATCCGGCCCACGCTCGAACATGAAGTGACGGACACGATCCGATGACGGTTCTCTCATCAAGTCCCCTCGAGCGCAGGGTCCCCCTTACGCTTTTCGCCATCACAAGCGCGCGCGACGAGACGGAGGGGTCATGGTTGCGAGGGAAGAAGCCCTGTCGGAGAACCGCGCCCGGTTCCCCGAGCGATCCGACCTCGTCCGAGCGCTCGCTCGCTATGGGGACGAAGCCGGACCACGGACGGGATCCGTGATGTTCGTCGGCGGCGCCCCTCCGCGATCGCGCGATCCTTTCCACCCCGGGGTCATCGCGGGACTGGAGGAACGAGCAGAGCTCGCTCGCCGGCTGCGCCGACTCGACGACCGCGACCGCCTGCTGGTGTTCCTGTGGTACGTCGAGGGCTGGTCCGTACCCAACATCGCCGCCCGCCTCGGCATCTCGCGGGTGCACTGTTATCGCGTTCGCGATCGAGCGCTCCACGCGATGCTCGATGAGGCCGAGCCGAAGCTGGGTCACGCGGCATCATCGCCATCGATGTCCTGATCGGCGACTCGCCAGGGACCTCGATCGAAGTCGGGGCCGTCCTCGTCGATGGGGTCGAGCCCGGCGTCCATCACGAAACCTCTACGGCATCAACGCCGGATCCCGCGAGTCCCAGGGCGCTTCCATCCAAAACGAGTGCAGGTTCGAAGGAGCAGTTGGTGACCGTGCCGAGCGATGATGGCGAGCATCGAGACACGTCGTCCCCATCCCCGAACGAGCCGGCCACCGCGAATGCCCCCCACGTCGAGAGGTAGATGCTCCCGTCTGGCGTGACGGATGCGGCGTCGATGTCCTCCGTGCTCGCGGTCAGGCCCACATCCGATCCGTCGAACCACATCGCGAAAGTCCCCGCCGTCATGGTGCCCAGCGTCGTCGGCACGAACGCCAGGAGGTCTTCGTCTGCTCCTTTCACCCCTCCGGCGACCAACGCCGCGCCGCGTGTCGAGAGCAGCATCGTTCCGCCGGCCACGAGCTCGACGGCGTCGATGTCTTCTGCATCGGTCGTGAGCCCGACATCGGACCCGTCGAAGTACATCGAGAGGGATCCGGCCGTCCTCCTTCCAAGTGACGTCGCATCCAGTCGGATCACGTCCGAGTCGTCAACGGCCCCGAGCCCGGCGAGCGTTGCCGGTCTCGCCACGGACAGCAGGAATGAGTCGGCGTCCAGGGCTGCGAACGCGTCTAGTTGTCCGGTGATCCCCACGTCCGAGGCGTCGATGAGAACCGTGAACGATGTCCCATCGAAGTGGATGACGTCCTCGTTGCGGACGATCAGCGATCCGACCGACAAGCGTCCGGCGGCCGAGAGCGACAGGTCGATCGAGACGGCGGGCGGAGGTGGGGGTGGAGGGGGTGGCTGCCGCCCCGCCAGCCACTCGTACGCTGCTGATGCGTCGAGCCTCCCGTGGCCGTAGACGTCATCGGATCCGGGGTCGCCGAGGTCGAGGGCAGTGGACTCGATCGCGGTCTGTTGGTCGGCCGCCGACGTCCCCGGGAATGCCTGCAGCAGGAGGGCCAAGGCGCCAGCGACGTGCGGAGCCGCGACGGACGTGCCGGAAGCGTCCGTGTACTGGCCGAACCGGGTGGTCGTGTGGATGCCGACCCCAGGCGCGACGAGGTCCGGGTAGCTGTCGAGCGAGCCACCGCATGCAGCCGGACCGCGGCTGCTGAAGTCCGCGATCACCTCCTGATCGTCGGTCGCCCCGACGGCGAGTGCCTCCGGGAGGTTGGACGGGCTGAAGCTCGTCCCGACGCTCGGTCCCCCGTTCCCAGCCGCGAACACGGGCAGGATGCCGGCGGCGCGCAGGGCCTGCATATCGGGCTGGAAGGTGACGTCGCAGCCGGGGTTGCCCGACGTCCAGGAATCGTTCACGACATCCGGAGCGTCGGCGGTGGCGGGATTCCCGTCGGGATCGAGGATCCATTGGAACGCGGCGTGGATCCCGCTCGTGGTGGCGGCTCCGCTGTCGTTGAAGATCTTGGCCGCGATCCACGTCGCGCCGGGCGCGACGCCGACGGCGGTGCCGCCCGCGCTCCCGCCGACGATCACCCCCATCGTCGACGTGCCGTGTCCGTTCAGGTCCGTCGGCGTGGTCGGATGCTGTCCATACGGATCGAACCAGCTGTTCGAGCCCCCACGCCAAGATCCGGCCAGATCGGGGTGCGTGACGTCGACCCCTGTATCGAGGGTCGCGACGACGACCCCATCACCGTGGAACCCCTGGTTCCAGAGCGTGGGCGCGTTCACGAGCGCGACGTTCGGCTCCGGTGTCACATCGGCGAGCGTCGCCTCGTACGAGTCGAGCGCCACCTTCGCGACCTCGGGTCGCGCGCCGATCGCGTTGACGGCCGCCGGTGTCGCCTGGACCGCGATCCCGTTGAAGATCCAGAACGGCGTGAAGCGTCGGACGAGGCCGGTCGCGTGCCAGGACTTGAGCTGCGCCCGGAGGTCGGCCTGTGATCGGTCCGCGACTCCTTGGAGTCTGAAGATCTCCTGTTGGAGGCGACGGCTCGGTCCGTGCGGGAGACCGTTGAAGTCTGCCCGCTCGCGGAGCGATACGACGACGGACAGGAACCGATCGGGAGCCGTCTTCGAGATCGCCCGGCGAAGGCTCGGCTCGAGCCTTCCGGCCGATGGCGCGGCGCCAGAAGGCGCCGCGTCTGCCACGCCGGCAACGGTGACTGCCAGGACGAACCCAAGGGCGAGGGATCGGCGAGCGCGGGTCATGGTCCTCCTTCCGTCGATCTGGCCCCGGATCCGGTCAAGGCGTGCAGGCTGTCGTGTTCACGAGCCGGCTCGTGAGCGACGCCGTCCCTGTGGGGCAGGGCCTGCGCCTCAACCGCGCGACCACGACCGGTTCGCGAGCCGGTCGCGCGGCGGCGGGCCGTCACGGCGAGAACGATCCCCGCTGCCAGGACGATCAAGGCCAGGCCGTCGGCCAGCGGCGCCAACCGGGAGCCGGTCCTTGCAGCGACCACCGGAGACGTACTCGCGGGAACCGACAGATGGACGCGGGCCATGGACGTGCGCCCGGCCCGACGGATGAAGGCGGTCAGCTTCCATCTGCCCGCAGCGTCGAACGTCCCCGTCCCGAAGTACGTCCCTGCCTCGACCGCCTGCACGGTGACGACCCCGATCCGTCCTCCTCGCTCGAGTTCGAGAGCGACGTCCGCCACCGGTGCCGGTGGAGGACGTCGCGAGCTCGCGACGACGAGCGTGAACCCGTTCACGCCGGGTCGGTTCGGAGACACGGTGACCGACACGACCAGGTCGTCGACGGATCCGTAGACGGTTCGCGTCGACGATGCGGCGGAAGCCGCGAGGCCGGGACCGCGAGCGGGAGGGTTCCCGATCAGCACGCTGGCGACGAGGAGGAGGACGATCCCGAGGCCCGATTCCACCGCGATAAGCGAGAGCGATGGCGATCGCGCGCCCAACTCCCGGCCGGGGCGCCATCCGCGCAACCGCATCGCGTTGATGAGTCCCAGGACAGCGACCGCCCCTACGATGAGGGTCTTGACGAGGAGGGTCCGTCCGTAGGACGTCGACGTGACGGCCTCGATCCGCTCGACCTGCCGGCCGGCGCTGTACAGCCCGGTCGCGGCGACGAGGCACACGCTGGTCCCGGCAAGCCAGGAGAAAGGGGTGCGGCACGCGAGCACCAGGGTGCCCCGCCCGACACCGGGGTACGTGGGCCACAACAGGAGGAGCAGAGCGGGGAGGGAGCCCAGCCACAGGCACGCCGTGAGCAGATGGACGCCATCGGCGACGATCGCCGTCGCTCGTCCCGAGTCGAAGCTGGCGGCGTGACTGCCGAGGGCTTGCGTGGCCACGGCGGCGACGGCGGCACCGGCGAGCGCGGCCCAGAGCAGGCGCCGAGAGCCGGCCCTCACGGCTGATCGAGTGACGGTGACCAGGATGAGCGCGCCCGCGGCAACAAGCGCGTACTCCCGGACGAGCCACAGGATCCCCCACCGCGTCCCGAGAAGCGCCGTGATCGTGCTGCTCAAGGATCCGCCGGATCCCGGCGGCCCCAGGCGCCGCGCCTCGGCGACCAGGACCCCAAGCCCGACGAGTGTCCCCGCGCCGGCTGACGCGGCGCCCAGCAGCATGAGGCGTCGCTTCGCGGCATGGAATGCGTCCCCGAGCAGCGAACCGGGATCCCCGCGTTGCGCGCGACCGATGACGAACCCGCCGACGCCGAGGGCGCCGATGATCCCGGCGAGCGAGCAGAAGGCGAGCCAGTGGAGGGCAACGTCAAGCGGCGGGTCGGAGGAGCCGAGCCTCGCATCCTCGAACACCGCTGACCGGCTCGCCTCCCCCACGTGGAACACGAGCACGCCGCTCGTCGTGTGGCCGTCGTCCTCATCGAACACGCGCCAGAGCACCCCGTACGAACCACGCTCGAGGGGGGGCATCTTGACATCCAGGGATCGAAGGTCGTCGCCCGCTGTCGTCAGCCGGGCACCGTCGACCGTGCGGCCGTCACCGTCGACGAGCCGGGCAGAGCTGAGATCCCGCGAGACCTCTTCGCTGAACCACAGGCGCACCGCATCCGGCCCTGCGGCGAGCGTCGCACCCGCATCCGGATCGGAGCGGACGAGGAAGGCATGAGCGGACGCGGTCGGGGCCAGGAAGCACAACGCGGTCGATGCGAGAACGAGTGCAACCACACCGCGGCCCAGGGATCGGGCCACGGCGCTCATTCGACGACGACATGCTCGACCTGCGCGTTCCCGAGCAGCACGCTCACGTCGCTCCCTCGATGTACCAGGTTCCCCGGATTCTCGAAGACGAGGTAGTAGGTGACCCCGGGCTTGAACGGCGCCGTGTGGGAGTGACCCATCAACAGCTGGTTGACGACCAGTCCGGTCGACTCGTCCACCACCGCCGCGGGCGTGGCAAGATCGTGGACGGTGGCCGCCTTGTCGGGATCGACGACCTGGAAGCGGAGGTCGACGAGACCACCGCCGCCGCTCACCGAGACATGCTGGATCCGAACGCCGCTCTGTTCCGCCAAGCCGGCCTCGGACACCACGGGTCGTTGCCATCGCACCAACGTGGCTGCGCGAGGTCTGGATGCTTCGCGCTCGTCCGGCCGGCCGGAGAAGAACGAGAACGCGAGCGTCACCGCGACGACCGTGAGCGCGGCACCGGCCACGTATCCGGCCGGACGGACCCACCAGCGCCCCGATGGCGCGGTCGAGGCCTTGGGCCCGGGGGCCGGGGAACGCACCATCCGAGCGTCGGTCCCGGTCACATCCGTTGCCCTCGCGCGTCTCGTCTTCACGGCTTGATGAAGACCAGCATGCCGCCGGGGTTGTAGCTGAGGCCGGGAGGAGTCCCATTCGTGACGTGCAGGTTCCGGTTGTAGAGCGGGAACCCGTTCGGGCTCGGCGGGGCGGTTGCGGGGATCACCGCGATCGCATCCTCCGTGCCGCCCGCCGGGACCGTCTCCGAGTCCGCGTCGAACGGATTGTTCAGCAGGTACGCGTCGCGCGCGACGACCCGCTGGTGCATCCCGAGCAACGTCATCGAGGTGTTGTCGAAGCCGGCGTTGACGTATCGGAGGAGAAGCCGTTGGCCGGCCGTCGCCGCGATCGCGGGCGTGTCTGGATGCGCCTGCCCGTTGATCAGCCAGTAGGTCGCGAGGTAGTCGTTGAGATCGAAGGTATCGGGGTCGGCGTTGAAGGAGGGGTCGATCGCGCTGAGAACGAGGATCTTCTCGACATCGAACGCCGTGCTGGAGGGGGCGTAGGCCTGGCCTGCGGCAGTCGGACGAACGATGAGCGCGCCGTAGAGGCCCATCGCCACTTGGCGTCCGGCATCGCCCGCGCTCTGGTACAGGTAGGTACCGGGTGCGCTGGCCGTGAACGTCCGCGAAACGGTCGCGCCCACGTCCGCATCCGTCGGACCGGCCGCGAACGACACGCCCGGGACCTCGAGTGAGACCGTGTGGAGCGGCGCGGTCGCCGACGGCAGCGCATTCGTCACGTTGATCGTCACGACGTCGCCCTCGCCCACGACCAGCTGTGGACCGGGGAGCGTCGCGACCACGCTGACGTCGTCGCACGACGTGGCGATGGGCTTCAGGGCGAATCCCCAGATCGGGACCGAAGGTGCGTCGGGCAATGCGATCGTGCCGGGTTTCGCGCAGAGATCGACGGAGACCGACGCAGCCGAAGCAGGCGATCCCGTCACGACCGCGAGGCCGACGGAAGCCACGACCAGCGAGAGCCACGTGCGAGTCGTCTTGTTGGCGGGTGCGCGCATGTCAGTCTCTCCTCGGCCTCAGCCACTCATGGTGCGTCGTAGACGAGCTGCATCAGGTTTCCGCCGCTCACGAAGCTGGTCGTTCCCGTCGTGAAGACTCGGACCCGGACGCGGCCCCTGTTGGTTCCCGTGCCGATGTAGTTCGCCCACGAGGTCGCGGTCGGGGATCCCGTGACCGCGATCGGACCGAACGTGACGTCCGTCGTGCCGACCGGCGTCGGTCCGGCAAGGGTCACCCACGCGCTCGTCGCCCAGTTCCAGATGGAGACGGTGGTCGGCTTGCTCGTCGTCGCCGGGCACGCGGTGGCGGTACCGGTTCCGCAGTTCCTCCCCTTGTAGGTGACGACGAGGTTCTTCGCCCCATTGGGGATGGTGGAGAACTGCCCGTACCAGCTTGCGGTGCGGGTGGTTCCGGTGGTCGTCGAGTTCACCCGGTAATACAGGGAGTCGTCGAGACCGAGGTACGTGTACGTGCCGCTTCTGAGCGTCCCCCCGTTCGCGAGGATCGTGGTCGACGACGGGAACGTGAAGCAGCCGCCCTGCGGGTCGACGCGCAGCAGGGTAGCCATGCCGCCGAACGGCTCGTCGAAGTTCGTGAACTCGTTGAGCGCGTGGCTGTGGAAGGGGAAGTACCACTCGCCGCAGATGTTCAACGACGTGGTCCCGGTGGGAAGCGTGCCCTTGTAGCCCAGGTACGGGCTACCCGAGTACCACGTGAGCCCATCCTTGAACGTCAGGTTGCGGTAGTTGGGCTGCGCCACCGGGAAGGGTTTGCTGATGGGGTTGAAGTTGTCCTGGTCGTCCCACCTGAGCAGGTAGTCCTTGGTCTGCCCCGATCCGATCGTCTCGCCGAATCGCTCCGACGAGGCGCGGGCGCCGCCCGGACTGAGGAGCAGCCGCCCGTCCTGGGCGATCTCGCGCGTGTGGTTGCCGTGCGGGTGGAACGGGTGGTTGTCGGTTCCTGCGTTGAGCATCCGGATGAGCGCCGGCTGCACGATGTGGGCTGGGATCCGGACGAGTGCCCCGTACGGCTGTGAGGGAAGGAGGTCGCTGCCGTTGTCCTGAAGCGTGTCCGGGAAGCTCCGACCGTTGATCGTGAAGTAGTGGTTGTGCAGCTTCGTGAAGTCGTACGTGCCGCCGGTCTCGACCGCGTGATGGAGGTCGGGGTCGATCTCGGCCAGCAGCAGCATGAACTCCCGGCTCGGGTCGAACGGCGTCGTCGCCCCGTACGCGAGGTTGTTTCCGGCACTGGGTCGGATGATGAGCGCGCCGTACAAACCCATCTCAACCTGCTTCGAGACGTTCGATCCGCTCTCGTACAGATACGTTCCGGGTTTGGCGGCAGTGAACGTGTAGGTCACGTCGTTACTTCCGGCCGCCTCGTTCGTGAAGAGCCCGGGCGAGCCTCCGATGGCGGTCACCGGAGCGTCCTGCCCAGGGAACACGATCGATGTCGGTTCCGGCAGGTTGTTGTGGAGCTGGATCTGGACGGTCTCGCCCTCCTTCACGCAGAGGACGGGACCGGGAGATTGGAAGTTCGGCCAGAGGTCGGTCGGGTCGGCGGCGGCGGCCACCGCGTAACTCCACATGAGGATGTGGTTGCCGTCGGGTGTTTGGATATGGCCGGCGTTTGCGACCAGGTTGAAACTGTGCGTGCTCCCGGAGACGGTTCCCGGTGTGCACACGAGACCAACCTTCGGACTCCCCGGAGGCAGGGCGCCGGCGGGGACCTGAGCGAGGAGCGCAGCCACCGTTCCCAGAGCGAGCAACCAGCCGAGCCGTCGGGTTCTGTTCATCGTGGCGTTCCTTCCGGGATCTCTGGGCTCAGACATAGGTCTCACTCACGACGTTCTGAGGAGGGAGTGGGGTCTGGTACACGCGCACCTCGGTCATCATGCCGCCGGCTCCGGGAGCTCCGTTGTTCGACAGTCGCCTCCAGTCCCGGTTCTTGAAGGAGTAGACGTTGTAGTTGCCCCGGCCATCGGTGCCCGACGGCCGCGCCGAGTCGTAGGCCGGCGCGTCGAAGAGGACATCCCGCGCCTCGCCCGGCCCGATGTACAACGTGTTCGTCCGGTATGAGGTGTCGACCACCCCATCGCGAAGCAGCGAGGCGTCCTGGCCCACGACGTGCAGCGGGATCCCCGGCAGCTGCATCGAGTGCTGCTGGTAGCCGAGGTTCGCCAACCGGAGGAGCACACGGTCGCCGGGGTTCACCTGGATCAACGCCGAGTTGGGCTGGCTGTAGTCGATCG
>Ga0307296_10001484_pt1 | contig 11769 bp, 10 predicted proteins | sample ER_DNA_153_FD_194467 | JGI IMG/M metagenome (GOLD analysis project Ga0307296, IMG submission 194467) | Bulk soil microbial communities from the East River watershed near Crested Butte, Colorado, United States - ER_DNA_153 | ecosystem: Environmental > Terrestrial > Soil > Floodplain | place... | reverse complement strand
AACTTCTACGGGAACCGGGACAACCTCCCACTCGCCCCGGAGCATGTCAGTCTCGATCTTGGACAGGTAGCGGCCGGCGTCGGCCTTGGTGTCGAAGGTCGTCGGGACGGTGACGTAGCGGCCATCGGCGGTGCGGTAGCGCACCTGGTAGCGGCCGGATGGCAGCCGGCGGATGGCCCCGAAGCGGCGGCGTCCCTGACGGCCGGCCATCAGGCGCTCGCCTCGATCCCGTCGACCCGGCGGACCTGGAGCAGAAACTCGGCGTTTACCAGAGCGCGTACGCGCACATCATGGGCCGCGCCACCTACGAGGCCATGGCCGGAGCCTTGCCGACGGCCGACCACCCGTTCACCGGCATCATGAACGCCGCGCGCAAGGTCGTCTTCTCCCGGACTCTGAGGACGGCCGAGTGGGCCAACACCACCATCGCCGCTGGTGACACGACAGAAGAGATCGACAAGCTCAGGCGAGGCGGCGACGGCCACATCGTGGTCTGGGGCGGCGTCAGCTTCTGGCGGTCGCTCATGCAACTCGACTTGATCGACGAGTTCCGCCTGGACCTGCACCCCTACGTTGCGGGCGAGGGTACTCGGCTGTTCGACGACGTCCCCAAGTCCTACTGGCTCGACCTGGTCTCCAGCACCGAGTTCAGCAACGGGACCGTCGGGCTGCACTACCGCCGGCACCGCTAAACCGGCGGCCGACATGCACCACGAGTGGCAATCAGGCGAGCGCACGCCCTGTCCGAAGGGTCCATGGCCAACTCAAACCAACCTGCGATACTGGCGGCATCGCCGCGATCGACAGTGGCGAGTTGACACCGAGGATCAACCTCAAAGCCCACCACTCCGCGAGGCACTGCCTTCCCCTCCGTCCAGCAAGGCAACCATTGGGTCGGTGAGGAGTTTCTCTACGAACTCAAGGCCGGACTGCGCGTTCAGTTGACGGGCGCGCCGAACCACTTGGGCAGCTGGCTGAGCAGCTCCGTCTGGTCCTCGCCGACCCACGCCACGTGGCCGTCCGGCCGCAGCAGCACCGCGGGCACGTCCAGTTCCTCGCTGACGTCGACGACGTGGTCGACCCGATCTGCCCACCCGGCGACCGAGAGCCGGCCGGTCTGGTCGAGCAGCAGTCCCCGGCCGCCGTGCATCAGCCCGTACAGGCGACCGCGCTTCAGCCCCAGGTCCCGCAGCCGCCGGCCGAGCAGTTCGTGGCCCTGGCCGAAGTCGTAGCGGACCCCGATGGCGGTGATCTTCTCGATCAGGTACCGGTTCACCTCCTCGAAGTCCATCAGTTCCGACACCAGTCGGCGCACTGCCTGGGGGCCCGGCTCGATGGACGTCAGCTCGACCAGCGCGCGGGTGTTGTCCAGCACGTCGGCGGCCACCGGGTGCCGTTCGGGGTGGTAGCTGTCCAGCAGCCCCTCCGGTGCCCAGCCGTTGACCTCGGCGGCCAGTTTCCAGCCCAGGTTGAACGCGTCCTGGATGCCGAGGTTGAGCCCCTGCCCGCCCAGCGGCGGGTGGACGTGCGCCGCGTCGCCGGCCAGCAGCACCCGGCCGACCCGGTAGCGCTCGGCCAGCCGGGTGGCGTCGCCGAAGCGGGAGAGCCAGCGCGGTGAGTGCAGGCCGAAGTCGGTGCCGGCGAACACCCGCAGCTGCTGTTGGACCTCCTCGAGGGTCGGCGGGACCGTGCGGTCCTCGGCCACCCCCTCGGCGGGCACGACGACGCGGTACACCCCGTCCCCGAGGGGCCCGGCGCCGAACCCCTTATGGGTCTTGCGGACTTCGGCCACCACGGCGGCCAACTCCTCCGGCGGCGCGGTCAGCTCCACCTCGCCCAGCAGCCACTCGATCCTGGCGGGCTCGCCGGGGAAGCCGACCCCGAGCAGCTTGCGCACCGTGCTGCGGCCGCCGTCGCAGCCGACCAGGTAGCGCGAGCGCAGCTGCGTGTCGTCGGCCAGCTCGACGGTCACCCCGTGGTCGTCCTGGCTCAGCCCGACCAGTTCGCAGCCGCGCCGGATCTCGGCGCCGAGCTCGGTGGCGTGCTCGGTCAGCAGGCGCTCGGTGGTGGTCTGCGGGATGCCGAGGATGTACGGATGTGCGGTGTCCAGCCGGTCCGGCGTCGGCTTGCTGATGCCGGCGAAGAAACCACCGACCGGGTACTGCTGGCCGAGCGCGAGGAACCGCTCCAGCAGGCCGCGCTGGTCCATCACCTCGATGCTGCGCACGTGCAGGCCGAGCGACCGGACAACTTTGGTCGGCGCCGCCTCCTTCTCCAGCACGACCACGTGCACGCCCTGCAGCCGCAACTCGCCCGCCAGCATCACGCCGGTCGGTCCGCCGCCGGCAACGATCACGTCAATCATGAAACCCCCGTTCCACAAGGTTGCAGTTCGGCCAGCTGCTCCGTAGTCCGGCGGCGCGCACCCCGCACCTTCGCGCCGAGTGCCCGCAACGCACGGCGAGTCCCACCGTCGGTTCGACGTTCAGCGAGGCCCATACGTCGACACGAGCACACGTACTTCGTGACTCCCTGATTTCCGCAGGTTCTGGCTTCGGCCGGAGATTCTGCCGCACGACCCGGGTCTTGCCGCAAGCCCCCCGGTGCGCTATAAATTAGGAGTGGCAAGGAGCGCGTAACTCCTTGCCCTTTTCTTTTGCCGTGCCATCTCCGTGCCATTCCGAGCACGACGCCACCGGTCTGCCACGGTCAGCCACGGAAACTCCCGGCCACTTGACCTCGGCGTCCTCTGTTACAGGTGCGCGGCAGCACGAATGGTAAGGATGGGGTCGCCGGTTCGCCCCCAGCGGGGGGCTCCACCTCAACACCGCAGCTCAGGCCGGGTCCAGCACTGGCCTCTTGCATGCCCGGAGCGCTTCCAACCGCCATTTGCCGGGGATTTGCCAGCCTCGCCGCCTCAAGCGCGCGGGCGATGCGGGGGCGCGCCGTCGGATGGGCGCTCGTGCGGGCCGGTGGCGCGCAGCGACGCCGGCAGGCGGGCCAGCGCGTCGCGCAGTGCCTGGAGGGTTTCCCGGTCCAGGGCCAGGAAGTCGGCGGGCGGCTCGTGCAGCCGCGTGAACAGCTCGGCCTTGGTGCTGGCCCCCAGGGGGGTGAGGGTCACCGTCTTCACGCGCCGGTCGCTGGGCAGCATTCGCCGCTCGACCAGGCCGCGGCGCTCCAGCCGGTCGACCATCCAGGTCACGTTGGAGGGGTCGCACGCCCACGCCCGGGCCAGGGTCCGCATGGGGCGGGGGGTTTCCTCGTCGAGGGCGACGAGCGCACGCAGGTCGCCGGGGGTGAGGCCGAACTTCTGCAGGATGTGGAAGAAGCGGTTGCGCTGGCCCATGGTCAGGTCCAGCAGCGCGCCCCAGGCCTCGGCCGCGATCGCCGCCTTGGTGCCGCCCCGCTTGTCGATCACCCCCCCATCCTAGGCGGTCGCCACAGGCGTTTCCAGTATCTCAATCATTGAAGCACTCGATACTTGATCTTCTCCAAGTATCGTGCGACCATCGACGGTCATGAGCGACACCGCCATCCTGGTGGAGGGCCTGGCCAAACGCTTCGGCGACGTGGTCGCACTGGACGGCATTGACTTCCAGGTGCCGGCGGGCACCGTGTTCGGCCTGCTCGGCCCCAACGGCGCCGGCAAGACCACCGCCATCCGCATCCTCACCACCATCCTGGCCCCCGACGGCGGCCGTGCCGAGGTCCTCGGCCTGGACGTCGTCGTCCAGGCCGACGACGTCCGCTACCGGATCGGGCTCGCCGGCCAGTACGCGGCCATCGACCCGAACCTGACCGGCCGGGAGAACCTGCGGCTGACCGGCCGCCTGGCCCAGCTTCCCGGCGCCGACGCCCGCGCCCGCGCCGACGAGCTGCTGGAGCGGTTCGCGCTGACCGACGCCGCCGACCGGCCCGCCCGCACCTACTCGGGCGGGATGCGCCGCCGCCTGGACGTGGCCGCCGCGCTGGTGCAGCGCCCCCAGGTCGTCTTCCTCGACGAGCCGACCACCGGGCTGGACCTCCCCAGCCGCAACGCGCTGTGGGAGATGATCCGCGAACTGGTCGCCGACGGCACCACCGTCCTGCTGACCACCCAGTACCTGGAGGAGGCCGACCGGCTGGCCGAGCGCATCGCGGTCGTCGACGGCGGGAAGGTGATCGCCAACGACACCCCGGCGGCGCTCAAGGCCCAGCTCGGCAGCACCGTGATCGAGCTGGGGATGGGCGAGGCGGCCCGCGCCCTGAAGGCCGGCGACCTGCTCGCCGAGCGCCTACGCACCCGGCCCGAGCGGGACGGCGCCACCGTGCGGCTGACCTCCGGCGACGGCGCACGCCAGCTGATCGACGTGCTGCGCCTGCTCGACGACCACCAGCTCGCCCCGACCACCCTGGCCGTGCGCGAGCCCAGCATGGACGACGTGTTCCTGGCCCTCACCGGCCACCGCGCCGAGGACGAGGCGGCCGCCGAGGGCGAGGCCGCCGCCGCCGGCCCGGGCCGCGCCGGCAGGGGCCCAGGCCGCCGAGGTGGCCCGTGAGCATCACCACCGCCGGGGTCCGCCGCGTGCCGCGCGGCCCGCTGCGGCCCGTCCGCGACGCGCTGGCGGTCGCCGAGCGCAACCTGATCGCCTACCGGCGGGTGCCGCAGCTGTTGGTGTTCTCCACCATCCAGCCGGTGATCTTCGTGCTGCTGTTCACCTACGTGTTCGGCGGGGCGGTGCAGTCGTCGATCCCGGGTATCCCCTACGTCGACTACCTGATGCCGGGCATCTTCGTCCAGACCACCGTGTTCGGCGCCATCGGGGCCGCGGTCGGCCTGGCGACCGACCTCAAGAGCGGCCTGCTGGAGCGCTTCCGGTCGCTGCCCATGGCGCGCTCGGCGGTCCTGGCGGGCCGCACCGGCGCCGACCTGGCCCGCAACGTCTTCGTCGCCTCGCTGATGGCCGCGGTCGGCTTCCTGGTCGGCTTTCGCATCCACACCGGCGCGCTGGCGTTCGTGGCCGGGATGCTGTTGGTGCTGCTGTTCGGCTATGTGATGTCCTGGATCTTCGCCACCGTCGGGCTGGCGGTCGGTGACCCCGAGACCGCCCAGGCCGCGGCGTTCCCCGTGATGGCGCCGCTGGTGTTCGCCTCCTCGGCATTCGTGCCGGTCAGCTCCATGCCTTCCTGGCTGCAGCCGTTCGCCGAGCACCAGCCGGTGTCGGTGACCGCCTCGGCGGTCCGGGCGCTGATGATCGGCGGGCCCACCACCTCCTATGTGCTGCAGTCGCTGGCATGGTGCGTGGGGATCCTGCTGGTGTTCGTGCCGGTCGCGGTGCGCCGCTACCGCCGCAGCGTGTAGCCGGAGGGAGCTATGACCTGGTACCGCGCTGGCGTCCACAGCGGGCCGCTCGTCGAGTCGCGGCACCTGCTGGCCAAGATCCCAGCCGGCTCGCGATGCGCAAGGAGGCCTCCACCGTCCCGTTGCGCCCGCCGCCCGAAAGAGAAGCTTTGGAAAGGAGGCTCCCTGTGAGTGTCTTCACCGACGAAGAACGTGACTACCTGGCCTCCGGTGTCCGCCTGGGGCGTCTGGCGACCGTTGGTCCAGATGCAATGCCGCATGTGGTCCCGACCGCCTTCCGCTACAACCAGGACCACGACACCATCGACGTCGGTGGCCACGATTTCACCACGCGCAAGAAGTACCGGGACGTCCTCAGGCACCCCATGGTGGCCTTCGTGATCGACGACATCGCCTCGGTGAGCCCCTGGCGTGTCCGGGGCATCGAGATACGAGGCCAGGCAGAAGTCCTGGACACCGGAGGCACCGAGCTGGGGCCGGGCTTCGCACCCGAGATGTTCAGGATCACTCCCCAGCGCATCGTGAGCTGGGGGCTGAGAGAACCGATGTCGTACAACGCGAGATCCGTCGCCTGAGGATTGGCTGCCAGGGGGACACCCGGTCGGATTTGTCACCGACAGACGGGCATTGGTGGATGAGGAGGTCGCATGAGCTTCGACACACCTACACGCAATGGAACTATCCTGCTGCTGGCGGCCCGCGCCCTGCACGTCTACGTCGAGTTCGGGCTTGGCCTGACCGGCATGACGACCATCCCCGCCGACACATTCGGACCACCGGCTCGCTCTGGTTAGTTGAAGAGGCCGGATCACCCAGGAATTGTTCGTCATCCAGTCCCGCACCTTGGCAAGTCGGGCTGCCCCGGTTCCGCCGTCAGGTACTCGACCAGCAACAGGGTGGCGCCCAGGTCGCGCAGCCGGGCCAGCAGCCCGAACAGCGCCGCCTGGTCGACCAGCGGGCCGACCAGCTCGGTCGTGCTGTCGTCCCCCTGGGTGACGCTCAGGTTGTCGAACCATGTCGACCAGACCGGGTCGAGGTGACCGCGAATGCGGATGCGGTAGCGGGCAGGCGGTTGCGCTGGTGCGCTCATGGCGTGGTCACCTCGGCCGGCGCGCGGGTGGGTGCAGCGGCCGCTCCGGTCGAACGGCCCGGCCAGCAGGACCCGCTGGCCGGGCCGCGACGAGGGCGAATGTCGGGTGGTACGGGGTGGGCTGGCGCGAGGTGCTTAGAAGCGGTAGTGCAGGACGATGGTTCCCGTCCGGGACCAGGCGGTGCTGTGCGCGGCCAGCCGGTGGTACCGGCGCCACCCCGGTGGGAACTCGGCCACCTCGGGTTCGCGGCTGAGCAGGATCTCCCTGACCAGCTGCAGCTTGGGGTTCCAGCTTTCGGGTTCACGGGGGTCGTCCATGCCGGGAAACCTGACCAGGTCGGTGACCGACTTGGTGCCGCGGGCGTGCCTGGCCACCCAGATGGCGAAGCGGGTGTAGCTGTTGAAGACCAGCTCGCCGCTGGGGAAGTGGCTGATGAGCCGGTTCCACAGCGACACCAGCTCGTCCTGGGTGAGGAACCCCATCAGGCCATCGGCCACGATCACGGCCGGCCGGCCGGTGGGGACCGTGTCCAGCCAGTCCGGGTCCCTCACGTCGGTGCCGATGACATGCGCGTTGGGGTGCTCGGGGATCAGGCGCTGGCGAGTGGCGGCGACCGCGGGGAAGTCGACGTCGTACCAGTCCACGGTGGCTGGGGGAGCCAGGCGCTCGAATCGGGTGTCGAGCCCGGCGCCCAGGTCGAGGCCGACCGCGTCGGGGTGGCGGGCCAGGAACTCCGAGGCCACCTGGTCCAGCTTCTTGGCCCGCAGGGCGACGTTGAGGATGAGGTTGGTGTCGATGTGGAGCTGGCCGTAGTCGTAGTCGGCGGTGTGGACGATCTGGTCGGCCATGGCGTCGCCGAGGATGGGGTGGGGCCGGAGGTTGTCGAGGGCCCTGGCGTACAGCGTCAGGAACAGGCTGTCTTCTAGCGGCGTGAAGGTCGGAAGCGTGATGGCCATTGGTTCGACCCCTCTCGGTCGTCGTGGACCTGCCATCGGCAGCTTGGCGGCGTGGCAGGTGAGGCGCGTCCACCAGAGGGTGGAGAAGCGGGGTGGAACCTGCGGCCTGGGTCAGTCCAGCAGCTGAAGGGTGCGGGCGTGGGCCACCGCCTGGGTGCGGCTGTGGACGCCGAGCTTGCTGTACAGATGGATCAGGTGGGTCTTGACCGTGCTCTGCTCCACGAACAGCTCAGCCGCCATCTCGGCGTTGGAGCGCCCGGCCGCCAGCAGCCCCAGCACCTCCAGCTCCCGCTCGGTCAACGGCTCGACGAGCCCGGTCCGGCGCGGCCCTGGCTCCTGGCCGGGGATAGCGGCGAGCAGCGCGTCCAGGTAGGCCGGTGACGTGCCCCCCACCGTCACGTGGCCGTCCTGCACGGCCGCGCCCAAAGTGGCCAGGAGCGCGGCCATGGGCTCGCCTTCGTCGATGAAGGGGCGGATGACGCCCTCCGGCTCGGCCTGGGCGACCGCTCCGGCCAGCGACCCAAGCGCCGCGTCGCGGTCGCCCTGGGCGTCGGCGAGCAACGCCCGCAGGATCAGCACCCTGAGCCGCAGCCAGCCCAGCCCATGGCCTTCCGCCAGCTCCCAGGCGGCGTTCAGGTGCCGTTCGGCCTGCCGGAGCAGGGCGGGGTCGCCGGTGGCCCTCCCCTGGGCGACCAGGATCCGGGCCGGTGTGACGCCCGCGGCCTCGACGCCGGCGGCGCCGAACCTGAGGAGGTCGGCCAGCGTCATCGGCTCGACCGGGGCGGCCCAGGCGACGGCGGCGGCCCAGGCGACGGCGGCGGCTCCGTCACCCAGGGCGAGGCGCACCCGCGCCTCGGCCGCCTCCAGCAGCTGCGCCACCATCGCGAACGGCCCGTGCTGGACCAGCGGCCGGACCTCGGCCAGCACGGCTCCCGCCGCGGCCGTGTCGCCCTGGGCCAGGCGCAGCCGGACCAGGGGAAGGCTCGCCAGCAGCACCAGCGGCGGCGCGTTCCCGAACTCGCGCGGGGCGGCGAGCCCTTCGGTCGCCAACGGCAGGACCGCCGCCAGGTCGTCCTCGTCGAGCAGCAGCTCGGCCAGCACCGTCCGTAGCCGCCCAACGGTCGATGGCACGACGTGCTCGCCAGCCCAGGCCAGGGCCGCCCGGCCGGTGGCCAGCGCCTGGCGGCGGGCGCCGCGGAGTCGCTGGACGTTGACCTGCTGGGTAGTTGCCGTCAGGCTGCCCTGGACCAGGCCGGCCGCCCGCGCCGCCGCCGCGACCTCCGCGAAGGCCTGTTCGGCCCGGTCGAGCTGGCCCAACGCGAGTGCGGCCTGCCCCAGGCTGAGGCCAGCGATGCCGCGGAAGGCCCCCTCGTCCGGCGCCAGGTCGCCCAGTGCCCGCTCCGCCCACGCGATGGCGTGATCCGGCGCCGCGTCCGGCAGGACGGTGGCCATGTAGGCGCGGGTGGCGGCGACCGCGCCCCGCGCGGGGCGGGCGTCGTCCTCGGCTGCCGGGAGCGCGCGTGCGGCCGCCTCGATCCAGGCCGTGGCCGGTTCCAGCTCGACGCGATGGATCAGGAGCCAGGCCTGCGCCAGGCAGAGCAGCGACCGGGCGCGCACGACCGGCTCGGGCAGGGCCGCCAGCCAGGCCGCCAGCGTCTGGTGGATGCTCATGGTCGCGAACATCAAGGGCGTGAGCGCCTCGATCCAGGTGGCCGCGTCCTCGGCGGCGTCGCCGGCCAGCGCGTGGCCGATCGCTTCCGGCAGCAGCCCTTCCTGGCCGAACCAGTCGCTGGCCCGCCGATGGAGGGCGGCCGCCGCCCCGGGGCCGGCCTCCCGCGCCAGGCGGGCACGCAGGGCGTCGGCGAACAGGTGGTGGTAGCGGAACCACACCCGCCGGTCGTCCAGAGGCACCAGGAACAGGTTGGCCCGCTCCAGCTCCTCCAGGAACCCCTGGCTGTCGCCGGCCTCGGGGGCCAACAGGTGGTCGCAGAGTGGGGCGCACAGGCGGTCGAGCACGCCGGTGGCCAGCAGGAACCGCCGGGTCGGGGCCGGCTGGCGGTCCAGCACCTCGGCCGTCAGGTAGTCGGCCACCAGCCGGTGCCCGCCGGCGAAGCCGTCCACGAACGCCGCCGGGTCGGGCCGGTCGCGCAGGGCCAGCCCGGCCAGCTGCAGCCCGGCCACCCACCCCTCGGTGCGCTCGACCAGCGCCGTCACCTGCTCCCGCTCCAGGCGCAGCCCCAGGCTCGCGCCCAGGAAGGCGGCCGCCTCCTCGACGCTGAAGCCGAGATCGGCGGCCCGCACCTCGGTGAGCTGGCCGCGGGCACGCAGGCGAGGCAGCGGCAGCGGCGGGTCCTCGCGGCTGGCGACCACCAGATGCAGGGTCGGTGGCAGGTGCTCCAGCAGGAACACGACCACGGCATGGACGCCCGCAGCGCGCACCAGGTGGTAGTCGTCCAGGACCAGCACACCGGGCGCGGGCAGGGCCGTCAGGTCGTTGACCAGCCCGGTGACCACGACCTCCGGTGGCGGCGGCTGCGGGGCATCCAGCCAGGCCAGCACCCCGCGGCCGCAGTCGGGAGCGATCCTCTGCAGGGCGGCGACCAGGTAGCGCAGGATCTGGCCGGCGTCCTGGTCGCGCTCATCGAAGGTGAGCCAGGCCACCGGGCGATCCAGCTTGGCCAGCCAGGCGGCCAGCAGGCTGGTCTTACCGGCCCCGGCCGGCGCCGAGAGCAGCGAGCACCGACCCGTGTCCAGGCCGGCGTCGAGGCAGGCCAGCAACCGCGGCCGGGAGACCAGGTCCGGGCGGGGCCGGGGCACGAACAGCTTGGTCGCCAGCAGGGGCAGGCCAACGGCGCCCTCGCCTCTCCGGCCGGGCCCCTCAGCCGGAGCGGGCAGGGCCTCACCCGCTTGCCCGGCGGCGTCGGCGACGCGCCCGGCCAGGGCGGCAGCCACCTCATCCAGGCGCTCGAGGCTGAGCTCCTCAGCCTTGCCCAGGTAGACCTTGTGCTGGCGGCCCGCGGCCGTGCGGTAGGCGACCCAGTAGGCGCCACCGCGTTGCCGGCGCTCCTTGCGGGCGGTGTAGACCCCCGACGGCGACCGGAACGAGAAGGACCGGGCGGCGTCGTCGACCAGCCAGCCGAACCAGGCCGGCGAGCCCACGGCCAGCCCGGCCGGAGTTCCCTGCAGCAGCCCGTCCACCACCGAGGGGATCTGCGCCATCCCCTGCCCCATCCCGATCTGGCGCCCAGGTACCCAACGCACCCAACAGCCTCCTCATGCTCGACGGTTCGTGGCACCAAGGCAAGGGGCGGAACGTGGTACAGCAGGAGCAGCTGCAGCCTGGGAGCGGGAACCAGAATCCGCCTGCTGGAATGGTGGTGTCGTGTGGTTGGCCATCCCTGCCATCTACAAGCGCGAACGTTGCCGTCGGCCTGGAGGGCGCCGGCGGCCATGGGCTCGGTCATGTCGGTGGTGGCGGTGTAGGCGACCGATCCCGGCTCCGGGTCCTCGATCCGCGCTTTGACCGCTGCCGGCTCCACAACGCGGCCGTCGAGCGGATCGCAACCGGCTGTCGATGGGTCGAGGGGCCGGTCTGGTTCGGAGACCACCGTTGCCTGGTCTGGAGCGACATCCCCAACAACCGCATGCTGCGGTGGGACGAGGCAACGGGCGCGGTGACCCTGTTCCGGAGCCCCTCGAACTACGCCAACGGCCACACCCGCGACCGGCAGGGCCGTCTTGTCTCATGCGAGCACCTGACCAGGCGGGTGACCAGGACCGAACACGACGGCTCGATCACGGTGCTCATCGACCGGTTCGATGGCAAACCGCTCAACGCACCCAACGACGTGGTGGTGGCCTCGGACGGCTCGGTGTGGTTCACCGACCCCGGCTACGGAATCATGTCGGACTACGAGGGTCGCCAGGCGGCGTTCGAGCCGCCCACCGCGGTCTACCGGCTCGACCCCGACCGGGGCCGGGTCGAGCCGGTCATCTACAACCTCGAACGCCCCAATGGTCTTTGCTTCTCCCCCGACGAGTCTCGCCTCTATGTCGTGGACTCAGGGTCCGAGCCGCGGAGCATCCACGTCTACGATGTCGCCCGGGAGCGGGTTGGTGCCGGACGACGCTTCGTGGACATGAGTCCAGGCAGCTCGGACGGTGTCCGCTGCGACGCCGAGGGAAACCTGTGGGCCGCCGCCGGTGGTGGTGGCGACGGCGCGAGGTACTGGGTCGGGGCTGCCCGTAGACTGCATGCATGCTCAGGTGCTCGGGCTGCGGGCAGGAGAACCCTGGGGGGTTCCGGTTCTGCGGGGCGTGCGGGTCGTCGCTGGCCGACGCGCCGCGCCAGCCGGTGGGCGAGGAGCGCAAGGTCGTCACG
>Ga0307296_10001483_pt1 | contig 11769 bp, 12 predicted proteins | sample ER_DNA_153_FD_194467 | JGI IMG/M metagenome (GOLD analysis project Ga0307296, IMG submission 194467) | Bulk soil microbial communities from the East River watershed near Crested Butte, Colorado, United States - ER_DNA_153 | ecosystem: Environmental > Terrestrial > Soil > Floodplain | place... | reverse complement strand
GCTGCCACCCATAACGCGGCGAGTTCGGCGTCGCTCGCGCCGTTGCGTAGCGGCGTACGGAGATCGGATTCCGTACGGGCGAACAAGCAGTTCCTGATCTGGCCGTCGGCGGTAAGCCGGACCCGGTCACACGCACCGCAGAACGGTTTCGAGACCGCCGCAATAATGCCGACCGAGTAGCCGGTGCCGACCACCCTGAACAGCTCAGCAGGTGCGCTGCCACGAGTCAGCGCATCCTCTGGGTCTTCGATCAGCTGGACATGCTGGCTGAGGTGCTGCATGATCTCGGCTGCAGTGATCATGTCGGCGCGTTGCCAGCCGTGCTGTGGATCCAGCGGCATCTGCTCGATGAACCGGAGCTGGACCCGCTCGGCCATAGCCCAGCGCAACAGGTCGCAGGCTTCATGATCATTTATACCGCGCATCAGCACGGTGTTGATCTTGATCGGGTGAAGGCCGGCCAGCTGTGCAGCCGCGATTCCGGCGAGCACGTCGGGCAGTCGTCGGCGTCGGCTGAGCCGGATGAACGTATCCGGATCAAGGGTGTCCAGCGAGATGTTGATCCTGCGCAGCCCTGCCATGGCCAGCTTCTCCGCGCGCGGGGCCAGGCCAATCGCGTTTGTCGTCAGCGCGATCTCCGGCGCCGGCGTGAGGGCTGCGATATTAGCAACCAGCAGCTCGAGGTTTTTGCGCAACAGCGGTTCGCCGCCGGTGAGCCGTACGGTCGTGATGCCCAACCGTTCGACGCCAATGGTGATCAAACGCACAATCTCGTCATCGGTCAGCACCTCGGCGCCCGGTAGCCAGTCCAATCCCTCGGCAGGCATGCAATAGGCGCAACGAAGATTGCACCGGTCAGTAAGGGACACCCTCAGATCCGTGGCTATCCGACCATAGTCATCCGCAAGTGCCTGTTGACCACGCTGCACTGGTTCCGCGGGCGCGGAATCGGCATTGCGCAGCCGCGGGAAAGGGATCAGCGTCGTCATTCCTGGAGTCTAATTTGACCGTTCGTCGACCAGTGGATCCGCTCGGCATGGGTGTAGACATTCATGGACTCGCCGCGGATGAAGCCAACCAGGGTCAGCCCAGCCTCCTCAGCCAATTCGACGGCCAACGAGCTTGGCGCTGAGACGGCAGCAAGCACCGGGATGCCAGCCAGCACAGCTTTTTGGGTGAGCTCAAAAGACGCCCGTCCTGATACCGTCAAGATCATTTGGCGAAGCGGCAGCAGCTGTTCCCTGACGGCCCAGCCAATGACCTTGTCCACGGCATTGTGCCGACCGACATCCTCCCGAACGCAGATCATCTCCGAGTCGAGCCCGAGCAGCCCCGCCGCGTGCAGTCCACCGGTCTGGTCGAACGCCCGCTGTTGCTGTCGTAGTCGGTCCGGTGCCGAGAGAATCAGCGCAGCCGATATATCTGGTCCGGCATTCATCGGGTACGGGGATTCGCGCATAACCTCCTCGATCGTGGTGGTGCCGCAGATCCCGCATGCGCTCGTCGTGAGGACATTGCGCCGCGCGGCTGGTGCTGGCGGGTGGGCAGACGTGGCCAGAGTCACATCCAGCACGTTGTAGGTGTTCACGCCATCAGGGCCCGATCCGGCGCAATAGCGTGCGAGTACGACATCTGACCGCTCGACGATCACGCTTTCGCTGTAGAGCAGCCCGTGGGCCAGATCGATGTCGTGGCCGGGCGTGCGCATCGTGACCAAGTACGACTCACCGTTCAGGCGGATCTCCAGCGGCTCCTCCACAGCGAGGGTGTCGTTGCGGCGAATCGACTGATCCCGTCCAGGTCCCAGCCGCAGCACGGTGTGGCGCCGAGTTACTCGTCCCATAGCATCATCCTCGTATGGAACTCAAGCAGTGGCTGACCAACCTAGCTGTCGAGCTGGACATCAGCGACATCCCCCTGGACGACGTTGCCGTGCACACCCTGCTGGACCTCGCTCGGGACTCCGCGCATGAGGTCGAGCGGGTCGCGGCACCGCTGACTACATTCCTGGTCGGGATCGCGGTCGGCCGCGGCGCCACGTTGGGCCATACGGCCGCCACCGCTACAGCACTCCTGCTGAATACCGACGCCTCCGGCTAGCCTGGCTGAGTGCGCCGCTTGTGGCTCCGCTGGGCATTGCTGATCATCTTCGTCGCCGTGCTCGGCATCGTCTTCGTCAACCTGGGTGAGTGGCAGCTGAACCGACTGGCTCAGCGCCGCGAACGCAACGCGACGACAATCGCCAACGAGCAAAAGCCGATTCGGCCGTACGAGGAGATCTTCACCCGCACGATCACCGACGCTGATCAATGGCAGCGCGGCACCTTCGACCCAGATCATCAGTTCGTGCTGCGTTACCGCAGCAATGGCGACGCCGACGGCTACGAGATCGTGACTCCGCTGCATACTGCAACCGGCACCGTGCTGGTAGATCGTGGATTCCTTCCCCGGGTGCACGGCGCTCAAATCCCGTCAACAGCCCCGGCGCCACCAGCCGGCGAGGTGACGTTGGTCGGACACGTACGCCGCAGCGAGAGGGGTCGACGGGCGGCGACTGCGCCCGTTAACAATCAGATGCGTTTGATCAACTCCGATGCCATTGCGGCCACACTTCCGTATCCAATCTCTTCGGGGTACATCGGCCTGCTGACCGTGCAGCCTGAGCAGCAGGGCGGCTTCCAGCCCGTCCAGCTGCCGGAGCTCTCCGAGGGCCCACACTTCTGGTACGCGGTGCAATGGTTCATGTTCACCGCCGTCGGGGTAGCGGGCATTGTCGTCTTCATCAGAGGTGATCTGCGAGCCCGTCGCGAAGAGCGCGAGGAGGCATCCCAAGCTCAAGCCCGACAGGACGGTGTGAGAATCTGATCATGGACCTTGGCCTGGCTGACCGTGTATTCGTCGTCACCGCCGCGAGCGGCGGACTCGGCCGGGCGACAGCACAGCAGCTCGTCTCCGAAGGCGCACGCGTGGTGCTGGTAGCGCGACGAGCCGAGGTGCTCGCCGAGGCGGTGAGTGGGATGGGCCACGATCGGGCAGTCGCGCTGGCGGCCGATCTGACGGATACCAGCACCGCCGAGTCGGCCTGTGCGCTGGCACTGGATGCCTTTGGCCGGCTGGACGGGGCGCTGATCAGCGTTGGTGGACCGCCAGCCGGTTCAGTGCTGGACACGAGCGAGGAGCAATGGCGTGGCGCCTTCGAATCGGTCTTTCTGGCCGCACTGCGCGTCAGCCAAGCCGTCATACGGCACGGCACAGCACCTGACCTGTGCATCGCCTGGGTGTTGTCGACCTCGGTGAAGACGCCCATGCCGGGACTCGCGACGTCTAACGGGTTTCGTCCTGGTCTGGGCATGCTGATCAAACAACTGGCGGACGAACTCGGTCCCCAAGGGAAGCGGGTGGTCGGCCTTATGCCCGGTGCGATCGACACTGAGCGCGTTCAGTACCTCAACTCGCTCAAGGATGATCCGGCGGCGGCTCGGGCGAGCACAGAGGCCTTTATCCCGTTACGGCGATACGGCAGGCCCGAAGAGTTCGGTCGGGTGGCGGCCTTCGTGCTCTCCCCCGCCGCGTCCTACCTGACTGGCTCGGTGATCCCGGTCGAGGGCGGGGCCCAGCGCGGGCTTTGATCGAACTGAGTCCGGTAGAGCTCGGCATACAGCCCACCTTCGACCAAGAGCTCCTCGTGCCGGCCGCGCTGCACAATCCGGCCCTGATCGACGACGATGATCAAGTCAGCGTTCCGGACCGTGGACAGCCGGTGGGCGATCACAACGCTGGTACGCCCCTGCATCGCCATATCGAGTGCCTGCTGGACCGCAACTTCGGACTCCGAGTCGAGATGCGCGGTGGCCTCGTCGAGCACCACGATCGGCGGTGCCTTGAGCAGCAGCCGGGCGATGGCAAGCCGCTGCCGCTCACCACCGGACAGCCGATAGCCGCGCTCGCCGACTACCGTGTCCAGCCCGTCAGGCAGGCTCTCCACAAGCGTCTTGAGTTGCGCCGCCGCCAGCGCCTCCCACAGCTCCGCCTCGGTGGCATCGGGCCGCGCGTAGCGGAGATTCGCGCGAATCGTGTCGTGAAACATATGTGCGTCCTGCGTCACATAGCCCACCGCGGCCCGCAGCGAATCCTGCGCCAGCTTCTTGACGTCGGTGCCCGCAACCGAGACTGTGCCGGATGTGGCGTCGTAGAGCCGAGCGATCAAGTGCGTCATGGTCGTCTTGCCGCCGCCAGATCGGCCGACGAGAGCCACCGTCTGGCCGGCAGCAACAGTGAACGACACATCGTGCAGGACCTCACCACTCGGTCGTTGATCGAGCGAAGCAATCGACTCCAAGCTCGCCAGTGAAACCTGATCAGCGGTCGGGTAGCTGAACGAGACACGATCAAAGCTGACCGAAGCCGGCCCCTCGACGGGCTCAGCATCCTCGGCATCACGGATCATGGGGACCAGGTCGAGCACCTCGAAGACGCGGTCGAAGCTGACCAGGGCGTTCATGACATCGATACGGAGATTGGTGAGCTGGGTGAGCGGCCCGTAAAGCTGGGTGAGCAGCCCGGCCAAGGCCGTCAAGGTGCCGATGGTGAGCACGCCGTCGATGGCCAACGACCCACCCACGCCGTACACCAACGCGGTAGCCAACGCCGCGACCAGCCCTAGCGAGGTGATGAAGAAGCGCCCGTTCATGGCGATCTTCACCGAGACATCGCGGACGGCTCCGGCGCGCTCTGCGAAACGATCATGCTCTTCAACGACCCGGCCGAAGAGCTTGACCAGCAAGGCTCCGCTGACACTGAACCGCTCGGTCATGGTCGCCGACATGTCACCGTTGAGCTGCATCTGACGACGCGTCAGGTCGGCAAGCTTGCGGCCGACGATCTTGGCGGGAATGAGGAAGATCGGCAACAGAATCAACGCAGCGAGCGTCAGCTGCCAGCTCAGTACGATCATGGCTGCCAGCACCAGTATCAGACCGATCAGGTTGGACAGCACCGTGGAGAGGGTGGAGGTGAAGGCTTGCTGTGCGCCGATCACGTCTGAATTGAGCCGTGACACCAGCTTCCCGGTTTGGGTTCGGGTGAAGAACGCGACGGGCATCTCCACCACATGGTCGAAGACCTGGGTACGGAGGTCGAAGATCAAACCCTCGCCGATCGTCGCAGAAAACCACCGCTGCACGACGTTCAGCACCGCCTGCAGCAGGGCCAACGCTGCAACCGTCACGCTCAGAATGATCACGACGCGGCGATCACCCTGCAGAATGCCGTTGTCGATGATCTGCCTGAAGAGCAGCGGCGGCGCCACGCTGAGCGCGGACATCAGGATGACCAGGACCACGAAAACGCTGATCAACACCCGATAAGGCTTCGCGAAGCGCAGCACGCGCCAGACCACGCCAGGGCTCAGCTGATGCTCGGCGACGTCGGGATCCTGCGACATGCGCCGCCATAGCATGTACATCGACATGGCTTTCCTCCGGGGCTGGGAACGCTCAGCGCCCCCAGGCTATTCCGGGCCTCCGACAGACAAGGCCGCTAGGAAGGTCCTCGCCCGCGAAGCATAGGCGCAGCGCAAAGGCCCGGCCGCAACGTCGCGGCCGGGCCCTGGGGGAAAGTTGCGGTCAGCGCTTCCTGGCAGGAGCCTTCTTGGCGGTGGTCTTCTTTGCGGGGGCCTTCTTGGCCGTCGACTTCTTGGCTGGAGCCTTAGCCGCCTTGGCGGTCGACTTCTTTGCGGGGGCCTTCTTGGCCGCCGACTTCTTGGCTGGAGCCTTAGCCGCCTTCGCTGGAGCCTTCTTCGCAGCTGTCTTCTTGGCTGCTGTTGTCTTCCTTGCCGCGCTGCTCGACGCTGTCTTCTTCACACCGCGGGTAGCACCGCCACGGCCGCGCAACTCAACTCCGGCTTCCTTCAAAACGCCGTGCACGAACCCGAAGGAACGACCGGCATCGTCCGCGATCTTGCGGATGCTCTCGCCCGCGGCGTACCGCTTGGCGTACTGGGAAGCAAGCGTTGTCCGCTGCGCCCCGGTGATGCGTGAACCTTTAGCCAATGCCTTGGCCACTGCGCCTCCCTGTGTCTTGATGTCATCGCGTTAAGCGACGACTTAGCCGGACTATTGTCTGTCAGACCAATGTTTGCCAGACCAGTGATCGACAATCCAAGATCAACGATCACCCATTTCTAGCACGTTTCGACTAGGTTTGGGCAGTTTCTGACTGATCAAATTATCTTCAGTATTGATCACGCCAAGGACCATCCAGATGATCTCTGGCCCTGCCGGGGCTGATCACTGTGCACTGAGGTGCGAATGATCAGCGAGGGCGTGATCAGGCCAAGGCGACGATATCTGTGTACTCAGGGCTCCAGAGATCTTCCACGCCGTCCGGCAACAGGAGGACACGATCAGGATCGAGCGCGCGTACCGCACCCTCATCGTGAGTGACGAGCACGATGGCGCCCGGGTAACGCTTGATCGCCGAGAGCACCTCCGCGCGCGAGGCCGGATCAAGATTGTTTGTCGGCTCGTCAAGCAGCAACACATTCGCGCTCGAGCAGACCAACATCGCCAACGCCAGCCGGGTCTTCTCGCCGCCCGACAGCACGCTCGCTGGTTTGTCGACGTCGTCACCGCTGAACAGAAACGATCCCAGCACCTTCCGTACATCGGTATCGGCAAGCTCGGGCGCAGAAGTCTTCATGTTTGCCAGCACCGACCGGCCGATGTCCAAGGTCTCGTGCTCTTGGGCGTAATAGCCGAGGCGAAGCCCGTGGCCCGCGACGACAACACCGGTGTCGGGATCGTCCAAGCCGGCGAGAATACGCAGCAGCGTGGTCTTTCCGGCACCGTTGAGGCCGAGGACAACGACGTGGCTGCCTTTGTCGACGGCGAGATCAACATCGGTGAATACCTCGAGCGATCCATAGCTCTTGCTGAGGTCTGACGCGGTAAGCGGGGTCTTTCCGCAGGGTGCTGGATCCGGGAACTTGATCTTGGCTACCCGGTCCCGGGCACGTTCGCCATCAGTCTCGGCCAACAACTGCTCGGCTCGCCGGACCATGTTGTGCGCGGCCATGGCTTTGGTTGCCTTGGCGCGCATCTTGTCCGCTTGGCTGAATAGCTGATCGGCCTTGCGCTGCGCGTTCAGTCTCTCCCGCTTTCTGCGTTTCTCATCGGTTTCCCGCTGCTGCAAATACAGCTTCCAGCCCATCGCGTAGATGTCGAGCTCGGCGCGGTTCGCATCGAGGTGGAACACCTTGTTGACGCATCGCTCCAGCAGCCCGGCGTCGTGGCTGATCACGAGCAACCCGCCGGAATGGGCAACCAGGAAGTCGCGCAGCCAGACGATCGAGTCGGCGTCGAGGTGGTTCGTCGGCTCGTCGAGCAGCACGGTGTGGGCTCCAGAGAACAAGATCCTGGCCAGCTCGACGCGGCGCCGTTGACCGCCCGACAGTGTCCCGATCGGTTGATGAAGTACCCGCTCCGGCAACCCCAGGTTGCTAGCGATTCGCGCCGCCTCCGACTCCGCTGCGTAGCCGCCCGCCGCTGCCAGCTCTGCCTCAGCCCGCCCGTACGCGGCCATCGCTTTGTCGCGCACCGCGGCCGAGTCGTCGCCCATTGCCAGCTCGGCGCGGCGCAGTCGATCAACTACCGAGTCCAGACCTCGCGCCGACAGGATGCGGTTCTTGGCCAGTACATCAAGATCGCCGGTCCTCGGATCCTGTGGCAGATATCCAACCGTGCCCGCTCTGGTGATCGTTCCGCTGGCAGGCTGCGCCTCGCCGGACAGGATCTTGGTCAGCGTTGTCTTGCCCGCTCCGTTTCGGCCAACCAAGCCGATCTTGTCACCGGGTGCCACCTGGAAGGAGGCATGCTCCAGCAGAAGACGCGCACCCGCGCGCACCTCCACATCCCTCGCGACCAGCATCGAACTCACTCTTCCGTACGTGACTGTGGCGACCAAAGATCGCTTTCTTAATTCCCGGGTCGTTCGCGAGTCCCTCGGACCGGCAAAGAACGACCGCGGTTACCTTTAGCGTTCATCTGCGGTTGGTAATTCCCATGGTTTCAAGCCTCTTACGTTCTTTGCCGGTCCGAGGGACCCGCTCTCTCTTCGCCAGGGGGCGATCTTGGTCGCCGTGTCGTAGGGACGAGTCCGATGCTGGTTGCGAGGGATGTCCGCTGCCTCTTCTGCGGCTGTGTCGGAACTCAGCGCCTTCGGCGCCGGAGTTGGAGGACGGCTGAGTCTACGGGTGGAGGCGGGATGAACGCCTTTCGCGGTACCGGCAGACCGCGGCTTGCCCAGAATCGGCGCAGATCTTTGCGGCCATGGTCCACCACGCGTTCGACGGCAGCTCGCTGCAGAACCAGATCTGCCGCGGTGAGGTGTGTTGAGCGTGCCACAAACGCCAGGACTGCGGCGGTGAGCGCGTAGGGCGGGTTGGCAAGCAAGCGGAACGACCGGCCTGGCGGGATGAAGTCCGCCAGATCACACTCGACGACGGAGGCGGCATGATCACTGAGGTTTGCTCGTAATTGACGCGCACGTCCTGCGTGCAATTCGACTGCGATCACGCGGGCGCCCGCCTGAACAAGCGGCACGGTGAGCGCGCCGGTACCGGCACCTAGGTCGACGACGAGCTCGCCGGGCCGAATGGCTGCGGTTGCGACGACCTGCTCAGCCCAGTACGGGTCCAGCCGGTGCCAGCCCCACGGCCGCCGCCCGGACACGACGCACCATGATGATCATCGTCATGCTGCGAAGGCTAGCCTGTCGGCCGGCCCGTACGCGACGGAATTTCACGGATAGGTGCCAGCTCACGACGTTGCGACCGGTAGAGAATGCAGCAAACGCACGTTGAAGTTGTTGGCGTAGACCAGATCCTCGACTTGGCGGACAGCCGGCCACCGCTCGAACACGGTCTGCAAGGCGACGCGGCCTTCGAGCCTCGCCAACGGCGCTCCGAGGCAGTAGTGGATGCCGTGACCAAGTGCGACGGTTTGTCGGTTTGGACGATCGAAGACGAACCGATCCGGCTCTGGGAACGCTTCGGGGTCCCGGTTGGCGGCCGCGAGGATCAGCAGTACGGCGTCGCCGGCCCGGATGGTGTGATCACCTCGAGCGATGTCCTCCGAGGCCTGGCGTCGGATGAACTGGTTAGGAGTTACCAGGCGCATCAGCTCCTCAATCGCCGCAGGCCAGCGGGTCGGGTCTCGCGCGAGCTCGGCGCGGACATCGGGAAGCTCCAGCAGCATGGCGGCGCCGTTCCCGATCAAGCTCGTCGAGTTTTCGTGACCGGCGATGAGCAGTAGCACGGTGTTCGCGAAAAGCTCCTCCTCAGAGAGCCGGTCCTGCGACTCCCCCGCGAGCAGGCGGCCGACCACGTCGTCAGCGCCACTAGCGGTGCGACGGCTCAGAACGGTGTCGACGAATCCATGCAAGCCCTCGCCCGCCGCCTTGACGCGGACCAGCTCAGCTGAGCTCAACGTATTGACGTCACGCCCGAAGGGCAGCAAGAAGTCATCGCACCACCGTTTGAGCTGAGCACCTTCAGGCTCCGATAGCGACACGCCCAGCAACCGCCCGAGTACGGCGATCGGCATCGGTTCCGCCAGGTGCGCGGCAAGATCGAGCGAGCCAGCGTGCTCATCGAGCATCCGGTTGGTGATCGCGGCGATCGGCTCGGCCAGGTTGTTGATCACTGACGGAACGAACGCCGCAATGACAAGGCGGCGGAGCCGCGTATGGTCCGGCGGATCGGTGAAAACCAGACTGGATTTCACAAAGGTGTACATGTCAGCAAGCAAGCCCGATGACCCGTCCGTGGAGTCTGCGGCAGGCGAGGGCATGGTTGAGGAGAGCTTCGGCTCACCCAATGCCCATCGCACATCGTCATAGCGAGTGACCAGCCACAGGCCCATCTGCTCATTCCACGTGACCGGCCCGCGCACCCGCGCGTACATGGCGTACGGGTCTGTCAGCATGTCTGATCCAAATAGCGGCGGAACGGTCGCGGTCATCGCAGGCACCACCCTCACGTCCGGTTGCTGCCAATTATCGCTGCACCTACGCGGTTGCAGGTGCGCTTGTCGACTAGGAAGGTATTCACCAGAGGTCGAGTGAGGAGCGGCAGATGGCGCGGAAGTTTTTCGATCACGAGCAGTTCAACTTCGAATTCCAATGCGCGCTGGGCGGTGTGCATTACGGAGCTGGGGACGTCGGAGAGCTGCTGTCGACTGCCGATCGAGTCGTCGACGGAGATGCTGACAGCTGGTGTCAGGAGTGGATCGCGACCGCACAGCGCCTGGCGACGGTTGCCGAGGGATGCGCATCATCGGGCCACCAGGTGAGTGCGCGTGCGGCGTATCTGCGGGCGGCTACGCATTACGCGATGGCACTGTGCTCGGGTCGACGGCACGAAGGACCCTGCGGCTCTAAGAGAAACTTCCCGGCACCAAGCGGTTGGTCCCCTTCACTGCTGACGAGGGCGCAGACCGGCACTGCGAGCCAATGGCCAGATCCCTTCTGGAGCAACGCATGTTCGATTGGCTAGACGAAACCCTCGCAGCCGCGACCAGCTGAAGATGATCACCAAGTGTGTCCCGATCAACCGCGCTTGGCTACACGTCTGACTGCAACGTGAACTTCAGCCGGAATTGCTCGATGTCCTCGGCGATCTGCTCCGGGTATTCGCCATTGATTGCATGGGACGCGTCCGGGTACACAGTCACCTGCCCGGCACGAAGTGCGCGTTCGCCGACCGCGGCGGCGGCTCGGGAATCGTGCATGCGCGACTTTCCAGCAAGAATGGCCAGAACTGGGAGGGTGAGATTGCTGAGCTGTTGCCTGGTGATCTGTTGCGGGCTGGGGAGTTTGAGCGCGTAACTCTGCATGCCGGCCTCGATCATCTCCGCGACAGGCACGTCCTCAACGGGCGCCCCGTTAGCGGTCCAGCTATTGAAGTCGTCCCGCCAGCTCTTCGGCAACCAACCGACGCTGGCCGGGATCGAGCGAATGATGGCGGCGGTCGATATGGGTCCAAACACGAATACTGGGTCAAGGAGGATGACCGAACGGATCCTGCGTGGGTCGTGAACGGCAAGGTTCGTGGCAGTCCAACCGCCGATCGAGACTCCCAACAGGTCGAGTTGCGGTTCGGCCAGCTGCATCAGGACCTGATTGAGCCACTGGGCTTGCTCGGCGGCGCTATTGATCGGTCGACTCTGGATGCTCATCCCCGGCTCCCCCAGCAAATCCACCGTGTAAACGGGTGCCTGCCGAAGCAGCGTCGGGAGATTGTCGGCCCAAATTGGTGAAGCGGAAGCACGGCCCGGTAGCAGCACAATCGGCACTCGGTCGGTGCTGGCGCTGCTGAAGCGATAGACCCGGACAACGCCGAACTGGGTGCGGAGGTCCAAAGTCTGCTCCGGTGCGGGCAATACCTGCATCGCCTCGTCGTAGGCCGCCAGAAATCGATCTTGCCCAGCTGCCGAGGTGAAATGCCCGACCGGATACGTGTCGCGCGCCGCAACAACCGCCCCGCCGGCAACGAGGCCGGCCGCGACGAAGATGACGCCTCGCCGCCGGCCCTTGCGAGTCATCGCCCCCACCCGCCAATCGTCACCCGATGTACCAAGAAACCCACCCCCAGCCGCGACTCACAGTAGATGATCACCGCCACGTCGCGACCAACGGCGCTCAGCTGCACGCCTGAGCGCCACCTCTGAAAGGTTCGGGGAGGCGTGGGGCGGGCGTAGCAAACCTAAGATG
>Ga0307296_10001482_pt1 | contig 11772 bp, 11 predicted proteins | sample ER_DNA_153_FD_194467 | JGI IMG/M metagenome (GOLD analysis project Ga0307296, IMG submission 194467) | Bulk soil microbial communities from the East River watershed near Crested Butte, Colorado, United States - ER_DNA_153 | ecosystem: Environmental > Terrestrial > Soil > Floodplain | place... | reverse complement strand
CAAAGCTCATTGACGTGCTTGCGTGGAACGCCCATGGCCTTGGCCAGCACGCCCTGTGTCAATCCCATCGGCTCCATGAATTCATGAACCAGGATTTCTCCGACGCTAGCCGGTTTCCGTTTCGTCGTTGGTCAGGTCGTAGGGTGGGCAAAGCGAAGCGCGCCACCAAGGCGTAGCGGTCTTGGTTAAGTTGGTGGGCACGGCGCGAAGTACGCCTTTGCCCACCCTACGACTTTGGATGGCGGGCACGGCACGAAAAAAGCGCCTTCGCCTACCCTACGGTTTCACTCAGATCGAAAAGCTGGTGCCGCAGCCGCAGGACGCGGTGGCATTGGGGTTGACCACGCGGAATGACGCGCCGATCAGGTCGTCGACAAAATCGACCTCGGACCCCGCCAGAAACGGCACCGAGGCGGGACCGACCAGCACCACCGCATTATCGCGCTCAATCACCAGGTCATCCTCGGCCTGCGCGCGCTCGATGTCGAACTTGTATTGAAAGCCCGAGCAGCCGCCGCCCTCGACGCTGATGCGCAGCATCGCGCCCTCGCCCTCGGTCTTGAGGATCTCCCCGATACGGCGGGCCGCCCGCTCGCTGATGACCACGCTCGCTGCTGTCATGACCTGGCTCCGATAGCCGATATACCGCAAATGATTTGGTATCCGGCGCTCAGGCATAGTTAAGTGCGCTGGAGGCCGGAATCAATTGGATAAGGATTAATACCCCGTGTCGGTTGGAATGGCTGCTGCTCGCTCCGTCTATGCCTGCGACCCCGATCGCAGCCGCGGCCGGCTGTTTGCGGAGCCCCCGAGCAAGACCCGCAGCCCGTTCCGGCGCGACTGCGACCGGGTCATTCATTCGACCGCCTTTCGGCGCCTGAAGCACAAGACCCAGGTCTTCGTGTTCCACGAAGGCGATCATTACCGCACCCGGCTCACGCACTCGCTGGAAGTGGCGCAGATCGCCCGCGCGCTGGCTCGCCAGCTCGGCCTCGACGAGGACCTCACGGAAACGCTGGCACTGGCCCACGACCTCGGCCATCCGCCGTTCGGCCACGCCGGCGAGCGGGCGCTGGATGCCTGTCTCAAAGCCCATGGCGGATTCGACCATAACGCGCAGAGCTTGCGTGTCGTCACAGCGCTGGAACATCGCTATCCGGAATTCGACGGGCTCAACCTGACCTGGGAATCGCTCGAGGGTATCGTCAAGCACAACGGGCCGCTGACGGAGCGAAGTGGCGCCGCGGTCGGACGTTATCGCGAGCATGGCATTCCCGTAGGCGTATCGGATTACAACCGGATCTACGATCTGGAACTATGGAGCTTTGCCTCGCTGGAAGCGCAGGTCGCGGCGATCGCCGACGACATCGCCTATGACGCCCACGACATCGACGATGGCCTGCGGGCGGGCCTGTTTGCGGTTGACGATCTCAAGGTGATGCCGTGCACCGCGGAGATGATCGCCGGCATCGCCAGGCACTATCCCGATCTCGATGACGACAGGCGCGGCCCGGAACTGGTGCGCGAACTGATTTCCTATCTGATCGGGGCGGTCATTGCAGAGGCGCGCAGGCGGCTCGAAGCCGCCCAGCCGAAATCGGTCGAGGGTGTCCGCGGCCATGGCGGAGCGCTGATCGCGTTCCCGCCCGAGGTGGCGCGAGCGGAGGCCGGGATCAAATCATTCCTGACGCAGCGGATGTATCGCCATCCGCGGGTGATGGCCGTCATGAACGATGCCGAACAGATCCTGTCCGACCTGTTCTCGCGCTATCAGGAGATGCCGGAGGTTCTGCCCCCCGAATGGCGGCGGCCAGACGGCAAGGACACCGAGACCGAGCGTGCACGACGGCTTGGTAATTTCATCGCCGGGATGACCGACCGCTTTGCAATGACCGAACATCAAAGGCTTTTTGACTCGACCCCGGATTTGCGTTACGCGGCGGCCTAACTCGCGCCGATATCGGCGCAATCTCCGGTCCCGTCACGCCATGGCCGATCAAGCTTCACCGCCGCATCTTTTCGCCAACGTGCTTGTGCGCGTGCACGCGATTTGCGGCGCGCTCGCGACGGAGGGCGGGTGGTCCGCGGCCGTTGACCTGTCGCGCGTCGTCGTCGAGCCGCCGCGGGATCCGGCGCACGGCGATATGGCGACCAACGCCGCGATGGTGCTGGCCAGGGAGGCCAAGACAAAACCCCGCGATCTCGCCGAACAGATCGCAGCCAGGCTGCGCGCGGACGATTTGATCGCCTCCGTCAATGTTGCCGGCCCCGGCTTCATCAATCTCACCCTCAAGGCATCCGCCTGGTCGGACGCGCTGCGTACCGTGCTGCGCGAGGGCTCCTCCTACGGGCGAAGCGCGATGGGCGCGGACGAGAAGGTCAATGTCGAATACGTTTCCGCCAATCCGACCGGTCCGATGCATGTCGGGCACGGCCGCGGCGCGGTGTTCGGCGACGCGCTGGCAAACCTTCTGATATTCGCGGGCTATGATGTTGTCAGAGAATATTACGTCAACGACGCCGGCGCACAGGTCGATGTGCTCGCGCGCTCCGCTTACCTTCGATATCGCGAGGCGCTCGGCAAAAACATCGGCGAAATCCCGGAAGGGCTTTATCCCGGCGACTATCTGAAGCCGGTGGGGCAGGCGCTGGCCGCCGCCTACGGCGACAAGCTCCTGAAAATGCCGGAAGCGGAGTGGCTCCCCATCGTCCGCGCAAAGGCCATCGCGATGATGATGGACGAGATCAAGGGCGATCTCGCCGCGCTCAATATCAGGCATGACGTTTTCTTCTCGGAACGCTCGCTGATCGAGGGCGGTACCGATCAGGTCGCAGCCACCATCGCGTTTCTGCGCGGCAAGGGCGACGTCTACGAAGGCCGCCTGCCGCCGCCCAAGGGTACGCCGGTCGAGGACTATGAGGATCGTGAGCAGACCCTGTTTCGCGCCACCGCCTATGGCGACGATGTCGATCGCCCATTAAAGAAATCCGACGGCGGCTACACCTATTTCGCCTCCGACATCGCCTACCACAAAAACAAGTTCGACCGCGGCTTTCACAACCTCGTCGACGTCTGGGGCGCCGATCACGGCGGCTATATCAAGCGCGTGGAAGCGGCCATCAGGGCCGTCACGTCAGGCCAGGCCGCGCTGGACGTGAAGGTCGTGCAACTCGTCAGGCTGTTGCGCAGCGGCGAGCCGGTGAAGATGTCGAAACGCTCCGGCGATTTTGTCACGCTGCGTGAAGTGGTCGACGAGGTCGGCAAGGATGCCGTCCGCTTCATGATGCTCTACCGCAAGAACGATGCGGTGCTCGATTTCGACCTCGCCAAGGTGATCGAGCAGTCCCGGGAGAACCCGGTGTTCTACGTGCAGTACGGCCACGCCCGTGGCCATTCCGTGTTCCGTAACGCGCGGGAGCTGGTTCCAGACCTGCCGGAGGATGCCGGCGCACGGGCGGCATTCCTGGCCGAGGCGGCGGTGGAGCGGCTGACGGATCCTGCGGAACTGGACCTGCTGCGGCGGCTGGCGCTCTACCCCCGGACGGTCGAGGCAGCGGCGGCGGCACATGAGCCGCACCGAATCGCTTTTTATCTGTATGATCTTGCCAGCGAATTTCACGCGCTGTGGACTAGAGGGCGGGATTTGCCCTATTTACGCTTCATTATCAATAATGATGCAGGAATGACCAAGGCGCGGCTGGCTTTGGTCCAGGGCGTCGTCTCGGTTCTGGCATCGGGCTTGGCCGTTCTCGGCGTTCATGCTCCGGACGAGATGCGGTAGTTAGGGCGAACGCCACTCACCTCGGGAACTGTGGGGGCATCTGGCGGGGGCCGGTTCGTTTAAGAGGGTGGGTTGGCGGCTTTCCCGAATGGGACGCATCATCACGATGGCTGATCGATATCAGGACAGACCTCTTCCCGCCGATGATCCCTATGATCGCGACGGTGACCAGCGCGCATCGGCCAAGGGCGAGAGCGATCCGCTGGCTGAACTGGCGCGGCTGATCGGTCAGACCGATCCGTTCGGCGGCATGGGTCGGGCCAATCATCAGGTCCAGCCGCGCACCAGCGCGCGCGCTCAATACCAGGAGCCGGCGGCGCCGGATAACGAGCTTCCCGCGGGCCCACCGGCATGGATGCAGCGCGCCAGGCAGGAAGTCCCGCAGCAGGATTACCCCCAGGATCACCCGACTGCGGTGCATCCGTTGCACCGCTATGCGACGCCGCGTGCCGCGCCAGAGCCGGATTACGACCAGGCGGCGCCGTTTGCCGATGCCGATCGAGAGCCCGATCCATCTCGCTATGACGATGCGCTGTACGGCGAGCTCGATTCCGACACGCAGGAACAGCAATACGGTCAGGCCTATTCGGATGATCCGTACGGCTATCAGGACGGCTATGGCGAGGAAGGCGAAGAGCCGGTCCAGAAGCGTCGCGGCGGCATGGTTACGGTTGTCGTCGTTCTCGCGCTGGCGGTCGTCGGGACAGGCGCGGCCTTTGCCTATCGCACCTATGTCGGAGCTCCCCGCAGCGGTGAGCCGCCGATCATCCGGGCAGACGCGGGTCCGACCAAGATCGTGCCGACGCCATCGGATGGAGCCTCCAAGGTCCCTGACCGCATGGCCGCGGGTGATGGCGCGGAGAAAATCGTTCCGCGCGAAGAAGCGCCGGTCGACGTCAACGCCAAGTCCGGCCCGCGCGTGGTGTTTCCGCCGCTGAATCCGAATAGCAGTCCCCCGTCCGTGGCGAGCGTGGCTCCCGGCGGCTCGCAGCTCGCCGCAGCCGGAAATGGCACGCTGCCGAACAACGAGCCGCGCAAGGTCAAGACCCTTTCGGTCCGGGGCGACCAGCCTGATGGCGCCGCGACGCCGGTAACGTCGGCCCCGTCGACGACGGCAAAGCCCGCGGCCGCCGCGAAAACGTCGCCGGCTGCTCCACGAAATCAGCCTTCGGCTGCCAACGCGAACGCCTCCAGCAATGCGCCGCTGTCGCTGGTGCCTCAGGGTAATGAACCCGCGCCTGTAGCGGAGACGCGGACCCGAGTGGCCGCCACCAATCCGGTCCAGGCGGCGCCCGGCGCCGGCGGGAGCAGCGGCGGATATCTGGTCCAGGTCTCCTCGCAGCGAAACGAGGCCGACGCCCAAGCCTCCTACCGGGCACTCCAGAGCAAGTTCCCGTCGGTACTCGGATCGCGCAGCCCCGTGATCAAACGCGCCGACCTGGGCGATAAAGGCGTCTATTACCGCGCCATGGTGGGTCCGTTCACCTCGTCCGATGAAGCGTCACAGTTCTGCGGCAGCCTGAAGACGGCTGGCGGTCAGTGCGTCGTCCAAAGGAACTAACCGCCGTTTCCTTGACCCCCAGGTCATCAGCGGGCTAATCGGCCCGGATGAACAGGCGCGCATTCATCACAGGCGTATCCGGATCGGAGCTGAGCGCCGCGGAGCGCGAATTCATCCGCGTCGAGCGGCCCTGGGGATTTATTCTATTCAAACGGAACATTGAAACGCCGCCGCAAGTAATTAGTCTTGTTGAGGAACTGCGTAAGGCGGTCGGGGACCCCGAGGCCCCGGTCCTGATCGACCAGGAGGGCGGCCGGGTACAGCGGCTCGGTCCTCCGCACTGGCCGCTTTATCCTGCGGGAGCGGTCTTTGGCGTGCTCTACGACATCGATCCCGCGCTTGGCCAGGCCGCGGCCCGATTGAGCGCCCGGCTGATCGCGGCTGACCTTATGGGTCTGGGAGTTAGCGTCGATTGCCTGCCGCTGGCGGATGTGCCGGTGCCGGGCGCCGATGCCGTCATTGGCGACCGGGCCTATGGAACCAGGGCCGATAAGGTCGCGGCGATCGGGCGGGCCGTGACAGAGGGGCTGGAGCAGGGCGGCATTTTGCCGGTGCTCAAGCACATTCCCGGGCATGGGCGCGCCACCGCGGATACCCATTTCAGGCTCCCGGTGGTCGATACCTCGAAAGTGGAGCTGGAACGAACCGATTTTGCCGCCTTTCGACCGCTGGCGGACCTGCCAATGGCGATGACCGCACATGTTGTGTTTAGCGCATTGGACCCCGCCCATCCGGCGACGACTTCTGCGACAATCGTCAAGCAAGTGATTCGCGGCGTGATCGGGTTCCAGGGTTTGTTGATGAGTGATGACGTGTCCATGAATGCGTTGGCCGGATCGGTCGCCGAACGGACCGGAGCTATTTTTGGCGCCGGCTGCGACCTGGTCCTGCACTGCAACGGCAAGCTCGACGAAATGCGCGAAGTCGCAGCCGAGACGCCGGAATTGTCAGGTGCGGCGCTGGAACGCGCCAGCCGGGCGCTGGCGGCGCGGAAGGTTCCGCAGGCTTTCGACCGGGTCGCTGCGCGCGCGGAACTGGATGCGTTGATTGAACGAGCAGGAACGGCGGGCGCATGACCGCGGAAATTCTATCGTTTGAAACCGGGCGGCCGGCTGAACTTTCGGACAGCGAGCCGTCGCTGGTTGTCGACGTCGAGGGCTATGAGGGCCCGCTTGACCTGCTGCTGGCGCTGGCGCGGCAGCAGAAGGTCGATCTTGCCAAGATTTCGATCCTGGCGCTGGCCGACCAGTACCTGGTGTTCATCGAGGCGGCGCGGAAAATTCGCCTCGAACTGGCCGCGGATTATCTGGTGATGGCGGCATGGCTCGCGTTCCTGAAATCGCGGCTGCTGCTTCCCGAACCCGCCAGCGCGGACGGACCGAGCGCCGAGGAGATGGCGACCGCGCTGGCCAATCGGCTGCGGCGGCTCGAGGCCATTCGTGAAGCATCGAACCGGCTGATGAACCGTCCGCAGTTGCAGCGCGATATCTTTCCGCGCGGCAATCCGGAAGCCATCGCGGAGATCAAGCACCCCAGGTTCACCGCGACCCTGTTCGACTTGCTCACGGCCTATGCGACGCAACGCCAGCAGCGGGTGCTGGCGACGGTGCATCTGACGAAACGTACGGTGTGGTCGCTGACCGAGGCGCGAGCGTCGCTGGAGCGGCTCATTGGAATGGCCGAGGACTGGAGCCGCCTCGACGAATATCTGATGCACTACGTCGTCGATCCCTCGCAAAAGGCTACCGTTTTTGCGTCCAGCTTTGCGGCCGCCCTGGAATTGGTCAGGGAAGGCGAGGTGGAGTTGCACCAGAAAGAGGCGTTCGCACCGCTGTATTTTCGAAAGCGTCCGCCTAAACCAGCGTCCGACCCGATGGCCGCGCCCGACATCTCGGCCGAGTAAGTGGAAGAAGGAGACCGCGCCATGGCAAGCCTGGCGGAAAAACGCAAAGCCGACGACGCCGAGGAGCGTGCTGTGGATGCACAAGCGCGGCCCGAGGAATTGCGGCTTCTGGAAGCGCTGTTGTTCGCCTCCAGCGAGCCGCTCGATCAGGCGACGCTTGCGAAGCGGATGCCCGATGGCGTCGACATCAAGGTGGCGCTGGCGCAACTGCAGGCCGATTACGCCTCGCGCGGGGTCAATCTGGTTCGCATCGCCAATAAATGGACCTTCCGCACCGCGGGCGATCTGTCCTGGCTGATGACGCGGGAAAGCACCGAGACGCGGCGGCTGTCGCGTGCGGCGATCGAGATGCTGGCGATCATCGCCTATCACCAGCCGGTGACGCGCGCGGAGATCGAGGAAATCCGTGGGGTCATCACCTCCAAGGGCACGCTGGACGTGCTGTTGGAAACCGGGTGGATACGTCCGCGCGGTCGCCGCAAGACGCCGGGCCGGCCGCTGACCTTCGGTACCACGGAAGCCTTTCTGTCGCAGTTCAGCCTCGAGGCGCTGAGCGACCTTCCGGGGCTCGAGGAACTGAGGGGGACGGGCCTGTTGGATTCGCGGCTGCCATCCGGCTTCAGCGTTCCAACGCCATCGGATGACCCGGCCCTGCGCGATGACGAAGATCCCCTGGAGATCGGCGATTTGGAACTCGCGCTGGCGCCTGCCGCGGAGCCGGAAAGCGGGGGCGAAAACTAAATTCGCCGTTAGCTTCGACACCCCGGCGGTGCCCGGTTAACGGTAGCGGCAAGGCATCGCCTTAACAGCGATTTGACGCTGCTTAAGTCCTTGTTTTTGACACCTCCCGCGCCTAGTTTCCGGTAAAGATTAGGCCGGGTCGCCGGCCTCCGGTGTTTGGAGGGTTGCAGGATGGGTTCGCTTAGCATTTGGCACTGGATCGTTGTGATCGCAGTCGTCCTGCTGTTGTTCGGGCGCGGCAAGATCTCCGATCTGATGGGCGATGTCGCGCAGGGCATCAAGGCCTTCAAGAAGGGCATGCAGGACGACGACAAGACTGCGGAAAAGCCCGAGCCCGTGAAGACGATCGATCATACCGCCACAACGCCGCCCACGGCGGCGCGGTCGGACGTCGGCAGCAAGGTTGTCTGATCGCAGCGCATTGATGGTGCGACAGACGCGCGGCAAGGCCGGTTGAGCAAGACCGGCTGAGGGAGACGCGGGCGGCCCAAATCTTGTTCAGCAAGTATTGGGGTGAAATCGCCTCGCGTGAGCGGATTTTTTCATGTTCGACATCGGGTGGAGTGAACTGGTCGTCATCGCGGTTGTCGCGCTGATCGCCATCGGCCCGAAGGAATTGCCTGGCGTGCTGCGCATGGTCGGGCAATGGATGGGCAAGGCGCGCAAGATGGCCGCCGAATTCCAGGGCCAGTTCCAGGAAGCCATGCGCGAGGCCGAAATGGCCGACCTCAAAAAGAGTTTTGATGAGGTCAAGGAAGCCGCAACCGGCTTCACCAGCAATAACGTCATGACCTCGCTCGAGAGGGATGTCGGCAAGGCGCTTGACATCGACGGCATCGACAAGCCGGCGGCATCGGCGACCGAACCGCCGGCGACGTCGAACCTCGACGCGCCGGTAACGCCAACGACCCCGGAAATGCCCATCCCTGAAACGTTCACCGAAGCGGACGCCCACGCGGCCGCGAGCGAGCCGCTGGCGATCACGCGCGAAGCTCAGGTCCCGCCCGTGACGCAGGATGCAGTGCCCGTAGCGCCTGAGATACTCAAGGACGCCAAAGCGTCATGAGCGACGAGGATATCGAGGCCAGCAAGGCGCCGCTGATGGATCATTTGATCGAGCTGCGCTCGCGGCTGATCAAGGCACTGCTCGGATTCGGTGTCGCCTTCATCTTCTGCTTCTTCTTTGCCAAACAGATCTACAACGTCCTGGTCTGGCCTTTCGTGTGGGTCGCCGGGCCGGAAAACTCGAAATTCATCTACACGGCTTTGCTGGAATATTTCATTACCCAGTTGAAGCTGGCGCTGTTCGGCGCCGCCTTCATCTCGTTCCCGATCGTCGCGACCCAAATCTACAAATTCGTGGCGCCCGGCCTCTACAAGCACGAGCGCGGCGCGTTTCTGCCCTATCTGATCGCGACACCGGTCTTCTTCTTGCTGGGATCGATGCTGGTGTATTTCGTGGTGCTGCCGATGCTGATCCGGTTCTCGCTGGGCATGCAGCAGGCCGGCGGCGAAGAGACCGCGCAGATCCAGTTGCTGCCCAAAGTGGGCGAATATCTGTCGCTGATGATGTCGCTGATTTTCGCGTTCGGAGTTGCGTTCCAGCTGCCGGTGATCCTGACGCTGCTGGGCCGCATCGGCATCATCACCGCGAAACAGTTGCGCGAAAAACGCCGCTATTTCATCGTGATCGCCTTCATCATCGCCGCGGTGCTGACACCGCCCGATGTCCTCAGTCAGGCTTCGCTCGCCATCCCGTTGCTGGCGCTCTACGAAGGCTCGATTCTCGCCGTGCGCCTGGTCGAGAAGAAGGCCGCGGCCGCTGCGGCTACCGGCACCCCGCCCGCCGCTGCCCCGCCACCGCCGCAGGCAAATCCGGCGGAGTAGGGGTTATTCGTCATGCCCGGGCTTGTCCCGGGCATCCACGTCTTTTACAGACCGTGCGACCAAGACGTGGATGGCCAGGACAAGCCCGGCCATGACGCAGGAATATTCGTCATGCACGACATCAAATGGATCCGCGACAATCCCGACGCCTTCGATGCCGCGCTGACGCGGCGCGGGCTGGAGCCGCTGTCCTCGTCGCTGCTTGCGATCGACGAAAAGCGCCGCGCGGCGATCATGGCATCCGAGCAGACCCTGGCGCGGCGCAATTCCGCATCGAAAGAAATCGGCGACGCCAAAAAGGCAAAGGACGACGCGCGTGCGTCAAAGCTCATGGCCGAGGTCGCTGTGCTTAAGACCAACCTGCCGCAACTCGAGCTGGCGGCAAAGGCAGCGGATGAAGAACTCGCCGCAGCGCTTGCCGAGATTCCGAATTTGCCGCTGGACGAGGTGCCCGACGGCGTCGACGAGCACGGCAATGTGCAGCGTCACGTGTTCGGAGCAGTGCGCAACTATGCCTTCACGCCGAAGCCGCACGATGAGCTCGGCCATGCGCTCGGCGCCATGGATTTCGAGACCGCCGCGAAGCTGAGCGGCGCGCGTTTTGTCGTGCTGAAGAAAGGCCTGGCGCGGCTGGAGCGGGCGATCGGCCAGTTCATGCTCGACCTCCATACCAACGAGCATGGCTATACCGAAGTCAATCCGCCACTGCTGGTGCGTGACGATGTGATGTTCGGTACGGGACAATTGCCAAAATTCAGGGACGATCAATTCGCAGTGACCACCGCGGTTGCGACCACTGACTTCGAAAGCAGGATTCTCGAAGAGACACTTAAATCAGTTGCCGAACTGCGAAGCGAAGGAACACTCAATGAAGGCAGCGTTTCACGGATAATCGCAAATGCGATACGGATTTCCGAAGCAGAATCCCAACGGGTCAATCGCTGGCTCATCCCGACCGCCGAGGTGCCGCTGACAAATCTCGTGCGCGAATCCATCGTCGACGAGAAGGAACTGCCGATGCGGTTGACGGCGCTGACGCCGTGTTTTCGCGCGGAAGCCGGCGCGGCCGGCCGTGACACCCGCGGCATGATCCGCCAGCATCAATTTACAAAGGTCGAGCTGGTCTCAATCACGACGCCGGAAACCAGTAAGGACGAGCACGAGCGCATGCTGGCCTGCGCCGAGGAAGTTTTGCGGCAGCTCGATCTGCATTACCGCGTGATGACGCTGTGCGCCGGCGACATGGGCTTTTCCGCGCAGAAGACTTACGACATCGAGGTGTGGATGCCCGGCCAGGGCGAGGGCGGGGCCTACCGCGAAATCTCGAGCTGCTCGGTATGCGGCGATTTCCAGGCGCGGCGCATGGATGCGCGCTATCGCGGGCCCGACGGCAAACCGCGCTTCGTTCACACGCTGAACGGCTCCGGCACCGCCGTCGGCCGCGCGCTGATCGCTGTGATGGAAACCTATCAGCAGGAAGACGGCTCGATCGCGGTTCCCGACGTGCTGCAGCCCTATATGGGTGGCTTGAAGGTGATCGGGAAAGATCGGTAGCGCGCGCTTTTGGGTGAAGAGCTTTTCGGAAACGAGCCTGCAAGATGGCCCTGCATCGCGACATCTATTGGGTGGGCAGAAATGGCCGTCACCGGTTACGGACTGCAGGCGGTCGATCAGAAGCAAAAGGGCAAATTCGACATCGAGGCCTCCCGGTTATGGGAAGACGACGTGTTTGAAAGCATTCGGGCCGAGAGGTGGCTAAATCTCGATGACTTCGAAAAAGCGCTTGCGGTGGGCCGCAAGCGTTTTCCGGAACCGCCGCGAAAAGCCGCGTCGCCTCTGGAGAAAGCCGCCCCGCTTGAGGAAATTGCTCCGGGTTTGAAGGAAACAAACCCGACAGA
>Ga0307296_10001481_pt1 | contig 11777 bp, 11 predicted proteins | sample ER_DNA_153_FD_194467 | JGI IMG/M metagenome (GOLD analysis project Ga0307296, IMG submission 194467) | Bulk soil microbial communities from the East River watershed near Crested Butte, Colorado, United States - ER_DNA_153 | ecosystem: Environmental > Terrestrial > Soil > Floodplain | place... | reverse complement strand
ACTGCCGGAAGCGGTACCGCTTCGAGGAAGGCCTTCGGCGCTACGTGCGGCAGGCGGCGCTCGAGCCGATGGCGCCCGCGCTCAAGCAACGGCTTTCCGAGCTGCGGCTCGAGCTCTAGATTCGCTTTAGATCCGCGCGGGGCCGACGACGACGACCAGGCGCCGAGGGTCGCCTCCGCCGGGTAGCGGACGGGCACTGACCTGGAGCTCACGGGCTAGCCGCTCGGCGAGCCGCTCGCCGCCTGGGTGGAAGTAGACGGCCGTCTGTGTGTAATCGAAGCGATCTGCGCGCGTCACCCGCTCGATCCGGTAGGCCAGCGCGCCGATTTTGCTGGCCATGCTGCGTGTGTAGTTCATGTCGCCGCTTCCGTTGAGGACGTCGACGGCGACGCGCCAGGTGGGCGGTAGCCCGGCATCGGAAGCTGCCGGCGCCGGCTTGCTCGCCGGGTGGACGAGGCCCGGCAGCGTGAAGGCGCCGACCGCGGCGAGCGCGATGACGATGCCGACCATGACGCCGGCGAGCTGGCGCATCCGGTCGCGCTTCGGACGGGCAACGAGCGGAAGGCCGGCGAGACGCCTCGCCTCTCGACGGCCGATACCGAGCCCCGTCGCATAGAGCAGAAGCGCGAGGAGCGCGCTGTCGCTCGATGGAAAGCGGTAGAGCCTGCCCTCCTCGAGCCAGGTGACCTCGTCGGAGGTGAGGCGGGCGAGCTTGGCGGCGCTCTCGACAGTGAGCTGGCGGCGCAGGCGGGCGGCGGCCAGAGGCGAAGTCCCTCCGCGGGACTCGAGAGCGGGGACGGCTTCCATGAGCGGCATCATTCGGCGGACGGCGGCTTGAACCTCTCAGGGAGCTCATCGGCAAAATCGACGTCTCCTGGAGGGCCCAGGTCGTCACAGGGGACGAGAAGGGCAGGCAGGCTGCGCGCACCTTCGTCGGGAATCCGCTCCCAGACGGGCCGTGCGAGCAGAACCGGATGGCCTCGATTGCCGTCGTAGGTGGCGGCGACGACCTCGGCCCCGCTCTCCCGCCAGACCTCGACGATCCGGTCGATCGCCGCTGGAGACAGGTCGGGCCCGTCTGCGAGGACGACGACCGCCGCCTGCGCGTCGTTGCCGAGGGCGGCCAGCCCGCACCGCAGCGAAGCGCCGCGACCTAGCTCCCACTGCGGGCAGTGGACCGTCCGGGCAGACGTCTCCACCTCGTGAGCGCCCAGCACCACCACGACCTCGTCCACGGAGCTCTGTCGAACACGCTCGAGCACCGGCTCGAGCAGGATGCGCTGCTTCGGTCGGCCGAAGCGCTCCGACGCGCCGGCAGCGAGAACGAGTGCGGCGAGCTCAGGAACAGGCTTGGAAGCGCTGCCAGAGGCGGTTTACGTTGGCCCGTCGCATCCAGCCCGGGACTACTTCGCCTCGAGCCGCATGTTCTTGATCTCGATGCGCTCCGTCGGTGCCCCGCTCGGGTCGCTGGGGTCGCCGAGACGGCCGATCTGCTCGACGACGTCCAGCCCGTCGGTGACTCGTCCCAGGACGGCGTAGTCGGGAGGGAGCCCGACGTTTTCGCCCGTGACCACGAAGAACTGGCTTCCCGACGTGCCCGACGGGTCCGACCCGGACTTGGCCATTGCGACGAGGCCCTTGACGTACTGCGTGTCCTTCGGCGGCGCATCCACGGTCGTATACCCGGGCCCGCCCATTCCATTGCCTTCCGGGTCGCCGCCCTGGATCACGAAGCCGGGAACGATCCGGTGGAACGTCAGCCCGTCGAAGAAGCCCTTCTGGACGAGCCCCGCGATCGAGGCCGTGGCGCAGGGCGAGATCTTCGTCGCCAGCTCGAACGTGAAGCTGCCCTTGTTCGTGTTGACGACGATCTCGTGCGTCTTGCCTTCGTCGAGATTCGCCAGCTCCGCCTTCGACTTGTCCCCGCCGATCTCGCAGTTCATGGTCGATCCCTTCGTCTTGGTCGCGCCACTCGTGGCGCTTTTGCCGCCGCACCCTACAAGCAGGATCACGAGCGGGATGAGGAGCGCGAGCCTCCTCACGCGACGGCGTCGAGTGCGCGCCGGACGAGGGCTCTTGCGATCTCCACCTTGTACGCGGTCCCCGGAAGCGGGGTCGCTTCGTCGAGCGCTTCCGGTGAGTCGAGCACCCAGGGAATGGGAGCGACGCCGGCGAGAACGAGCCTCGTGCCCTCGGTGGCACGTGCCGCCGCCACGCCGACGATTGCAAACGACCAGCGCTGGCGGTCCATCGCCTTGAGATACGTGCTCGCATCGGGCTGCGGCACCTCGAGCTGCAGGATCAGCTCGCCGGGCTCGAGCGTCGTCACGTCGCGGTCGTCCTCGGTCGGCAGGCGGAAGAGCTCTTCGACGGAGAGCTCACGCCGCGTCGTCGTCATCGTTGCTCCGAGCGCGATCAGCGCCGCTGCGATGTCGGACGGATGCGCGGAGGCGCAGAAGTCGTTGGCGAAGATCGCGTGCTCCCGGTGCTCGCCTTCGCGCGCGTGACACACGTCCCCTCCGTGCAGGCGGCACGGAAACTTCAGGCGCCAGTACCAGCAGCGCGTTGCCTGGAGGAGGTTTCCGCCGACCGAGCCCATGTTGCGGAGCTGTGGGCTGGCGGCGAGACGGCACGCCTCGCGCAGTGCCTCCGGGATCTGCGGGTCGGCCTCGAGCTCGCCCAGGGTCGTGCCCGCGCCGATCTGCGTGCCGTCGATCCCACGCGGCACGACGTCCCGGACGTCGACGAGCGTGTCGGTGGAGATGAGCCCGTCGCGCAGTAGCGGCACGACCTCCGTGCCGCCGTGCATGAACACGCCGCCGTCGACCTCGGCCAGGTCAGACGGCCGCAGGAGCTCCACGCTTCTCCTTCTCGCGCTCACGAGCCTCGCGCAACGCGCGCAGCATCTCCTCGCGGCTGATCGGCAACGAGCGGACGTCGGCGCCGGTCGCGTCGCGGATCGCATTGGCGATCGCCGCCGCGACGGGGACGATCGGCGGTTCGCCCAATCCCTTCGAGCCGAGGTTGGTCAGGTGCTCGTCCGGGATGTCGAGCAGCTCGCTGACGATCTCCGGCACGTCGGCGATCGTCGGCAGCCTGTACGCGTCCAGTGTCTGGTTCAGCGTGATGCCGCTCGCCGGGTCGAGGAGCCGATCCTCCGAGAGCGTGTGCCCGATGCCCTGGATGATCCCGCCCTCGACCTGGCTCGACGCACCGAGTGGGTTGATCACGCGGCCGACGTCGTGAATGGCCGCGACGCGTTCGACGCGAATCTCGCCGGTCTCGACGTCGACGGCGACCTCGGCCACCTGGACGCCGAAGGTCAACACCTGCATGCCGGCCGGGTTCGGTCCGCGCGCGCCCTTGCCAAGGATCTGCGCGTCCTCGAGGAGCCCGACGACATCCTCGATCCGCCAGGAGCCGCCCTCGGACGAGACGATCTTGCCGTCCTTCAACGAGAGGATCCGGGTCTCCCTGTCGTAGCGCTGCGCGGCGATCTCGATGATCTGGCGAGCGGCGTCCGCGGCCGCGGAGCGTACCGCCGGGCCCATGGACGGCGTCGTCGACGAGCCTGCCGAGATCGACGCATACGGACCGCGCGCCGAGTCGCCCAGAACGAGCTCGACTCGCTCGAGCGGAAGTCCCAGTTCCTCGGCCGCGATCTGCGTCATCGCAGTTGCCGTGCCGGTGCCGATGTCCTGCATCGCCGTGATCACTGTCGCCCGCCCGTCCGAGCCAACGCGGACCCACGCGTAGGAGGGCGGGCCTCCGCCGCCGTACCAGATCTGACTGGCGAGCCCGACGCCGCGTTTCCAGGGTCCCTCACTTCGGCCGCGCACCTCGGCGCGCCGCTGCCAGTGGGGCTCGGCGCGGCGGTAGCACTCCATCAGGTTCTTGGACGAGAAAGGTCGGTCGTCGGTCGAGTGGGCGTAGTTACGGCGGCGCAGCTCGAGTGGGTCGATGTCCAGGCGCGCAGCGAGCTCGTCGAGCAGGCACTCGAGGCCGAACGTCCCCTCCACGAAACCGGGTGCGCGGAAGGCGCGCATCGGCGGAGTGTTGATCTTCGCCGGCGAGAGGACGGTGCGGACGTTCTCGCAGTCGTACAGCATCTTCATCGGCCCGTCCGTGGGCGCGGGCCAGCCGTCCCAGCCGGTCGCGTTCACGTAGTCGCCGACGAGGGCAACGAGCGTGCCGTCCGAGCGCGCGGCTGCGGTCAGCCGCTGGATCGTCGAGTTGCGGTTCCCCGTTGCGACGTTCTCCTCGCGCCGGGTGAGAGCGCAACGCACCGGGCGGCCCGTGCGCTTGGCGAGCTCAGCGGCGACGTACGTGTGGTCGCCCGCCCCGTTCTTCGAGCCGAAGCCGCCGCCCATGAACTCGCAGACGACGCGCACCTTGTCGGGCGGGAGGTCGAGCTTCGAGGCCACCTCGTCGCGAACGCCCCAGATGAACTGCGTCGAGATGTAGACGTCGAGCCCGTCGCCGCGCCACTCGCAGACCGACTGGTGCGGCTCAAAGGAGTTGTGGAGCACGGTCTGGGTGCGGTACTCGGCCTCGACGACGATGTCGGCCTGGGCAAGCGCCTTGTCAACGTCGCCGCGCTCGTAGCGGCTCGCCTCGCTGACCAGCTGGCCGCGGCGGACCGCTTCCTCGGGGTCAGTGAGCGGCTCGCGGACCTCCCATTCGACCTCCACGAGCTCGAGAGCGGCGCGGGCCTGCCTGTCGGAATCGGCCGCGATCGCGGCCACGGCCTGACCCTGGAAGCCGGGCTCGGCCGTGAGCGTCGGCGCGTCGCCGGGGCCCACCGTGGCCCGCACGCCCGGAGCGGCAAGGGCACGCTCGAAATCGATCTTCGTCACACGCGCGTGCGCGTGCGGGGAGCGTAGGACCGCGGCATGGAGCATCCCGGGCAGCTGGATGTCTGCGGTGAACCGCGCCTCGCCCCGCGCACGCATCGGGCCTGTCACCCGCGTCGCCGGGCGGCCGACGACCTCGCCCGGCCCGGCCGGCCACTGGTCGAGCGCGTCCTCCTCGACGACGAGCCAGACCTCCTCGTAGCGACCCTCGACTTCCTTCTCCGTACGGATCAGCCTTGCCACGTCGTGATCGCCTCTTCGATCTTCGGATAGGTGCCGCAGCGGCACAGGTTGCCGGCCATCGCGTGCCGGATCTCATCCGAGCTCGGCTGCGGGTTGCTCTCGACAAGTGCCGACGCGGAGACGATCTGCCCCGGCGTGCAGAAGCCGCACTGAAGGGCGTCTGCGCGCACGAACGCATCGACCAGCGGGTGATCCCGCAGCCCTTCGATCGTCGTCACCTCCCGCTCGCCGACCGTGTGTAGGAGCGTGATGCACGAGTAGACGGGCACGCCGTCCAACAGCACCGTGCAGGCGCCGCAGTGGCCTTCCGCACACGCGACCTTCGTCCCGGTCAGCCCAAGGTCCTCGCGCAACGTCTCGGCGAGGGTGCGGCCGACCGGCGCGTCGACCTCATAGCTCTGACCGTTGACCTTAAGCGCCACTCGTCACCGCGAGAATGTCGGCAAGGTGGACCAGGCCGCGCGTCGTGCGGGCCACGTCGCCGAGGTCCTCGTCCTCGATCTCGGGGAACACGCGCCAGAGGTCGCGCGCGGTGGACAGCAGATCGCGAATCCGGTCGAGCTCCTCGGGGTGGCCGTCTTTGTCGTCGCAGGCGTTCAGCGCGAGGCCGAGCACGCCGACCGAATCGGGCTGGCTCGTCCACAAGAGAGGGGTCGCCATCGAGAGGTACTGGTGGATTCGCGCCAGCGTCATCGGCTGCGTGAACATGCCGTCCCCCGTTGGCGACGAGGGCTCACGGGGCGGCTCGCCGTCGGCAATGCGGGTCGCGTTGCCGGAGAGCATGTCGCGGATCTGCTCCTCGTCGAAGCCTGCGACCTTCGCGGTGCGGATCGCGTTCAGCAGCGAGCTCGGCGGCCGCGCGTATGGGTAGTCGGACGCATACAGCACCTGCTCGGGCCCGACCAGGTGAAAAATGCTGAGGAGGTCGACCGGGCTCCAGACCGACGTGTCGAAGAAGACCCCGGCCTTTCCGGCGAAGCGTCCCGCCAGCCCGGCCAGGTCGGCGATTCCGGCGTGCGCGATGATCAGCTGCGCGTCCGGATAGGCCTCGATGAGCCGAGCGAGGTGGTCTGCGATCGGCGGCAGTCCCCGGCCGCCGTGGATGAGGATCGGGACTCGACGCTCGGCGGCAATCGCGAACACGGGCGCGAGCCGCTCGTCGTTGAGCATGAACCGCTGGGCGCGGGGATGGAGCTTGATGCCGCGCGCGCCGAGGTCGAGGCAGCGCTCGGCCTCTTCGACCGGGCTTTCCGTGAGGTCGAGCCGCACGAACGGGATCAGCCGCCCCTCGGAGCGCTTCGCGTACTCGAGCGAGCGATCGTTGGGCGCCACAAAGCCCGGATGGCGGTCCGGCTCGTCCATGCAGAACATGAAGCAGCGCGAGACGCCGTAATCGTCGTTGATCCGCTCGAGCTCCTCGTAGACGCCGCCGGAACCGTCGATGTCGTGCCCGAGGTGGACGTGCGCGTCGAAGATGCCCACGCCCTCCGGAAGCTGGCGCGCAAGCTCCTCGCCGTAGGTCGCGATCAGCTCCTGGGCTCGCTCGAACTCGTCGTCCACGAACGGTCAGTCTAAGGAACCGATACCGGCACGGTAGGATGCGGCCCGCCGTGCCAGACGTCCTTATCTTTGCCGACTCCGTCATCTCGCCCGAGATGCGTCACGAGGTGCCGGTGCTCGTCCCGGACCCCTTCCTGTACGCGGAGAAGGACGGCAAGCGCTACGCGGTCTCGACTGCGTTCGAGGTCGACCGGATCGCGGAGGCTGGGATCGATGCTCGCCCCTGGGAACAGTTCGGGTACGACGAGCTGCTCGCGCAGGGCTTGCCGCGCAACGAGATCACGTGGCTCCACATCAACCTCAATGCCTGTCGCGAGCTCGGTATCCAGGATGCGATCGTGCCGCGGTCGTTCCCCGCTCTAGTCGCAGATCACCTGCGAGCGAACGACATCAAGCTCCAGCCCGACTACAACTTCTTCGCCGATCGCCGCCGGGTGAAGAACGAGAGGGAGCTCGACGGCATCCGCAGAGCGCAGAAGGCGGCCGAGGCGGGCATGGCGGCGGCCAGGGGGATTCTCGCCCGCGCCGAAGCCTCGAACGGCAGCCTGACAATCGACGGCGAGAAGCTGACCTGCGAGACGATCAAGATCGCGATCCGGCGCGAGTTCACCGAGCACGGGATGTCGAGTGACGACTTCATCGTCTCGCACGGAGCGCAGACTGCGATCGGACACGAGCTGGGCTTCGGGCCGATCGCGCCCGACGAACCTGTCGTCATCGACCTCTGGCCGAGGGATCCAGGGTCGGGCTGCTACGCGGACATGACGAGGACGTTTGTCGTCGGCACGCCCTCCGACGAGCTCGTCGAGTACCACCGCCTCGTGAAGGAGGCGCTCGACCGCTCGCTCGACGCGACGAAGCCGGGCGTTCCGGGGTTCGACGTCTTCCAGCTCGTCTGCGAGCTCTTCGAGGAGAACGGCCAGAAGACCTATCTCTCGAAGGAGCCGGGTGAGGTGCTCGAGAGCGGATTCATCCACGGGCTCGGACACGGAGTGGGGCTCGAGGTGCACGAGGCCCCGACACTGGGTCGCGGCGGAAAGAACGAGCTCATTCCAGGAGACGTGATCACGCTCGAGCCCGGCCTGTATCGCGCCGGGTACGGCGGCTGCCGCCTCGAGGACCTCGTCGTCGTCACCGAGGACGGCCGCGAGAATCTCACGAAGTTCCCGTACGACCTGGCGCCGTGAGCCCCGAGCAGACGGGCGGGGCCGCCATCGAGACGATGTTCCTCGAGGAGCGGCGCTATCCCCCGCCCGCGGACTTCGCCGCCCAGGCCAACGCGCAGCCGGACATCTACGAGCGCGACTTCGAGGAGCTCTGGGAGACCGAGGCCCGCGAGCGGGTCAGCTGGTTCGAGCCCTTCACCGGGCTCCTGGACTGGGACCCGCCGTATGCGAAGTGGTATCTCGGCGGCAAGCTCAACGTCTGCTTCAACTGTGTCGACCGCCACGTCGAGGCGGGGCTCGGCGCCAAGGTCGCCTACCACTGGGAAGGAGAGCCCGAGGGCGATCGGCGGACGATCACGTTCTCCGATCTCCAGCGTGCGGTCGTGCGACTCGCCAACGCGTTGAAGGGCCTCGGCGTGAAGAAAGGGACTCCGATCGGGATCTACATGGGCATGGTCCCGGAGCTGCCCGTGGCGATGCTCGCCTGTGCGCGCCTCGGTGCGCCGCACACCGTCGTCTTCGGCGGCTTCTCGGCCGAGTCGCTCGCCGGCCGGTTGAACGACATGGGCTGCGAGGTGCTGATCACGCAGGACGAGGCCTGGCGCAAGGGCTCGCCGGTGCCGCTGAAGCGCAACGCCGACGAGGCGCTCGCCCAGTCGCCCGGCGTGAAGCACGCGATCGTTCTCCGCCGAACCGGCAACGAGGTGCCCATGGACGAAGAGCGCGACGGGTGGTGGCACGAGCTCGTCGAGCGCGAGAGCGAGGACGCGGCCTCATGTCCCTGTGAGCCGATGGACTCGGAAGACCTCCTCTACCTCCTGTACACGAGCGGCACGACGGCGAAGCCGAAGGGGATCGTGCACACCACGGCGGGCTACCTCGTCGGGGTCGCGACGACGCACTACTACATCTTCGACGTCAAGCCCGACTCGGTGTACTGGTGCGCCGCCGACGTCGGCTGGGTGACCGGGCACAGCTACATCGTGTACGGCCCGCTCTGTAACGCCACGACCGGGGTCATATACGAGGGCGTCCCGGACTACCCGGACAAGGACCGCTGGTGGGCGATCGTCGAGCGCTACGGCGTCGACATCCTCTACACGGCGCCCACCGCGATCCGCAGCCACATGAAGTGGGGGCCTCAGCACGCACAGAAGCACGATCTGTCGTCGATCCGGCTTCTCGGCTCGGTCGGCGAGCCGATCAACCCCGAGGCCTGGATCTGGTACCGGGAGGTGATCGGCGGTGGGAAGGTGCCGGTCGTCGACACGTGGTGGCAGACCGAGACCGGGATGATCATGATCACACCGCTTCCGGGGGTGACAACGCTCAAGCCCGGCTCCGCGACGAAGCCGTTCCCCGGGGTCGACGCCGCGGTCTACGACGAGCAGGGGAACGAGGTCGGGCCGGGTGGGGGTGGCTACCTCGTCCTGCGGCGCCCATGGCCGGCCATGCTCCGGGGCCTCTACAAGGATCACGACCGCTACGTCGAGACGTACTGGTCGCGCTACCCGGGCGTCTACTTCGCGGGTGACGGCGCCCGTATCGACGAGGACGGCGATTTCTGGCTTCTCGGCCGGGTGGACGACGTGATGAACGTATCGGGCCACCGGATCTCGACGATCGAGGTCGAGAGCGCGCTCGTCGATCACCAGCTGGTAGCCGAGGCGGCCGTGGCCGCGCGCGCCGACGTCGTAACCGGGCAGGCGATCGTGGCGTTCGTCTCGCTGAAGGGCGGGGAGGAGGGCTCGGTCGAGATGCTCGAGGAGCTTCGCGCCCATGTGGCGACGAAGATCGGGCCGATCGCGAAGCCCGCGAACATCGTCTTCACGCCCGAGTTGCCGAAGACGCGAAGCGGCAAGATCATGCGCCGACTGCTCCGCGACGTCGCCGAGAACCGCCCGCTCGGCGACACGACGACGCTGGCCGACCCGACGGTGGTCGAGGAAATCCGCGACCGGTCGGCGACCGGCAGCGAGGACTAGCAGAGGGTTGATGGGAAATTCGGCCGCCGTCGGGGGCGTCATCCGGCCAAATTTCACATCAGGCCTCTACTAGGCCAACAGCTTCTCGAAGCGCTCTTGCTCGGTTTGCTCGAAGGGGCCGATCAGTGCGAGGTTCAGCCCGTTTCCGCCGATCACGTCCCGGGCGACGCGTTGCACGTCTTCGGCGGTGACGGCGTCGAGCCCGGCGAGGATCTCCTCCGGCTCGGCCACCTCTCCTTCGAGCACGTCTTTGCGGAGCCCGAACATGATCAGCCCGTGCGGGCTCTCCGTCTGGAGCACGAACCGTCCCTTCGCGACGTTGCGCGCCTTCTCGAGCTCGTCTGAGGGAACGGCTTCGTCGGTGATCTTCTTCAGCTCAGCGACGATCGTCGTGATCGCCTCGTCGATGCGGTCGATGTCGACGCCCGCTTGAGAGAAGAGCGAACCGGCGTCGGTGTAGCTGTGGTTGACCGCGTAGACGTAGTACGCGAGCCCACGCCGCTCGCGAACCTCCGTGAAGAGCCGCGATGACATGCCGGTGCCCAGCACGGTCGCGAGGATCTGGAGCGCGTACCGGTCGGGATGGACGAGCGGATAGCTCGGGACGCCCAGGCAGAGGTGCGCCTGGTCGGCCGTCTTCGTGTGGATCTTCACCCGCGGCTCGCCGTTCCGCGCGAGCTCGACGCGCGGCGGCTCTGATGTCTCTGCCGGCTCGAGGTCGCCGAGCAGCCGCTCGATCTCGGCCTGGAGGTCGCTGCCGATCTTGCCGGCGACGCCCACGATCATCCGGGAGGGCTTGTACCACTGGTCGACGTAGCCGAGGAACGTCTCGCGCGTGGCTGCGCGGACGGTTTCCTTGCGGCCGATGATGTCCCAGCCGAGCGGCTGGTCCTCGCCGTAGAGGAGCTGGTCGTAGACGCCGCTGATGTAGTCGCGCGGGGTGTCGAAGTACATGTTCATCTCCTCGACGATCACGCCCTTCTCCCGGTCGATCTCCTCGGGATCGAACTTCGAGTTGCGAAGCATGTCGACGAGGACGTCGAACGCGATCGACCGGTGCTCGCCGGCGCAGCGGACGTAGTAGCCCGTGTACTCCTTGCCCGTGAAGGCGTTGAACTCGCCGCCGATGCCGTCCACCTCGCTGCCGATGTCGCGCGCGGTCGGGCGCCGTTCTGTGCCCTTGAAGAACATGTGCTCGGAGAAGTGGGCGATCCCGCTCGTGTCTGGCGTCTCGTAGCGCGAGCCGGCTGCGAGCATGATGAAACAAGAGACCGACTGGGCGTGATCCATCGGCGCCGTCAGCAGGCGCAGGCCGTTCGGAAGCGTCTGTCGCTCGAAGACGCTCATATCAGGCAGCCAGTGCCTCCCGCCACGCTTGCGGGACCTCGACAGAGCGGCCGGTCTCGTAGTCGAAGGAGACGATGACGGTCTTCGCCTCGGCGGCGACCGTGTCGCCCGCGCGCACCTCGTACTCGAGCTCGAAGCTCTTCGAGCCCACGTTCGTCGGTCGCACCCCGATTTCGAGCTGGTCTCCCGAGCGGAGTGGCGCTCGAAAGTCGATCTCGACATGGGCCAGGATCATGTTCGAGACCTCCGCGCCCAGGGGCAAGAGAAACGCAATCCGCGCTTCTTCGAGATAGGTGAGGAAGACGGCGTTGTTGACATGACCCAGGGAGTCGACGTCGCCGAAGCGGACCCTCTCGCGGTGCACGAAGTCGAACCCATCCACCGGCCGGATGCTATCGAGGCCGGTCCCCATGCGAGGACGACCTGGGACTCCAGGCGTCGAGGAGCACCTGCTCGCGCTCCGAGGTGAGCCCGGCGTCGTCCGTTGGCTCGGCATCCTCGAGCGTGGCACGCACAGTCTCGCTGAGAGGGCGGAAGGTGAGGCCCGCGTCGAGCGCGCGAGAAACGTCCGTCATGTGCATGCCCACCCACTCCGGGTCGTGAAGCCAGAGGGGGAGCTCCAT
>Ga0307296_10001480_pt1 | contig 11784 bp, 13 predicted proteins | sample ER_DNA_153_FD_194467 | JGI IMG/M metagenome (GOLD analysis project Ga0307296, IMG submission 194467) | Bulk soil microbial communities from the East River watershed near Crested Butte, Colorado, United States - ER_DNA_153 | ecosystem: Environmental > Terrestrial > Soil > Floodplain | place... | reverse complement strand
CCTCATCGACTGGATCGCATCGGACGACCTCGGCGGCGTCGCCACCGAGGAAGCGCTCGGCGGAGCCGATGGGATCCTGATCCCCGGCGGATTCGGGATCCGAGGGGTGGAAGGCAAGGTCGACGCGGTTCGGTTCGCTCGCGAACGTGGGATCCCGTTCCTGGGGATCTGCCTGGGGCTGCAGTGCGCGGTGATCGAGTTCGCCCGCCACGTCTGCGGGCTCGAGGACGCCAACTCCTCCGAGTTCGCGCCGGGCACGAGCGATCCCGTGATCGACCTCCTCCCCGAACAGAAGAACGTCTCGGATCTTGGAGCCACGATGCGCCTGGGCGCCCAGGCCTGTTACCTCGAGCCCGGCACGCTGGCCGCACGCTGCTATGGGCAAGAGGTCGTCGAGGAGCGGCATCGCCACCGGTGGGAGGTCAATCCGGCCTACCTCGACGTGCTCCGTGAGCACGGGATGGTGATCAGCGGTAGCTCCCAGAAGGGACGCTTGGCCGAGATCATCGAGCTGCCGGACCATCCGTTCTTCATCGCCGGCCAGTTCCATCCCGAGCTCCGGTCGAGGCCCACCCGGCCTCACCCGTTGTTCCGCGAGTTCGTGGGCGCCGCGAAGACGCGTGCCCACGAACGCGCAGGCGAGCGCCGCGTCGCCGTCAGCTGAGCGCATGCCCGAGCCGGCGGGATCGCGGCCCCTCTTCGAAGGCCGGTGGATCCGCGTCGACGAAGAGGAATGGCCCGGCGTCGGCGCATGGGAGGTGGTGCGGACCCCCGACGCGGCAGGCGTGCTTCCCATCACGCCCGAGGGTGACGCGTTGCTCGTGCGACAGTTCCGTCCTCCGGTACGTCACATCGTTACGGAGATCCCCGCAGGTCTGCTCGATGTGGAAGGGGAGGACGCGCAGACCTGTGCCGCCCGGGAGCTGTACGAGGAAACCGGGTTCCGCCATGCGTCGTTGGAGTTCCTGGCCGGATTCCACCCCTCCGCCGGACACTCGGCGGAGTTCGTGCATCTGTTCGTCGCGCGGACGCGTTCGGAGCAGGAAGGCGAGCCGGAGGAGGGTATCGAACTGGTCCGTGTTCCGTTCCCCGAGATCGTGGCCGAGGCTCGTGCGGGTCATCTCGAAGACGTGAAGACCGCCCTCGCCGTGCTGCTGGCCGACGCGAGGATGACCCCCGGGTAGGCTTCTCGGGACGGCCAGAAGAGCGGAGACGAGCGGACGTGATCGTCGGCATCCCGAAAGAGGTCAAAGACAACGAGTACCGCGTTGCCGCGACGCCGGAGGGCGTCCGCGAGCTGGTGGATGCGGGGCACACGGTCCTGATCGAAGAGGGTGCGGGGCTCGGCTCGGGCCTCCGGGAGGATCGCTACAAACGCGCGGGGGCGCAGTTCGTCTCGTCGGCGGAGGACGTGTGGCGCGGAGCGAACATGGTCCTCAAGGTGAAGGAGCCGCAGCCCTCCGAGTACGGGCTGATGCAGCCGGGACAGGTCCTCTTCACGTATCTGCACCTCGCGGCGAACCGGGAGCTCACCGAGGAGCTGATCCGGCGGAAGGTCGAAGCCGTCGCCTACGAGACGGTCCAGCTCGCCGATGGCCGGCTCCCGCTGCTCGCCCCGATGAGCGAGATCGCCGGCCGGATGGCCCCGCACGTCGTGGCCCATCTCCTCGAGAAGGAGTACGGGGGGCGAGGCGTGCTCATGGGCGGGGTCTCGGGCGTGCGACCGGCCCGGGTCCTCGTGCTGGGCGCGGGGATGGCCGGGGCGAACGCGGCCTGGATCGCGGCCGGGATGGAGGCCGAGGTGCTCGTCCTCGACAAGAACCTGGACAAGCTCAGGTTCATCGACCAGATCCAGAAGGGCCGGATCGTCACGCTGATGTCGGACCGGCTCACCGTCGAGCAGCGCGTTCGCGAAGCGGACGCGGTGATCGGCAGTGTCCTGGTCCCCGGGGCGAAAGCCCCGGTGATCGTGTCCGAGGAGATGGTCGCTTCCATGCGCCCTGGGTCCGTGATCGTCGACATCGCGATCGATCAGGGTGGGTGTGTGGCGACCTCTCACATGACCACCCACTCGGACCCCACGTACGTGATGCACGAAGTGGTCCACTACGCCGTCGGCAACATGCCGGGCGCCGTTCCCAACACCTCGACCTACGCGCTCACGAACGTGACCCTCCCGTATGCACTCGTCATCGCCGAGAGGGGCCTCGAGGAGGCGGTGCGGGCGGACCCGGTTCTCGCAGGAGGCGTGAACGTGTTCGGCGGCTCCGTCACGAACGAAGGCGTGGCCGAGGCGCACGGCCTCGACCACGTACCGCTACAGGACCTGATCGACGGGGTCCGCTGAGGAGGGTGGCGGTGGCGGGCGGTTTGGCGGTGGAGGCGGAACGCTACCTCGACCACCTGGCCGTCGAGCGGGGTCTCTCCGAGCACACGCTAGCCGCCTACCGACGGGACCTCAGGCGGTACGCCGCGTTCCTCGCGCGCAGGGATATCCACGAACCTGGGGCCGTCGAGGAAGCGACGATCCGTTCCTTCGTCGCGTCGCTCTCGGCATCCACACACGGTCCGGACGACGCTCCCTACCGGGCCACATCCGTCGCGCGCACGCTCTCTGCCGTTCGATCGTTCCATCGGTTCCTGCTGAGAGAAGGCGTCACGGATCGAGACCCCGCGGTGGGTGTGCCGCAGCCGCGGCTGCCCCGATCCCTTCCTCGCCCGCTCCCCGTCGAGGACGTCCGGCGCCTCCTCGAGGCGCCGGACGAAGGATCGCCCACCGGTCTCAGGGACCGGGCGATCCTCGAGCTCCTGTACGGCTCGGGTCTTCGGATCTCGGAGCTCACGGGGCTCGACGTGGACGACCTCGATCTCGAGGAGGGGAGCGTCCGCGTGCTCGGCAAAGGAGGCAAGGAGCGCGAGGTCCCGCTCGGGTCCTTCGGCCGGGACTCGATCGGCGCCTACCTGACGCGCGGTCGCCCCGCGCTCTCCTCCGCGGCCACCCGAGGCGCCGTGTTCCTGAACGCGCGGGGCGGCCGCCTGTCGCGACAGAGCTGTGCCCGTCTCCTCGGCCGCTATGTGAGGCTCGCGGGGATCGAGCGACGCGTCACCTTGCACACCCTCCGTCACTCCTTCGCGACGCATCTCCTGGAGGGAGGCGCCGACGTCCGAGTGGTGCAGGAGCTGCTCGGTCATGCGAGCGTCGCGACCACGCAGATCTACACGCTCGTCACCGCCAGGCACCTCCGCGAGGTTTACGAGGAGTCGCATCCGCGCGCTCGCCGACGCGTGCCGACGTGATGGCCGGCACCCGGCTCGACGAGGGGGCATTCGCCCGCCTCCGCGAAGAGCTTATCCGGCATCGCGATTTCCTCCGGGCCGAGATCGCGGCACAGGGCGCGGATCCCGACTCGGACGACGTGAACTTCGTGGACGACGCGGGCTTCGCCGACCGCGGCCACAACTCGGAGGAGCGCTCCCAGGTGATCGCGGTCGTTCGCGCCTTGCGCTCGAACCTTCGGGATGTGGAGCGAGCCCTCTCGAAGATGAAGACCGGGACCTACGGGATCTGCGAGCGCTGCGGACAGCCCATCTCGACGGAGCGGCTCGAGGCGCTGCCGTGGGCGGAGCTGTGCATCGATTGCAAGCAACGAGCGGGGAACCGGTGACGGCCGCGTTGGTGCCGCGGGTCTTGGTCGTGGTCTGTGACTCGTGGGGCGTCGGGGATGCGCCCGACGCCGCGGCGTACGGCGACGAGGGCTCCGACACCCTGGCGAACGTCGCCGAGGCGGTCGGCGGCATCCGCGCGCCCAACCTCGAGGCGCTCGGGCTCGGGATGCTCACGACGATCCGGGGGATCGAGGCCATCGCGGCGCCGGGATCGGCTCACGGGCGCGCGACGGAGCGCTCGGCCGGGAAGGACACCACGACGGGTCACTGGGAGATGATGGGGATCCGGCTCGACGAGGCGTTCCCCCTCTACCCGGAGGGTTTCCCCCCCGATGTCATCGAGGCGTTCGAGAAGGAGATCGGGAGGAAGGTGTTGGGGAACCGGCCCGCCTCCGGCACCGAGATCATCACCGAGCTCGGTGAGGAGCATCTGCGCACGGGGCGACCGATCGTCTATACGTCCGGAGATTCCGTCTTCCAGATCGCGACCCACAAGTCGGTCGTCCCGTTGCCCACCCTCTACGAGTGGTCGCGGATCGCGCGGCGGCTCCTGACCGGCCCGCACACCGTGGGACGCGTCATCGCTCGCCCGTTCGAAGGGGAACCGGAGGCCTTCGTCCGGAGTCCGGAACGCCGGGACTTCTCGGTCCCGCCGCCGGGTCCCACGGTTCTCGACCGGCTCCAGGACGCCGGCGTCGCGGTCCTGGGCATCGGGAAGATCCAGGACATCTTCTCCGGCCAGGGGATCTCGGAAGCGCGTTATTCGGATTCGAACGACCACGGGGTCGACTTGACGCTGGAATACCTCCGGAGACCGGAGCCGGCTTTCATCTTCACGAACCTCGTGGACTTCGACTCGAAGTACGGGCACCGCAACGACCCGCCCGGGTATGCGGCATGCGTCGAGGCGTTCGACCGGCGTGTGCCGGAGATGATCGAGGGCTTGGACGGGGGAGTGGTGCTGATCACGGGCGATCACGGGTGCGACCCCACGACGCCGCCCACTGACCATTCCCGGGAGCGGACGCCCTTGCTGGTTGCCGGACTCGAAGGGGGTCCACACGACGTGGGGACCCGAGGATCGTTCGCCGATCTCGGGCAGACGGTGGCGGAGCTCTTGGGTGCGGTCGGGGACGGACTCGAGGGCGAGAGTTTCGTCGACCTGCTCGGGATCGGGAGGTCGAGGTGACGTCGATGTCGAGGGTCGAGCTGCTCGAGTGCCGTCTCGATGCGAGAGGGATGTCTCGGGTTCAAGTGGAGGGTCGCCTCTCGGATGCCTGCACCCCGACCGGGAGCGGGCCTCGAGCGTGAAGGATCTGCGGACGATCGTCGCCGCCAAGCGGGATGGCAAGACGCTCTCTGAAGCTGAGATCCGGGCGTTCGTCGAGGGTTACTCCAAGGGCGACGTCTCTGATGCGTTGGCGGCGGCGTTCCTGATGGCGTGTCTCCTGCGCGGGCTGGAGGCGCAGGAGACGCTCGCGCTCACCAAGACGATGGTGGAGTCGGGAGAAACCCTCAGTCTCTCGGGACTGGGCCGGACGGCCGTGGACAAGCACTCGACCGGGGGAGTCGCGGACGGCGTGACCTTGGTGTTCGCCCCGTTGGCCGCCGCGCTCGGACTGGCGGTGGCGAAGCTCTCCGGCCGCGGGCTCGGGCACACGGGCGGCACGCTGGACAAGCTCGAATCGATCCCCGGCCTCCGCACGGATCTGACTCCGGAGGAGATCCGGCGGCAGGTCGGGGAAGTTGGATGCGCGGTGGCGGCGCAGTCGCCGAACCTGGTGCCCGCAGACGGCGCGCTCTATGCCCTTCGGGACGCGACGGCGACGGTGCCGTCGGTCCCCTTGATCGCCGCCAGCGTGATGTCGAAGAAGCTGGCGGTCGGGACCGACCTGATCCTGCTCGACGTGAAGGCGGGCTCCGGGGCCTTCATGAAGACCCCGGAGGACGCCCGCGAGCTGGCGGAGGCCTGTCTGGCGCTCGCCTCCGGCTGTGGCCGGAAGGCGAGTGCCGCCGTCACCGACATGTCCCAACCTCTGGGCGATGCCGTCGGCAACGCGCTGGACGTGGCAGAGGCGATCGCCGTGCTCCGAGGAGAGACCGGTGGCCGCCTGCGCGAGCTCTCGCTCCTGTTCGCGGCGCGTGCGCTCGAGCAGACGAACGATGCCGGTCACGAGGAGGCGCTCGCGCAGGCGGCCGAGGCGATCGACGGGGGAGCGGCTCTCGAACGGCTCCGATCGATGGTCCAGGCGCAGGGCGGGGATCCTCGCGTGGTGGACGATCCGGAAGGTGTCCTCCCGCGAGCTCCGGTCCGCGAGCACATGCTCGCGGACGGGAGCGGTGTCCTCGCCGCCGTAGACGCGGAGGAGATCGGACTCGCGAGCGTCGGGCTGGGCGCCGGCCGGATCAGGAAGGGCGATCCGGTCGACCCTTCCGTCGGTATCGTGGTGCATCCGAAGATCGGTGACCGGCTGGAGGCCGGTGAGCCCGTCGGGGAGGTGCACGCGCGAGATCACGACGGTGCGGCCGAGGCCGCCCGTCGCGTCCTCGCGGCGATGAACCTCGTGGACGGTCCCGTCCAGCCTCCACCGCTCGTTCACAGCTGGATGTGATCGCGTTGGGGAACTTCACGATGCTCGGGCTGCGATTGGCGCTCTACATGGCCGCGTCCCTGTTCATCGGTCTCGCGCTCCGCGAGTACGTGAGGGCGCGGGTGGCCGCGACGCTCGGTGATCCCACACCGCGCTTGTGGGGACGGGTGACGGTGCGACCGAAGGCCTGGTTCGACCCGTTCGGGAGCGGCTTCCTGCCGGCGCTCGTCGCGCTGCTCTGGTCCGTCCAGGCGTTCATCCTCCCCGCGGCCTACGCCAAGCCCGCCCCGATCGATACGAGCTATCTCAAGCGCCATCCGAGGGACGTCGTGCTCGCCTCGTTGGCGGGGCCGGCGGCGTCTCTCGCGCTGGCGGTCGCCGGCGGTCTCACGGTCCGCACCGGGGTGAGCGGCGAGGCGCTCCTCGTGCTGACCACGTTCGCGTTCACGAACGCGTCCCTGCTCGTATTCCACCTGTTGCCGATCCCCGGTCTCGACGGCGGGCGCCTGCTCGCCCTGGTGCTCCCTCCGCACGCCCGAGAGGTGTTCCGGAACGCGGATCGATACCTCGCCCTGATCGTGCTCGTCGTCCTGTTCCTATTCACCTTCCTGCTCCAGATCGCGCTGCTGCTCACCGGAGCGATCTGCGAGGCGGCGAGCGGGGCAGACTGCCTGGGTCTGCTCCATTTCGGCTAGGTCCCGTCCTCCCGGAACGAGCAGGGGAGGCCGCTATCATCGCCGACGACGTGACTGCCACCGCCGCCGATACGCGCGCTCCGGAGCCCGCGACTCGACGCGGGCGCGTCCTCACGGGGTTCCGGCCGACCGGAGCGCTCCACGTGGGCCACTGGGCCGGCAACGTGAGCAACGCGGTCCGGCTCCAGGATGAGGGATACGACTGCTTCTACTTCATCGCGGATTGGCACATGCTCACGACGCACTACGACCGCACCGCGGAACTGCCGGCACTCGTCGAGGACATCGTGCTGGATCTCCTCGCGTGCGGTATCGATCCCGCGCGATCGGTCTTCTACCTCCAGTCCGACCTGCCCGAAGTCGCGGAGATGGCCCTGCTCCTCGGGATGATCACGCCTCTCGGATGGCTCGAGCGCGTGCCGACGTACAAGGAGCGCCTCCGTGACATGGCCGAGCGAGACGTGGCGAACTTCGGCCTGCTCGGGTACCCCGTCCTGCAGACCGTGGACATCTCGATCGTTCGAGGCGAGTTGGTCCCGGTGGGGGAGGACCAGGTGTCGCATCTCGAGATCTCCCGAGAGATCGTCCGGCGGTTCAATCGGCTCTTCGGTGACGTCTTGGTTGAGCCCCAGCCGCTGCTCTCGGACTTCCCGCTCGTCCCCGGTTCGGACGGTCGCAAGATGTCGAAGTCGCTGGATAACGGGATCGGCCTCGCCGACGACCCCGACACGATCAGAGCGAAGGTGCGCTCGTTCATCACCGACCCCCAGAAGGTGCGGCTCGGCGACCCTGGCCGTCCGGAGATCTGTCCGGTCTTCGCACTCCATACACGTTTCTCGCTCGACATCGTCGATTGGACCCGCGACCACTGCCGGACCGGCGAGCTCGGGTGCGTCGACTGCAAGACGAACCTCGCGGACCGCCTGATCGAGGAGCTCCGGCCGATCCGGGAGCGGCGAGGCGAGCTGGCGAAGGAGCCGGGGCTGGTGTCCAAGGTCCTGGATGAGGGACGTGAGCGAGTTCGGCCCGTGGTGCGCGAGACGCTCGATGACGTCCGCGATGCGATGGGATTCTCCCGGCCATGAGCGGCGACGGCGCCGGCGCATTCGCGGTCGAGCTGCCCGCGTTCACCGGCCCGTTCCGTCTGCTGTCGGAGCTGATCCTCGAGCAGAAGGTCGATGTGTGCGATATCCAGGTGTCGACGGTGACCGACGGGTTCCTCGCGTACGCGAAGGACGCCGAACGCTGGAACCTGGAGGAGGTCACGTGGTTCCTCGCGATGTGCGCGGTGCTGTTGGAGCTGAAGGTCGGTCGCCTGATGCCGCGGCACACCGAGACCGACGAGGACGACCTGCTCGGTCCTTCCCCGGACCTCGCGTACGCGCGATCGCTGGAGCTGACGGCCTTCCGGAAGGTCGCGGTCGAGCTCGCCCGACGGCTCGAAGACGAGGCGGGGTACTTCACGAGAGACGTAGGCCCCGGCCCCGAGTTCTCGCATCTGTACCCCGACCCGATGACCAAGGTCGACGCGGCGGGGCTGGCACGACTCGCAGCGCAGCTGCTCCGACCACCGCCCACGCTCGACCTCACCCACGTGACGCCCGTCCGCTACACGATGGCCGAGGCGATGTCGGCCGTCGAGAGGCGGATCGAGGACTTCGGTCGGGCCGCGTCCTTCCGCGACCTGGTGGCCGACTGCGACGAGCGGATCCAGGTCGTGGTCCGTTTCCTCGCCTTGCTCGAGCTGTACCGTGACGGCCGGGTCGAGCTGCATCAGGGGGAGACGTTCGGAGAGATCCGCGTCGAATGGCAGGGATGACGATGCCTAGAACGGAGACGGAGGCGAACGGCACTGACACGCGGGCCCTCGAGGCGCTTCTGTTCGTGTCGGACGAACCGCTCACGCCCTCGGTCATCGCGCAGTCGCTCGAGGTCGACCGGAAGACCGCCGACGCCCTTTGTGACCGCTTGGCGAAGGAGCTCGAGGATCGGGGCGCGGGCGTGCTGCTCCGGAACGTCGCAGGTGGATGGCGGCTCTTCACGCACCCCGACACCGCGCCCGAGGTCGAGCGTTTCGTGCTCTCGTCGCGCCAGGCTCGGCTCACCAAGGCGGCGCTCGAGACGCTCGCGATCGTCGCGTACAAGCAGCCGGTGACCCGGCACCAGATCACCTCGATCCGGGGTGTCAACTCCGACGGCGTCATCCGCGCTCTCCAGGACAAGGGGCTCGTCGAGGAAGCGGGACGGGAGGAGACGCCGGGCCGGCCGACCCTGCTCGCGACGACGCCGACGTTCCTGGAACGACTCGGCCTCCCTTCCCTCGCCGCGCTGCCCTCGCTGGCTCCTCTCCTCGGCGTCGATGTGGAGGAGCCGGATGAGCGCCCGGTGGAGGAAGCCACGGCATCCGAGCCGGCCGAGTCCTCCGAGTAGCGCGTGCCGGTCGAGCGCCTCCAGCGTCTCCTCGCGCGCGCGGGCTACGGATCCCGTCGCAGTTGCGAGGAGCTCATCGTGCAGGGTCGCGTCACCCTCAACGGCACCGTCGCGACGCTCGGCGACCGTGCGGATCCCCTCGAGGATGAGGTTCGGGTCGACGGTCTCGGGGTGAACCTCGACCCCAACGTGAGGTACTACGCGTTCCACAAGCCCGCCGGTGTCGTCACGACGATGCGCGACCCCCAGGGCCGGCCCGACATACGCGCCTTCGTGCCGGAGGAAGGGCCGAGGATCTTCCCCGTGGGGAGGCTGGACCTCGACACGGAGGGGCTCCTGCTCCTCACGAACGACGGCGATCTCGCCAACGCACTGACGCATCCCCGCTTCGGCGTCGAGAAGGAGTACCTGGCGGAGGTCGAGGGCGTGCCGACGCCGAAACACGTGGGGCAACTCCGGCGGGGGGTGGAGCTCGAGGACGGCCACGCGCGCGCGAAGAGCGCGCGGGTGGCTGGCCGGTCGGGCGACCGTGGCGCCGTGCGCCTCGTGATGACCGAAGGCCGCAAGCGAGAGGTGCGCCGCCTGCTCGCCGCCGTCGGGTTGCCGGTGACGCGTCTCGTCCGGGTCCGGGTGGGTGCCGTCCGGCTGGGCGGACTCCCGCCGGGAGAGCTCCGCGAGCTCACCCATGACGAGGTGATCGCGCTCAGGCACGTCGTCGACGGGTAGCCTTGGGGGCTCGGGGCGCCGCGCCCGGGGGAGGTGTCCCATGAGGCTTCGTGCGGCGCGCGGGGCCATCCGCGTGCCATCGGACGACGGTGATGCGCTGCTCGGATCGACCGAGCGGCTCCTGTCGGCCGTCCTGCATCGCAATGCGATCGATCCGGAAGACCTCGTGAGCATCATGTTCACCGCGACGGAGGACCTCCGCTCCGCCTTCCCGGCGGAGGCGGCGCGACGGATGGGCCTCGGACGCGTGCCGCTGATGTGCGCCCGGGAGATCCCGGTACAGGGGTCGATGCCGTCCGTGATCCGGATCCTGCTGCACTTCCACTCAGACCGGACCCTCGACGAGGTCGTGCATGTGTACCTCGACGGCGCGGAGTCCCTCCGAGATGACGTCCGCTGAGGGCGTCGCCCGATGATGGCTCACTCATACAGGCCGATCGAGCGGGTGGCCGTCCTGGGCACCGGGCTCATGGGCACCTCGGTCGCGCTTGCGGCGGCGCGGGCCGGCGCCTCGGTGACGGGATGGGACAGCGACCCCGCGACGACGGCCCGCGCCGGCGCGCTTGCGACCTTCACGCAGGCGGCGTCGTTGGACGAGGCGGTCGAGGGCGCAGACCTGGTCGTCGTCTGCACCCCGATCTCGACGATCGCGGTGGTCGTCGCGGCCGCCCTGGCCGCAACGACCACCGCGATCGTCACCGAGGTCGGGAGCATCATGGGTTCGGTGTCCCGGCAGGTGGCCGTAGAGGCCGCCGAAGGTGATCTCCCCCGGTACGTGCCCGGCCACCCGATGGGCGGCAGCGAGCGATCCGGCCCCGAGCACGCCTCGCCGTCGGTCCTCGACGGGATCGTGTGGGTGCTCTCGCCGACGGAGGCCTCCGACCCCGGCGCCGCCCAGGCCCTCGAGACCTGGATCGAGGGCCTGGGCGCGAGGCCCGTCCGCATGCCCGCGGATCGTCACGACCGGCTCGTGGCCTTCGTCAGCCATCTCCCACAGGTGGCGTCCACCGCGCTGATGAGCCTGGCCGCGACGGAGGAGGCGGACGAGCCGGAGATCCTCCTGCTGGCGGCCGGAGGGTTCCGAGACCTCACGCGGCTCGCCGCCTCCGACGCCGGATTGTGGTCCTCGATCCTGCTCGCGAACCGCGAGCAGATCGCCCAGGCGATCGACCTGTACGTCGACCGCCTCCGGAGCCTGCGGGAGGACGTGGTCGGAAGCCGAGGCGACGCGGTCCGATCGACGTTCGCGCAGGCGAAGGAGGCTCGTCTCCGCCTCGCCACCAAGCCGCAGGTGAAGGCCGGGGTGGCCGTGCTCCAGGTCGAGGTGCCCGACCGGCCCGGCGCCCTCGCCGAGCTGACGTCGATCCTCGCAGACGGCCGGGTGAACATCGAAGACCTGCAGATCGTCCACTCGCCCGAGGGCGGGCGGGGGACGGTGCACCTCACGGTCGCCGCACCCGCCGCGGGGCACGCCATGGAGGTCCTCGTCGCCGGCGATCTCGATCCCATCCGGTTGGCCTGAGGCATCGATGCGGGCTCGTGTGACGCCGGGCGCCACGGTCGGAGGCGAGGTCCGCGTGCCGGGCGACAAGTCGATCTCCCACCGGTGGCTCCTCATGGCTGCCACCGCGATCGGATCGAGTCGGCTGGAAGGCTTGCCTCGATCCCTCGACACC
>Ga0307296_10001479_pt1 | contig 11786 bp, 13 predicted proteins | sample ER_DNA_153_FD_194467 | JGI IMG/M metagenome (GOLD analysis project Ga0307296, IMG submission 194467) | Bulk soil microbial communities from the East River watershed near Crested Butte, Colorado, United States - ER_DNA_153 | ecosystem: Environmental > Terrestrial > Soil > Floodplain | place... | reverse complement strand
GCGTAGAAGACCACGGAGCCACGATACGACGGCAACGCAGCCGCGTCTTCGGCCTTTTGGGCAGGTCGCCTCCACTCTTTCGCAGGTGTAACTGCCACCCACCGTAGCCAACGATCCAGTACTGAGAGCCGGGCTTGGCCACCGTGTCTGCGGACCCACCTCCGCTCCTTCCTCCTCGGGGAGCACGAGGCGAAGCCTGGCTCTCCCACTTCGACGCCTCCTATTTACGCAACGGTTGGAACTCAGCGCTCGGCAATGACTTCGGTCCCGCCCGAGCAGCCGAGCGACGACGCCCCGTAGGAGCTTCCGCGGGCAGCGGCGGCTGATACCCGAGGCCGGTGGGGATCAGTGAATCCCCGAGCGACGAACCAGCGGATGAGTCATGAACCCTTTTTTTGGCTGGGCCGTTTTGGTGAGCAACTTCCGGGGCACACAGAGCTCACCTCAACAAAGGAGGGGTCATGGCAGGTGAGATGGATAAGGTCGAGGGCAAGCTGAAGGAACAGGAAGGCAAGCTCACCGATGATGAGCTACGAGAAAAGCAGGGCCAGGCTCAGCAGCTGCAGGGCGAGGGAAAGGAAAAGGTCGACGACGCGAAGGACGAACTGCGCGAGCGGGCGTAAAGCGCGTTGATGTATTGAAGCAAAGGCGGTCATCAGGGGGCGCCTTTGCTGTTTGAGTGTTCGTCCATAGACCATCGCATGCACGGACGATTGGCACGGAAGCCTAGGGCTTCCGCCCGAGCAGCGAGCGACGACGGCGCGCTTAGTGCCGTCCCCCCGTGACGAACTCCACGCACTCGATGTGAGAGTCTCTCGCCACTCCGGCTCCTCTTACTTGCCCCAATCGCGCCGGGTGGCTAGTCGCACTGGCCACTGCCGAAGGAGAGCGTGACCGGAATCATTCGCTCCTCTCCCCGCACAAGAACCTCAAGAGGAAGACAGCGAGCGTCCGCGATGACGAAGCTGCCGTTGAACTGTGTCATCGCGTTTGGCGGCCCACCCACGGGCGTCTCCCCCTTCTTACAGGCCCTGAACCTCACGGCGCTCTCCCCATCCTCGATCCTGTACGCGTTGCGGTCGTTCCAGGCAGCGGGGTTGTAGAGGAGCGCCGCGTAGCTCCGTTCTGAGTCGGACACGACGACGGTGGCGACCGCACCCCGGCGGACGAGAACGAGCAGCTTTTGCCCCGGGTAGTACCCGTCCCGGCCGGGAATGGGTGCGAACGCGGAGGCCGGTTGTCCCGCGTACTGATCAACTGCGTAGAAGACGAGCGGCCCAGCGAAGACTGAGTGCTTCCGCCAGGCGAGCCACGCGGAGGTTCTCAGGGGATACCACGAGGCCTGGTGGTTGCCGAAGGTTGGGCTGGGAAGGATGCACCGTGGCTATCCCGAACGGAAGGCCGATCGCGCTTGACTTAAGGAAATGGCTGTGCGAAACGACTCGCCTGTATGCCAGACAAGCTGAAGTCGATCGCCGCAGAGTGCGCGCCGTCCAGCTGACCTCCCACCTCGGCCGGCGGCTGCTCGCGTGCACTCTCGTCGCGCTTTCCGCGCTCGTGACCGCGCCGCTCGCAGCAGCCGACCTCGCACAGGAGAACGAGCTTGCTCAGCGTTACGCACCCGTCGTGCGCCTCGTCGAGCAGGACGAGGAATGCGGGCCGGGGGAGCCTTACGAGCCGACCGACGTCGACACCCTGTTCGGTCAGCCGACCGTGGCGCTCCGCGGGCCCTGGAACCAGGCCGACCTCGTGAAGATCGCGCCGACGGTCGACGATCTGGTCGGCCAATACGAGTACCACCTCGACTTCCCGGGCGATCCGCTCGATCCGGGCTGCGACTACGAGCGCTGGGCGCGCGTGATCACCGACGGAAGCACACCGACGGTCTACGCGCACGTCGCCACGGACCTGAGGTACCCAGGGCAGCTCGCCCTCCAGTACTGGTTCTTCTATCCCTTCAACGAGTTCAACAACCTGCACGAAGGCGACTGGGAGATGATCCAGCTCGTCTTCCACGCGGGCGACGCCGCCGAGGCGCTCGCCGAGGAGCCCGTCTCCGTCGGCTACAGCTCCCACGAGGGCGCCGAAGAGGCGGCCTGGGGCGACGAGAAGCTCGAGGTCGTGGCCGGCACGCACCCGGTCGTCTATCCGGCGGCCGGCTCGCACGCGAACAAGTTCACGGACGCCCTCTATCTCGGGAGCACCGCGGAGGCGGGCGTCGGCTGCGACGACACGCGCGGCCCGCACACGGAGCTTCGTCCAAGCGTAGAGACGATCCCGAGCGACCCTTCAGCCGCGCGCGGGGAGTTCCTCTGGATCGCCTTCGAAGGCCGTTGGGGAGAACTGCAGCCGGCCTTCTTCAACGGCCCCACCGGCCCGAACCTGAAGACGCAGTGGACCGAGCCGATCGAATGGTCGCAGGGCTGGAGGTCGCGGAGCTACGCTGTTCCGACCGCGGGCGTGTTCGGAACCGGCGCGACCGATTTCTTCTGCTCCGCCGTGGCGACGGGCTCGAAAGGGCTCGTCCGGTTGATCAGGAACCCTGGGCCGACGCTCATCCTGCTCGCCGCGCTGCTCGCGGTCGTGATTTTCGCAGGCTCGCGGACGAGCTGGCGGCCGGCCGCGCCGCTCCGGCTCGCGCACCGGCGCCGCTGGGGTCAGATCCTCACCGCCGCCGGCCGCATGTATGCGCGGCGCGCTCCGCTCTTCCTGGGGATCGGCCTGCTGTTCATCCCGCTCGGTCTGCTCATCTCCGCGCTGGAGGCCGTCATCCTCGGCGGGTTCGGGCTGCTCGGGATCGACACGACCGGGGAGTCGGCCGGGGCTCTGGTCCTTCTGGTGACCGTGGCCGGCACGACCCTCGCCCTTCTCGGGCTCGGCCTCGTGCAGGCGGCGACCGCGTGTGCGCTCACTCAGATCGACGCGGGCCGGGAGGTCGGGCCGGTCCACGCCTTCCGCCTCGCACTCCGAAACGTCGGCCCTCTGGTCCGCGGCCTGACCCTTGCAGTCGCCGTGGGTGTCGCGCTTGTCGCCACCGGGCTCCTGATCCCAGTCGCCGTCTGGCTCGCGGTTCGATGGGCGCTGCTCGCCCAGGCCGCCGAGCTCGAAGACGGTGGGACCCTGCGCGGCCTCTGTGCGCTGCGGCGAAGCGCCGAGCTGGTTCGCGGCCGCTGGCTCCGGGTGGCGTCGCTTGTCGGGCTCAGCGCGGCGATCGCGCTCGCCGCGGGGCCGCTGCTCGGCGCGCTCCTGATCCTCGCCACCTCAGCTCCCCTCGCGCTGCTCAACGTCGTCGCCGGCGTCGTCTATGCGCTGGCGATGCCCTTCGTGGCGCTCGTGACGGCCTACGTCTACTTCGACGCCCGCGTGCGCGAGGAGCTCGAGCCTGACGACGGGGCGACGGAGCTGCCAGCCGAGATCGAGCTCTCGGCCGGGTAGCGGCAGCCTTCTTTCAGTTCGATTCGCAGGCGGCGCCCACACCCCTCCACGGCAGATCGTTCCCGGCTGGAGCGCTGGTACGGCGGCACGTAGGAGCTTCCGAGGGGAGCGGCGGCCGTTGTCGAGCGCCGTTGGCACCGGCAGTTTCTAAAGGGACCGCCACTCCGGCGGTATCTCGAGCGCGACACTACCGCCAGGCGCTTGGGGCTTCGGTCTCCGAGGCTCCCGCACGAAGCTGTCGGGCGGCGGTTCCTCGAGGAAGAAGTCGCCGCAACGCTTCTGCCACCGTGCCGCCAAACGGAAAAAGAAGCGCCGAAGGCGTCCGACCGCAGCTCATCGTGTGTCCACCGCCGAGGTTCTTGCGACCATGATGGAAGCGTACTCCTCCCGAAACACCCTCTTCCGCCCGAGCAGCCGAGCGACACCGCCGTAGAATCACGCTCGGTGGAAGAGTCAGGCCCGAGCTTCGAACAGTTTGTCGACGACCTACGGGAGCGCTTAGGAATCGCGGACGCCATCGACTCATCTGGCATTCACAGCTTCAAGGAACTGATGTCGGACTTTCCGGGCGGGGCTGCGGAGCAGTGGTACTGGCACGCGTATGAAGAGCTCGAGGCCCAAGGGCATCTGGAAAAGCCGGGCGATGTCTCTCACAAAACCTTCGGCGGCGATGCCTACGGGCGCCTTTCGGCCGATGGGCGGCTCCAGCGTCAAGACAACGAGCCTTCCTAGAATGAGAGAACCCGCCGAAGCGGGCTCCCTCGCTCCACTCGCGCGTCTGACCGCGTTAGCACAACGCTCCGACTGAGAAGTCGGCGTCCACCCTGTTATCGGTGAAGTCGTCTCGGATCAGCACGAACACCGCCTTATTGGTGCCAGGCCAGATGCCAGTTCCAATCGTTGCGCTCGTCGGATTGACGCCGTCTTTGCTCGCCATCGAGGAGAGGACGACGCAGTTGCTGATGTTTCGCTTGAAGTGGACGACGTAGAACCCGAGGCCGTTCCTTGTGCTCGAGGCGATGCCGCGGCCTCGGACCTTGTTTCCGTTGTTGCCGTTGAAGTTCCCGAAGAGCTTCGGAGTCACAACGTTGGAGTTCATGTCCTTCGCCGTGATGGTGTGGTTGTGGATGTCCTCCCCGCGGACACTGTTGTTGACGATGTCGGCGCTGCCGATCGTGGCCGCCGCATACGCGGTGCCTCCGAGCGCGAAAAAGAGCGCGAGTGTGGCCACTACATTGGCGTAGCTGAGACGAGCGAGAATCTTGGTGACCATGGCAGATCCCTCCCGGGTTCGAGTGACGCGCCAGCGTAGTTCGCTTACGGCCCGCGGGACAAGGCAAAAAGCCCGCCTGACGAAATGCCAGTGGTAGCGACGCCCGGGCCCGCAGGGGCTATCTAGGGCTTCCGTCCGAGCAGCCGCGCCACGACGGCACGTAGAAGCTTCCGTGGCGAGCGCCGCGTGTAGGCTCCTCGGTCACAAATGGGGCTCCCGCGAGACGCATTGCACCACTTGCTCTGGGGCCTTGCGCTCGCAGTCGGATTCATCATCGTCGCGATCGTGGTCTACACCCTGCTACTGAGCCTGTAGCTCCACCCCGTCAGTCGACTCAAGCCCTTTCTGCGGGGCACGCCGTCGCCGCCCTCTGGACGGTCGGAGCCGACAGCGATCCCGTTTCCGTGAGAGAAGAGGTAGCTCCCCCGTTCGAGGGGATCGGTTCTCCGCGAGAGGCCGATATCTCCCCGTGAGCCACCGCACGCCCATTGCTCGATCAACGAGGAGTCATCCAAATGATTCAGAGTCTCAGCAAGCGGATCACGCAGAAAGAGAGCCAGGGGGGCTTCACCCTCATCGAGCTCCTCGTCGTGATCATCATCATCGGCATCCTGCTCGCGATCGCCATCCCGTCGTATCTAAGCTTCCGCGCCCGCGCTGAAGTGTCGGCCGCGAAGGCGAACGTGCGCGCGTCGATCCCGGGCGTCGAAGCCTACTACGCTGACCACAACACGTATGTGGGTCTCACCTCGGCCGCCCTGAAGGCGTCCTACGACGCCGGCATCAAGAACGTCCAGGTCGTCCGCGCGACCGCTGCCTCCTACTGCGTCCAGAGCACGGTTGGCCAGGCCACCTACAAGAAGGGTGGACCTTCGGCCGACATCACGGTCACGGCCTGCTAAGGGGCGACGCTGAACAATAGGCACGAGAGGGCTTGACCTCCTCCCCAGCCCTCCTCCGAGAGCCCGCTTGGTCCGCCAGGCGGGCTCTCGTCTTAGCACTTAGCGCTTGAGTGAGTCGAGCCTTCGAACAAGCGCAGCCAGTCTCTTTGCGCGGTTAGCGTCGACCGTTATCGAATGTTAGCTAGCGCTTCCGCCCGAGCAGCCGAGCGACGACAACCCATAGGAGCTTGCGCGAGTTTCCTCGGCGAGGGTGGGAGTAGGAAAAGCCGCCAGACGCCGATAAGCCTGTGAGATTTAGGCAAGACCTCGGTTAGTGCGTCGACGCAGGCCGCCCGATTTCCGGGCGCGCGCTCGGGAGGCGGGACTCTCATATCAGCGGAGGGGGGTGCCTTCCCGAGCCCCGGGGGTGGGGCGGCCTGCAAGCGTCCGACGTCCGCGCCGGCGAGCGCGCGCGAGCTCACTCCAAAAACTCTACGGCTCATGGCTTGCCGGTTCACGTGCATCCCGCCGGGCGGCCTCGTCGACCATCTCCGCTGGGCCGATCAGCCGTCTACGAGGATGCCGGTGAGTGGGCCGAGGACGCGGCCCGAGCGACGCGAGAGGTGCTCGAGCCTCACGAGGCGGTGGGTGAGCGGAAGGCCGGCGGCGCGTCGCTCGAGCTGCTCCTTGCTGATCGGTTTCCAGAGCTCGTCAACTGCGCGGGCCGGGTCCTCCGGAATCTCGTCGACCTGCAGCTCGAGATGCTCCGTCCACAGCCGAAGCCGGGTTTTCCGCGCGAGCTCCCGATCGTGCGTGACGAGGTTCATCTCGGTGTCGTTGAAGAGCGAGTGCTCGTTGAGGTTCGCGGAGCCGAGCGTGAGCCACTCGTCGTCGATGATCGCGATCTTTGCGTGGATGTAGACGGGGTCGGCAAGCTCGCCGGTCCGCGCGTAGAGGGTGCAGGCGAGGACGCGCCCGTTGTCGTCGTCCGCCTCGATCAGACATGCCAGCATGCCCCGCGTGTCGTCCGAACCGCTGTTGGGCTTCGCGGGCAGGACAAGCACGACACGAAAGTCCGGACTGGGTGGGTTCGCGATCTTGTCCTGGAGCACCGCCTCGATCTCGGGCGACCATAGGAACTGGTTCTCGATGTAGACGAACCGTTGGGCCGCCTTCAGCGCGCGCAAGTACGACTCGACGATGCCGAAGTCGCCCTTGGGCGTCGCGTCGTAAATTCGCTCGGGAATCGTTCGCACGATCTGCAGGTCGACGGAGCCGGCCGCTTCCGGCCGGCTCACTTCCTCGAGCGTCTCGCCCGTCACCTCGCACCACCGCATCCGGAAGTGCTCCGCCACGTCGGCGACCGCGGGGCCCTCGATGCGCGCGCATGCGTCATGCCATCCGACATCGGCGCGCGGCGGATGGTGGTTCCAGTCGTAGCGGTCGCCGGACTCGGAAGTGAGGTCGATCCCGCCGACGAACGCGATGCGGTCGTCGACGACGATCGTCTTCTCGTGGTGGCAGTGCATCGGCCGCTCCTTCGCGTCGAGCGCACACTGGATCTTCGTGTCGCCCACAAGGCGATCGCGCATCTTCCGCACGTCTCCGCGCGACGGACGGAAGAGCGGCAAGGGCGCGCCTGCCCACACGAGGACGCGAACGTCGACCCGGGTCGCCAACTCACCGAGCAGATTGCGCAGTACGAGGGGCTCGCCGTCGCGCTCGAGTGCGAAGTCGGGCGAGAAGTGCCAGCCCGTCAGGTGAACGTGCGACGTCGTAGATCGCAGCGCCTCAGCGATCGCGGGGAGCGCCTGCGCTCCGTCGATGAGGATCTCGATCGCGTTGCCGGGCCGCGGCGGCGTGTCGGTGACCGCCCACCCGCCGACCGGCGGCTCGAGCGCATCCCGCTGGCCAAGCCTTGTGAGGCGTCGCTGATGGTGGCGGCAGATCTGTTGGGTGACCTGCTCACCGAGCCAGGCCTCGACGGGGAAGAGCACCCGATTGACCGTGCGCAGCCGAGCGACGCGGGCGCTCAAATCCTGCGGTAGCGGGCGTCGCTGAGCGAGTAGAGCGCGAACGTGATCAGGCCGGCCGCGACGACGCCAAGGAGCACCGAGCCGTACGACTGGTTCGCGAGCTTCGCGAGCGCACCGTCGAGACCTACAGCCGCGCTCGGGTTGTAGTCGATCGCAGCCTTGACGAGGAAGACGCCAATGAGGCCGAACACGACCATCCGTGCGAGATAGCCAACGGTCCCCAAGCGGCCGATCCACTTGCGGACACCTGGGCTCATCTCCTCGGTTTTCGAGTCCTTGAGGAAACTCTGCGTGATGCCGCGGTAGCCCTGGTAGAGCGCATCGCCGATGAACACCACGCCGATCGCGCCGACGATCCAGGGCCCGCCCGGCCAACCGAGGATGCCGGCGGTCGAACTCGTTGGATCGGTGCTGCTGCTCGAGCCGGAGCCGATCAGGATCTCGACTGCGAGCAGGCACAGCGCCCCGTACGAGAGTCCGCTCACAAGGGCGGCGACCCGCTCGAGGCCGGAGTCGGAGCCTTCCGGCCCGCGGCCGAGCGCAGCGCGGCAGAGGCGCCACAGAGCGTAGCCGCCGAGGCCGATCGCGAGCACGGTGAGCAAATACGTGCCGAACGTCTGGTTCGCGACGGTCTTCAGCGCGCCCTGCTGACTCGTCAGCTTGCCGCCTTCACCGATCGCGAGCTTGAGCGCGAGCACGCCGATGATCGCGTAGATCGCCGCGCGCGCCACGAATCCGGCACGCGAGAGCCACTCGAACGCTGTTGTGTTGACGAAGCCCTCGCCGGCGTTTTCTGCGTAGCGCAACTCACGTCTTGGACGGATGTCACTCATTCGCTTCCTTTCGTAGACGGGACGCAGACGCTGATCGCCTGCGGCTCGACCGTGACCTTGAACGATTTCACCTTCGTCCGGTCTCCCCCGTCGAGCTCGTAGAGAACCTTCCGCGAGAGCTTGACCTTGACGTCGCGTGCCTTGGTTGTCTGTGCGAATGGCGAGTCGCCGACCGCACCCGCCACTGCGCGCGCCATCATTCGCGACCAGTCGAGCACGCCGTCGGCGGTCACGACTCCGATCTCGAGCTTTCCGTCGTCCGGCCGCGCGTCTTCGAACACCTCGATGCCGCCGACGAGCTTGCCGACGTTGCCGAGGAGGATGCAAGTCGCCTTGCCCTTGTACCACTCCGCGCCGTCGACTTCGATCGTCGCGCGGAACGGCTTCGACCGGAGGTTCTCGGACCCGCTCCACACGTAGGCGGCGCGGCCGATGCGCTCCTTGAGGCCACCGTCGCCGGAATCGCGGATCATCGCCGCGTCGAATCCGGCGCCGGCCATGACGGCGAAGCGCTCCCCGTTGAACCTGCCGACGTCGAACTCGTGTCTGTCGCCGCGGAGCCCGATCGCCACCGCTTCTTCGATGTCGTGTGGGATGCCCAGATTCGATGCGAAGAGGTTGGCGGTGCCTGCCGGGATGATCGCCAGGCTCGCGCCCGATCCGGCGAGGACGTCGACGCAGCGCTGCACCATCCCGTCCCCGCCCCACGCGAAGACCAGCTCCGCACCGTCGTCGAGCGCCCGCTGAACCTGCGCCGGGGCCCGCTTGCTCTTCGGAACCTCGATCCACAACGGATCGGCGATCCCTTCGGCCTCCAGCACGCGCCGTAGCTCCGGCAGGCCGCCGCCGAGCGACTTACCCGCATGCGCGACGACCGCAACGTTCATTCCGTCGCCGCTCCCGCTGAACGGCAGGCGAGGACGAGGACGCACAGCGCGGCGATGCCGACAACGATTCCCCCGGCGACGTCGAGGGGGTGGTGCATGCCGCGGTACATGCGCGCCGTCGCGACGAAGGCGACGACACCGACGGCCAGGAGCCAAGCCACGACGCGAACTGGGCCATTCCTGAACCACGAGGTGATCAGCAACGCGAGCCCGCAGTACACGGCGATCGCCGCGGCAGTGTGCCCCGATGGATAGCTCGCGTCGACGGGCAGGCTCTCGAGGCGGTGCACGCGCGGCCGGTGAGAGTGCACGAAGAGCGTCGTCGTGCGGTACGTCGCAGACTCGACCGCGAGCGCGAATACGAAGAACCCGACGAGACGCCACTTGCGGAAGAGCGCGGCCGCGAGCGCGAGCACGCCCGCGACGATCGGTAGCACGACGCCGCCGGCAATGATCGACCCGATCAGGGAGGCGTCCGTCCTCGTCGGCGTGCGATGGGCAGCGAGCCAGACGTTGACGCGCTCGTCGGCGGCGCCGACGGCGCCGGTTTCGATCACATGCGTGACGAGGAGGCCGAGCCCGATCGAGAGGGCGGCGATCGAAGCGAGGCCCCCAAACATGACGACGAAGAAGACGAGGACCGGGTGGCCGCCGCCGAACAGCGCACCGAGCCGCTCCGAAAGCCCTCCCCCGGGCGGTGTGAGAGCGAACTCATGCGACCGCTCCCCCTTGCGGTGGCTCGAGGGATGCGCGCGCGCGGCAGGATGCGTTTTGACAGAAGCGATGAGGGGAGATTCCCCTCCACCACCATTTAAATCACATGCCGCTGCTGCTCCTTCTCATCCTGGCTCTGACCGTCGGCCTTGCAATCGGCTTCCTGGTCTGGCGCTTTCCGCGCGCGGTCGCCTCGCCGCAGCCCGCCCTCGTGAGCGCGCGAAAGGTCGGCGAGACGATCGGCCGCCACCGGTCCCTGCGCCGTGCGCTCGAGGCGCGGCTCGACCCTGCTGCCGCGACCGGCCTCGCCCTGACGCTCGCGCTCCTCGTCGTCATCGGCGGCGGCCTCCTATTCGCCCTGCTCGCTTATCTCGTCCGCTCGAACGCATACCTGCACGGAGTCGACCAGAGCGTCGCGAAGTGGGGGAATGCGCACGCATCGGCGCTCTCGACGCATGGACTGAACGTCGTCACCCAACTCGGAGGCATCTACGTGGTGGTGGCGCTGTGCGTCATCCTCGCCGTCGGCGAGACGATCGTCGCGCGGACCCCATGGGTGATTCCTTTCGTCGTCGCGGTCATCGGCGGCGAAGAGGTTCTCACCCCGACCGTGAAGGATCTCGCCCAGCGCGTGCGGCCGGCGTTCGATCCACTGGCCGAAACGCTGGGGCCCTCCTTTCCGAGCGGCCACTCCGCGACGGCGGCCGCGTTCTACGCCTGCGCGGCGCTCCTGATCGGGCGCCACCGCGGGCGTCCGGCACGGGCCGCGCTCGCAGGCCTCGCCGTCGGGCTTGCGGTTGCGGTCGCGGCAAGCCGAGTGCTCCTCGATTTACACTGGCTGACGGACGTGATCGCCGGCCTCGCTCTTGGCTGGGCATGGTTCTCGGTGTGCGCGATCGCCTTCGGGGGTCGATTGCTGCGCTTCAGCGCGGGTGCCGAGACCGCCGTGCGGGCAGCGGGGGCGACGGCCCGCGAAGCCCCGCGGCCCCGAGCGGGGAGCCGGGCGCGCCCGTCAGGCGATCGGCGGAGCGATCCTCAAACTACTCGTACTCCTCCGCTTGCGGAAGGTCATCGGGATCTCGAACCATGGCGCCTTTGACCCGACGAAGATGTGCTCCGCCGGTCGAATGCTCGGCGGATCGACGAGTGAGCCCAGCGCAACATGGGACGTACGTGCCCTCGCGAACGACTGAGAAGAGAAGCAAGCCGCAGGTCGCACAGCGCGTGTCGTTCAGATAGTCCTCACCGTAGACGAGCAGCGCATCGGCGCCGACCTCAAGCTCGAGCATCTCCCGCTCGATTCCTGCGAACGGGCTTGAACGCCGAGCCCGAGCCAACCGGGCGCTTCCAGCTGCCCACGGTGACGGGGTGACGCTCCTCCACCCGGCTGCTCGAGCGGAGAGACCTGCCCGCGCTTGAACCCCCGTTTGCACGGGCTGGGGACGGGTATCGGGATCGAAGTCAATCGATCCGAGAGGGGCACATGCCAGACATCACCACACCGAGGGATCTCTTCCTACACGAGCTCGGCGACATTCTGTACGTCGAGAAGAAGCTGACCGGCGAGGTTCTGCCGAAGCTCATCGACGAGGTTCAGGATTCGGACTTTCGCAAGGGGCTCGAGCGGCACTTGGAGCAGACGAAGGGCCACGTCACAAATCTCGAGCAGATCTTCGACTCGATGGGCGAGCAGTCGGAGACGGAGAAGTGCTTGGGCTTCGAGGGGC
>Ga0307296_10001477_pt1 | contig 11791 bp, 11 predicted proteins | sample ER_DNA_153_FD_194467 | JGI IMG/M metagenome (GOLD analysis project Ga0307296, IMG submission 194467) | Bulk soil microbial communities from the East River watershed near Crested Butte, Colorado, United States - ER_DNA_153 | ecosystem: Environmental > Terrestrial > Soil > Floodplain | place... | reverse complement strand
CATGGCGACCACGGAGGATGGCCGGGAGACCGACTCCGGAATCGAGATCAAGCCGGTCTACACGGACGAGGACGTCGCGGACCTCGAGCTCGAGCTGCCCGGCGAGTTCCCGTTCACCCGCGGCCCGTACGCGGACATGTACCGCGGGCGCCCCTGGACGATCCGCCAGTACGCGGGCTTCGCGTCCGCGGAGGAGACGAACGTGCGCTTCCGCTATCTCCTCGAGCGCGGGCAGACGGGCCTCTCTGTGGCATTCGACCTCCCGACGCAGCTCGGGTACGACTCCGACGACCCGCGTGCTGTGGGCGAGGTGGGGCGGACCGGCGTCGCGATCGACTCGATCGCCGACATGGAGCTCCTCTTCGACAAGATCCCGCTCGGCGAGGTCTCCACGTCGATGACGATCAACGCGCCGGCGTCGCTGCTCCTGCTGCTGTACGAGCTCGTCGCCGAGGGGCAAGGCGTCAAGAGCGAGCAGCTCCGCGGCACCGTCCAGAACGACATTCTCAAGGAGTACTGCGCGCGCGGAAACTACATCTTCCCGCCGAAGCCGTCGATGCGGCTGACGACGGATCTCTTCGCGTATGCGCACGAGCGGCTGCCGAAATGGAACACGATCTCGATCTCCGGGTACCACATCCGCGAGGCGGGCTCGACGGCCGTCCAGGAGCTCGCGTTCACGCTCGCGAACGGGATCGCCTACGCGCAGGCGGCCGTCGACGCGGGTCTCTCGCCGGACGAGTTCGGCGAGCGGCTCTCGTTCTTCTTCAACGCGCACAACCACTTCTTCCAGGAGGTCGCGAAGTTCCGGGCTGCGCGGCGGCTCTGGGCAGAGATCATGCGGGAGCGTTTTGGGGCGACGAACCCGAAGGCGCTGGCGCTTCGCTTCCACGCGCAGACCGGCGGCTCGACGCTCACGGCGCAGCAGCCGGAGAACAACATCGTGCGCGTGGCTATTCAGGCACTGTCCGCAGTGGCCGGCGGCGCGCAGTCGATCCACACGAACGCGTTCGACGAGGCGCTCGCGCTGCCGACGGAGCGCTCGGCGAAGATCGCGCTCCGCACTCAGCAGCTGCTGGCACACGAGGCAGGCGGAACGGACACAGCCGATCCGCTCGGCGGCGCCTACTTCATCGAGGCCCTGACGGACGAGCTCGAAGCTGCGGCGCGCGAGCTGATCGAGCGCGTGGACGAGGTCGGCGGCGCGGTCGAGGCGATCGAGCAGGGCTTCGTCCAGCGCGAGATCGAGGACGCGGCGTACAAGCACACGGCCGCGGTCGAGTCGGGCGAAAAGGTGATCGTCGGCGTCAACCGCTACCAGGAGGCCGAAGCGGAGCCGATCGAGCTGCATCGGCTCGACCCGGAGGCGGAGCGACGCCAGATCGAACGCACGGCCAAGGTCCGCGCCGAGCGCAACGCGGACGAGGCGGGACAGGCGCTGGCCGAGGTGCGGCGGGTCGCGGAGAGCGACGGCAACCTGCTGCCGCCGATGCGAGACGCGCTGCGAGCCCGCGTCACGGTCGGAGAGATCTGCAACGAGCTGCGCGAGGTGTTCGGCACGTACGACGCCCAGCTGAGCCCGAGATAGAGCATGCATCAGCTGGGTAACTCCCGCGAATTCTCGGGTAAGAGAAATCCGGAACAATATGACTTGCGAGATGCCACGAGTTCGTGTATTTTCAACGACTCAATTCCGAGTCGAGGAAAGGAGGCTGGATGATGATGACTGACGTTTCGCTCACGTTCGGCCTCTTGGGCTCCCTCGCTCGGAAGCGCTCCAGGTAATAACGGCGCGCGATAGCACGATCGGGCGAGGCGACCGGAAGGTCGTCTTTCGTGTTCTCAGGGAGAAATCCCGCAAGCACTGCGAACGAAAGGAGGCACTTCGTAGTGGAAGCGCCACTCAACCGTAGGGCCGCATCGAGCCAAGATGGAGCAAGATCGTAGCCGCGTCCCCCGAAAAAAATCGACTGCTAAAGACAAGTCTTGTTTTAGTGATCCCTTTTTTCGGTAGACGCATGTAATTCCGTCCTCTCCGTCGATCTCGGTGCGGCGACGAGACCGAGAAGGAGAGGAGGAAACATGGAGTACTACCACCCTGAATATCGTCGCCAGTACTGCCGGGAACGGATCGCCCGAGCACGGGAGGAGTACCGTCGCGCTCAGGCGCCGCCGAAGAAGGCCGAGCAGCGCAGGCGCGTACCCGTGATCTGGGCGATCTGGGAGCGCGTTCGACGTCAAGCGGCTCAGCGCGCACCCGCGTACCGGGCGTAACCCGAGCGAGCGGCCGTGCGCACGTGAGGCCTGAAGAACCTCGCGTGCGCGCGGCCGACGCGGCAAGCTTCGTTCAGCGTGAGGATCCTGCTCGTCTCGCAGATGTACCCCGGGCCCGACGATCCCGACCTCGGCGCATTCGTCCAGGGGATCGAGCGGGCTCTTGCCGCACGGGGGCACGAGATCGAACGTGTCGTCACGGCGGGGCGGGGCGGAGGCAAGCGCCGGCATCTGCGGCTCGCGCGGGAGGTGCGCCGCGCGGCCCAGCGGTTCGAGCCTGACGTGGTCTATTCGCACTTCCTCGTTCCAACCGGCCTGTCCGCGGCGCTCTTCGGCGGCGCGCCGCTCGTCGCCACGGCCCATGGGCGGGACGTCCGCAACATCGGCGCGTACCCCGGAATCGCCTCCGCGACTCGCTTCGTCGCTCGCCGTGCCGCCTCGCTGATAGCCGTCTCCAACTACCTCCGCCGCGAGCTCGAGGCGAAGATCCCGGAGGCCCGTGGCAAAACGGAAGTCGTCGACTGCGGCGTTGACCTCTCGCTCTTCGAGACACGTCCGGCGTCTGACACCGGACAGGGCCGTAACGGGCCCGTCTTCGTTTGCGTGGGCAGTCTGATCGAGCGCAAGAACGTCGTCCGGCTCGCAGATGCGTTTGCGCAGCTCGGGACCGGGCGCCTCGTCTTCGTCGGCGACGGCCCGCTGCGCGGCAAGCTCGAAGGCCGCGCCAACGTCGAGATCACCGGCCGCGTCCCGCACGAGGACGTGTCGCGCTACATCGCCGAGTCGACGGTGCTCTGCCAGCCGTCGCTGATCGAGCCCTTCGGCCAGGCGTTGCTCGAAGGGATGGCGTCAGGCCGCTCGGTCGTCGCGACGCGAGTCGGGGGGCCGCCGGAGTTCGTCCCGCCGGAGGCCGGGATCCTCGTCGACCCGCTCGACACGGCCGCGCTCGCAGAGGCGATGCGCCGCGCCGCGGAGCTCCCGGTCCCGAACCCCGCCGCGCGAGAGGCTGCGGCCGCGCACGACGTCAGGGCTCAGGCGGAGAAGATCGAGGCGATCCTGGAAAGAGCCGCTCGAGGTCCGCGAGCCTGACCTCGACGAGCGGCCGGATCCGGTCCTCGAGCCCGGCCTCCTTGGCGAGCCGCAGCGCCGCCTCGTAGCTCTCGCGCGCCTTGTCGGGCGACACGCCCTGCTTCAATCGATTGTCGCCGGTCACGAGATGTTTCTGGATCTGCTCGCGGGCCGAGTCGGACACGGAAGAAGCGTAGCTTTGGCCGTCTCGGGGTAGATCCGGCAGATGGAAGCCGCCGATGCCGCGGGCGAGCGGCCCGTTCGCGTGCTCATCGCCGACGACGAGCGCCTGTTCGTCGAGAGCGTCGAGGCGCTCCTGCACAACGACGAGCGGGTCGAGGTGATCGGAACCGCGACGAACGGTCAGGACGCCGTCGATCTCGCGCGCGCCCTCGTCCCGGACGTGACGCTGATGGACATCTCGATGCCCGTTCTGGACGGGATCGAGGCGGCCAGGCGGATCCGGCTCGAGCTCCCGGACGCGGGCATCCTGATCCTGACCGGCTCCAGCATCGCCGCCGACGTCGACCGCGCACGCCAGGCCGGAGTCGCCGGCTTCCTCACGAAGGACCGGATCGGAACGCAGCTCGTCGGCGCCATCCTCCAGGTAGCCAATCGCTAGCGGCTACTCTGTCGCCGTGCTGCCCCTATTCGCGTTCGCAGACAGCTTCGGCCGCTCGGCGTTCGTCTTCTTCGACTTCGTCACGGCCATCCTCCTCATCGTCCTGGTGCTGATGCACTCAGGGCGCGACACAGGCATGGCCGGAATGGGCTACGTGCCGGCCTCCCAGGGCGGAACGCACATCGTCGAGCGGAACCTAACGCGGTTGACGGTGGTCGTCGGCGTGATCTTCGGCGTCAACTCGGTGATCCTCTACCACCTGCTGTTGTAACTAGAGCCCCGGCCCGGAGCCGGTCCCGCTGATGTGGAAGCGCCCGGTTGCGATCGCCGGCACGAGGGCGGCGTGCGCGAAGCGCTCCTCGTAGAGGTCGTTCAGGTTGACGAGCATCCGGTCCCGGGTCAGCGCGGGAACGTCGCCGAGGACGTCGGACATCGCAACGGTGAAGCGCAGGTTGACGAGCGGCTCGGCGATCTTGCCGTCGCGGATGCGGAACGTCCCGTCCCGCGTCATCCCGGTCAGCACGCCTCCGCGGGGGTCGACGATGCTCAGGTAGTGGAGCCGCGTGACGTAGATGCCGTCGCCCACGAGCTCCGCCAGCTCCTCCGATGAGGTTGCCTCTCCCGCGGCCATCGAGTACGCGCTCGGCAACGGGCCGAAGAAGCGCCATGCGTCTGGCGGGGCATGCCCGGTCGAGACCTGTCCGTCCCGAGCACGCGCAGAAGTCACGCGATCCCAAACAACGCCGCGGATCACGCCGTCCTCGATCATCGGCACGCGCTGCTTCGGCGTGCCCTCGAAGTCGAACGGCCTCGGGAGGTTCGCCGAGTCGAGCGCGTCGTCGGCGATCGAGACCTTCGGGTCGAAGGCGTGCTCGCCGATCCGCCCGCAGAAGTAGCTCCGCTCCTCGAGAAAGCCCTGCGCGCCCATCGAGTCGTACGAGAACCAGCGCACGAGATCGCCGACGGCGACCGGCTCGAGCACCGCCCGGTACGTGCCCGGCTCGAGCTCGCCGCCGCCACGGGTGCGCGCTGCGGTCGCCGCGGCCTCGCGCGCAGGCTCGGCCGGATCGACGTCGGCAGCCCGCCAGCCCGTTCGCTCGGCCCAGCCCGACGCCTCCTTGTCGGCGGCCAGACAGAGACAGACCGCGTCCGTGGTCGTCTGCTCCGCGGCCACACCCGTCGAGGACGCAACCGCGATCTCGGTCACGCCGCTCGTGTAGATCCCGTAGAGCCCGATGTCCCCTGCGGCCTCGATCGCAGCCGCCGCGAGCCGGGCCTGGTCGGCGGCGCCGAGCGCGGCGGTTTCCTCGTCGTAGCCTTCGACCTCCGAGTAGCTGGCCGGCCCCGCGAAGCCGGGGAAGTCGGGATCGGGCCTCGCGCTGTCGGCGGCCTCGCTCGCGCGGCGCGCGACCGCGGCGAGCCCCTCGGCGTCGACCCGGTTCGTGGCCGCCCAGCCGATCTTGCCGTCGCGCAGGACCCGCACGCGGACGACCGAGTTCTCGATCAGCGTCGGCTGGTGGACGATCGATGCGGCGAACCTGGCGACGCCCGATCGCTCGGCGTGCACGACGACCTCGGCGTCGTCGCCGCTCGTCGCGCGGAGCGCCTCTTCAGCCAGATCGAGGCTGCCACTCACGATGAGACACCGACCTCGACATCGCGGAATCGAGCAGGCGCGGCGCCGTGTGAGACGTGCGCCTCCTGCCCCGGCTGGCCCTTCCCGCAGTTCGTGAGCCCGAAGAGCGTCCATTCCTCCCGACCGGCGACCGCGTCGAGCTTGCCCCAGAAGATCGGCGTCACGCCCGTGTAGGTCGCGTCCCGAAGCATCCGGCCGAGCTTGCCGTTCTTGATCTCCCACGCGACCTGCGTGCCGAACTGGAAGTTGAGCCGCTTGTCGTCGATCGACCAGCTCTTGTTCGTCTCCAGATAGAGCCCGTCGTCGACGTCCGCGAGCAGTTCCTCGAACGAGCCTTCACCGGGCTCGAGGTGGAGGTTCGTCATCCGGACGAGCGGCATCCGCGCCCAACCGTCGGCGCGCATCGACCCGCCGTGGCCGGCGCCGAGCTGCACGGCAGTCTCTCGCGAGCTGAGGAACCCTCGCAGCACGCCTCCTTCCACGATCGCCTCGCGCGCGGCTGGCACGCCCTCGTCGTCGAAGGCGAAGGTGCCAAGGCCTTCGGGGGTCGTCGAGTCGGCCGTGATGTTCATGTGCTCGGAGCCGTAGCGGAGGCTGCCGAGATCCTCCGGCGACAGGAAGCTCGTGCCCGCGTACGCGGCTTCCGTGCCGTAGACGCGGTCGAGCTCGGTCGGGTGCCCGACGGACTCGTGCACCTGCATGATCGCCTGCTCCGGCGAGAGGACGATCGTCGTGCGGCCGGGCGGGCACGCGGGTGCGCGCAGGAGCTCCGCCGCCTGCTCGCCGACGCGCGGCGCCTCGCGGTCGAGCCCGAGCTTCTCGACGTACTCCCAGCCGCCCTGACCGCTCACGCCCGAGTGCTGGCTCGGATAGCTCCGCACCTGGGAGACCTCGTCGGTGGATGCGTACGCGTCGATGCCGCCGCCGCACTCGTAGATGTCCTGCTCGACGTTCGTGCCCTCGGAGGAGATGAGGACCTTGTGCTCGTGCTGGGCGCGGATCATCGCGACGGTCACCTTCACGTCGTCGTGCCGCATGCCGTCCTCGGCCCGCAGGCAGAGGTCGATCTTCTCGGTCAGCGGGACGGCGAAGGGGTCGCGCTCGAGCGGCGTGCGGTACTGGCCGGTGTGAGCCTCGACGGGCGCGAGGTTCGTCTCGTGCCGGCCGGGCGCTGCGCGGGCGAACTCGACGGCTCGAAGCGCCGCGTCTCGAGCACCGGTCTCGTCGAGCCGTCCGGCTCCCGCGAATCCCCAGGCGCCGTCCACGAGCACGCGGACGCCGATGCCCGCGCTCTCGGCGTCGCTCAGGTCGTCGACCTGGCCGTTCTTCGTGATCACGTACTGGCGGCGCATGGACACGGCCCTCGCGTCCGCGTAGGACGCCCCAGCCCCCAGTGCCGCGTCAACCGCCGCTTCGGCGAGCGCTTTCACGCGAGCAACCCTAACCCCATGGGGTCAGACCCCTTTACAACTCCCTCGCGGCCGGGCCGCTCGGTTATGCGTCCTGTGGACGAGAAGTGCGCGATCCGTTCGAGATCCGCGCGCGTCTCGAGTCGGGGTCTGACCCCGTAGGGGCGCCCGCTACTATTCGCGTCGCGCGCTGGTGGCGGAATTGGTAGACGCGCAAGGTTGAGGGCCTTGTGGGGTTAAGACCCCGTGGAGGTTCAAGTCCTCTCCAGCGCATCGTCGCCAGAAGTCCGGCCTCCGCTGGCGCGGAGGCCATGACGACTTCTGGCGACCTTCTGATCTCAGGGTCGAGTCGCAACGAGCGGTGACGGGCAAAGCCCGCCGCCGCGGCGGTTCTCCTCAGTGCGATGGCATGCGGATGGACCGGACAATCCGCCACACCGCGTCCTTGTCTTCGTTTGACGCTTTCGGGCCGAGCCAGACGAACACGTGCCAAGTGGAGCCGTTTGCGTTGATGGACTGTTCTAGCGTCGACGGGGGCGGAGCACCTTGGACTGGAGTGAAACGCGCGCGTTCGAGCGGCAGTCGTGTTTCCGGGCCCCGCAGCTCTTGCCCGGGTCCGCCGAAGTAGCGGACGAGGCCGAAGGCCACCGCGTCACGCGGGAATCTCCGGAAGTAGACCTCTTCGGTCGCATGCACGTCGGGCGAACTCCCGATGACTGCGCCGCGCGCCCAGAGCATCCCCTTGGCGTAGCCGATCGCCTGAGCCCTCATCGACGCCGGATAGGAAATGGTCCATCCGTCCTGCGGCTCGCGGTACTTGACCAACGCCGTGTGGTGTCCACACGAGACGAGACCGAGCACCACTGTCGCGAGAACGATCGTTTTCAAGTCACTTTCTAGGACGTCGGCGCGAACTCGGCGGTTTGACGCCGTCCGTAGCGGCCGCTACCGTGATCGAACACATGTTCGTGGAAGGAGACCAAGTGCTCACCGAGCGGCAGCGCCAGATTCTCGACTTCTTGACGAAGTACGCGGACGCGCACGGGTACCCGCCGACCGTCCGCGAGATCGGCGAGGCGGTTGGCCTCGCGTCCCCTTCGACCGTCCACGCACACCTCGCGAACATCGAGCGCGCGGGCCTGATCAAGCGCGACCCGACGAAGCCGCGCGCGATCGAGCTTCGCCGCGAGCCGAAGGCGCCCGCGGTCGCGGAGTCGGACGTCCACAAGCTCCCGCTCGTCGGCGAGGTCGCCGCGGGTGGGCCGCTGCTCGCCGAGGACAACGTCGAGGGCTATTTCGCGGTGCCCGAGCCGCTGTCGCGCGGGGGCGAGGAGTTCCTGCTCCGCGTCAAGGGCGACTCGATGATCAACGCGGGCATTCTCGACGGGGACATCGCCGTCGTCGAGCGGGCGCAGGACGCCAACAACGGCGACATCGTCGTGGCTCTGGCCGGTGACGACGAGACCGCCGAGGAAGCGACCTTGAAGCGCCTCTTCAAGGAAGACGGCCGCGTCCGACTGCAGCCCGAAAACGACGCGCTCGAGCCCATCTACGCGCAGCACGTCCAGCTGATCGGAAAGGTGATCGGAGTCTTCCGGCAGCTGTGAGCGTCGAGGCCCTCAACCGGACGCTCGAGCAGGAGCTGTTCGCGCTCCTGCGTGGCGCGAGCCTGGAGTGCCTCGTGTGCGGCGAGTTCGTGCTCCACCGCGCAGGGACGATCTCGTGTCCCGAGTGCCAGGCCGAGTTCCGGAGGAGCGGAGAGACGCGGCTACAATTGAGCCTGCAGGCCGGGTGACCGCGAGCCGTTCGCGGCTCGAGGAAAGTCCGGACACCGAAGGGCAGGACGCTGGGGAAACCCCAGGCGGCGAAAGCCGACGGAAAGTGGCACAGAAAGGAGACCGCCGGCAGCGACAAACTCTCCGGAGACGCTGACGGTAAGGGTGAAAAGGTGGGGTAAGAGCCCACCAGCGCTGTGGTGACACAGCGGCTCGCCAAACCCCGTCCGGTGCAAGGTGAAACAGGCTCCGCCGACGCGGCCCGCCGAGGAGCCGGGTACACCGCTCGAGCCACCGGGGAACCGATGGCCTAGAGAGATGGTCACCCTCGACAGAATCCGGCTTACAGGCCTGCTACCGAGAAGCCCCGCTCCGCGGGGCTTCTCTATTTAGGCCACGTGGGCGCAGTCTCTGTGCGGTCTGTGATCGGGCGAATGAGGTCGAAATCGCCAAAAGCGGGTAACGTCCACGTATGTCCAGAGGGGTCTAAGGGAAAGGACGTGGGAGAAGTGAAACACCGCAGATTGCTGGGCGTCGCGGGAGCGGTGGGCGCGCTAGCGCTCATTGCCTTCATCGGCGTTGCGGCGGCGAGTAGCAGCAAGTCGTCGCACGCGCAGAGAGCGGCCGCGACGATTCCGGCGCCAAAGGTGCCCAATGCCGCCGCGATCAAAAGGAAGTACGGCGGGCAGACGATCACGTTCGTCGGCGACTCGGTCGGAAACGGCCACGTGCGCGACACGGCGCTCGCCAAACAGTTCACGAAGAACACCGGTATCAAGGTCAAGGTCGTTCCGCATCCGGCGGCCTCCGACCAGTCGTACGCGCAGCTCGCGCGCGCGTTCTCGGCGAAATCCTCCTCGATCGACGTCGCGATGATCGACGTCGTCTGGCCGGGGGCATTCGCCCCGTACCTGGTCAACCTGAAGCCGAAGCTCGGGAAGCAGTCGAAGCTGCACCTCGCGAGCATCGTCGCCAACGACACCATCAAAGGGAGACTCGTCGCCGTGCCGTGGTTCGGCGACTACGGGATCCTGTACTACCGCACCGACCTGTTGAGGAAGTATGGGTACAGCGGCCCGCCGAAGACCTGGACCACTCTCTTCCAGATGGCGAAGAAGATCCAGGACGGCGAGCGGGGCTCGAACCCGAACTTCGCCGGCTTCGTCTTCCAGGGGAACGCGTACGAGGGGCTCACCTGCAACGCCCTCGAGTGGATCGCGTCCGCGGGCGGCGGCCACATCATCGATAACGGCAAGGTCACCATCAACAACGCCAAGGCACGAACGGTCCTGGACTCGATCCGCGCCCAGATCGGCAAGGTCACACCGCAGGGCGTCACGACCTACCAGGAGGACCAAACCGAGCATGCGTTCGACAACGGTGACGCCGCTTTCGCCCGGAACTGGCCGTACCAGTACGGGATCGGCGCCGGCGCGGGCTCGAAGGTAAAGGGCAAGTTCAGTGTCACGGTGCTTCCGCACGGCGCGTCCGGCAAGTCGGTCGGTACCGTCGGCGGGTGGCAGCTCGCAGTCTCGAGGTTCTCGAAGCATCAGGGCGCCTCGATCGAGCTCGTCCGCTACATGACGAGCCCCGCGGTCGAGAAGTTCGACGCGATCACCAACTCGAACGTGCCGACGATCGTGTCGGTGGCCAAGAACAAGGCGGTCGTGAAGGCGAACCCGTACCTGAAGCCGGCCATCGCGAGCGTTCCTCGTGTTACCCGCCCCGCGAAGTTCCTCGGTGCGAACTACAACGAGGCCTCGAAGGTCGTTTACCAGGGCATCAACCAGATCCTCACCGGCGCGCCTGCAAGCCAGGTGCTGCCTCAGATCAAATCGAGGCTGGAGCAGATCCTGAAGTCGAAGTAGGCCGCACGGCCTAATGGAACGAGGGAGGATGGCACCTGTCATCCTCCCTCACCACCGATGAGCTCGGTCGCCACGCCAGCCCCGGTCCCGCGTCGACGACGTCGACGCCACACCAAGCTCCAGCGCCGACAAACGCGCCTCGCTTGGCTCTTGCTCCTGCCCGCGCTCGCGGTCGTCGTCTTCGTCGCGATCTACCCGCTCGGCAGGACCGTCTACCAGAGCTTCACCAACCAGGAGTTCCTGGCCGGCCTCGAGCCCACGAAGCGGGTCGGCCTCGACAACTACCGCACCCTCATCCACGACACGATCTTCCGGGACACCGTCGTCCTGACCATCAAGTTCACGGTGATCACCGTCTCGCTCGAGTTCCTCCTCGGCCTGATCATCGCGCTCGTCGTCAACTCGCACTTCAAGGGGCGGGGCGTGATGCGGGCCATCATGCTCGTGCCCTGGGCGATCCCGACGGTCGTCGCCGCGAAGATGTGGCTGTGGATGCTCGACGACACCAACGGCGTCGTCAACGACCTCGGTATGCGCACGCACATCCTCTCGCACCCGCACGCGTGGATCGCAGACCCTTCGACCCAGCTCGCCGCGGTCTGCGCGGTCGACATCTGGAAGACGACGCCGTTCGTCGCGCTGCTGCTGCTGGCCGGCATGCAGGTGATCCCGAAGGACCTCTATGAAGCGGCGTCGGTCGACGGGGCGAACCAGCTGCAACAGTTCTGGCGGATCACCATGCCCCTTCTGCGGCCGGCGATCCTCGTGGTGCTGATCTTCCGCACCCTCGACGCCTTGCGCGTCTTCGACGTCTTCCAGGTCTTCTTCGGGAACCGCCTCGGGGCGCAGTCGATGGCGGTCTACAACCAGAGCACGATCGTCGGCGACGGTCACGTCGGCTACGGCGCGGCGATGAGCGTCGCGATCTTCCTGATCATTTCGCTGTTCGTCGTCATCTACGTCACCTTCGTGCGGGTGACCGAGGAATGAGCACCGCCACGGAAACCACCCGGGTCGCGATCCGTCCGATCTCGCGTTCGGTCCGCCTGCGCCGCAGCCGCCTTGGGCGGACACTGATAAGGCTGCCCTTCTGGCTCCTGATCGTCGCGATCGCCGTCTACGCGCTCTTCCCGTTCTAC
>Ga0307296_10001475_pt1 | contig 11800 bp, 10 predicted proteins | sample ER_DNA_153_FD_194467 | JGI IMG/M metagenome (GOLD analysis project Ga0307296, IMG submission 194467) | Bulk soil microbial communities from the East River watershed near Crested Butte, Colorado, United States - ER_DNA_153 | ecosystem: Environmental > Terrestrial > Soil > Floodplain | place... | reverse complement strand
GACTTCTTCACGAACCTCGGGCCGCCGAGCCGGGCGCTGCCCGTGTTCGTGCGCTACATCGAGCTGCGGCCGCACGAGCTGCAGGTGAAGACGGGCCGGCGCTTCGGCTTCCGCGTCCTCACCGACGCCAAGCACTACTCGGTGCACCTCGGGTCGTTGCACGCGCGACGCAGCGGCAAGCTGTTGATCCTGCGGGCGCCCGCGCCGGGGCGCTACGTGCTGCGCGTGAACGAGCATGGGCACGTGGCGAGGGCATTCGTGACGGTGACGCCGTGACTGGCCACCTCGGCGGCGTCGTCGGCAGCCTCGGCCTCGCGCTGCTGCTCGTCGCCCCTTCGCGTGTGCAGCGGCTTGTTGGTCTCGGCGCCTGGGCGCTCGGGGCGATCCTGCTTGCCGTCTACCTCGCCCCGCACGGGCACCGGCCGCTGCTCGGCGGGCTGGCGGTCGTCGGACTGGTCCTCGCCGGGGCCGGCGCGTTCGTGATCCGGCGCTGGCCGTTCGTGCTCCCGTTCGCCGTGCTCGCCTGCATCGCGGCGCGGATCCACGTCCACGTCGGCTCGACCGAGGCGAACCTGCTGGTGCCGATGTACGCGGTCGTCGCGGCCGCGGCGCTGCTGCTCGCGTGGGAGCTGCTGCAGGGCGACACCCGCGCGCGAGAGCTCGGCCCGGTGGCCTGGCCGCTCGCGGCGTTCGTCGCCTGGTCGGGGCTCTCGATCCTCTGGACGCAGGACCTACGGCAGGGCTCGATCGACCTGCTCTTCTTCTACCTACCGTTCGGGCTACTGGCGGTCGTGCTCGCCCGGCTCGCCTGGACTCGCCTGATCGCGCTCGGCCTGCTGGTCGAGCTGACGGCGATGGCGCTCGTCTTCTCGGCGATCGGGATCTACCAGTACGAGACGCGCGACGTCTTCTGGAACCCGAAGCTGCTCGTCTCGAACGCCTTCGCGCCCTTCTACCGGGTGAACTCGGTCTTCTGGGACCCGTCCATCTACGGGCGCTTCCTGGTGATTGCGATCCTCGCCCTGCTCGTGGTGGTGCTGTTCACGCGCGACCTGCGGGTGCTGCTCGGCGCGACGGCCGCGATCGCCGCGATCTGGGCCGGGCTCTACTTCTCGTACTCGCAGTCGAGCTTCGCCGCCCTCGCGGCCGGCGTCGTGCTCGCGGCGGTGTTCGCATGGGGCCGGCGCGGGCTGGTGCTTGCGGTCGCGGTTGGGGTCGTCGTCCTGGCAGCCGCCTTCGCGGTGCCCAGCGTGCGTCACGACGTCTTCGGCCACAACACGAAGAGCACGACCAGCGGCCGCGGCACGCTCGTGCGGCGCGGCGCGCACATCGCCGTCCATCACCCCGTCGCGGGCGTCGGGATCGGCGGCTTCAAGCACGCCTACGCCGACCTGGCGGGTCTCAAGGGGAAGGAGCCGGCCGCGGCCGCCTCGCACACGACCCCGGTGACGGTCGCCGCGGAGGGCGGGATCGTCGGCTTCGCCCTCTACGTCTGGCTGCTCGTGGCCGCGCTAGCTCTCGCGTTCCGCCGCTTCGCGCGCGATCTGCCGGGCCTTGCGGCGCTCACGTTCGGCCTCGTGATCTCCGCGGTCGCCGTCCACAGCCTCTTCTACAACGCGTTCTTCGAGGACCCGACGGTCTGGGCCGCGATCGGCCTGGCCGCCGCGCTCCCGCGCCGGCAGGAGGCCGCGGAGTCGCCGCCGCTCGACCGGCAGGTAGAACCCGAGCGGCAGCAGGACGAGCGGGTAGACGGCGCTCAGCAGGAGAGCTCCGCCGAGCGGGACGTCGAGGCTCTTCCCGAGCACCGTTAGGCCCACGGCCCCGCCCACGGCGAGCGCGATCCGCCGCCACTGGTACGGCACCGGGAAGACCTGCTGCGCGCGGATCGTCATCCCGAAGAACATCACCAGGTAGGCGACGAGCGTCGAGATCGCGGCGCCGATCATCCCGTAGGGCGGGATCAGGACGAGGTTGAGCGCGATGTTGACGACCGCCGCGCCGCCGGTGATCACCCAGTTGAACTGCGTCTTCTTCGCCCGGCCGATCCCGATCGACATCACGTTGAAGGCGATGAAGGCCGTCCCGCCGAAGACGAGCAGCGGCACGACCTCCTGGGCCCGGTAGAACCTCGGCGTCGCCAGCAGGCGCACGAGCCACGGCGCCAGCAGCGAGAGGCCGAGCGAGAGCCAGCAGCACAGGTAGACCACGTAGGTGAGCACGTAGCCGTAGGTGCGCTTGGCCTCGCCGTCGTCCTTGATCGAGAAGGCGAAGGCCGGCCACGCGGTCCGCAGCGCGATCAGCACGAGCAGGATCGCGGTCGAGATCCGGACGGCGACCGAGTAGACACCGGTCTCGGGGAGCCCCTTCATGTGGATCAGGAAGAAACGGTCGGAGAGGTCGATCACCCAGAGCGCGAGTCCCGACGGCACGAGCGGCAGGCCGAAGCGCTGCATCTGGCGGAAGAGGCCGCGGTCGAACTCGAGCCCGAGCTGGAAGCGGCGGTACGCGAGCAGGACGAAGTAGACGACGAGCGTGCCGGTGAAGTTGCCGGCGATCACGCCGATCGCGCCCTTGTGCCAGACCGCGACGAGCAGGATCGTCGCGGCGACGGTGATGGTCACGTTCGCGAGCGTGGCGGCGACGTATGAGACCGAGCGCTCCTCGACGCGGAAAAGCGAGGTCAGCTGCTCGTAGTTCATCTGCGCCCAGAGCAGCACGAGCGCGGCTCGGACGAGGTTCGCGCGCGAGCCGGTGTCGAACAGCAGCTGCGAGATCTGCGACGCGAAGATCGAGCCGACGACGAGCCCGAAGGTCGCCATCACCATCGTGAACCAGAAGGAGGTGCGGACGACCGTGGTGCGCCCGCGGTCGTCCTCGGCGTCGAAGTAGAAGCGGAAGAACGCCATCGAGATGCCCATCCGCAGCACGATCACGAGCACGACCGTCAGCGAGATCAGCGTCTCGACCGCGCCGACATCGGCGCGCGTCAGGTAGCGCGTCACGACCGGCAGCAGGAAGACGCCGATCAAGCGCGAGACGACGGCGCCCATCCCGTAGATGGCCGAGTGCTTGGCGAGGCGCCCCAGCTGTTGCGCGATCACGTCCTCAGTGTTGCGGAATCGCGCGGATAGACTGGCCCGTCGTGGCTCTGACAGGGAAGAAAATCCTCATGACCGGCGGGGCGGGCTTCATCGGCACCGCGCTCGCGCGTCGGCTGGTGGCCGAGAACGAGATCGTGGTGCTCGACAACCTGCACCGCGACTCGCTGACCGGGACCGACCTGGCGGAGCACGAGAACCTGCGCTTCGTCCAGGGCGACGTGCTCGACCTGCCGCTGCTGCGCGAGCTGAGCGCGCGTGCCACCCACGTCGTCCACCTCGCCGCCATCGCGGGCGTCGACTCGGTGCTGAAGAGCCCGGTGCGGACGATGCGCGTCAACCTGCTCGGCACGTCGAACGTGCTCGAGGCCGTGCACGAAGCGGGCTCGATCGAGCGCCTGATCGACTTCTCGACGAGCGAGGTCTTCGGCACGCACGCCTACAAGGTCGAGGAGACGCACGTCACCTCGCAGGGCTCGGTCGGCGAGGCCCGCTGGACGTACGCGGTCTCGAAGCTCGCCGGCGAGTACCTCGCGCACTCCTACTTCGACGAGTACAAGCTGCCCTCGACGACGATCCGGCCGTTCAACGTCTACGGCCCCGGCCAGCTCGGGAGCGGCGCGATCCACCACTTCACCGTGCGCGCGCTCGCGGGCGACGAGATCGTGATCCACGGCGATGGCTCGCAGATCCGCGCCTGGTGCTACGTGGACGACGTGGTCGAGGCGCTGCTGGCGATGCTCGAGCGCGAGGAGGCGATCGGACAGGTCTTCAACGTCGGCAACCCGCGCTCGGTGGTGACGGTGTTCGACCTCGCCTCGCGGATCAAGCGGCTGGCCGAGTCGGACTCGGAGATCGTCTTCAAGCCGCTGCACTACACGGACGTCGAGATGCGGATCCCGAACGTGGACAAGGCGCTGAAGCTGCTCGAGTGGGAGCCGCGCGTCGACCTCGACGATGGGCTCGCCCGCACGATCGCGTGGTACCGCGAGCGGCAGCCCGTGCAGAGCCTGGCTCCTTCGCGGTGAAGCTGGTTCTTGCCGCGGCGGTCGTGCTTCTCGCGATCGTCCCGGGAGCGGCGGCACGGCAGGCGCCGGCGCTGCGGATCTCGTCCGACCGGCCCGTCTTCAGCCCGAACGGCAACGGCGTCAACGACACGCTGACGGTGCGCACGAACGCGGCGCCGGGGACGCTGGTCGGCCTGCGCTTGTACGTCTGGGGCGGCCGGCTCTCGGGCTGGAAGCGGATTCGCACCGGCGTCTCCTCGACCTCGCCGGACCTGACTTGGAACGGCACGACCGCGACCGGCGGCGAGGTCGGCGACGGGACGTACCAAGTAACAGTCTGTTACAAGGATCCGGGTCGACCGCTCGCGTCGCGTGGAGTCGTCCGGCCCGGCCTGGCGGAGGCGAGCGTACGACGGCCGCCGTGGCGAACGACCGGCTGCGCGCCCGCGCACCCCGTGCGGGTCGAGCGGCTGGCGGCCTTCGTCGACTCGACCGGCAGCTTCCATCAGGGCGGCGCGGTGCCGTTGGTCGTCTCGGCCGACAATGGACGGTTCGGCGCGGAGCTCACACGCGATTGCACCGGCCAAATCGTCTCCAGCGGCACCGACAGGCTCGGAGTCCCGATCGCGCTCGATCCGGGGCTGTACCACGCAGTCGCCACCGATCCGTCGGGCGACCGGTTCTCCGCGCCCGTCGTCATCCGCTCGCCCTGGCCGCTCGACCGGCCGCAGCCCCGCACCGCGCTCGTCGTCTGGCCGTACCTGACCTGGCGGGCCTACAGCGCCTACGACGCGGACCTGAACGGGATCCCGGACAGCTGGTACCAGTTCTGGCGCCAGCGGCGCGTCTCGCTGAAGGGCGCGCTGCTGCGCGACGGGCTCGAGGATGATCACAAGGCCGCGCTGCCGTTCTCGCGCTGGCTCTGCTCGCGCCCGGTGCGCACGCAGCAGATCACCGACGTCGAGCTCGGCCGGCTGCCGCTCTCGACGCTGCGCAAGTACGCCGCGATCGTCTTCCCCGGCCACAGCGAGTACTACGAGCCGGCCACCTACGACCTGCTCAAGCGCTACCGCGACGAGGGCGGCAACCTCGTCTTCCTGCAGGCGAACCCGTTCTACCGGCAGGTGCGGGTCGACCCCGAGCGCAACGCCGTCGTGATGACCGACTACGACGCCCGCGAGGGGAGATCCGACTTCGCCCTGACCGGCGTCGGCTACGACGGCTGCTGCTTCCCCAAGGTGCGCGCCGAGCCATACGTGGCAGCGACCGGCAAGGACTACGACCGCGTGCGCTGGCTCTTTCGCGGGACCGGGATCGGCCCCGGGAAGGCGTTCGGCGTCGCCAACTCCGAGAGCGACCGCGTCGATCCCGGCCTGAGCCCCCGCGACCACGTGATCGCGGGCCAGGCGATCATGCGCGGCAAGTTCGGCGTGATCCACGCTGCGATGACCTGGTCGCGCGCCGGCCGCGGCCAGGTGTTCGCGACCGGCAACTACACCTTCCTGCGCATGGGCCGCGGGATCACCTACAAGCTGCTCGACAACGTATGGGCAAAGCTCGTGGGCTAGTCCTGCTCGCCGCGCTGGCGCTTGCCGCGTGCGGCGGCTCCAAGGCGGCGAAGCCAGAGACGCTGCGGCTGGCGCTGCCGCTCGTGCCGACGGTGCTCGACCCGGCCAAGGCGAGTGACCTGCCGTCGCTGAACGTCTCGCACGAGCTCTACGCGGGCCTGACGCGTTTCTCGGAGACCGGCGTCGAGCCGGACCTGGCCGAGTCGTGGGACGTCGGCGAGGGTGGGCTCGTCTGGACATTCCACCTGCGTAAGGGGATCCGGTGGAGCGACGACACGCCGATCACGGCCGCGGACTTCAAGCGCTCCTGGCTGCGCGCGCTCCGGCCGGGCACGAACGCGCCCTACGCAGGCCCCGAGCTCGGGATCGTCCGCGGCGCGCGGCACCTACACGCGACCGGCAACGGCTCGATCGGCGTCCAGGTGCTCGATGACAGCACGCTGCGGGTAACCCTCCAGCACCCGGTGCCGTGGTTCGACGAGCTGGCGGCGTTCCCGGTCGCCGCGCCGGTCCCGCCCAGGGCGAACCTCTACAGCGGCCCGCTCAGGATCGTCTCGCGCGCCGGCGGCAAGCTCGTGCTCGAGCGCAACTTCAACTACTGGAACGCGGGCGAGGTGAAGTCGAGCCGCCTCGTCCTGAGCACCGTGACGAAGGGCGCCGACGCCGTTCTCCCGCGCCAGCTCGCAGGCCCGGGCCTGCCCTGGATCGACACGGCCGCGCCGGCGGCACCGAGCGCCGACGAGCTGGAGCTGCTCGCCACCGGCCAGCTTTGGTTCGTCACGCGCGGGACGCCACTGTCCGACCTCCTCTCTCGCCGGTACGTGGCGTGGGTGATCACGCACCTCGACCTCGGCACGGAGCCGGTCTCGTTCGTGCCGCCCGCGATGCCGGGCGCGAGCGTCGTGAACTCGCACGCGTCCGTGGTGCTGCAGAGCGCGCCGCAGCCGCTGCACCTCGCGCTCAGCTGGGCCGAGCAGGACGTGGGCGCTTCGAAGATGGCGGCCGTCCTGCGCCGCCAGGCTCCGCGGCTGCGCCAGTTCGAGCTCTTCCTCACGTTCCGGCCGGTCTCGACGGTGGCCGAGCTCGAGGCTCAGGACGCCGACCTGATCCTGCTCGGCTGGAGCTCGAAGGTCTTCGACCCGTACAACCAGCTCGACCAGTTCACCTGCGGGAGCGCGTTCAACCTGGCCCGCTGGTGCAACCCCTCCTACGACGCCGGCATGCGAGAGGCGGTGCGCACGCTCGACGACCAGGAGCGCTGGCAGATCGAGCGCAAGCTGGTCGAGAAGCTGCACGACGGCGCGCCGGCCGTGCCCCTCTACTTCGGCGGCGACAGCTTCTCGCTCGCCCCTGGCGTGCACGGCTTCTCGTGGTCGCCGATCGGCCTCTACGAGCTGATGGGCATGACGCGCTCGTAGATCTCGAGCACGCGCCGGGCGACCGCGGTGTGGGCGTGGACCCGCTCGACGTACTCGCGGCTGCGGCGGCCGAGCTCCGGCAGCTCCGCGCGCGTCTCCACGAGCCCGGCGAGCACGTCCTCGAGGCTCGTCTCGTCCGCGCGAACGAGCGGCAGTTCGAGCCCGAACGCCTCCTCGGTCTCGGCGGCTGCCTCGGCATCGAGGTGGACGACGACCGGCCTGGCGAGCGCCATCGACTCGATCGCGAACATCCCGTACCACCCGATCCGCAGCTGGTCGACGACCACGTCCGCGGCCGCGTAGCGCAGGCGCGCCTCCGAGTTCGGGACGCCTTCGATCAGGTCGAGCTCGACCGGTGCGCCCTTCGCACGCAATGACTGGACAGCCGCGAGCACGACCTCGGTGCCCTTGACGGCCCGCTTGCTCGGCGCGTGCGCGACCCGCAGCGTCTCGCCCGGCTCGGTCGGCGACGGCTCCCAGTCGTCGAGCACGAGCGCGGGCGGGACGACGTCGTACTCGGGCCAATGCCCGCGCGGGGCGAGGCGGCGGGTCAGGTAGCTGCCGACGATCACGGCGCCCGCGCTGCTCAGGTACGAGACGTCGGAGGCGCTGCGGTTCCGCAGGTCGGAGCCCCACGACTGGAAGACGATTCCCTTTCGGCGCGCCTTCAGCAGCGGCAGCGTGATGCGGCGCGGCGCGAGCGTCAGGCCGGCGTGGAAGTGGAAGACGTCGAAGTTCCGCACCGCCCAGGTCAGCGCTCGCAGCTGTTTGGGCAGGTTGTACGGGATCGAGCCGGGCTTGCTCGTGTCGCGCAGCTCGAGGTTGACGTCGAAGCCGCGCTGGAAGGGCCGCTCGTTGAAGACGAGCAGCGTGCTCTCGACGCCGATCTCGCGCAGCCCGGCCGAGATCGCGCCCGGACCGCCCGCCACGTTGATCGGCGAATGGAGGACTCTCACACGCGGGCAGGCTCGGCGGCGATCTCGATCTCGAGTGCGGCGAGTGCCCGCTCGGTGAGCGCGTCGAGCTCGTCCTCGTCGCCCGCGCTCAGCAGCAGGTAGCCGAGCCGTTCGGCGCCGGAGGTGATCGGCGGCAAGGTCATGCCCTCGCGCCAGTACCAGCCGGCCTCGTGGACGCCCTCGAGCGCCAGGGCTGGAGCCGTGTCGAGCCGGACGATGTGCCCAGGCTGCGCGACCACAAAGCGCACCTGGCCGACCGGGGCCGTCGGCTCGCCGGGCTGCAGGTCGTCCCGGGTCAGCTCGCCGAGCACCCAGAGCACGTTCGCCCGGACGGCGTCGAAGCCGGTCACGAGCTTCGCCAGCTCCGCGTCCTTGCCACCGCCGAGCCGTGCGCCGACCTCGATCGCCCACGGCTGGCCGTCGCGCATCCTGATTTGCACGTAGGAGGGCCCGGTCTCCAGTCCGACAGCGAGGCTCGCTTTGTGCGCCAGTTCGAACAGCGGCTCCTCGTTCGCCAGCAACGAGGGATAGCGATGCGCGATGCAGACGCCGAGCGGAGGTGGCGGGTACAGGAGCCGCCGGGTGACGCTCATCGGGAAATACTCGCGCTCGAGCAGGAAGCCGTTGACCGTGTACTCGTCGCCGTCGAGGTACTGCTCGAGCACGATCGCGCCGGCGCGAGAAGCCGCGAGCGCACGGTCGACCGCGTCGGCCAGGTCCGCCTCGGCGCGCACCTCGGTCACGCCGCGCTGGGCGGAGCCGTCGACCGGCTTGACGACGACGGGCGCGCCGAGCTGGTGGAAGGCCTGCTCGGCCTCCTCGAAGCTGGTCGCCTCGCGTCCCTTCGGGCAGCGCACCTTGCGCTTCTCGAAGGCCGCGCGCATGCGGCGCTTGTCGGCGACTGTGCGGGCCGTCTCGACCGGCAGGCCCGGGAGCCCGAGCCGCTCGGCGAGCTGCGCGGTGGGGAGGACGGCCTGGTCGGAGCCCATCGTCGCGACCGCGACCGGCTCGATTCCCTGCGCCTCGAGGTCGCCGAGCACGCCGCCGACGTCGGTGAAGCTCCTGACGATCCGGTGGTCGGCCTCGGCCAGCAGCGGCGCGTCGGGCGAGCCGTCGACCACGCAGACCTCGTGGCCGAGCGCGCGCGCCTGCTCGAGCAGCCCGAGCTGCGAGCGTGACCCGCCGGTGAGGACGAACGCGCGCGGCATCTAGGCAGGCGCCGCGCCGCGCAGCGATTCGAGCAACAGGCGCATGCCCTCGTCGAGCGGCACCTCCGGCCGCCAGCCGAGCGCCCGGATGCGCTCGATCGAGATCCGCGTCATCACCCGGCCGGGCGGCGGCTCGACCTCCTCGATCAGCTCCTGCGGCGCGCCGGTCAGCTCGCAGGCGAGGCGAGCGACGTCGGCGAGCGCGACTGCCTGGCCGTCGGCGCCGATGTTGAACGCGCCCGTCTCGCCCGATTCCAGCACGAGCCGGATCGCGCGGACGACGTCGCCGATCCAGCAGAACGTGCGCGCCTCGCCGCGGAAGACCGGAATCGGCTCGCGCGCGTCAGCCTGGCGCAGCATCGTCGGCACCGCGCCCTTCGGCTGGCCGGCGTCGACGCCGTGGCCGTAGGGATTGGCGAGGCGCAGGATCGCCAGCCCCTCGGGCGCGCAGAGCTGGGCGGCCTGCTCGCCCCAGAGCTTCGTCAGCGCATAGAGGCTCTCGGGCGCCGGCGGAGTCTGCTAGTCGGCCTCGACCGCCGAGCCGTAGACGTCGGAGGTCGAGAGGTAGACAAGACGAGCGCCGTGCCTCCCCGCGGCCCGGGCGACCAGTGTCGTGGCGAGCACGTTCGAGCCCAGCGCGAGCTCGGGCGCCTCGTCGCAGCGCACGACGCCGATCCGCGCGGCCGCGTGGACGACCACGTCGGGCCGGGTCTCGGCGACCGCCGCCTCGGCGACGCCGTCCTCCGCGAGGTCGCCGTCGGCCCGCCCGAGCAGGTGGACATCGTAGGCTCCACCGCCGTGGCGAAGCTCGTCCTGAAGCGCGCGACCGACGAACCCGGAAGCGCCTGTGAGCAGCACCTTCATGGCCGCCGAGTCTACTGGCGCGCCTGCGTGCTCCTGGCGGTCGTGCTGCTCTGCGGCTGCGACCACGGCAAGCGGCGAACGGAGCCGCGGCCGCCGCAGCCGAAGCTGTCGTTCGTCGCCCTCGACCGCGAGCACCAGCGCCTGGTGCGCGACTACGAGCCGGTCAGCGCTGCGATGACGGCATACGAGCTCGCGTTCCGTGACTGGCGGCTCGGGCGGCTGACACAGGCCGGCCTCCTGACCCGAGCTCGTTCCTACGGGCAAGTCGTCCGGCACGCGCGCGCCCTGGTCAGGGGCGACCGCGCGACGGGCGAGACACGCCGTGCGAAGCGGCTCATGGTCGCCGCGCTCACCGCACGGGTGGGCGCCCTGGCTGTACTTCCCGACCTGCCCGCGTACCGCCCGCTCTGGAACCGCTCCGAGTCGTCGGCCCGCGCCGGGCTGACTGTCCTGCAGGACATCCGCGACCGAGCCAGGCTGATCCCGCTCCCGGAGGACAGCGTCAGCTGAGCTTTGACACCGCCCTTGGCCGGGGCTACGGTGGCTGTCAGCGAACGTACCGAACCGCACTATGCGCCGCAGCCATCCCCACGCTGCGGGTGCCGTAGCGGCCGCGGTTTCCGCAGTTCTCGTCGAAACGCAGGTCGTGGCGCCGCTATGACCGAACAGGTATCGAAGCAGGCCGCCGAGCCTGCGCCGCCGGCTCGGCGGGCTCACGCGGCGCAGGCGGCCCGAGGCCGGTCTGAGGCCGACGGTGCTGTTTGCGCTCGCCGGCTCCCTGACGGCGGGCTGGGTCACCTTCGGGGTCTGGGCGTCGACCCCGTGGCGCGGGGAGCTCGAGGCTGCTCTCGGGCCCGTGCTGGGTTGGGTGATCTCGATCCTGCTCGCGTATGTCCCCGCCCTGGTGATCGGCTTCATGCTCTTCACCCTCCTGGTCAACCCGTACCGCGAGCTGGAGCTCGTTCGGCCGTCCGGCTCCTGGCCTGCGGTGACGGTTCTGATCGCGGCCCGAAACGAGGCCGAAGCGATCGTGCCGACGCTCGAGCGGATCGCCGGCCTCACCTATCCCGGCCCGGTGGAGGTCGTACTCGCCGACAACGGCTCGACCGATCGGACCGGTGAGCTCGCGGACGAGGCCGCGCGGCGCTTCGGGCTCGACTACCGGCGCGTAGTGGAGCAGGCACCCGGGAAGCACCGGGCGCTAAACACGGCCCTCGCCACGGTCACGGCAGCGATTGTGGTCACCGTCGACGCGGACACGATGCTGCACCCCGAGTCGATGACCGTACCTCGTCGCCCGGCTGACCACGGAGCCGCAGGGCCAGCACACCTGTGCATGCGCCGGGGCGCTCGTCGCCCACAACCCGCTCGCCCGCTACGGGACGCGGATGCAGCAGTGGGACTACCGGCTCGGGATCAACGGCGTGAAGCGGATGCAGGCGTCGTACAACACAGCGCTCGTCGCACAGGGGGCGTTCTCGGCGTACTGCACGGATGACCTGCGTACGGTGGGCGGCTGGCCGGACGCGATCGGGGAGGACATCGTGCTCACGTGGGCGCTGCTGGGGACGCGCGGGATCGTGCAGTACGAGCCGGTGGCGCTCGGCTTCACGCACGTGCCCGAGCAGCTGGGGCGGTTGTTGAGCCAGCGCTCGCGCTGGGCGCGCGGGATGCTCGAGGG
>Ga0307296_10001474_pt1 | contig 11801 bp, 17 predicted proteins | sample ER_DNA_153_FD_194467 | JGI IMG/M metagenome (GOLD analysis project Ga0307296, IMG submission 194467) | Bulk soil microbial communities from the East River watershed near Crested Butte, Colorado, United States - ER_DNA_153 | ecosystem: Environmental > Terrestrial > Soil > Floodplain | place... | reverse complement strand
AGGACGTCCTGCCGCCGAACTCCTCCGGCATCGTCGCGATCTTCGACGAGGTCTGGGTCGCTCAGGTCGAGAAGGCGCTCGCCAAGGCCGAGAAGATCGACAAGGAGAAGATCGACAAGGAGAGCGTCGAGAAGGCCAAGGAAGCCGCGAGCAAGGCGAGCTAGGGCTGGGGAGGTGGCCAACGCGTGCTGAGCGTCATCGCGGCCGGCGCCGGGATCCCGCCCGACCCGACGAACGCGACGTCGTGGAACTTCGCGGTGAGCGCCGTGCTCCTGCTCGGGTACGTGGTGTCGTTCGCGATCGCCGTGGTGGTCGTCGCCTGGCTCGACCGCAGACTCAGCTCGCGCAGGCTCTTCCGGGAGATCTACCGCGAGCTCGGGGTCGGGGGGCGACCACCCCGATAGGACCGGTAGACGGTAGGGGTCGAAGGAGCGGCCGGTCGTGCCCTCCACCCGAAGTGAGAGGATGGGACCGAAGCACCCATCATCGGGACCGTTTGCGAAGAGGCCGTGGGCAGCCCCTCGAACCGAGGAGGCACGATGACCACCCTCATGGACACGGTCCGCATCGAAGCTCCGAAGAGATCGCCGGTCAGGCCGGTATCCCCGTTGGACCCTTCGTGGGACGACGGTTCCGAGATCCCATCCTCTGAGCGCTCGCTCCAGGACCGATCCCGCAGCACCCAGTGGGACCGGCTGGCGATGGGCCATGGGCATTCCCTCTGGAGCGAAGCAGCATGACCACCCTTATAGATACGGTCCGCACCCCTACCGAGTCACGATCGCCCGAGCGCTCGTTCGAGGTTGAGTCCCGCGGCGGATACGCACGGACCGTCGTGGGCCGGGTCGTCTACCTCGACGACGAGGCGCAGACCTACATGGTGCTCACGCGCGACGGGGTGCTCGTCAGGGTTCCGCTGCGCGACATCACGAGCTCATCAACGATCACGAGCCCGCGCCCGATCGTGCGCGCCCTCTCGAGATTGTCGAGGCTTCGGAACGCGGCAGCGTCGTCACCGTCCTGACGGCGCGGCGAACGTCCGAACTCAAGGCGGCAACCCGAACCCAGATGCGACAGGGGCGCCCAAGCGATAGCCTCTGCTGCTTTCGAGCCGCGCCGAGACAGGGAGGCCTCTGATGCCAAGCACGGAGAAGTTGCTCGAAGCCAACGAAAGGTTCGCCGCGAGCTTCGATAGGGGAGATGCTCGGCTACCGCCGAGCATGCCGGTTGCTGTCCTGACATGCATCGATGCCCGGCTCCATCCGGTGAGTTTCCTCGGTCTCGAGATCGGCGATGCGCACGTCGTCCGCAACGCAGGCGGGCGTGCCACGGATGACGCGCTTCGCTCACTCATCATCTCGTCGCAGCTCCTGGGCACTCGTGAATTCATGGTCATCCATCACACCGACTGCGGGATGCTCACGTTCACGAACGAAGACATCTGGAGCAAGCTTCAAACCGAGACCGGCACCAGCGCCGAGGCTATCGACTTCCTGCCCTTCTCCGACGTCGAGGAAAGTCTCAAGGAGGACGTCAGGACGATCCGCGCGAACCCGTTCCTTCCGAAGGACGTTGAGGTCACGGGGTGGGTCCACGATGTCCAGACGGGTCGGCTCCGAGAGGTCACCGTCACCTAACGCGGTGGTGAGGCTGGACTCGTTCAGACCGAGTGCCGGAGCGGCTTGGTCAGACCAACGAGCCCTCGCCTCACCAGGGAGCGCTCTTCCCAACGGCTCGGATCGATCTGCTCGCTCCGCTCGAGGTCATCGTCGAACTGATCGTCGAGGAATCGCACCAGTGGGCGGTCCAAGGCGACCAGGTTGATCTCCTCGTCGAGCTCGGTGGAGCGAGCGTTGAGATTGGCCGAACCGACGTTCGCCACCCGGCCATCCACGGTCATGATCTTCGCGTGCAACATGGATGGCTGGAAGAGCCAGATCCTGACCCCGTGCTCCAGGAGCGACTCGTAGACGGATTGACCCGCCAGCTGCACGAAGCGCTTGTCCGCGTGCGGCCCCGGGAGCAGGATCTCGACGCTCACGCCTCGGTCGCTCGCGGCGCAGAGGCGGCCGACGAGCTCGTCATCGGGCACGAAGAACGCCGTCGTGATCCGTATCCGTTCGTCGGCGAGCTCCAACAGGGTCAGCACGAGGGTCGACAGGTCGCTCGCGCCGACCTCGGATGCCCCACGGACGCATTGGATGACCGTCCCGCCGGGCTGAGGCTGTTCGGGGAACCGATCGACCGTCGGGTCGAAGATCTCCGGGTCGGCCTCGATCCAATTGTCCAGGAACGCGGCCCGGAGTCCGTCCACTGCCGGGCCGCGCACGCGGAAGTGGGTGTCGCGCCATTCCTGCTCGTTCCGCGCATCGCCGTTCCATTCGTCGGCGATGCCTACGCCACCGGTGAACCCGATCGCCTCGTCCACCACCATCACCTTGCGATGGGTCCGATGGTTCGTCTTCGTGAGCGCCAACCGGTGCAGGGGGCGGAACCAACGGACGCGAACGCCGGCATCCTCCATCATGTGGATCAACTCGCGATCGATCGGATGCGCGCCCCACGCGTCGAGGAGGACCCGAACCCGGACACTGGACCGCGCACGCTCGGAGAGCGCCTCGGCGAACGCCGTCCCGATCCGGCCGCGCCAGTAGACGAAGGTGAGGAAGTCGATCGTGTGCTCGGCGTTGGCTATCGCCTCCAGCATCGCGGGGAAGATCTCGTCGCCGTTGCGAAGGACCTCGACGAGGTTCCCCTCGGTCGCCGGGACCCCGAGGATCCCTTCGAGCGACCGCCGGAGCCGAGTCACTCGGTCATCCGACGCGGGTTCGGACACGCTCACGTCCAGCGCCGTGCTCACGACGCGGCTCTGACGGGCGACGGGTTCGACTGTCTCTCGGGCCGCGTGCGATCGGAGGTGGTTCCGTCAACCTCGCTCGGACGGCGAGGCGAGGGAGCCCCCGCACGTACGGCTTCGAGCTGCGCCGCGATCGCGACCCCGTACAGGAGCGCGATCGAGGTCACCAGGGTCCAAAGCAAGAGGGCCACGAACCCGGCGAGCGGTCCGTACGTCTGACCGAAGGTCGAGCTGAGCAGGAAGAAGCCGTTCAACGCCATCGTGACGAGGAGCACCAGGATGACCGACAGGAGAGCGCCGATCGCGAGCCAGGACCACTCGGGCTGGCGGCGGCGTGGGCTCCATCGGAAGATGCACATGGTCGCCCCGGTCAGCAGAGCGAACGCCAGCGGCCAGCGGACGACGTTCCAGACATCCTGGGCGGCGTCGTCGTTGAACAGCGAGCTCGCCGAGCGTCCGAGCGTCATCGCGATGAACGCGACCACCGCGAGCAGACCTGCGCTGATCGTGAGCACGAATGCGCGTCCGTACTTGCGCAAGGTCGGACGGTCTTGCTCCACGCCGTACGAGCGATTCATCGCTCGCTCGATCTGACCCAGGAGCGTGGTCCCCGTGACGATGGCGCCGATCAGCCCGAGCGTGAGGGCCAGCGAACGGTTCTGGGCCCCGGCCTCATGTGCCTGTTTGACCGCGTCCGTCAGGACGACACCGGCCGGGCCCGGGAAGACCTCCTTGAGCATCCCGACGATCGCATCGCTCACCCTCCCCGACCCCAGCACGCTCGCGAGTCCCACCAGAGCGATGACCCCCTGCACCATGATCAACGAGGTCACGAACGCCATCGAACGCGCATGACTGAACCCGTCCGAGGCGCGCAATCGATCGAACGCATCCCGGAGGAGGCGGGCCCGTCCGGTCTTCGCCAGGGTCTCTTTGGCGTCGGACCCCGTGAGACCGATGGTCTCGGGGACGGGGTTCGCGGTGCTCACGTGCTTCCCGCCTCGGGAACGGCGATCGAGATCGCCTCGGGCTTCACCTTGATGTTCAGCTTCTTCGTCGGCTTCCGGTCCCCTCCATCCAGCTCGTACGGGAGGGGATGGTTCAGGCGAACATCGACGGATCGACCGGTGGTGGTCTGCACGAACGGCGATCCGTCCACGTCACCGAGGACCGAGCGCCCCAGCGTCCTGGTCCATTGCCACCATCCATCCGCCGTCACGACCCCGATATCCAGCCGGCCGTCGTCGGGTGTGGCCTCGGGGAACACGGAGAGGCCACCGAACACGTCCCCGACGTTGCCGACGAGGACGCAGCTGGCCTTGTCCCGGAACCATGCCTTCCCATCCACCTCGATCGTCATCTTCGCAGCGTCCATCCGCGCGTTCCTCGCGCCGGTCCACACGTACGCGAGACGTCCCACCTTGTCCTTCAGCCCCGCGTCGGCATCCCGGATCATCATCGCGTCGAGGCCCACACCGGTCATGACGGCGAAGCGCTCCCCGTTCACCTTGCCGACGTCGAGTAGGCGACGGCCGCCGTGGAGACCGATCCGCACGCAGGCTTCGAGATCCTTGGGGAGCCCCAGGTTGGTGGCGAACAGGTTGGCGGTGCCCGCCGGCAGGATCGCGAGCGTGACGGGGCGACCGCCCACGGCATCGATCGCACGCTGCACCGTTCCATCGCCGCCCCACACGAAGAGCAGGTCGGTTCCCGCGTCGAGCAGCTCCTTCACTCCGTCGGGCACGTACTTGCTCTTGGGCACCTCCCGCCAGAGGGGGTCATTGATCCCGTACGTCGCCAGGGTCTTCCTGAGCTCGGGTAGACCACCGCCCAGCTCCTTGGCGGTATGGGCGATCACGGCGACCGACGTCATGACATGACCTCGACGTCTGATGCTCCGGTCGGAACCCTGACGGAGACGGGATCGGGCTCGCCGGGGTCGCTCTCACTCGTCGCGCTCCCTCGCTCGGCCACCACGAGGCCGGTGCGGGTCGCGAGGAGCGCGAACACCAGACACCCCGCCGCGCCGATCACGCTGGCGATCACGTCGGTCGGGTGATGCATCCCGCGATACAACCGCGAGAGGGCGACGGCGATCGGGACGACGATGGCCATGGACCACACGACCACCCGGACGAGGATGTTGCGGACCAGCGACGTCACGATGAGCGCGAGACCCAAGTACAGGACGATCGAGGCGGCGGTGTGTCCGGACGGGAAGCTCGACGTGGGTGGCACCGCGTCGAGTTGACGGACCGCGGGACGCGGACGTTCGACCAGGAACGCGGTCGTCACGAAGGTCGTCACCTCGATGAGCAACGCGCCGACCAGGAAGGCGATCCGCGCCCAGAAGCGGGCGATCGCGAGGATCACGACCGCGACGGCCGCCATGCCGATCACCGTCACCGTGTCGCCGAGCCGGGACCCCCAGACCGTCAGGTCGTCGAGCGTCGGGGTCGTCTGCTGCACGAACCAGCGATTGACCGAGTCGTCCCACCGCCCGACCGCCCCGTCGAGAAGCACGTTGACCAGGAGAAGGCCCAGACCCACGAGGAGAAGCGTCATGACGACGTAGCCGGCCACCCCGACCGTCGCTCCCGCGACGAACGGGCGCCGGAACGGCCGGGCGAGGCGTTCGGGGAGCCCGGGTCTCGGCTCGAAGAGTTCGGTCCCTTCCATCGGCTGGTGTTTCCCACCGAACGGCACCGGGGAAACCCCGCGAGCCGAACATCTCGGATGAAAGGGCATCGCGGTGGTCCTGTTCCTCGTAGTCGTGGTGAGCGCTTCCGCCGGTCTGGGCGCGTTCCTTGCGATCCGACGCTGGCCGCACGCCGACCCCGCGCTCAGCGCCACCGAGGCGCTCGGGAAGGACCTCCGCAGCCATCGTGGCTCTCGGAGACTCTTGCGCTCCCGCATGGATCCGTCGACGGCCACGGGTCTGGCACTCACCGTGGCACTGGCCGCCCTCGTCGTCGCCGGCGTGATCGTGGGCATCCTCGCCTGGATGGTCCGGCGCAACGTCGGGCTCGTCGACCTCGACCATGCCATCGAGGCCTGGGCGGACGAGCACGCGACGTCGTTCTCCGACGCCGTGCTCGGCGCCATCACGCACCTCGGCGATACGGCCACGGTGCTCGGTGTCGGGATCGCCATCTCCGTGTATGGCTTCTGGCGCTGGCGGAAGCCGTCGATCCCCCTCTTCGTGACGACGGTCGTCCTCGGTCAGGTGCTGATCTCGAACACGATCAAGGTCACCATCGACCGAGCCAGGCCGGAGCTCCGTCCACGCGCGACCTTCACCGGGGCGTCCTTCCCCAGCGGTCATACGACCGCCGCGGCGGCCACCTACCTGGCGGTGGCCCTGGTGCTCGGGATCGGCAGCTCTCCACGCCTCCGCGCGGCGCTCGGCGGGGCTGCGGTGTCGATCGCGGTCGCCGTCGGCTGCACGCGGGTGTTGCTCGGCGTCCATTGGTTCTCCGACGTGGTCGCCGGGCTCGTGATCGGCTGGTCCTGGTTCGGCATCTGTGCGGTCGCGTTCGGAGGTCGCCTGCTCCGTTTCGGCGCACCCGGGGAGGTGGCCGTGACGCCTTCGACCGATGGGCTCTCGCAACGGCGGACCGTGACACCGGAGCGCGAGCCGCGCGGCAGCCCCTAGTCCTGCTCGGGTGGCGCGGTGGCCGGGTCCCGTCTCGGGGATCCGTTCGACGGCAGGCCTTCGTGCGCGTCGATCAGATGCTTCGACAGCTCCTCCTGTGTCGGGAAGGTTTCCCCGCACACATGACATACACCGACCTCGGGATCGCCACGCCGTGTCTCCCGTTCGCTCATCGGATCCTCCTCGTTCGGGCGCTCGACTCGAACGTGCCGGTCGTCTACTCCCCGGCTGCCTCGGAGAGCGCGTCCTCGTCGTCTCGGGTCAGTTGGCGGATCTCTCGTTCGGGCCGGGACTCTACGCCCCGGAGCTCGTCGCGAGCCTCCGGTTCGGCCCGGACGACCTCGTCGAGCTTCAGGTGGAGCGCGGCCGAGTGACGGTTCTGTGTGTTCTGGAGCACGAGCACCATCAGCAACGTCACGATCGAGATGACGAGGTTGGTCGTCGGCATGTCGGTCGTGAGCAACCCCGCGAGCACCAAGAGCGCGGCGACGATGAAGGCCCATTGGCTCCCGGTCCACTTCGCGACCCATGTCGCGAACGCGGAGAACGAGTGGTCCATACCGCGCGGTCGTTCCTCGTCGGTGTTCTTCGGCTGACCTGGTCGCTCAGACATCTCATGCACTCGTACCCTGAGCGCCAGTCGGCGAACCGCTGAACCCTTCGGGTAGACGATCCGCGGCGAGGTTCACCTTCCCTCGGGAACGGGTTGGCCCCTCGGGAACGGGTTGGCCCCCCGTCATCACCCTGTTTCGCGGTGGGGAGCTTCGACAGGCTTCGATTCAGGAGAACCCCTCTGTCGGAGGAAGATCGTGAGTACGACGATGCTGCCGACGGCCACGAACTCGCTCTGCCAGTTCTGGAACGACTGGAACCAGAAGGTGGACGACCTCACGAATTCCATAGTGCTCACCGGTTGCTGCCCATGAGCCACCTGCTCGGCGCTGTATTCTCTTGCACCTCCAAGGGCATGCAGCACGAACGAGAGCATGAACAGGAGCGCGAGAGCGATCCCCAAGGAGTTCTCGTAGAGCACGAGCCGCCAACCTCCTCGCCGCACAGGTCCGGGCACTCGCTCCGGGTCATTCACCGGTCTGGGGTCGGCATCCTTTTCGGGATCGCCGCCGAGTGGCTTCGACTCCGAAGAACCCTTCTGGACCAGCCAAACCGTGAATAAGACGTAGGCGGCCAGCTGAAGGAATTCGCTCTCCCAGTTCTCGAAGGTGGCCTCGACGAAGTGTCCCGTGGTGAGGTAGGTCCCGAGGCCCACCGCCGGTTCGTGGTGCTCGCGCTGCTCGGCGTTGTACGAGCGCCAGCCTGTCAGGCTTTGTCCCACGAGGAAGACCGCAAAGAGGCCGAACAAGACGATCGACAGGCCGTTCTCTCGTAGCCGTCTAAGCACGGTGCCTCCTCGTCGGATGTATCTCCACTTCGGCACCGGTCATTCGTGAGATCAGGTCATCGACCATCCGATCTGAGGCGGCCAGAGCGGGCCCACGTGTTCGGCGTCCCCGCCTCCTCGTTCGTGGTTCACGCCGGTCTCGTTGCCCGCCATCGCTACGGTTGCGATCGCCCCAAGTGGGTAGCCCTTTGAATGACGACATGTGGAGGTATTGACAGATGGGATTCTTCTTGACCCTTGCGGCTTTCGCGGGCGGATACGTGACCGGGGCGAAGATGGGCGACCGGCCGATGGTCCTCGCCAGGAACGCGATGAACGACGTTCGCGCACGTGCGACATCGGCGGCGGACTCCGCGCGGAGTATCGCGTCGGACGCGGCGGTGCCCCTCCTCGACGTACGGTCGGTCCGAGACGTGATGTCAACGCCGGTCGAGTCGGTAGGCCTGGACGCGCCCGTGCGCGAGGCGGCGAAGCAGATGCAACGCAGGAGGATCGGAGACGTCTTCGTCGTCGATGAGGCAGGTGAGCTGCGGGGCATCGTGACCGATCGAGACCTTGCGGTCCGAGCGATCGCAGAGGATCGAAGCCTAGACACGCCCGTCGTGGAGATCATGTCGCCGATCACAGCGACCGTATCCCCGACGACAACGGTATCTGCTGCACTCGACTTGATGCGGCAGCATGAGGTACGCAGGTTGCCCGTCGTGGAGGGAGGCCGACCTCACGGAGTCGTCAGCCTGGGCGACGTCTCGCGTTCGGGCGCAGCGGGAGACGTTCTCGCAGATATCAGCACTGCACCTGCGAACAACTGAGCGGCTCTCGACTCACGAGTCATGAGGGGGTGGGTGGCGGCGGCTGTGCATGGCCAGTGACCGCCCACGGTTCCGTTCCCACATGAACAGTCCGGTTTGCGCGGAAGGTAGGAACCATGATCGCTGCCCTGGGAGGGTTGGGAATCGTTGGCATCATCGTCTTGATCGTGGTCGTGCTTGCAGTTCTGTTCCTCGTACGACGCTGACACTGTCGGCCTTCGCGCTTGATCCTTTGCGTTTCTCCGCTGCAGGGAGAGGGTAGTACCGGAGTCTCGGCAAGAAGGAAGACGCCCGCCTCGCCCCTCGCAGGCGGGCGTCTTCCGTTTCCTGAGCTAGCGCTACGTGCTGAAGCCGTAGACAAGCCAGGGCGTGTTGAAGGTTCGGCCCAGGAGTACTCCTCCCACTCACACGTAGAGAGCTCATAGTTCGGCAGGGCTGGCCACGCGACTCCCGTAGCCCCGGGATCCTGTTTCGGTTCGGCGAGCATCGGGCAAACGCCCTGCATGGAGTACCGGCTGCCATACGACGTTGCATCGGTCAGTTCGGCACGCCGACTGGTAGGCGACTTCGCGGAAGCTCAGCTCTCAGATAGGAGGCTCGACGAGCTGGTCCTCGTGGCCAGCGAGGTGGTCACCAACGCCGTGACGCACGGGTCAGCCGAGCCCGATGGAGGCATCGGGCTACGTCTCGAGGAGGACCAGGAAGCCGTTCGCGTCGTGGTGACTGATGGTGGCGAGGGTCTCGCGTTGGATCCCGGCAGCATCGAGGATGCGAACAGGGATGAGCACTTCGGTCTGCTGCTCGTGGATAGGTTTGCCGACCGGTGGGGCTCTCCTTGGACGGCAAGATGGCCATCTGGGTGGAGGTTGACGCTCCCATTCCGGTGTGACACGGAGCCGGCTGCTCAACCCGAGGGACGGCGCTGGTTTCCCCCGAGCAGCTTCCCGCGGTTAGCCTGCTTCGCACCCCCCGATGCTCATCGTCCCGCTTATCTGCCGCCCAGCTCGGCGTACCGGAAGCAGCCGGTTACGTGGTCGTTCACCAGACCGCAGGCCTGCATGAACGCGTAGCACACGGTCGGTCCCACGAACCGGAACCCGTTCGCCTTCAGGCCCTTGCTCATCGCCTTGGACTCCGCGGTCTCGGCGGGGATGTCGCCGAGGCCCTTGAACTTCCCGACGATCGGTTCGCTGCCGACGAACGACCATAGGTACGCGTCGAGCGAGCCGTGCTCGCGCTGCATCTCGAGCACCCGCTTGGCGTTGTTCGCCGTCGACTCGACCTTCAACCGGTTCCGAACGATCCCCGGGTCCTGCAGCAGGCGTTCGACCTTCGCGGGGGTGAAGCGCGCGACCTTCTTCGGCTCGAACCCGCCGAACGCGCGCTGGTAACCCTCGCGCTTGTTGAGGATCGTCGACCACGAGAGACCCGCCTGGGCGCCCTCGAGCGTCAGCATCTCGAACAGCCTCGTGTCGTCGTGGACCGGCACGCCCCACTCCTCGTCGTGGTACGCCAGGTAGAGCGGCTGGTCCGCCGGGACCCACGCGCAGCGCTTCGGCATCGCCCGAACGCTAGCATCGGCCCCCGACATGGAACCGTGGTGGATCAGACCCGGCCTCGAGACCCGCGACGGCCGGCTGCTCGTGGCCGGCCGCGACGCCGAGGCGGTGGCGCGGGAGCACGGCACGCCCGCGATCGCCTACGACCTCCCAAGGATCGGTGAGCAGGCTCGGGGCCTGATCGAGGCGTTCGAACGCGCGGGCGCACCCTTCCGGCCGCGACTCGCCCTCAAGGCTCAGCGCGATCCCGAGGTGCTCGCGTTCATCCGAGGCCTGGGCTCGGTGGGGATCGACGCGTGCTCGCCGGGCGAGGTTCGGCACGCGCTCGCGAACGGCTGGTCGGTGGACGAGATCAGCTTCACCGGGACGAACCTGTCGGCCGCCGATGTCGACGCGCTGGTCGGGAGCGGCGTCCACGTGAACCTCGACCTGCGCTCGCAGCTCGAGCGGTGGGGTCGCCGCGCGCCGGGCACCACGGTCGGGATCCGCGTGAACCCGCGCGCGGGCGCCTCGTGGAGCGGTCTGGCCGCGGCGGAAGGGGAGTCGCTGTACGCGAAGGCGACGGCGACGAAGTTCGGCATCCTGCCCGAGCAGCTCGACGACGCCCTCGCCCTCGCCGCCGAACACCGGCTCGCGATCGACACCGTACATGCCCACGTCGGCGACGGGTTCCTGACCGACGGGCTGCCGCGGTTCGAGATCGCGATCGAACGCGTGGCCGAGATGACGAGGCGCGTCCTCGACGCCGGCCACGAGGTGCGCGAGGTCAACGCCGGCGGCGGTCTCGGCATCCCGCAACGGCCCGAGGACGAACCGCTGGACGTCGATGCCTACGCGGGCGTGGTCGCCAAGCACCTCGGCCCTCTCGGCGTGACGATCGCCTGCGAGCCCGGGGACTACCTCGTGAAGGAGTCGGGGGTCCTGCTCGCCGAGGTCGTCACGCTCGACGAGCGCGACGGCGTCACGTTCGCGGGCCTGGACGCCGGGTTCAACGTCGCCCCCGAACCCTTCATCTACGGCGCGCTCGTCCCGATCGTGCTCGCCCGGGCCGCCGACGCCGAGCCATCACACACCTACACTGTCGCCGGCAACATCAACGAGGGCGACGACCTCTGGGGCGAGGAGGTCCCGCTCCCCGAGCTCGCAGAGGGCGACGTGCTGGCGCTCCTCCTCGTGGGCGCGTACGGGCGTTCGATGCACATCGACCACTGCCTGCGTCCGCCGGCCGCCACGGTCGCGTTCGCGGATCGGATCTAGCGAGTGCGCGGGAAGCCCAGGTCCACCGTGCTCTTCGCCGGGTCGGGCCAGCGCTGCGTGACGACCTTGCCGCGCGTGTAGAACCGGATCCCCTCGGGCCCGTACATGTGCGCGTCGCCGAACAGCGAGTTCTTCCACCCGCCGAAGGAGTAGTACGCGACGGGCACCGGGATCGGCACGTTGATCCCGACCATCCCCGCCTCGACCTCGAACGTGAACCGGCGCGCCGCCCCGCCGTCGCGCGTGAAGAGCGCGACGCCGT
>Ga0307296_10001473_pt1 | contig 11804 bp, 17 predicted proteins | sample ER_DNA_153_FD_194467 | JGI IMG/M metagenome (GOLD analysis project Ga0307296, IMG submission 194467) | Bulk soil microbial communities from the East River watershed near Crested Butte, Colorado, United States - ER_DNA_153 | ecosystem: Environmental > Terrestrial > Soil > Floodplain | place... | reverse complement strand
GTGGAGGTGGGTGTCGTCGGTGAGACAGCGAAGACCGGATGCTGCGGCGCGTGCTCCTGTGGCGCGCGATCCACGGCCGACGCGGGAAGGGGGACGCGCGCCGGAAGTTCGTCAGTGCCCGGCCCGCTCAGAGTCAGCAGAACGCCCGCGGAAACGGTCACCGCAACGGTGGTCGCCGCGGTGACGAGTTCCGTGTGGTCGTGAAGTGCGTTCGCAACGTACGCCCGAACGAGATCCGCTTTACCGGACAGCAGCCATCCGCTGATGCGCTGGGGAACTTGGAGCGCGCTCCGCGTCCCGAACGCGGGCACGAGCCCCCACCCGACGGCCCCTCCGATGCCTTCGGCGACGAGTGCGTGAAGGAGTCCGGCCATCACCGTCCCCGATACACCGCGCTCGATGCGACCGAGAGCGCCAGCGGGCGTGTGATCGCCGACGACGATGAGTACGGCATCGGGCGCCAGATCTCGAACGTGCTCGAGCGAGGTGCACATGTCGGCCTCGACGACGATCGCGTCCGGCTCGTCCGCCGCCACGGCAGCGATCAGCGCGTCCTCCGTCTGCGCGACCGCGACGACGTCAAACCCATTCGCCCCGAGCAAAGCGTCCATGTTGCCGACGCTGCCTGCCGTGATCACGCTGAGCCGGGCGCTATCCTCCACCCACTCGGCGGCCGAACCTTGTGACGAGGCGGAACGTTCGAGGATGGACATGGCGCGGGCTCCCGGTGGACGGTCGTAGCACTTCCTCTACGGAAAGCGCATGAGTACCATCGCGCAGCGCCGCCGGTCATGTCGCACGATGGTGCTACGGCTGGGCACGACGCGGCCGTCACCCGTTCGGTCTATGGACACCCCCGCCCCGTTCCAGCTAGGTGGGAGACCCATCCTCGTGGAGAAAGCGAATCCCGCGGCGTCTGGCCCCATGGCCGGAGAGGGCGAATGAGTCCCCGTGGGGGGACCGTGGTGCCGAACGACCACATCCCCCGCGTCTTCACTTGCCCTTCGGCGCTAGATGCGGCAACGCCGGACGCGCCGAGCTCCTGATCGACTGCGAGGAGGATCGGACGCTCCGGGCGGTGCTCGTCGGGATGTTGCGGGAGGCTGACCGCTAGGACAACTAGGTCTCGTCGAGCTGCTACCTCTGCCAGGCGTCCCGCGCTGGGAGGTGGTGGTGCCGGGGGAACACCCACCGGAACACGCTTAGTCCCGGCTTCTTGCACCAGCAGTCCGGGTAGCAATCGCAGGTAATCAGGCCAGCCGCTTCCTTCGCTCGGGCGACCAACGCGATGACCACGTAGCCGACCAGCACGGATGCGATGAGCCGCCTCATGGATACGAACCTAGGCCGCTGGTTCTCGAATCGTCAAGGGTGGCCCGACCAGCGCCGCAGGCGGAGCGTTGCCGTCTAGAGGACGCCCTTGTGCGCGAGCGTTCGCTAATGTCGCCTGAGGCTTGTCAGAGGCGAGCTGTACGTTCTCCGCGCTTCCTCGATGACGGGGGGACGAGTCATGCGCTGCCAGCACGTGGACGACGACATCCAATGCAGGCTCGATGCCACGAGGCGTGTGGTCGTCGGCTGTGGCGACCCGCCGGACCCCGACCAGGCAGGATTCGCTGGGACGGTCTACCTGGTCCAGGTCTGCAAGGAGCACGACCCCGATCCCCGGCAGTCGATGCCGCTACCGCGGCCCTCCCGGCTCCGTACCCATCGGGCAACGTCCGAGGCGGTAGTCGAGGAACTCCACGCGGGTCGGCGTGGCCGGCGTTCATGAACGACTGCAGGATCGCCGTCTCCTCCGCCGACGGTTCGGCGTCGAGGCCCTCTTTGTTCACCGACCCGACTCGTTGTGGCCACGACGACGCTAAGGGGGCCAGCTACCTTCGTGAAGTCCTCGCGACACCTTCCCCGCGTAGCCCGAAAGGGGATCTGCATGGACGTCACAAGGTGTCCGGTATGCGATCAGCGGTTCCGGGTGTTCGGGTCCGAAAACGTGATGGTTCACCTGCTCGCGATCCACGCTGACACTACTGAGGCGCGTTGGGTCATGGCACAGTTGGGGGTCCTGGTGCCAGCGCCTTCCGGCGATACCGATAAGAAGAGCGAGCCCGTCCCGAACTACGATCGAGGGGTAGCCCCCACAGGCGCCACCGTCGACGACGCTCTCGACGCTGGCCTGCTGGCTTCGTTCACATTCCGGTCACGTCCCCCTCTTATCCTGGCCGAAGGTAGCGAGTGAGAGGGACGAATCTTGAGTCCGGGGCGCAAGGACGTACTGAAGGCGGGCAGAGATCCTCTGCCTGGCCTGAAGAAGCAACTCTCGGAGGAGTACGAAGACCAGTCCGAAGAGAACATCGATGGAGCTGCTCGCCACGGGCTCGATCGACTGGCGGACGCGAGGGTACGAGCCTTCGTTGGGATCTTCGCGTGGCGACACGCTCGAGAGCACCTTCGTCGAGCTTCCTGACAGGTGTTCACGTAGCCGCCGCTTGGCGGCCCAATGGGTGTCACTGATGGTGGGTAGCCTCTTGCCCGTGAGCCCCTCCCTTACGGTGGCCGACTGCCCGGAGTGCCGCGGGATCAGCACGGTCATTTTCGGAACGTGCGCTGTGTGCTTCGCTGAGTTCTTCGAAGACGACGACGAGCTTCAGCCATGGCGGGATCAGGCCCCCTCTCTGAGCCCCCAACGCTCGCCTACGGAACCAGCGTTGACTCCCGCCATGGCTGAGCCCTTCCACGAGAAAAGCCGCTAGTCGCGCCTGGTTGGCTGCCAGTCGTTAGCCTCACTGGGTGCGGGCCTTGGCAACGCACCCGGGAGCCTGCGCCGCACGGCGAGCCGGCGATCTAGCCGAGGAACCGAGAGGTTGCGGGTGGGCGAATCGACGAAGCCGTGGAGGTAGATCCCGGCGTAACCTTCGGTCCGTGGACAAGGATCAGCGGTGGGCGGCGCTCGTGGAACAGTTCGATCCCCTTCCCCAGGAACTCGCGGATCTCATCCAGCGCGACGATACGGGCGAGGTCCTCTCCTGGATCCGGCAGCGGCTGAATGCTAGCCAGCGAGACCTGGACGACTTCCGGTTCGGGAACCCTCGGCTCTTTGCCCAGCTGCGCGACGCTCTGGAGCAGCATGTGGAAGGGTCGGAGCTGGATCGGTATAGAGAGGAGTGGAGCGACTGGCTCAGGTCTGCTACACCTGGGTCCGAAGGCTCCTAGCCGCGGACGAGATCAACCGGGAATCGAGCGGCAGCGTCGATACCGTGGACCTCGAGCAACTCGAACGGGTCTTGCGCGAACGTCTCGACGCCCTCGGTCCCGCTCCCCGCGCCGAGCTGCTCCACGTCCTGATGCTCCCCGACTTCGAGAGGCCCGACCGCATCGGCGAGTTATACAGGAACCCCAAGATGCGGACCTTCGCCGAGCTACTGATCGACTGCGAGGAGGATCGGACGCTCCGGGCGGTGCTCGTCGGGATGCTGCGGGAGGGCAACGAGAAGCGGGAGTTCTAGAGGGGGAACTTCAGCGACGTGGGATGAACCGGCGGACGTCGGGTTCACCACGTTTGAGACGTAGCTGTCGCGCTTCGGAGCCGGTCGGGCGAACCAAGCCTTTAGACGCGACCAGAGGCCGGGGCGACGCTCCTGGACGTCCCCGTCCGAGTCTCGAGGCGCCCAGTGCTCAGGCGGAGGGCCACCCGCGTAGTAACGGGGGTAGTAGCTCGGGTACAGCGGTGGGATGTCTGGGTACTCGGGGGTCGTGCCGCGTTCCTTGCTCATGCTCGCCACTATGCACCGAGCCCCCGCGCCGCACGGCGAACCGGCGGTCTAGCCAGGGACTCCGGTCCCCGACGGTGTTGCAGCCGGTCCCAGCCTCCGAACAGCCAGCGATCTTAGGTCGGGGTCGAAACGGCGACGATGTTCGGGTGAGCCAGCACGCCGCTGTCGTCAAGGATTCGCTCGGTCAGGTCCGGTTCAGTCGGCAACGAGCGATAGACGATCCGAAGCAGCCGCTGCTGCGTCGCGAGGTGATCGGCGAGCCCTACCAGGAACTGGACGGTCTGCATATGCGCGACCTCTGCTCGCTGCAGGTCCAACGTCACGGGACCCACGTGGCTCTCGACGGCGCTGCGGATCTCGTCCTCCTCCTTGGACCGCGGGAGGCCGGAGACCCGGACTTCGACCGACCCGCCCTCCCTCTCGCGCGTTTCGACCTTCGGCGGCGGCATCTCCGACACCCTACGGCGAGCGAGGGATGGTGGTCGAGGCCCCCGGCCCACGGGACCGGCCTCGCATTCACCGGGGCGGCCTGCCGGCCAGGCGAGCTGCTGATCGACTGCGAGGAGGATCGGACGCTCCGGGCGGTGCTGGTCGGGATGCTGCGGGAGAGCGAGCAGTCGCCGTAAGGCCTTCGCACTTCCTAGGAACTCTGCGGCCATACCCCTACAGGTCTCGCCGCTCTCAGGTGTTGAATCCTTCGAGATGGGCGAGGTGGCTCGGCTACCACGGAGGTCGGAGGCTCCTGAGGGGTCGATTCCCCCCGGACGGGAGTCGCCGAGCTTCGAGGAGTTCTTCGAGGACGAGAAGGACCGCTTGCTGCGGGTGCTCGCCGTCATCACGGGGAGCCGGGGCGAAGCCGAGGACCTTGCGCAGGAGGCGTTCACCCGCATGTTCGAGCGTTGGGATGAGGTCGGGCACATGGACGATCTCGCCGGCTACCTCCATCGGACAGCCATGAATCTCTTCCGCAGCCAGTACCGGCGAGCGCGGGTCGCGCTGAAGCGCGCCGCTTTCTCAACGCCCGAGCGAGACGTGTTCGAGGCGGTGGAGGAACGGGACCTCGCGACACAGGCGCTGGCCCGGCTCACGCCGCGACAGCGCGCCGCGCTCGTCCTGACCGAAGCGCTCGGCTACTCCGGTGAGGAGACCGGCCGGCTGCTCGGCATCAAGGCGTCGACCGTGTGGGCGCTGACCCACCAAGCGCGAACCGCATTGAAGGGAACCCTGGAGGCAACCGATGCCTGAGACCCGCCCACTCCTCGAGCGCGTGATGGAGCGCGTCGAGCTCCGCCCGTTCACGCTCGAAGGATTCCACGACCGGCGAGACCGCAAGCGCCGGAACCAGCGCATCACGGCGGGCGTGGTCGGGATCGCGGTCTTCGTGGCGGCGGTGTGGATCGTGACGAGCGTTGGGTCGCTGGACCGCTCGGAGACACCGGCCGGTTCGGCCGAGACTGGACCGGCGGTGTCGAACTGCGTCGTTACCCGCTGCACGGAGACCGGACCGGTGCAGCCGACGCCGACCCCATACCCGGGACCCGCCCCCGAGACGACCGGTTACCTGATCGACCTCAACACCGGCGAGATGACTCAACTCCCCAAGAGCATCGCCGGCATCGGGTACGCGGTCTCACCGGACGGCACGATGGTGGCGTACATCTCTGGAGACAATGCGGTCTTCATCGCCAGCCTGGACGGCACGGATGTCCAGCAGGTGACGCATGACCAGCGCGGGGCGTGGGCGCCCGCCTGGTCACCCGACGGCGAGGCGATCTCGTACGCGTCAGGGGCCTACACGTCAGTGGACGAGGACGTCAACAATATCTTCGTGCTCGACCTGGCGACGGGCGAGACCTCGCAGGTCACGAACGAGAAGCCGACGACCGAGACGAACCTCAGCGTTGGCCTTGGGCTCGGTGCCATCTTCCCCCAGTTCTCCCCGGACGGCGCGTCCATCATCTACGAAGTCCATCGCGGCGACGGCTTCAGTATGCGGATCGTGCCCGTCACGGGCGGGAAGAGCGCCCTGCTCGTCGGCGGCGGCAAGAACGACGTTGAGGCGAAGTGGGGGACGTTCTCGCCCGATGGGTCAACGCTCGCCGCGTCATGCTTGGGCCGGTTGGAGGGGATCTGCATCGCGCACGCCGACGGGACGAAGCTGCGCGTGTTGGTCAGCGGTCCTTCGTTGGTTGAACCGAACTGGTCGCCCGACGGCACGCGGATCGCCTACACCGACGCCGAACAACCAGTCGGCGAATACAAGATCTTCGTGGTGGACGTCGCCACCGGCGAGACCACCTTCGTGGCCGAGGGGATCGATTCCGAGTGGCTCGACGACCACACGCTCATCATTGAGAACTTCGGTCCCCCATAAGCCGCTCGATACCAACACCTCGTTTCCTCGGCAGGCCGTAGCCGCGAGCCCGAGCAGTCCATCCCGCCGCCACGCCGTTCACTTCGGAGGCGGGCAGCAGACGCAGGCGCTCGAGGGCCAGGAGCCGGCGATCCCGCTCACCTACATCGCCCTCAAGCACCCCCGAGGTCTGGTGGTCACCGGTCTCTAACGAGTCCATGCAGGCGTGTCGGGCGATGCAGCATGGGAGAAGGTGGGATGCGGCCTATGCGGATGGGTCCGAGGCGCGTTCATGAAGGCTATGGATCAGGCGGCGGCCCGACCGGGACTCGTCAGGCTCTCCCGGTTCCCCAGTCCGGGGCGCTCTCCCACTGGTTCGGGGTGTTCGTTACGTCGACCGGAGTTCCTCCGCTCGTAGGGATGATGTAGACGTCGGCGTTTCCCAGATCGCCGTTGCTGACCGGGTTCTCGGCAGAGACCACGAACCGGCCATCCGGCGAGAAGGCGCACGACTGCCATTTCCCAGTGCCTGCAGGCGTGTGCGTGAGCTTGTGCAAGTCCGTCCCGTCGGCATGCACCAACCAGATGTTGCCCGATGTATCGGATGTCTCGTCCGAGCGGAACGCGATCCATCGACCGTGCGGCGAGTACTGCGGTTGGGAAGCGTCGAGCCGCCACGGAGTGATCCTGCGAAGCCCTCTCCCGTTCAGCGCCACGGTGAAAATCGCGAGATGGCCGGTCGAGTTGTTCGTGCGCTCGAAGGCCAGCCGTCTCCCGTTCGGCGACCAACCCGGCGCTTGGTCGTTGTAGGGAGACGCGACAGTCGGGCTCTGCGATCGCAGCGTGATCTGACGGGCTCCGGTCCCGTTCGCCCGCATCACGAAGATCGATTGGTAGCCGGTCCGAGCCGTCGGCGAGGGGGACTGCGTTCGCTGGAAGGCGATGAGGCCGGTGCTCGACCAGTCCGGGAACCCGTCGCCCTGGCAGTCCCCGGTGCAGGTCTGCTCGAGCTGGGTCTTCCCCGAGCCGTTGGGTCGCACCTTGAAGAGCCTCCCGTGATCCAGATCGCCGTGGTGGATCACCATGTACACGATCCAGTGACCGTCGGGCGAGGGGCTGGGCTCGGTGCTCGCGCCCTTCTTGGTGTGCGTGACCCGGGTTAGGCGGGTTCCGTCCGGGTTGATCGTGAAGATGTCGCCCTTTGTGTGTGCGTCGTTCAGCCACCGCCGGAACACGATCTTCCCGTTCGAGGGCCTTGACGAGGCGGAGGAGGCCGTCGGAGCAGCGAGCGCCACAGAGACGAGCGTTGCGAGCACCGCCACCACCGAGATGAACCGCTTCATGCCTCTCTCCCGTTGCCTCAATCTTTGCGAGGCGACGATACGCCGATTGGCTGCCACCTGCCGTTTGCATCGAGCGCTTTAAGACGCGGGTACGGCTGGCCAACCCGTTGTTCCCCCTACTTCTCACACCGAGTCTTCGACGAAGCGATCGCCGACCCGGGTCTTTCGCGGAACTCGGCGTCCCCCCGGCCACTGGGCGCATCGGGAGCCGGCGCCGCACGGCGAGCCAGGTGTAGACCTGAAGGCGCCGCAGACGTTAGGCGTGCCTCTACGGGCCCATCCACCGCCACCAGAGCCAAGACCACAAACATCGGCCAGCGGCGATGATCCTGTGCTGCAGCCGCCCAGATTCGCGACAGTTAGGACCCGATCCACGGTACGGTGGCTGGGCTAGCCGACACGGGAGGAGCAGCCATGGTCACCGTGGGAGTCCTCGCTCGACTCGAAGCCAAACCGGGAAAGGAAGAAGAGGTCGCGAGCTTCCTCGAAGGAGCACTCCCACTTGCCCAGCAGGAGGAGGCGACCACCGCGTGGTTCGCCACCCGCTTGGGTCCGTCGACGTTTGGCATCTTCGACGTCTTCCCAGATGAGCCGGGTCGCGAGGCCCACCTCGCTGGGCCTATTGCCGCAGCCCTGATGCAAAGAGCCGACGAACTCTTGACCGAGCCGCCAACGATCGAGAAGGTTGACATCCTCGCGAGCAAGCTCAGCGAGTAGTAGGACCCGAACGTAAGAGCTGCACGCCAAGATGCTGCGGCTGGAGATCTCAAGCTGAAGGCCGATCTCGAGCGCCTGAAAGGGGCGTTCGCCGCCGGTTCCCCCGTGGCTCGCCTCGCACCCAGTGACGTTCATCACCCTCCAGACCGGAAGTCTCGCGAGCGTCCAACAGTTGTGGAAGGGGTAAGGACGCAGAGGCGCCGAAGACGAATCGAAGGAGGTCCGGTATGGACAACTCGAGTGGCATGCAGCGGGGCAGTGGTTGGACCTGGAAGATATGGGTCGGGATCGTGGTCGGCTTGGCGGTCGTCGCCGGGCTCGTCGTCCTCATCGCGAACGCCGGCGGTGGCTCGGGCGGCATCTACTGAGGAACACGATCAGCCGGTTCGTCTGTCGGCCGTGAGGAATTGAACCTCACGGCCGATGCGGCACGGCGAACCGCCCTTGGCTGAGGAAACCGGAGAGGCTCGCCAAAGAGGGTGGGGATTCGACACATCCCCCCAAATCGACCCCGCTTGACGCGCGGAGGGCTGTCAGGTCCGAGCCGCCCCATAGGTCCACGACACGAACACGACCTCGCGCCCATCCGGGTCTGGGTAGGTCACGCCCCCATTCGCCTGCCAGTAGGGATGCTGTGAGGCAGGCTCCTTGCCGGCGGCTGCCATCCTGGCGACCAGACGCTCGCGGGCTGCCAAGTCGGGCAGATAGAACACCAGCATGTCTATGCGATCGACCGGGATGGCTGGCACAGTCGACCGGACGATCTCTAGATGAAAGGAGGCGTCGGGGAGGCCGAAGATCGTGCCGTCCTCCCCGTAGCTTCCCTCGAAGCTCTCGAGCACCGGCAGCCCGACAAGGTGGCGATAGAACTGGACTGTCTGGTCATAGTGCGCGCTCGCTCAGCCGAAACGCACCGCCCGAACCGGAAGGTGCTCAGCCCAGTGTCCGACTGCGTCGAGTGGGGTGGACATCGCGAGCAGTCTAGGCGACTCAGTTTGAGGACCGGACGCTCCGGGCGTACTCGTCGGGATGCATTACGAGAGCACGAGCAGTGACGCGCGGATCGGGTCGAGAGCGCCAGGTTCGTGAACGAGTTGGCCGGTTCCTCAGGATGGCCCATAGCGACCGAGTGGTGAGCCCTCCACCGTGTTGAGCGTGTCACGAACTCCGGCCAGACGCCTCCGTGGAGCCGGACGACCCCAAGGAGCTGATGGTGCAGGCGGCACCAGATGTTCACAGCCGGTCCCCCGGACTCAACCGCCGATGCGCTTCTCGGGCTCGCTCGGCCCTCGAACTCGCGCCGTAGCGCCGCAGCATCTCCCGTGAACGCCATCCGGCGATCTCCATCAGGTCGCCCTCTGCTCCCTCGGAGCGGAGCCATTGATGGGCGAAGGTGTGCCGGAACTGATGCGGGTTGAGGTGATCGAGTCCGGCTTGGGTGGCACGACGGCGGAGCATCTGTGCGATGCCGCTGGTCCCCATCGCTCCCGACCGACCCAGCCACAGCGCCGAGATCCCGTGCTCCCGATGAGAGCGTCGCACCCGGAGATAGCGGTCGATGGCCTTGACGGCCTTCGCGCCGATCGGCAGCACTCGGACGCGGGAGCCTTTGCCCGTCACCGTCAACGTCTGGTTGTCCAGGTCAACGTCGTCGAGCTTCAGGCTGGCCATCTCGGACAGCCTCGCGCCGGTGTCGATGAACGTGCGGACGATCGCGGTGTCACGCCGAGCGACGAAGTCCTGGCCCTCGCATGCCTTGAGCAACGCCCGGAGCTGGGTATCGGTCAGGACCGCCGGCGGATCCTCGGGAACCGACGGCAGCCGCATCCGGGCCATCGGGTCGGAGGTGATCTCCCCCTCCTCGACGAGCCACCGGAATAGTTGCTTCAGCGACTTGTAGCGAACGGCGACCGTCGCGGGTCGGAACCGGGAGTCCAGATCCTCGATGAAGGACTCGACGTGTTCCCGTCGGACCGACTCGACGGCGGTCGGCATCCCTCGACGGACCAGGAAGTCCGAGAGCTGCTCGGCGGACTCGGTGTAGGACTGGACGGTCCTCGGGCTCCTACGGGCGGCTCTGAGGCTGCGTTGCCACGACGGGAGCAGGGCGGGGATGTCGATCTGGACGGCGGCTCGGGTGCTCATTTGCTAGGCACGCCCTTAGCGGTGAGGACGTGGCGGGCGTTCGCGGCCATGTGCTCCCCGATCCGGCAATGGAATTTCATCCCATCGTCTCCTGCCTCCTGCAGCGTGAGCTTGTGGAGCTTCAACCCGCGATGGATGCGAAACCAGGCAAGCTCCTCGTATGCGAACCCCATCCACTTCCCAGCCACTGGCCCTTCCTCGCACAAGACGGCAATTCGGTCCTGAAACAGGACAAGCGTGCCGTTGAAGACGTGTCCCCCCTGTTTGTGCGAGAGGGACACTAGGGTCGGTCCTGCAGCCAGAGCATCAGGAAACCTGATGAGTTCCTGATGGCGCCGGGGCAGTATGCCAGTCGGAGGGCGATACGTGATCGGTTCCATGCCCTCTGGCCATGCGTAGGGCAGGTCGTTCCGGTCCAGACTTCCCACCGTGTCCTGCTCGGTCGAGGCATTGACCACACCATGGGGGTGCTGCGCGTCGGTGAACGCGTTGACCACCCCGTGCTGCGCGTTGTGAATCGTGATCAGGTCGAGGTGGTTGATCTGCCGCGTGAACGTGACGCCATGCTCCTTGAAGAGATGACGAGCGAGCGACAGATGCGCCTTCGACATGTGATCGGCGCGCAGGGCTCCGATATCCTCATCTCCGTGGACGAACTTCACCCACCACTCGTCGGTGTTGGTCACTTCTCGTCCAAGGCGGCGCGGGTAACGTGCCAAGGCCAGCCGTCGAGCGGGGTGCCGTTGTTGTCAGCTATCTCTTCCAGCGCCGCCCGTAGCCGCTCGACCTCGGCGCCGCAACCGCCGTTGCCCGGGTAGATCCCGTAGCCGCGGAAGATGAACCCCCGCTCGTCCACGCTCACGTTATACGCTGTGTAAGCGGTGTGCGTCAACGCCGGACGGCGTTTTCCCTGCTAGTCGGGCCGGCGGGATTCGAACCCGCGACCTCCTGACCCCCAGTCAGACGCGCTAACCAAGCTGCGCCACGGCCCGTGCCCGGCGAGTCTACCGGTAGGTGAGCGGAGCCGATGCGGGCCGAGCGGAGTCAGCGGACGGGGCGGCGGCCCTGGCGGAACCGGACGCCGATCGGCACACCCTCGAGGTCGAAGGCTCGGCGCAGGCGCCCCTCCAGGAAGCGCTGGTAGTTCGACGCGGGCGGGCCTGCGCCGAACAGGACGAACCGCGGCGGCGCCGCGGCCACCTGCGTGGCGTACCGATAGCGGATCCCGCCCGGGGCCTGCTGTTCGGCCTGCGCGGCGGCGATCACCTCGTTCACCCGGGCCGTGGGCGCCCGGCGGTTCCAGCGCTCACGGACCCGCCAGAGCACGCTCGGCAGGCGGTGCACGCCGGTGCCCCCGATCGCGGAGGTCCGGAGCACCGGCGCTCGGGCGTACGGGGAGAGCAGCTCGGTCAGCTCCTTGAAGGTCCGGTCGCGCTCCTCGATCAGGTCCCACTTGTTCGCGACCACGACCAG
>Ga0307296_10001472_pt1 | contig 11805 bp, 9 predicted proteins | sample ER_DNA_153_FD_194467 | JGI IMG/M metagenome (GOLD analysis project Ga0307296, IMG submission 194467) | Bulk soil microbial communities from the East River watershed near Crested Butte, Colorado, United States - ER_DNA_153 | ecosystem: Environmental > Terrestrial > Soil > Floodplain | place: USA... | reverse complement strand
ATCTTTGTAACTGAACTCGAGATTCTTTCGCTCGATCTCAACCAGCTCCACTTTGTCGGTGGAACCAAAACGGACATCGGCGCTCTTGCCGGTGTTAATGTAACGGATGATCGCCTGGACGAACGCGCGCAAATTTCCGGGCGTGCGGTGATGAACTTCGAGCACAATGGCAGGATTGCCGTTGTACTTAATCGCCATTCCTTTGCGAAGATCGTTTGCTGCAGCCATGGAATGAGATTGAGCGTTGAGAGTTGAGGGAGCGCCGACGTTACACCCGCTTAGAGCAACTTCAAGCGCGTGAGGTCTTGCGAATCGATGATGCCGACCGGCACGCTCTCGTCATCGATAACGACAAGATCGTCGATCCGGTGACGCTCGAGCAGGTTCAGGACTTCGACCGCGAGTTTGTCTTTGTGCACCGTGACCGGATTCAACGTCATCAAATCTGCGACCAGCCGTTCACCGATCTTGGAATCCGCTTGGAAACGCCGCGCAAAATCGCCGTGCGTAAAAATCCCGAGCAGTTCTCGATCTTCACCCACCACGACGGCGGCGCCGGCCCGGACGCTCGTCATTGCTTTGAGCACGTCGCGTATCGTCGTATCGGTTGAAACAATGGCCATCGATTGGCGTGGCCGCATGATTTGATGCACACGCATAAGCAGGCTGCGGCCGATCACGCCGGCGGGATGGAACTTGGCAAAATCTTCTTTATCAAATCCGCGCGCCTCGAGCAGCACCATGGCGAGCGCGTCACCCAGCGCCAGCATCACCGTCGTACTCGAAGTCGGCGCGAGATTGAGCGGACATGCTTCCTGCTCCACGTTTACATCGAGAAGCACATGGGCGTTTTGCGCGAGGGTCGATTTTGGATCGCCGCAAAACGCAATGATTCGCACTTGAAACCGCGCGATCGCCGGTAGGATCCGGAGTAATTCCTCCGTCTCGCCGCTTGCGCTTAACGCCAGCACGGCATCGCCGTCGGCGACCACGCCCAGGTCGCCGTGCAAAGCGTTGGAAGAATCGAGGACGACGGCCGGCGATCCCGTGCTTGTGAGCGTGGCGGCGATTTTTGCGCCGATGTATCCGGATTTCCCCACTCCGAGAACGACAACTTTCCCGCGCGCATCGACTGTTTCTTTGATCAGCTCGACGGCACGCGAGAAATTTTCGCCCAAACGATCCCGGAGCCGCTTGAGCTCAAAAATTTCGATATCCAAGACACGTGCGGCCTTTTCAATATAGTCCATCGAAGTATATAATGTGGGTAGGCGTTGTAACGGGCAAGAACTTGCACGTCTCGCTGGAAAGGAAAAATATGAAAACATTAATCATCTCGATCCTGGCTGCGCTGGTGACGAGCGCTTCCGCACAAAGTTTCAGGGCGCCGATCGGACCACAACAACCGGTGAGAGCAATGCCCACACCGCCGCCGCTCTTACAACGCCCTGAAGTCCAGGGAGTGGTTCCGCGAGCAGCCCGTGGCGGGAATCCACTCCAAATGCTCAACCCAGGAGCGCCGGCGCGATATGGAACTTGGGTGGAAAGTACGGTGTTCGATCCGGACATTCCGGGAAAGTGGAAGGGCATTAAGCTCTTCGAAATTTTGTTTTGAAACTATTTGAAGTTCGACGTTGGACGTTGAGCGTTGAGCGTTGAGCGTTCCGCCTGATTCGCGTCCCGTCGTCGCTTCCTTTTGCGCAACGTTTCTAAAACCGGAGATGTTGCACATCTACCGGCAAATAACAGCCCTAAGGCGATGCCGGCCCGTGGTGATCGCGCAGAAGCGCGAAGAAGCCGGCCGCTATCCGTTTGAGCCGGTCCACCTCATCGCGAAACCCTCCACGCATTTTCTGCGACGTTTTTGGTTCAAACAATTGCGCGACGCGCCGTGGCAAATTTCCGGGCCGGAGCTTCACGCGTTGCTACGAATTTTAGCAAAGACCGATGCGCGCCTTTTGCACATTTACTTCGGTCACATCGCCGTGCATCTCTGGCCGCTGATTCGCGCGTGGCCAAAGCCATCGATTGTTTCCTTTCACGGCGCCGACGTGATGGTGGACATGGACAAGCCGGCGTACCGAAGCGCCACAAGGCAAATGCTCGAGGCAGTAAAACTCGTTTTGGTCCGTTCGGAATCGTTGCGACGCGCAGTTGTCGATCTAGGCTGCGAGGAAAAAAAGATCCAGCTCCAGCGGACGGGGATTCCCCTCGACGAATTTCCATTTCGCGGACGGAGCTTTCCACAAAATGGCGAATGGCGATTCGTGCAAGCTTGCCGTTTAATCGAGAAAAAGGGTCTATCGGTCGCGCTCCACGCGTTCGCTCGGTTTCTGGGGCAATATCCGAACTCAACCTTAACTATTGCCGGGGAGGGGCCTTTGCTCGACCACCTTCGAGAGCTGGCGCATGTCCTCAAGATCGATCAGTGGGTTTCGTTTACCGGTTTTGTTTCGCAGGCGCAACTACGCGATATTTTTTATACGTCACACATTTTCCTTCATCCGAGCGAAACAGGTCCCGACGGAAATCAGGAAGGCGTTCCAAATTCAATGCTGGAAGCGATGGCAAGCGGCCTGCCGGTCTTCGCGACGCAGCACGGCGGGATTCCGGAAGCAATCGAACACGGGGTGAGCGGTGTGCTCGTGCCCGAGCGCGACGATGAAGCGCTTACGCGCGCGTTGCTCGAGGCAGCGCAAGATCGACATTTTCTCTTATGCATTGGACGCGCGGGTGCGGATGCTGTGGCGGAAAAGTTTGACCTGCGAGTTCAGGTTCGAAAGCTGGAAGATATTTATTTGCGCGCGATGGGAAGGTAGGGGCGATCGACCTCAATCGTCTAGGGCGATCTGCGCGAAAAAGTTTTCCAGCTGCGTTCGCACCGACTGAAAAGAAAGCCGCTTCAGCGCGCGCTTTTGCGAGTCGGCGATAATCGCGGCACGCGACTCGGCATTTTTCAACAACTCGAGCGCGATGGAAGCGATTTCGCCGATCTGCCGTCCAACGCCACAAGTTTTTTGGAAAGCGATTCTTTCAACCGCACCGTCTCCGCCGACGCAAACGGTCCGGCAGAGAAGTGCGTCGCCTGCCACCTGACCAGGCACGCAACTGCGGTCCAGTTGCAAAACGATCTTATGCCTGGCCACCTCTCGCAGGTAATCGCGATACGGTTTTTCTTGCTCGATTATGTGGAATTTTCCCTCTGGAAATTTTAACTCCCACAGCAATCGTCGCGCTTTATACCCATCCAGATTGACTACTGTGACCGGCTCGCCCGTCTCTTCACAAAGCTGCCGAGCGACCAGCAGAGCCACGAAATGATTGCGCGAGGGCACGTCCCATTCGCGTGTGCCGAGAAAAATTCCCGATTGGTCGTTAGGCGGCACCGAGAAGTTCCATTGTCGATCTTCCAGCGGGTATGGTGTTGGAACGAAGGCGACTGTGGCGGGACTGTGTTTGCAACGTGCGCGCTGATAGATCTCCGCAGCTTCCGGTGTCGTCGCAATGCAGCCATCGGCTTGTCCCACAATTTTCATGAAGCGCGATAACTTCTCGTGATCGCATAGTTGTTGAGCGATCTGGTGCAGGCCGGTCTCCTTGAGGGAAACGGCGACTGTCCGTCCGTGCTTTTTGACCTCGCTCAAGGCGCGCTCTGAATTTCTAAAATCGCGACGCAAAAGGAGAAGAACCGGCGTGGCCTCCGCGATCGCGCGACGCGTATCGTAATGAAAAGCGCCGCACGTGCACGCGGCGTAACCGTGGAAATTGATGGGTGGATGCTCTTGCCCGCCCGGGCTGGCTGCCTCGTGAAAATGCTGTTCAGGGTCGCGGCCGCCCGGGTTGAGGACGGTCAATCTAAAATGGTCTGCGCCCGGCGACGCCATGGCTTATTCGCCGAGATCGGTCGGAGGCGGTGTCGCTGATTTCAGGAGCTCCTCCTCGTTCACTTGATCGAGCGGCTTGACCGATATCGCGCGCCGAATCTCTACTGGTTTTTTCTCCTGCGGCTCGACCGGTATCGCTTTCCTGATCGGCGCGGCGGAGTCGGGCGCTTGATTGATTGACTCGCTTGCCGGTCCGCTAACTTTTTCGGGCTTCGTCGATGTCACTCGGCTCTCGCTAGCGCTGTTGTCGATCTTTGCGTTTTCCGCCACCTCCTTTTTCGTTTCAGGTTCTGGCTCTGGCTTCAAAGTTGGCTTGAGAGAATTGTACGGATCTTTGTCCGCCAGCAATGTCGGGCTTTTTACGATTACCGGTGTGACTTCGCTAAGATCGACAGCCAGTTCTGCGCGCGGCAAATCCCCTGAAGGAAGGTCGCGGACAAGACGAGTGCGCGGCTCGCCGTGGACGTTGCATGGTTCGGTCGGCATCTGCGTCGGTGTCGTGATTTCCATGTAAGTGGTGCGCCGCTGAACGGCGTTGCCACTCGCGGTTGCAACGGCATCGTAACATTTATCGGTGGCGAGCAAACCCGATCGAGAGCAAATCTCGACCTCCTTTAAATTTGCGGGGCGCGTAATTTCTCGCGGTGGATAATGCTCGGCCGCCGTGTTCATGATGTCGACCCAGACCGGCAAGGCCAGCTCACCGCCAAACGCGCCGCGGTAAATTTTTTGAGGCTTGTCGAAGCCCATCCAAACCGCGCAGGTAAAGTTGGAATCGTAGCCAGCGAAAAGTGCGTCCGTGAAATCGTAGGCGGTGCCAGTTTTCCCCGCGGCGGGCAATTTCTTCAAGCCAAATTGTGTGCGAGCAGCTTTGCCCGTTCCGGATTCGAGCGCATCGACAAGGCAGGAATGCACTTCATAAGCTGTTTCGGATTTGATGACAATTTGCCGGGTGCGCGTTGGCTTTGCATCCCATACCACCGTCCCGTCCTTTTCTTCAATGCGTTCCAAAATGTGTGCCGTGTTTGGTCGCCAACCGCCGTTTGGAAATATCGTGTAAGCGAGCGCGAGCTCGGCCAGCGTGATCTCGCTGCTCCCGAGAAATGTGGCCGGATACGGACGAAGCGAGGAACGAATGCCCGCCGCCGAACAAAGCTGCAAGACTGAATCGACGCCTGCGTTCATGCCGATCCGGACGGTTGCGCCGTTTTTTGATTTGGCGAACGCCTGCCTCGCCGTCATCGCACCTTCGTAGCGGTTCTCCGCGCTTTCCGGCCCCCATTCACCGAGAATTCCGGTTGTGCCACCAATCATGACCGCGCGATTATCGAGCGGCGAATCTTCCACCAGCGATCCCGGGAACGTTCCTTTTTCAAACGCGGTCGCGTAAACGAACGGCAGCATCGCGGTTCCGGCTGGTCGCTTCGCTTGCAGCGCGCGGTCGTATTGGTTGTGCTCGAAATCGCGGCCGCCAACGAGGACCAGGATGTCGCCGGTCTCGTTATCGAGCCCAATGACCGCGCCCTGAAGGTATTCGGGCGTTGGCTGATCGGACATTGTGCCGTTCGCTTTCGCTTTGCGAAAATTCGCCGCGTACTCCGCATAAGTCTGATGTTTGTAATCGGGATGTTGTTCGACCCGCTCGAGATTCGAGCCCAGGGAATCTTCAGCGACTGTCTGAAGATCGACGTCGATAGTGGTGTGGATGCGAAAACCTTCATTCATCGCGCGGTCCCACCCGACCGCGGCGATCACTTGCTGGCGGATGTAATCGACAGCGTAGGTTTGCCCCTGCGCGTTTTGGCGGCTCCCAGTGACGATCTCTTCCGCTTGCGCACTGGCGCACCGTTCGCGGCTGATGAAATCAAGCTCGCGCATGCGATCGAGCGCGTAATTGCGCGTGTCCCGCGACGCGGCGCGATCTGTCCAGGGCGACAATCTATTTGGGCTCTTAATCAGACCGGCGAGCGTGGCGCATTCCGCGAGCGACATCTCACGCGCTGATTTACCGAAGTAACCGCGCGCCGCTGCTTCCGCTCCATAGAGGCCGCCGCCGAAATAAATCCGGTTCAGATAAAGCTCCATGATTTTTTGTTTGCCGAAATTCTCCTCGATTCGGCGTGCTAGAAAAATTTCCAGCAGCTTGCGGCGGAATGTCTTTTGCGTGAGCGCATAACTGTTACGCGCCAATTGCTGCGTAATCGTGCTCCCGCCCTGGCGGACGTGACCGGCTATCAAATTTTTCAGCGCTGCACGGATGATTCCGAAGAAATCGTAGCCGCCGTGCTGATAGAATTTTGCGTCCTCAACCGCGACGGCGGCGTTGACGAGGTCGCGGGGCAACTGATCGTACGGCACCGTTTCGCGGTTCTCGACGTAGATTTGGCCGAAGATCTTGTCGTTTCGATCGAGAATCACACTCGCTGATTCCATTTGTTCGAGTTTGCCCAGATCGAACGTCGCCGCCTGCCTGTTGAGGTCGGAGGCGAGAATGGAAATATAAACGGCAAAGACAACGGCGACCACCGCAGCGAGCCCCATTGGAATGTACCATTGTGGCCGGGCATACCAGGGAGGCCGGAAGCGATAACCCGGGGGCGGCATGAAGTGTGTAACTGGCATTCTAAAGCGGTGGGGGCAAAGGGAATCAGTGGCGAAACTTAGGCGCAAGTCCAATCAAAAGCCAAGTCGAAGAAGACGAAAGCAAACGCTCAACCCTCAACATCCAATGCCGAATTCAAACCGCAGTATTCTCTGTTCATTGGACGTTAGGCGTTGGACGTTGGACGTTTTCTAGTTGCAGACTGAACTCGTCCAATTCATTCGCGAAACAATTCGCGCGCGTGGCCCCCAATCGTTCGCCTGGTTCATGCAACAGGCGCTTTATCATCCCGAGCACGGATACTATTCCTCCGGCCGGTGCGCGATTGGGCGCCGTGGAGATTACTTCACAAATGTTAGCGTCGGTCCGGTCTTCGGGCAATTACTGGCCGTTCAATTCACCGAAATTTGGGAACACCTTGGCAAGATCGACAACTTCATCATTGTCGAGCAAGGCGCGCATCATGGCGAATTTGCGCGCGACGTGCTTGAGTCCGCGCGCAAAAGCTGGCCGGATTTTTTCGCAGCTTTGCGTTACCGAATCATCGAGCCGTTTCCGATCTTGCAAGATCGACAATCGGAAACACTGGCGGGATTTGAAGGCAAAATCGAATGGCGAGAATCAATCGATGCGCTCGAGCCATTTGCCGGAGTTCATTTTTCCAATGAGCTTCTCGATGCCGCGCCGGTGCACCTGCTCGTGTCGGTGGAAACCAAAACTCGATTAACCCATTGGCTGGAAAAATTTGTCACCCTGAATGGCGACGAATTCGCATTCCTCCATCAGCCGATTGACAATCGAAAGGTGCGAGATCATCTGCAAAAATTGCCCGCTCGCCCGGCGTCTTATGAAACCGAAGTGAATCTCGCCGCGCTCGATTGGATTGAGAATGTTTCGCGCAAGCTGGCGCGCGGTTACGTCATCATAGTCGATTACGGTTATCCGCGTGACGAATTTTACGCACCGCACCGATCTGCGGGAACGCTGCAGGTTCGCGCGCAACATCGTCTTCTCGCTTCGCCATTTGAACAAATCGGACACGCCGACATCACCGCGCATGTCGACTGGACAAGTGTTACTGAGCGTGCGGAGGCATGCAGTTTACAAGTTAAAGGCTCCACCGATCAACATCACTTCATCACCGGAATACTTTCCGAACTGACTCACAGTCCGCTTTGGGAAAACGTCGATCCAAAGACGAAGCGCGGACTGCAAACGCTGCTGCATCCAGAAATGCTTGGCCGCAGCCTTCAAGTTCTCGCACTGGCAAAAAATGTCGATCTTGCCGCACCACTGGCGGGTTTTAAATTTGGACGAGAACCACGTGAGCTGTCAGCGCACTCCTCGTGCGCTTCTTTTCATCGTCGCAGCTGACTTTGAGAAACCGCTAAATCTCCACTGTCGGACATGGATCATGTCTTCACGACAACGATGTCGCCGTACGTGCTCTCGACGATGGCCCGCAATTCGGACTGCTCGCCCGGGGGAACTTTGAATTTGTCGAGCGTCTGCTGAAAGTCGTCCATAAACGCCACCCATTCCTGTGGCGTGATATTGAGTTCGCGATGAGAGTCGGCCATAGAGCGCCCTGTATATTTCTGCGGGCCGCCAGCTGCCCAACAGACCATTTCCGTGACGAGGTACTTGAAGCCAGCGGGCAGCACCTTGTGGTGAGCTTCGTTGACTGCAGGATTCGCGTTCAGACGGGCGTCGCTCATGATTCGATCGATGAAGTCATCAACAACAGTTGCAATGCTGTAGACACCGCCGAGGCGCTCATAGAGCGTGGGCTGAGATTGTTGCTGGGCTGACATACGTATTTCCTTTTTGGTGGCGAGAGTTTCTCGGTGAGGATTAGCTGGATTCCAAATTTCAAACTGCACCACTATCTAGGATTTGACGAATCGGAAATATCGGGCTTTTACCGATCGCGGAGGTGAAGCGGATTCCCATGCTCTATCTCGCTGACGCCGGAGGTGTGGCAGGGCGAAAACGACGACCTTTGGAGAAAACCGGACTGACTCTTTGCGTGTGAAATTCCTGCGGTGTTCGGTTCACCAAGAGGGAAAATCGGAGGGCTTTAGCAACGAAAATTAAACGTGTAGCACTGGCACTCGGAGTTTTGTTCGCACTCTTGGCCGCATTTGCGACCCAATCGTGCATGAAGTCTCGCGAAGAAGCGCACGCGCGGCGACTCGTCGCCAGTGTAAAGGCCGAGTTTCTGCACGCCTGGCATAACTACGAGCATTATGCGTGGGGACACGACGCGTTGCGGCCATTGAGCAAAACGCCGCACGATTGGTACGGCCAGTCGCTTCTGATGACTCCAGGCGATGCGCTCGACACGCTCATTCTGATGAAACTTGATGCCGAAGCCGCAAAGGCAAAGGAGCTCATCGTCAATGACCTGTCATTCGACCGCGACATTTATGTTAAAAACTTTGAGATCACCATACGTCTGCTCGGTGGGTTACTTTCAAGCTACCAACTCACGGATGACAAACGCCTGTTGCACTTGGCCGAAGACTTGGGCAACAGATTGTTGCCGGCTTTCAATTCGCCAACCGGACTCCCTTACGTTTATGTCAATCTCCGCACCGGCCAGGTGCGCGATCCGGTGACGAACCCGGCGGAAACGGGGACGCTGCTCCTCGAGTTTGGCACGTTGAGTAAACTGACCGGCAAGCCCATTTTCTACGACAAAGCCAAACGAGCATTGGTCGAAACCTACAAGCGGCGCTCTCCGCTGAGCTTGGTTGGGCAAAGTATTAATGTTGAGACGGGTGCTTGGACGAATAACGACAGTCATATCAGTGGCGGCATCGATTCTTACTACGAGTACCTGTGGAAATGTTGGCTCTTGTTCGGTGACGAGGAGTGTCGCGATATGTGGAACGCAAGCATCCCGGCTATTAACAAATACCTTGCGGACGGCACCGGCGGCGAATTGTGGTACGGGCACGCCGATATGCAAACGGGCAAACGCACCGGGACGACTTACGGCGCGCTCGATGCTTTCTTCCCCGCCCTCCTTGCCCTCTCAGGCGATGTGGAACGGGCGCGTCGTCTGCAAGCCTCATCGTTCAAGATGTGGAACCTGCACGGGATCGAACCTGAAATTCTCGATTACAAAACGATGCGCGTGATCGCCGGCGCCTACCATCTGCGCCCCGAGATTGTCGAATCAACTTACTACCTTTATCACTACACTCGCGACGGGCAGTATCGGCAAATGGGCGAGAAAATATTCAATGATTTCGTAAAATATTGCCGCACTGATGGCGGCTACGCCGCGCTTACTGATGTCGTGACCAAGCAGCAACGCGATGAAATGGAGAGCTTCGGCCTAGCCGAGACATTTAAATATTTCTATCTGCTCTTCGCTCCGCCGGAGACTTTGGATTTCGGCAAGGTCGTCTTCAATACCGAAGCGCATCCGCTAAGGCGCACCTGGTAGCGTTCGACGGAATCGCGGGCGGAACGCCAGTCACTCCAGCACGGTTGAAACGTCCTCTTGCAAATCCGCCTTCATTGCTCGATATCTGCGCAGTCGTTTCTGCCGGATGAAATTGTCGATCTTGCGTGCTGCCGGTTTGGTTTTCGCGCTGCCAGCGTGCGCATTTGCCGCCAGCAACGTGGTGAATCTGTCGCACTACGACCTGATGCGTCCGGACTTTGTCGGGATGAAGAGCGAAGGCATCGTGGGTGTGATTCACGAGGCCACTTATCCGCGGTTCGATCGCGATTCGAAATATCAGGACCGGCAAATGGCCGCCCTGCAAGCCGGCTTGCTTTGGGGCGCATATCATTTCGGTGACGCGACAGATCCGATCCGCCAGGCCGATCATTTCCTTAACGTGGTTGGAGCGTCAGCGGGGGCGGCGCTCGGACCAGAAAAACGTCGCCCGGGAGTATTGCTCGTGCTCGATTTCGAAAGGAACGGCCACTATCCGGGCGGCACGATGACAGTCGCCCAAGCAGTCGCTTTCGTGGAGCGAATCCGTGAACGCACTGGCAAGTATCCCGGTTTGTATTGCAGCGAATATCGTCTCCGGCAGATGCTTTACGGTTCGGCTGCGACCGCGGCGCAGCGGCGAGCGCTCGTAAACTGCTGGCTCTGGATCGCGAATTATCATTTCCAACCGCGGAACACCGCCCCGTGGGATCAGTGGCACCTCTGGCAATACTGTGGGGATGGTAAATGCGATCTTCCGCGCAGCATGTATCCAAAAAGCGTCGCCAACATTCGCAAGGCCGAGCGCAATATTTTCCGGGGCGACGGCGTTGCGTTACAACTCTTCTGGCACGAAAACGCCTGGTTTCCGACCGGATAGAGTCGACGAATTCTACAGCCGCTGCCGGTGGCCGCGGTTCTCGTCTTCTGTAGCGCCAGCCGGGGCGAATACGGAAACCAACGAAATCGCGGGCGACACGCCCGCCACTACAGCGGCGATCCACCTCAAATGTGACCGCGGCGGCAATTCTCGATCTCGCCGCCAGTCCGGGTCCGCCGAATGGACGGACTCGTCCCGTGGCGAGCTCGGACTTTCCTCTGGCAAAATCGGCAACATTGCCTGACATTGCTGACCCGAGGGTTTCGAACTTTGCCAGAAAATACTTCAACTCCAGTTCTGCCAGAATCCGATGCGGCAAACGGCGCTCCAACCGGCGCGCCGGCCCGGGCCGATCTGCGGCCTGAAAACATCAATGACGCCGTAATTCGGCTCGCGGGCAATTCGCAGGATGGAATTCAAACCGCCGGCGCTTTTCTCGCACGCCTGGCCGGGCGCAGCGATCACGACGTCATGACTTATATGACGATCCCGTCCACGATCTCCGGTGGACCGTCGATCTTTCAGGTCCGCATGGGCACGGGCGAAGTGTTATCGGCGGGCGACGAAGCCGATTTCCTCGTCGCGTTCTATCAACACAGTTACCAAGATCACATCGATTTTCTGAAAGAGGGCGGCGTGTTGCTCTACGATTCGGACAACGTTGAGCCGAACCTCGACGATAAACGTTTCGTTTACGTCGGCGTACCAATCACCGGACTCACCGTCGAAGCACTCGGCGGCACGGCGAAAGACAAAGGCAAAAACATTTTCGTGCTCGGATTGGTCTCGAAAATTTTCAATCTCGACGCCGACAAACTAAAAAAACTGATCGCGGAGAAATTCGCCGGCAAAGACGAGAGCATCGTCAACACCGCGTTGATGGCGTTCCAGGCCGGCTACGCATATCCGGTCGGCAAAGTGCTTACGCATCACTATCAATTTGAGAAGATCGAGAGAACCGGCGGACGCGCGCAGATCACGATGG
>Ga0307296_10001471_pt1 | contig 11808 bp, 10 predicted proteins | sample ER_DNA_153_FD_194467 | JGI IMG/M metagenome (GOLD analysis project Ga0307296, IMG submission 194467) | Bulk soil microbial communities from the East River watershed near Crested Butte, Colorado, United States - ER_DNA_153 | ecosystem: Environmental > Terrestrial > Soil > Floodplain | place... | reverse complement strand
CACGTTTTCTGCTCCCGGGCAAGTCATCGAATCTGACCCGATGTCAACGGCGTTTCCCGATACGTGCCTCGTTTGCGGAGGCGACACTCGCCCGGATACGACCGTGACAGATCGAACGCAGACACGCGGCTACTACAAATGTCGGCTCCAACACGCGTCGGGCGAGCTACCGGCATGGTGGACCGACTGGAAGTCATCTGAGGCTGTGGATCGCCACGTCATCTTCACACCCGACCTCGTGGGCGGAGGCAACACTTGGTCGACGGTTCCTCTTGACAGGAAGTGGGGCGACGAGGTTAGCGATCTCTTCTGGGAATTGCGGCCAACGGAAGCAAGGGATCCTTAGGACGGTCGCAACTCGAAGACGTACTCGCTAAGGCCGCAGAAGACGAGAAAGGACGGAGGCACCGATGAGCGACTACGTGTGCGAGATGTGTTCGGAGGAGGCGCGCTTCGTATTCCTGAGTCTCGACACGGTCGTCTCGGCCGCGTGCGAGGAGCATCGCCAGCCCGTGGTCCAGAGGCTGGTCCAGCTGGCGTTTGAGCCGGCTCACCCGGCCTCGGGCGCGAAGAGGGCCGATCTGGCCCAGCTGCGGGTCGAGGATTACTCCGTCGGCATGACGGCCCCGACGTTCGAGGAGCCTCGCGACGTGCCAGGCGCAAGCCCAGGATTGGGGCGCGAGCTGACCCCGGAAGAGCACATCGCTCTGTTGAAGGAACGGAACGCGAAGGCGCGCGAGGCCATGAACGGGCTCGTCGCCGAGAACGCGCAGCTGCGCGCGGAGCTGGGCCGGTGAACGATGATCCCGTGAGTCACATAAGGACTCACGATGAGTGACTACCGTCAAGGGCGGACCCACGGGTCTGACGGACGAGCGCTGTTCCGATGGTTTGTGTACATCGACGACGGCAAGCGCGTCACTTCCTGGGCTGCCACCGCAGAGGAAGCACAGACCAAGATCATCGAGCGCAGGGGCTGCACGGTGCATCGAGTTGACCCGGCTCCTTCGGACCAGGAGCTGCTCTAAGCAAGCCACCGGCTCGACATCTTCCTCTGGAAGGACGGGCGGGGGCGCGGCAGAGCAGGGCAGGGCTCGACGAGGCAGGGCATGGCAGGCGTGGCAAGGCATCGGTTACGACACTGAGTCGAAGCAGTCGTGCGTCGGGAGCAGTCGCCTGGCCTCGATCCCATGCCGTCAGACGTGTGGGTGAGGCACGGAGGTCCAGGGCTTGCCCCTCGCCACTGCATGGGCGTGCCATGAAGTTCGTGATGCAACGCCGTCACACCTTCGAGCCAACCTGTCCGTCAAACATATGGGCGTGCTCCTTGGCGAGGTGCCGGGCCACGGCGATGTGCAGCTTCGCCATGTGAGGTGCGGCAAGCTTGTGCACCGCGCGCCAATCATCATGAACCAGCCGCGCCCACCAGTCCGCTGGAACTCGTTTCTCCATGAACTGATGTAACGGGGCGGACCACGCGACCCGAAGATGTGTCGAAGCAGCCTCGTCTCCCGAACGCCGCTACCTCTTCGATTCTCCCCCGCTTCCCGCGACGAACACGGACACGAACGCGGTGGCGATCACACCCGCGATGCGCCGAATGTCTGACCACGCTCACAATGCCGTGAATCGCAACTCGCTCTTCCACCCGCGCGAAGAGCGAAGGTGCGTTCAACTGTCCGCCTGAGTCGATCGACCTCACGTGACCCGGTCAACGCTCTCTACCGACACGGCCAGTGAGTGTCAAACCGCGACCTGGCTCGACGACAACGACAGCTCGGTCCCGTTGGGCGTGCGGGTAGTGTCCTAGGTCGTGCCCGTTGGGGAGGGGTAGCCTCCGGCGCCGACCGTGACGATGACCGGCTCGCTCTTGCCTGGCCCGCCGAACCCGTACACCCCTTCGGTGAACGTCACGGTGGAGGTGCCGACCACCCCCGCGCCCGGCTTCAGGCCCGAGAGTCCCCCGAGGAACTGAACCGGCGGTGGTCCTGAATAAAAGCTGTTGAACCAGTCGTTCACCGCTGCGTTGAGTTGGCCTGCCGGGATGTCCTGCAGGATTCGTCCGGTGGAGATGTCCGCCGCCTTGTCCCCGGTGTTCGCGTAGCCGATCGTGGCGACCGTACCCGGGGAGATGGTCGCCGGCACACCTTCGAGCGTCGACCCGTTCCAAGTGAGGGTGAAGTCCGGGTGGGGCAGTGCGCCGCTCGGTTCGCCGACAACCTCGAACACGTGATGCATCCCGAGGATGGCATGCGGGTTGCCCTCCGCGTCGGGCATCCAGCAGAACGCGGCGTACCGACCGGCAGGGAGGTCCATAGTCACGTCGGTCGAGGCGCCGGGAGACACCAGACCGATCGATGGGACGTCCGCTGGACTGATCCACGTGGGTGGAGGACCTTGAAGCGAGGCGGGATCGCTCAGGAACGCCTGGATGTCCGCGTCGGTCTTGCCGGCCTTGATGCTGTCGAACTCCATGAAGTGCGGCATGCCGCCGACGTTTTCGATGTGAAGCGTTTGAACGCCTGCGGGGATAGTGTCGGGCATCAGGAAGTCCATCTCCGTCAGCTTGATCGAAACGCCGGCCGGTGACGCGCCGGCGGTCGGGGACGCGCTGCCGTTGGGGGTGCTGTTCGAACAGGCCGCGAGCAGCAGCGTAATCCCGGCCAGGGCCACAAGCGTGCGTCTCATGCTTCCTCCTCATTCGATGTGCGGACACTAGCGGGGGGCGATAGTACACGCGCATCGTGAGCCACGACCTCGTTCATCTGCCTCACTCCGAGGTGGTCGCGCGACGACGTCGACGACGCCGTCGTTGACGTACGTCATTGGGCAGTCGACCGGTGGTTACCCACCCTCTCGATCCCCGATTGTGCTCAGCGTAGGCGACACACGGTCCACGCCGTCGAATGTCCTTGTGACGAGGGAAGGGCGGACACTTGTGCGTCGAGCAGCAACTGAAGGCTCCAGGCTCGAGCGGAGCCGACGGCGATCCTGCTTGCCTCCGGGTCGCCCTTGGTGCCGTGCTACGGTCCGACGGATGAGAGTGTTGCTGCCCGATCTCGAGCGCGCCGAACGGATCGGCGAGTTCTGAAGTTACACGCAGAGCGGTCGCTTCGCCGGGCTCCTGATCGACTGCGAAGAGGACCGAACGCTTCGGGCGGTGCTCGTCGGTATGCTGCGGGAAGCTGAGCGGTCGGGTCCTTCCTAAGCGCCCCAGCCCTGCCCGGCAACGGCGCTGGCGACTGCGACGGACAGTGGAAAGAGCATGGACAGGCTCCTGCTGAACGCATGAAGCTTCGACAACGCTGCCGTGCGACTCTGGACGCCAAGCTTGTCGAAGACGTGCTCGAGGTGCTTGCGAACGGTCGGCAGCTGGATCCGCAGCCTTCGTGCGATCTCGTTGTTGGAGAGGCCATCCTCAACGCATCGCATCACGTCGTTCTCGCGCGGCGTCAGTGTCCGCACGCCGGAGGGCTGCTCCGTGAGCAGCAGAGCCGAGCCACCCTCGGTCGCCTCGACGACCAATGTCGAACCGTCTGCCGCGATGACGAGGGTACCGCAGGCGCTCGCGTGCCAGTCGGCGATCTGTTGCGGGAGCCGCACTGCGGGCGTCTCGACGAAGTCGCGCAGGATCCGCTTGGCCGATCCGGACGCACACACGATCCTCCCTGCGGCGTCTAGCCGGAGGATGCCCTCGTCTTGCATGTGGTCGAGCGCCGACAGCGCTACTCGCAGGCGTCGGCGAACAGACGCGTCGCTCATGGCTCCATCCAAGACCGACACCACCAAGAGCGGACGACCGCACAGCGAGCCGATCTCCGTCTCAGCCGGTCGATCCTCGACGATCCGCGCGGAGTTCATTGCGCCCTCCCTCGTGGCTCCGAGCGCGCCTCCCTGCTTCCCTGCCACAACAGATGCTACTCACCCTGCTTCGTACGCGCGCTCGCGCCAAGCTCATCCATCACCACCGTGGGGTGATCGCCGTCACCCTCCGCATCCGGCCCACGACGTCGTTTGGGATCCTCGTTCAGTGAACGGCTACTGCACCCGACATACGCGCAAAGTCGAATGGACTGGCGCCGAGATCCGCGGGAGCCTGCTCACGTTCCCCGAGGACCGAGTGAGGGAGGGTGTCATGCGCGTGCCGCAACGCACCGTGCTCGTCCTGTCCATCTCCGTGACCGTGATCGCTACCGTGTCAGGACTGGCGAACGCTGGATCCAGGAGCCGTGACGCGACTATGGGCGATAGGAGCCCCGTCTGGTCACGACCATTCGTTGATGCACCGGGATCGCCGAGCGATGTCGTCACGGCTTGGAATGCGTTTGCCGGCGAGGCCTCTGTCGCCGCGTGCTTCATCGGTGGCTACGCGCCGCAGGAAGCGCGCATGTACGCGATGACGCACGTGGCCATCCACGACGCGCTGAACGCGATCGACCGTCGCTCGCAGCCGTACGCGGCCGACCTTGTCGCGGCGCCCGGCACGTCGGCAGACGCCGCCGTGGCGGCAGCGGCTCGAGACGTTTTGGTCTCGGTCCTGGGCTCGTTCTCCTTCTTCCTCCCCGCGGGATGCATCGCTGACGGGGTCGCTAGCGTGGAAGCGGACTACGCGGCCGCGCTCGCCGCGATCCCGGCCGGCACGGCGAAGACGCAGGGCATCGCCCTGGGGCAGGACGCGGCCGAAGCGATCCTGGAGCTGCGGGCCTCCGACGGCTACGACACGCCAACCGTCGACCCGAACTACCAGGAGGGCACCGCCCCCGGCGAGTACCGCTACACACCGGGCACCCCGTTCGCCTTCGCTCCGTTCCTGGGAGAGGACCTCACCCCCTTCGCGCTGAAGGACGGCTCGCAGTTCCGCCCGGGCCCGCCATACCGGCTGACCAGTCCGAAGTACGCCGCGGACGTCAACGAGGTGCAGCTCCTCGGCGGCGACGACGTGACGACGCCGAGTGCCCGCACCGACGATCAGACCGAGATCGCCCTGTTCTGGGTGGAGAGCTCGCCGCTGATGTGGAACCGGCTCGCCAGGACCGTCTCGACCGCAGAGGGGCTGGATCTCTGGGAGAACGCCCGACTGTTCGGCCTGCTGAACATCGCCTTGACGGATGGCTACATCGGCACGTTCGAGACGAAGTACCACTACCGCTTCTGGCGGCCGGTCACCGCGATCCGTCTCGCGGACATCGACGGCAACGCGGCGACCACTGCCGACCCGAACTGGACGCCGTTGCTGGAGAACCCACCCATCCCGGACTATGACTCTGGGCACGCCGTCGAAGGAGGAGTCGGGGCGCAGGTCCTGAGGCGTTTCTTCCACGACGACAGCATGAGCTTCTCGCTGTGCAGCTTCACGTTGCCTGAGGGCGAGAGGTGCAACGATGCGTCGCCGACCCTGCGTCACTTCACCAGCTTCTCCCAGGCGATGGAAGAGAACGCGGTGTCCCGGATCTACGTGGGGTTCCACTTCCGGGACGCGGTGGAGACGGGAAGCCACCACGGCAAGAAGATCGCCAACTGGACCGTGAAGAGCGTTATGCAACCCGTGCACTAGCCAACTCTCGCTCCGTTCGTCGGATCGTTCACGATCCGATCCGAAAACCGCCGGGTCCGTCCGGGCTGTTGGCTCCTGCGCCGATCCACAGTATCGCCCGGGTGAGCTCTAGTCGCCTCTGTAGATCATCTTGAATGCAAATTCGGTGAGCCTCTGTGGTACCCGCCAGGGTCGATCCTCGCCTCGAGCACCGATTCGGCGACGCTGCTGACGAATCGGTCCTGGCCCGGGCCGACGCGCAACTCTTCGACCCTCCTCCCTATTCGCTTTCTGGCGATGCACGGACCGGTCAAGGTCACCTTGAAGGTGCCCTCGCCGCACGATCCCATCTCGCCGCGATCAGCATCGAGCGGCGTCGAAGGTCCGGACCGAAGGGATTCAGTCCGAAGCGAGCACCCACATCTCCTTGAAGGGCGCCGTGACGTGCCACGTGGTCGCGACGCCGGGCGGAAGCGAGAACAGATCCCCGACCCCGAGATGCAGCGTGTCACCGCCCGCGATCTCGATCCGCACGGACCCCTCCAGGATCAACGCGACCTCTCGTCGCTCGGGAGTCCACGGCACCGGGCCGTCCACGCTCGTGAAGCGCGTCAGCCCGGCCCATACGCTGTCGGCGTGCACGAGCTCGTGCATCTCGCTACCAGGCACCTCGGGATCGGACTCCCAATCGTCGGTCGAGGCCTTCGAGACGAACACGCCAGGGTGCGGCTCCATCCTTCACCCTCCTTCGGTTCATCAGGTCACGTGAGGGATGCACGCTACAGGCCGAACCCGTCTTGAGCGACCGGCCAGCCCGATGCGGGGATCAATCAACGACAACCGCAAGCGTTCAATCTCCTTCCGTTTCCAAGCGACACACGGTCCACGCGTTGGCAGTTCGACGACACACGATTCGCTGCCCTACGGGTCAAGCGTTGAGGGGAGGGCTTGGCCTGGCTACCGGCCCTCTGAATGTCCGCCGGCGCACCGAGATGCCAGGCCCAGCTGGAGGTTCTTCAGCGCGGCCAAGGTCGCCCAACACTGGCCTGAGAGCAGGGGCCCGCGTAGGCTCCGCCTCGTGCCTACTTGCTCGAACTGCGGTCGTGAGAATCCGGATGAGGCTGCCTTCTGCATGGCGTGCGGTGCCTCGCTCGCCCCGGCTCCCGCACCCCACGAGCAGCGCAAGACCGTGACGATCGTCTTCTGCGACGTGATGGGCTCGACCGCGCTCGGTGAGCGGCTCGACCCCGAGGCACTCCGCCGGGTGATGTCGCGCTACTTCGACGAGATGAAGACCTCGATCGAACGCCATGGGGGGACCGTCGAGAAGTTCATCGGCGACGCGGTGATGGCAGTGTTCGGGATCCCCCTCGTGCACGAGGACGACGCGCTCCGAGCGGTGCGCGCCGCCTCTGACATGCGCGTGGCGCTCGAACTGCTCAACAAGGAGCTCGAGCGCGAGCACGGCGTCACGCTCGCGGCACGGATCGGCGTGAACACCGGCGAGGTCGTCGCCGGCGCCTCCGAGCAGACCCTTGTCACCGGCGACACCGTCAATGTCGCGGCGCGCCTGGAGCAGGCGGCCGCCCCGGGCGAAGTGCTCATCGGCGAGCCGACGCACTGGCTGGTGCGTGACGCGGTCGTGGTCGATACCGTCGAGCCGCTCGAGTTGAAGGGCAAAGCCGAGACCGTCCCGGCTCTCCGCCTCGTCTCCGTCGCCGGCACGGCGGCCGGTCGCGCGCGGCGCCTCGACTCGCCGATGATCGGACGCGAGCGACCGCTCGCCCTGCTCTCGCAGCTCTTCGAGGGCGCTGCCGCCGATCGCGCTTGCCACTTGTTCACAGTCCTGGGGTCGGCAGGAGTCGGGAAATCCCGCTTAGTCGAGGAGTTCGTCTCTCGGCTCGAGGATCGTGCGACCCTGCTGCGCGGGCGTTGCCTCCCGTACGGCGATGGCATCACGTACTTCCCGGTGCTCGAGATCGTGAAGGAGGCGGCCGGCCTCGCCGACTTCGACGCCCCCCATGTCGTCGAGGCCAAGGTATGCGCCGTCCTAAGGGACGACGAGCAGCGGGAGGTCGTGTGCTCGCGCGTCTCTCAGCTCCTCGGCGTCCAGGAGACTGGAAGTCCCGAGGAGACGCACTGGGCCATCCGACGATTCCTCGAGGCGCAGGCTCGCGAGGGACCGCTGGTCGTCGTCTTCGACGACATTCACTGGGGGGAGCCGGCCTTCCTCGATCTGATCGAGCACATCGCCGACTGGTCGAAGGAGGTACCTCTGTTCCTCCTCTGCATGGCGAGACCTGACCTACTCGACCTCCGGCCGACCTGGGGCGGCGGCAAAATGAACGTGACCACCGTCTCGCTCGAGCCGTTGTCGAACGAGGAATGCGAGCGGTTGATCGCGAGCCTGCTTGGCGCCGCTGATCTTCCCGCCGTGGTTGCTGAGCGGATCACCGACGCAGCCGAGGGCAACCCGCTGTTCGTCGAGGAGATGCTCGAGATGCTGATCGACGACGGCCGTCTAGAGCGCTCGAACGGCTCTTGGGTAGCCGTCGGAGAGATGGCAGAAGTAGCAGTTCCACCATCGATTTCCTCGCTTCTCGACGCCCGCCTCGATCGGCTCGGCCCCGGCGAACGTGGGGTGATCGAACGGGCTTCGGTCGTTGGAAAGGTCTTCTACGGCGGGGCGATCCAGGCCCTATTCGGGAATGCCGCGCCACCCAACCTCCGCGAGCTTCTGATGGGGCTCGTTCGGCGTGAGCTGGTCCGGGCCGAGCGGTCGACGTTGCCGGGGCAGGAGATGTACCGGTTCCGCCACCTCCTGATCCGTGACGCGGCCTACGAGGGAATGCCGAAGGAGCTTCGTGCCGAGCTCCACGAGCGCTTCGCAGACTGGCTCGAACAGATAGCAGGCGAGCGGATCGACGAGCAGCAGGAGATTCTCGCCTATCACCTCGAACAGACCGTGGAGCTCCGGCGCCAGCTCGGACCGGTGGGCGAGCATGAGATCGAGATCTCACGGCGCGGCGCGCTCCACCTGCGCGATTCAGGTGACCGAGCACGAGACCGAGGAGATCTGCGGGCTGCGACACATCTGTACGGGCGGGCCGCCGACCTGCTGCCCGAGGACGACGCAACGCTGCCCGATCTGCTGTATGAACTCGCCCGTGCCATGGCCGAGACCGAGCGTCGCAAGGAATCGGTCGAGATCTTCCGGCGGGCTCGGGACCTTGCGCGGGAACGAGGAGATCTGCGAACGGACTGGCTGTCCCGGCTCTCGCTGTCGAACACCCTGATGTCCGTCGATCCACACGCCGTCGTCACCGCCAGGTTCCGCGAGGAGATCCAGGAAGCGCTCGGCATCTTCGAGTCGCTCGGGGACGAGCGGGCGCAGGCACGAGGCTGGGCGCAATTGGCAGAGACCGAGTGGATGCCGTGCCGGTATGGGGAGGCGATCTCGTGCCTGACCCATGCGCGCGATATCGCTGGACGAGCCGAGGACCTCCGCACGTTCGACGAGGCCACCACGATGATCGCCGTCGCCTCGTATTTCGGGCCGACGCCGGCCGGAGAGGCGCTCGATCGGACCACGGAGATTCTGGCCGATGCGCGGCTGACACCGCTCGCCAGGGGTGTGGTCACGAGCTTGCGAGGAGGTTGCCGGGCCATGCTGGGTGAGCTCGACCAGGCGCTCGCGGACCATGAGGCTGCCGATCGGATCGTCCGGGACTTCGGGCTCCCCGTCTGGCATTCAGTCATCTACCAGATACGAGGCACAACTGCCGACATATATGGCGACCTGGTGGCTGCGGAGGCCGCACACCGCCGAGCGTTCGAAATCCTCGACGAGACGGGCGAACAGGGCTACCTTTCGACTGCTGCTACCAACCTCGCAGCTCCGCTCGCAGAGCTCGGACGGGTCGATGAGGCCGAACGCTTCGCGCGGATCGGCCGAGAGGCCGCAGCGGAGGACGACGTGGCGTCGCAGTCGGGAGCTGAGGCGGCGTGGGCCATGGTGCTCTCGGCGAGAGGGGACCTCCCTGGAGCGATTGCCGCAGCTCGACGATCGGTCTCGGTCGCTGCCGATACCGACATGTACTTCGAACTCGGCGAACTCCACCTCAACCTGTCACGGATCCTGGCGAAGGCTGGCCAGTCCGGCGAAGCCGTCGAAGCCGCTCGGGAGGCTCTCTCGTTCTTCGTTCGCAAGGGAGTCGTTCCTGCCGTCGCCAGGGCCGACGCGTTCCTCGCTGAGCTCGGGGCTGCGCCTGAATTGCCATGATGTCGCTTCCGGTCCGAACGACAATTGGCAGAGACGCCCACCCCTCGCGATCCGCCGATTTTCGGCTTCGCGCAGATGGGCACACGATCCTCGTGCCTTCAGCTTCAGCGGCTGACGACTCACGGTCCACCACGTCGAATGTCGAGCCCAGCACTCGGTCGTGGTCCGGGTACGGACATGCGGTGCCCTCGTCATCGCAGATTCGATTCCTGCCGAGGGCACGAAGCCCGCACCGGCCGATCCAGAGAACCCGCTCGGCCACCTGCACGCCTCAAACTAGGCGCCTGGGACGAACCCCGCAGGTGGCGTCTCCATGTTCGGCCGCGACTTCACAACCCTGTTCCGCCTGGCCGTCATCAGGACACGCCCCAACCGTTCGACGTCCTGGGCGTGCGCCAGATCGGCGGCTGGTATCCACGCCTCCCATGTCTCATCGGGCCGTAGCCGCTTCGGGAGCGGACGCTCCTTCAGCAGAAGGTGCACCGGTGGGGCAGCTTCGAACCATACGTGCGTGATCACGACGTCTCGTGCGGACGACAGATTCGTCACCTTCACGAAGTAGAACGGGACCGGCCCACCCTGGAAGAACCCTCGGTGGACGAGAACCCGGAGTCGCCACCGCGCCTGCTGCAACGCGCGAAGTCTGTCGGTGACCTCGAGCAGGATCCCTTCGTCAGCCATCGATCGAAGTCTAGGAGCTCACTGGATGAACCGGGTTGTCCCGAGTGGCCCTTCTACGGACAGCACGGCGCGCTCCTGACAAGGGGTTTGCTGCGATCCATCGCCTCCAACGGAGAGGGTGTTCGCAGCGGGAGCGCAAGGAGCACCCGAAGAGCGGTCCCAGCGCCCGGTTCCACCGCTCGAAAGGGGTCAGCCGCCTTCCGGCGGCCAACCCCTAACGGCTCTACGCGGCGCTTCTGTGCCTATGCGGTCGCGTTGATCGGTGTGGCGCGCTTTGCGTGCCGGAAACCCAGGAACGCGAGCAGGCCCAGGAGCAGACCGGCGATCACCATCGCGTAGCCCGCGAACACGGCGATCGTCGACACGGTCCACCAGCCGTAGGCGTTCAGCAGGATCGAGCGGAGCGTCTCACCCTTGAACAGCGTGTCGGCCTTGACCTGGAGGTCCGCCGCCACGGTGGGATCGAGCCCCTCTTCGCGGGCGGCCGCGCTCGTCTCCGAGTAGGTCGCGCCTCCGTTCACCTCGCCGAGATGGATGCCGATGTAGCGCGAGAAGGCTTCCGCCTCGCTGCCCGTGTCAACCTTGGCGCCGGCGAAGTCCCCGACCACCGCGAGTTCCTGGGGAGTCATCGCCTCGGCCGGCGGGAACGAGATGTTCTGGGGCGCGAGCCGGTCTCGGACATTGTCCTGACCGAAGTTACCCCCGTAGATCGCGGCTCCGCCGAGCACGAGCAGGATGACCGCGAGCACGGCCCCCGCCGAACTGACGATCCGGTCCCAAGCTCGCCTGTCCATCCGCTCCCGTGGAGCGGTAGGTTGGACGGGCGCTTTCGCGGGGACCTCGACGCGAACGGAATCGGTCTGCGTGCTCATCGTGCCTCCCTGTTTCGAGGGGCGGCCAACGGCCTCTTCGCAGACAGTCCCGTGGATGGTGCTCCCCTCCATTGTCTCACTTGTGATGACCGATCAGCGCTTCGGACCGACACGACGCATGTTCATCGTGTCTGGCGTTGGTCGTAGACCAACCGAGAAGAAGTTGACTCCTCGTCAACGGCGCTAGCCGATGAGAGAAGGCTCCATGAGAGCGCTCTGGATCGTCGCAGCATTGATCGGTATCGGGATCCTGATCTTCGCGCACGCAACCGTGCTCGGGATCGCGATTGGCATCGCATTCCTTGGACTGGCTGTCTTCCTGTACCGAAGGCCGCTCGTTCACAGGATCGGTCTCAGTCACAGATAGTCCCGGTTCACGACCCGCTTCCTCGGGGTTCTCGCCACGGTAACCCGGTCAGGCCCCGAGGGCAGCGAGTTGA
>Ga0307296_10001468_pt1 | contig 11825 bp, 11 predicted proteins | sample ER_DNA_153_FD_194467 | JGI IMG/M metagenome (GOLD analysis project Ga0307296, IMG submission 194467) | Bulk soil microbial communities from the East River watershed near Crested Butte, Colorado, United States - ER_DNA_153 | ecosystem: Environmental > Terrestrial > Soil > Floodplain | place... | reverse complement strand
TTCATCGTGCCGGACGGGATGCACTTCGAGTACCGGCGCGAACCCCCCGACGCCTAGCCGCGCAGGGGCCGGACGTGCGCGAAGGGAGCAGCGAGCATGCGCAGTCTGCACTTTGCTCGGTGTCCGGCGGCCGGAACCACAGGGCCCGAGCATGCCTCCCGCGGCAAACGCGCGTGGGTTTCTGCCCCCTTCGCGGTCGCCCGAAGGCGACGCGGCCATCGTACCCTGGGCCTCCTCGCAGCGCGAACGTGTTCGGGCGCTACGCCACGGTCGAGCGACGACCGGACAGCCGCGAACGAACGATGAGCCAGAGCACGATCGCGGCGGCCGCGCTCGCGGCGACAAGACCGGCGGCCACGCGGGTCTTGGGGTGCGCGGCCGTCTGGACGATCCGGGTCCGGAGCCGGACCGGGCGCCGGAAATTCCGTATGTCCCAGCCCTGGGTCTCGGCCTCCCTGCGAAGCTCCCTGTCCGGGTTCACCGCGACGGGGTGACCGACGGTCCGCAACATCGGGAGGTCGGTCGAGGAGTCGCTGTACGCGTACGAGGACTCCAGATCGATCCCGCGATCCTGGGCGAGCGATCGGATCGCCTCCGCCTTCGCGACGCCGTAGCAGTAGAACTCGAGCTCGCCCGTGTAGCGCCCCTCCTCGATCCGCGCGCGCGTCGCGAGGACCCCAGCGACGCCGAAATGCCCCGCGAGCGGACGGACGACCTCCTCCGGCGACGAGCTCACGATGTAGATGTCCCGTCCCTCGGCGTGATGCAGCTCCATGAGGTCGAGGGCCTCCTGGTACACGAACGGGTCGATCACGTCGATCAGGACCTCCTCCACGAGGCGCTCGACCTCGTGCCGGTCCCAGCCCCGCGTGAGCTGGAGCATCCCTTCCTTCAGCCGGTCCATCTTCTTCTCGTCGGCGCCGACCAGGGCGTAAACCAGCTGCGCGTACGCGCCGCGCACGAGCTGTCCGCGCGTGACCATCCCCGCGCGGTACATCGGCCGGGACAAGGCGAGCGAGGACGAGCGCGAGATGATCGTCTTGTCGAGGTCGAAGAACGCCGCTTCCATACCTTCATGGTATCGGTGGCCGGCACCCCGCCCAGGAGTCCGTGCGACGGCGAATCACAGGGGGGACGGAAGGTGGATGGCGGGGTGAGGTCCCCTTCGGAGCCTCACCGCTATCCTCGCTCGCGGAGGCGTCAGGGCACCTGGTGGGCCCCCCGGTCTTCAAAACCGGTGTGGGGGCGAGAGCTCCCAGGCGGGTTCGATTCCCGTCCGCCTCCGCAACGTCTGACCTGCGGAAACGCGCGAGCGAAGGGAGCAGTGGAAGAACCCCGATCGGGTCCGAAGCCGAGTTTGCGCAGGTCGATTGGTATCTGGGTGGCGTGGCTTGCACTGCGCTTCGTCCGCAGGCTCAATACCTCGTCGTCACCAGGACCTCGGTGGCGGCTCTGAGGCGCGTGGGCTACGCCCGCCTCAGTTCGAGCACGGGAATGGTGCGGACTCCAGCGGTTTGGCGTGCGTACTCGGCAAAGCCTGGGTAGCGCCGCGCTTGCTCGGCGTAGATGCGGTCGCGTTCTGCGCCGGTCAGTTCGTGGACGGTCACCCTGTATGTCTCGGTTCCGCGTTCGACGCTACCGTCGCCGGCGGTGGTCAGGTTGTAGTACCAGTCCGGGTTGGTGGGTGCCCCACCCTTGGTTGCGAAGACGTAGATAATGTCCGGCTCCGTGTCGTGCGGGAGGTACATCGCCGGGGTGACGTACTCCCGCGCGCTCTTGCGGCCGAGGTGATGCACCAGGACGATCGGAGCGCCCTCGAACGTCCCGCCAACCCTGCCCTCGTTCGCTCGGAACTCCGCGATGGTCCCCGCGTTCCAGTCGCTCATGTCCAACTCCGCTCGACGCGTCCGACGTTGAACCACTCGCCGTTGAGGGCGGGGCCGAGCGACGAGCACGGGACCGGCGCGTAGTCGGGCAGGGCCGTGTCGGCTGTCGTTCCCTGCGTGCTCATCGACGATGCTCCTTGGTCCTTCTTGTCAGTCGAGACGCCAGGTGTGCGTCCGCGTCGCGACCCTCCCGCCTTTGGCGCCGCGATCTCGAGCGGATCATCCCGTCGATCATGCGGCGCACAGCCGCCGATCGAATCCCTGGATTCCTTAGTCCGCGGGCTTGACGCGGACTAGGCGACGGAGGAGATGGGGCGATGGTCGAGCATCGCGTGCACCCGGATCTCGACATTGCCCTGGAGGGCTCGTGAGACCAGGCAGTTGCGTCCGGCCTCTCGACTGGCCTCGTCGAACGAGGCCTGATCGGCGCCGGGAACGAGTCCGTGCACGTCGAGCTCGCTCGACGTGATCCTGGGAGTGCCGGTTGTCGCGACCGTCACTCGGGCGAAAACGTCCAGTCGTTCCGGGGGGGTTCCCCTGCCGGCGAGCACCGACCCCAGCGCCATGGTGAAGCATCCCGCGTGGGCTGCGGCGATCAGCTCTTCCGGGCTGGTCTTACCCTCGGGGTCCCCAAATCGTGACGCAAGGGTGATCGGAAGGTCTCGGAGGGCGCCGCTGCCTCCGGAGGCCATACCCGTCCCACGAGCGATCGTCCCGCTCCAGACGACCTCGGCGGTTCTCTCGACGTTCGCCATCGGTGACTCCTTTCCCTCGATGCGCGTTCGATGCTTCGAGCCTGGCAGCGGAAATCGCCGGTGTCGCCATAGCCAGTGCCCGTCTTCCGTTCCGGCTAGCCGGAAGTCCGCGTTCCGGGTAACGGTGGGAGCAGTCTCGGTTGCGCCGGCGGTCCCCCGGTTACCGACTCGTGTCGTCGAGTGGCAGCTCGACGTGCAGCGACGTCCCCCCACCACGGGGACTCTGAAGCGTCATCTTCCCGCCGATGGCCTCCGCCCGGTCTTTCAAACCAACGAGTCCGGAACCGAGCGCAGGGTCGGCCCCGCCGAGACCGTCGTCACGGACGGCGACCCGAAGGATGCGGTTTCCCGCCTCCACCTCGACGTGCACGACCGACGCACGAGCGTATTTGGTCACGTTCGTGAGCGCCTCGGAGACCACGTAGTAGGCCGCCACCTCGACCGCCTCCGGGAGTCGGTCCTTGGCTCTCACGTCGAGGTCTATCGGGATCGCCGAACGACGCGCGAGCGTCTTCAGCGCGGGCCCGAGTCCGCCCTCCGCCAGGATCGGCGGGTGGATCCCGTGCGCGATCTCGCGCAGATCGTCCAACAGACTCTTCAGTCCGTCGATGACGCCGGACAACTCGGCGCGGAGCTCGCCGAGCTCCGGCGGGATCGCCTCCTGTGCGGCGCGCAGCTCGAGCGCGAGCGAGACGAGCTGCTGCTGCGCGCCGTCGTGCAGGTCGCGCTCGATCCGCCGCCGAGTCGCGTCGGCGGTGGCGACGATCCGCGCACGCGATGCGTCGAGCTCGGCGCGGCTGTCGGTGTTCGCGATCGCCGTCGCCACGAGCTCCGTGAACTCGGCGAGTCGCCCTTCGGTGTCGGGGGGCAGCGGGTCGTCGGTCGTCGAGACCACGGCCAGGGCACCCCAGAGACGGCCCTCGACGAAGACCGGAGCCCCGACCGACGAACGCCAGCCCAAGTGTCGGGCGGCCGCTGGGGCCGGACCGGGCGCTTCGGCGTAACTGTCCATCCGCCCGGGCCGCCCGGTCTCGAAGATCAGTCCGGACACGGTTCCCTCGAGGGCGAATCGCCTCCCCGTGTAGACGTAGCCGCCGCTCCTGGTCCACCCCCCGAGAGCGGTCACCGTGCCGTCGGTCTCGAAGCGGGTGAGAGCGGCGGCGTCGGCCGGAACCAGCCGAGCGACCTCGGCGCTGACCGCTTCGAACACGTCCGCCGGCCGCGCGCCCTGCGCCACGAGTGTGGCGACCCGCCGCAACGCCGCCTGCTCCTCCGCAAGCCTGGTGAGTTCCTCGCGTGCCTGACTGTTTGCGATCGCGGTCGCCACGAGCTCGGTGAACTCTGCGAGACGATGCTCGAGATCGTCGGGGAACGGCGATCCCGGCGACGACGTCGAGATCACCCCCCACACCCATCCATCGACGATGATGGGGGCACCCGCGACCCTGTTGAACCCGCCACCTCGGGCCTCGGCGGCGAGGGAGCCCGGCACACCCGTGTAATCCTCGATCCTCGCCGGCCGCCTCGTGCGGAGAACCTCCGCGGCCACCGACGGGCCGTCGAGCGGCCAGCGCGAACCGGGGTGGATGCTGGCCGGAGCGTCGCCCCACGCGGCGAGGACCGTCACCGTCGCGCCGCCGTCGTCATAGCGGCACACCGCGGTGTTCTGCAGGTTCAGGACCTGAGCGATCTCCTGCGCAACGGCCGCGAACACCTCACCAGGCGGCGCACCTCGCGCCACGAGCGTCGCCACCCGCCGTAACGCCGCCTGCTCCTCGGCAAGCCGGCCAGGCTCGTCGCGCTCCTTCACGTGCGTGCCGCCACATCGCTGAAGGAGATGATCAACGTCTTCCTCGCGCCGCCTACCTCATCTCAAAGGCACGCTACCGTCAAGGATTCGGAGGATCGCAGATGCCGACAACTCCGACTTCGTCAGGAAGCCTACCGCCGGGCTGTCCGCTATCAGATCCGCCACATCCTCCTCGACGCGAGTCGAGATCAGGATCACCGCCGCCCCATCGTCCGGATCATCCCCTATCAGGCGCCGCGCAAGGTCGAGGCCGCTCTCCTTCCCCAGCGAGATGTCGACGAGGACGACGTTCGGCCGCAACGTCTCGGCTTGCCGGAGCGCTTCGGCGCCCGTCGACGCGACGCCCGCGATCGTCAGACCCTGTCGCTCGAGCAAGACGCGTGCGGCAACGAGGAACGACGGGTTGTCATCGACGATCAGGCAGCGGATCCGCATGCGATCAGCATCGCAATGATTCCGCCGCGGCGCATTGCGGCTAGCAGGAAATGCACGGAATTGGGACCGCCGAGCGCGTTCGCCCAACCGCGCAGATCGCGGAGCAGGGCCGGCATCCTGCCGGCCCTGCTCCGCGAAAACGTGTGACCGTCCTAGTACCCGATGCCCGAGCTCGATGCCTGTCCCGTGATCTGGGTGCCCGCGGGCGATACCGCGTACCAACTCGCGCCGTATGCCACGACGCCTTCCCCGTTCGTGTCCCCGGGATTCTGATCCCCCGAGAAGAGGTAGAGGGGATGGCCGGCGTACGTGACCTGTGGACTACCGTCGGAGCGCATGGTGGTCGCCACCAGCGAGGCGTCTGCCCCGCCTCCGACCGTTGGGTTGCCGGTTGCCTGGAGCGGAGGCCAGGCACTGGCGCAGGCGCCCGTGCACTCGCTCTGGGTTCCCGTGTCCTTCGCGAACAGGTACAGGGTGCGGCCCTGCGAGTCGACGAGGATCTGGCCGAGACCGCTCGTCGCGACGTCGACCGTTCCCTGTGCGCTGTCGGACTTCGGCGCCGACCCACTCGCTTCGCTGGTACAACCGGCGAGGGCCAACGCCAAGAGCGCCACCGCGGCCGCGCCGGCGACGAAGGTGATGCGTCTGCTGCGAGTCATGCTCGCCCCTTTCGCTAAGAGGGACTATCCGATCTCCAGGTCCCTCGCGGCTGGAGTTCTGCCTGCGTTCATGATCGAGCGCGGGCGGTCTTCCGTCTTCATCGCCAGCCACCATGTTCGCCCCAGACCAGCCGCAATCTCGGGATCCCTGCTAACCCGAACACGTTCCCAACTTCGTCACGGGGGATCGCCGACGAGGACCCGCGCCTGAGCTTCGCTTCACCGGAGCTTGCAGCCAGCGGGGGGCCGAACATTCCGGCGGTCCCGCATCCGAGTTGGCCGCTGGCCCCGACGACAAGCGACGAACCCCGCAGGAAGCTGCATCCATGGAGATCCGCGATCCGTCGATCACGAAGGAGGCCTCCGTGAGAGCGCACATACGCACAGATCGACTCAGGTCCAAGCTGTTCCGCCGCCCGTGGGTGACGATCGTGCTACCCGCGGTGTTGCTGATCGCCTCGGCGTGCAGTTCGAACACCTCTTCTTCGTCGCCCCCACAAGCCGGGGCGGCCGCCGTGTGGCAGCAGGCGAACCATGACCTCGCGAATACGCGGAACGCCTCAAGCAGCACGATCTCATCCGAGAACGTCGATCAACTGGGCGTGGGCTGGACGTACGGGATCGGGGGCACCTCCGCGTTCGGAGCTCTCGCCACCAGTCCGCTCGTCGTGAACGGGACGGTGTACCTGCAGGATCTCAAGAGCAACGTCTACGCCATCGATCTCCGCTCCGGGCAGCTCGAGTGGCAGAAGCGATACGACGCAGACAACGTCGGCCCCAACGGTGCGGGTTTCGACGAAGGCAAGCTGTTCGTCACGGACGGGGCGCAGACGGTCGTGGCCCTCGATGCGACGAGCGGCGAGGAGATCTGGTCCAAGCGAGTCGTCTCGGTCGTCACCCAAGGAATCACCCAACAGCTCACGGCCCATGACGGCATCGTCTACGTGAGCACGGTCCCCGGAAGCAGTGTCAGCCACTTCTACGAAGGCGGGGGGATGGGAGTCATCCACGCCCTCGATGAGCGGACCGGCGAGGAGGAGTGGTCGTTCGACACCGTCAAGAACGGGCAGCTGTGGGGGAACCCGAAGGTGAATAGCGGCGGCGGCGCGTGGTACCCGCCGGCGGTCGATACCTCCAACGGCACGACGTACTGGGGCATCGGGAACCCCGCCCCGTTCCCGGGCACGAAGGCGTTCCCCAACGGTTCCAGCCGTCCGGGCCCCAACCTCTACACGGACTCGGAGCTCGCGCTGAACAGCTCCGGGAAGCTGCAGTGGTACGGGCAGGTCAGGTCCCACGATCTGTTCGACGGCGACTTCCAGTCCTCACCGATCCTCGCCACGGCGACGATCGGCGGGGCGCCGCGGGACATCGTCATCGGCTCGGGCAAGTTGGGGCACGTGGTTGCGTTCGACAGGCAGACGGGTGAGGAGCTGTGGGATACCCCCGTGGGTCTGCACCGCAACGACGACCTCAAGACGATCCCCGCAGGGAAGACGGTGACGGTGGCCCCGGGCTTCTACGGAGGCGTGGAGACGCCGATGGCGCTCGCGGACGGGGTCGTCTTCGTCCCTGTCGTGAACGTCCCCACCGACTACACGTCTACCGGTATGACCCAGCCGGACGTCGCCGGCGGAACCGGGGAGCTCGTCGCGATCGACGTCAGCACGGGCACGATCCTGTGGACCGCGGATCTCGACGCGCCGGACTTCGGTGGCGCACTCGTGGCGGGCGACCTCGTGTTCACCTCGACGTTCGCCGGTGAGGTTGTGGCGTTCGATCGAGCATCCGGGAAGCAGGTGTGGTCGATGCAGGCACCGGGCGGCATCAACAGTCCGATGTCCGCGGCGGGCGACACGCTCCTGGTCCCGGTCGGACTCGGCACTCGACCGATGCTCCTGGCATTAGTGCTCGGGGCGACCGGAACGATCCCTTCCGCGAGCCCGAGCATCACCCCCACGAGCCCACCGTCGCCCAGTCCGTCCGGGAACACCGACCTTCAGATCAGCAGCCCCGATCAGGGTGACGGGATACTCTTCAACACCAGCCAGCTGACGGCACCGGCCGGGGCTCGGGTCAGCCTCACGTACACGAACGAAACGAGCATCCCGCATGACTGGCACCTCTTCGATGGGGCGAACGCATCGTCGCCTTCGATCGTGAGCACGAAGATCCAGGCAGGCCCGAACGATGCGCAGGACGTGTCGTTCACGGTGCCGTCGAAGCCGGGACGGTATTACTTCCAGTGCGACGTGCACCCAACGCTCATGAACGGCTTCCTCATCGTGCACTAGGGGAGGTCCGACGAGAGCTCCTTCTCGACGGGTCGGAACCGCGAGGTTCCGACCCGGAGGAGGCTCCTCTTCCTTCAGGCTCACCACCGATCGGGGCGTGACAGCGACCTTCCGTCAACGACAATCAGCGAGACTCCAGATACGCGACCACCGCCAGGACCCGGCGGTGATCCGCTTCGGTCTCGGGGAGATCGAGCTTGCTGAGGATGCTTCGAACGTGTTTCTCCACCGTCCCCTCGGTCACCCACAGCTGGGCTGCGATGCCGGCGTTCGAACGCCCCTCAGCCATGAGGGTCAGGACCTCGCGCTCGCGGATGGTGAGGACCGCGAGAGGATCGTTCTCACGCCGAGCACCCACGAGCTCCATCACGAGGACAGGGTCGACGACCGATCCACCTCTGGCGATCCGCTCGACGGTCTCGATGAACTCGTCGACGTCGGTCACCCGACTCTTGAGGAGGTACCCGATCCGCTCCCCACTGGCGAGCAGCTCGATCGCATGCTCCACATCCACGTGGGCCGACAGGACCAGGATGCCGATTTCGGGAAACTCGTCGCGGATCACGCGCGCCGCATCCAGGCCCTCGGTCGTGTTCGTGGGAGGCATCCGGATGTCCACGACGACGAGGTCGGGCTTCAGCGCGCGGACCTGGGACACCAGTTGCGAGCCATCGCCGGCGCGCCCCAGGATCTCGAAGCCCGACCGCTCCAGCAGCGTGGCCACACCCTCGCGTAGGAGGACATCGTCATCGGCGATCACAACCCGCCCCGGGCTCATAGCGGGACCTTCGAGGAGTGGGTGAGTGGGACGGTCGGCTCCACCCTGATGACAATAGTCGCGTCCTGATCCCGGTGGATGTCCCCCGAACCGATCCCGGTTCCTTGGACACGTCCTCGACCTTTCGATCGCGTCGGCGTCCGGATGTTCCCTTCGCCTTCGCCTCCGCACGGAGACAACCCGGAGTGGTGTGGAGTCCCGAGAACTCCACATCCTCACCCGATCTCACCGCGCACCTTTCGAAGCCGATCATCGACATCACCGTCGAGCTTCCAGAACCGATCGACCGAGGCGACTTCGTGCGGCGGCTGTCCGTTTCGGGCGACGTGTTCAGGGGCGAAAGGGAACCGACGGTGGCTGTTGTTCGTGCGAACCGACGCCAACGAGGTACGCACGGTTCAGGGGCACGTCCGCGTCATACCTCGAAATCGATCGAGTGGAGGTTCGGTGCCGAACAGCGGATTCCGGCAGTCTCGTCGCCAGCTGGGATTTCAAATACCCTCCTTGAAGCGATGGACGACGTACTCGAGCGCATCATCCTCGGGCGGCTGGACGCCGACGACAAGCTGGCGGAGCGCACCCGGGCCCTCGTCATCGGGGCGTGCCACGGCGCCGAGGCCCTCGACGCGGCGCTGGAGGGTGAGGCCCCCGGGCCCTCAACGAGAGCCGAGGCCAAGGCGCCCTCTTCCCGAAATCCCGCCTACATCCAATCGATCGAGGTGCAGGGCTTTCGCGGCGTCGGCCCACCGGCATCGCTCCCGATCACCACCGGTCCCGGCCTCACGCTCGTCGTCGGGCGCAACGGAAGCGGCAAATCGAGTTTCGCCGAGGCGCTGGAGCTCCTGCTCACCGGCGACAACAGCCGTTGGAGCACCCGCTCGGCCATCTGGAAGGAAGGTTGGCGCAACCTGCACCAGTCCGACGCCCGCATCGATGCCGAGTTCGTCGTCGAGGGGGCGAAGGGAACGACCGTGGTATCGAGGGAGTGGAAGCCGGACGCCAAGCTGGAGGAGGCCGAGACGGTCGTCTCGGCTCAGGGTTCGAAGAAGTCGGATCTCGAGACAGTGGGTTGGGCGGGTGCGGTCGAGATGTACCGCCCGTTCCTGTCCTATAGCGAGCTCGGGTCGATGCTCGATGCCGGGCCTTCCGCTCTGTATGACGCCCTCTCCGCGATCCTGGGGCTCGAGGATCTGATCGAGGCCGAGGCGCGACTCAAGGAAGCGAGCAAGCAGAGGAAGAGCCTCTCGGACGAAGCGAAGCTGGCTTTGCCGCCGATCCTCGAACGACTCGCCACGGTCGAAGACGAGAGGGCGAGCGTGTGCATCGAGGCGCTTTCGGCGAAGACCTGGGATCTCGACGCCGTGGAGAACGCGGTCATCGGAACCGAGGCGGCCGACCGAGAGGAGAGCCAGCTTGCGGTGCTTCGACAGCTCGCGGTCTTGGAAGCCCCCGATGCCGATGAGGTAAAGACCGCTGCCGAAGGACTCGAGGCGGCCGCGTCCGCACTTCGCGAGATGGGAGGCACCGAGGCGGCCAAGGCGCGCCAGACCGCGGAGCTGTTGGGGGCCGCGCTCGAGTTCCACGAACGTCACGGCGATCAGGACTGCCCGGTGTGCGGAGAAGGAGCACTCAACACCGAGTGGCGCACGGCGACCGAGGAGGAGATCGGCCGCCTTCGTCAGCTGGCCGAGCAGGTCGACCTGGCCCATCGGTTGATGGAAGAGTCGATGAAGAGCGCCCGATCGCATCTGCTGCCGGTTCCGGCGGTGCTGTCGAGCGCCTCCGAGATCGGGCTGGAGGTCGAAGACTTGATCGGCGCGTGGAAGGCGTGGTCGGCCGGCGCATCGATCGAGGAGTCCGAGGCCCTCGCGCAGCACCTGCAGGCATCTCTTCCGGCGGTCGCCGAGGGCGTGGAGAAGCTGAATGCGACGGCTTCACGAGAACTTCAGCGAAGGGAAGACATCTGGCGTCCGATCGCAACCGACCTCGCGGGATGGCTCGACACGGCGAAGCGAGCTCATAGCGGGGAGGATGTGCTGAAGGATCTGAGTGCCGCCGAGAAGTGGATCCGCGCTGCCTCCAACGACATACGCAACGAGCGTTTCGCTCCCATCGCCGATCAGGCTCAGGGCGTTTGGGACATGCTGCGGATGCAAAGCAGCGTTCAGCTGAAGAAGATCGTTCTCACCGGTGCCGGATCGGCCCGAAAGGTCGTCCTCGAGGTGAGCGTCGACGGGATGGAGGGGGCCGCGCTCGGGGTCATGAGTCAGGGTGAGTTGAATTCACTCGCGCTGAGTCTGTTCATGCCGAGGGCGACGCTTCCGGAGAGCCCGTTTCGATTCGTGGTCATCGACGACCCGGTTCAGTCGATGGATCCGGCGCGGGTGGATGGGCTAGCGCGCATGCTCGAGAAGGCCGCGCAGACTCGCCAGGTCGTCGTCTTCACTCACGACGAGCGCCTGGCACGCTCGTGCCGCCTGTTGGGGATCGACGCCAAGATCGTCGAGGTGACCCGAAGGCCCGATTCGGTGGTCGAGCTGCGCCCGGGTCAGGATCCGGTCAGCCGTTACTGCAACGACGCGTGGGCGGTGGCCAAGAGCGAGGACCTGGATCCCGCGGTGAAGGCTCGTATCGTGGGGGTGTTCTGCCGTCTGGCGATGGAGGCCGCATGCACCGAGGCGGTCACGCGGCGAAGGCTGGCCAACGGCGAGGACTACGAGTCGATCGAGGCTCTCCTCGATTCGGCGAAGGGCCTCGCGGAACTGATGGCACTGGCTCTGTTCGACGACATCGCCAGGACCAAGGACCTGACCTCACGGCTCGACAGAGGGATCGGAAAGTGGGCGGTCGCCGCGTACAGGCGGGTACAGGAGGCGGCGCACAAGCCGGTGAGCCAGGAGGCCATGCTGACATTGGTCCAGGAGAGCGAGAGGCTCGCCCGCGGACTGGTGCAACTTCCCTGACGGACATGAGCGGATCGAGCGACATGACGTCGGCCGAGATCCTCGAGCGGGCCACCGGTTTGCTGAACCATCCGACCGCGGAGACTGCCGGACTGTGGCCGCGTGCGACCGCGGTCCTGGCGCGACAGGCTCTCGAGGTCGGCCTGCACGAGGCGCTCTCGGAGAAGATCCTCGGGATACAGAACGCTCCGGTTCGGGTCCAGCTGCTCTGTCTTCAGTCCTATCTCGAGGACACCGAGACCGCG
>Ga0307296_10001466_pt1 | contig 11835 bp, 8 predicted proteins | sample ER_DNA_153_FD_194467 | JGI IMG/M metagenome (GOLD analysis project Ga0307296, IMG submission 194467) | Bulk soil microbial communities from the East River watershed near Crested Butte, Colorado, United States - ER_DNA_153 | ecosystem: Environmental > Terrestrial > Soil > Floodplain | place: USA... | reverse complement strand
AACGGCAAGAACAGCGCGGCCAGTGTCGGTATCATGGGCGCGCGCCAATCCGATGCAGCTGCAAACAAGCGCCCAAACGCCGGAGATCAGCCCGCCACAAACTGGGATCATCTGCAAAGGACCGGTGGAGCCTTGAGAAAAAGCGAGAACGCGGAAAGTGGTTTCAAACGATTGATTGGCGCCGCCGACGATCATCAAACAGAGATGCACGATTGCGCTGCCGATGAACAGTCCGATTACGACGAACAACGGTATCAGAATGATAAATGCAGCGGAACCAGCGCCCATGCCGGCCATCGCACCGAACATATCGTGACGATCGGCGAAGAAACCGACGGACTGCAGTCCCATCGAGAATAGAAGCGAAACGATGCCGCCAAGACATCCACCGATGAGCGCGTAAATGAGTGGCTCACCTAAACCGCCTTCGCGTTTCATTACTGCGAATGCTTCGCCCGGTTTCGTAAGCACCATCACCAGTGTCTCGACGAATGCGTTGAAAAAGCCACGCTCTTGCCGGTGCTCCCACGGCAGACCGCTGCGCGGGGCGGCAGCTTCTGAGGTCGCGGCTGCGCTGATCTGCGCAGGCGGCGTACCAGGCGCCCCCGCCCCAAACTCTGTAAACTGCGAAATCGGCTGCCAGTTTGCCATTCCTTCGCGCCACCCGATGTCCGTGGAAACGAAACGGCCAGTGCGCAGACCTTCGCGAACTTCTTCTTCGGAAAATACGCCCAAACTTGTTGCGCCCCGATTAACATGAATCATCGCCATAATGCGCTCGTTCTAATGAGGTGCACAACGCAGCGCAAGGTTAAACGGGCGCGAAATTAAAGAGTCACAAAGTTAAAAGCGTTAAAAAGGGGAATCCGTCTTAAGTCCTTTTAACTTTTAACTCCTCTGACTTGTCCAGCGCTCGCCAGAAATACCAGGCGGCTACCGAACGGTAGGGACGCCATTTTTCACCGAACTTCATGAGCTGTTTTGGAGTGGGGAGGGTTCGTCGACGGAAAGTTTTCGCGAAACCTTTGCGCACCCCGTAATCGTCAACGGGCCAGACATCCGGCCGGCCCAGATCGAAAAGAAGAAGCATCTCAACTGTCCATCGGCCGATTCCACGCACCGTAGTCAGACGCGTAATAATCTCACCATCAGTCATGCGGATAAGCGCGCGGCCCGATGGCACGGTGCCGTCGATGGTTTTCGCAGCCAGATCTTTCAACGCGGCAGTTTTTGCGCGTGAAAGACCAGCGGCACGAAGTGTTTCATCCGGCGTTGCGAGAAGTTGTTCGGGATCGAGCCATTTTCTCTTCGGATACAGAGCGCGGACCCGGCCAAAAATAGTGGCCGCGGCTTTACCGCTCAGTTGCTGGTAAGCGATTGATTCTGCAAGTGCGTCGAATGGCCGAATTGAAACCGACGGCGTAATGTTGTAGCGACGCGAACGCGCGATTAACTCGGCCATTCGCGGATGACTCGTTCTCAGAAGGTGATGCGCGTGCTGGTGGTTCATGAAAAGTTAAGATTTCCGGTGTAATCAGCGGGAATAAATAATTTCACCGCCAATCACTGTCATTTCGTTCTGCGTTTCAAGAATTTCCGCCTCAGGAATTTTCATAATGTCTCGGGAGAGGACAGTGAAATCAGCAAGCTTGCCGACTTCGACTGAGCCTTTGTCCTTTTCTTCGAATACGGCGTAGGCCGGCCAGATCGTAAACATTTTCAGCGCGTCTTCGCGCGAGACGGCTTGCTCGGGATGCCAGCCTTCGCCCGACTCGCCCTTAATGCTTTTGCGTGCGACAGCGGCGTAGAATTCGATCATCGGTTCGCCACGCTCGACTGGCGCGTCGGAACCTCCGGCAATGATACAGCCGCTCTTGAGGAAGCTTTGCCACGCGTACGCGCCGACGAGACGATCCATCCCAAGTCGAGCCGGAGCGAAAAACAGATCGCTGATCGCATGCGATGGCTGCATTGACGGGATCACGCCAAGTTTTGCGAACCGGGGAATATCATCTGGATCGACAATCTGAGCGTGCTCGATGCGCCAGCGTGGTTCGCGAATTTTCCGTTCGTCCGCCGGCACGGCTTTGAACGCCTGCGCGTAAAGATCGAGAATTAGTCGGTTAGCCCGGTCGCCGAGCGCGTGCGTTTCCACCTGGATGCCGCGGCGAAGCGCTTCTTCAAACATCGGTCGAAGGTCTTCGGGTTTCTGGGTGAGGAAGCCGGAGGTTTCGGGCGCGTCATGGTACGGTTTCAATAGCGCCGCGCCGCGAGAGCCGAGCGCGCCGTCGAACATCACTTTAATTGTGCGCTGAGTGAAATGGTGATCGAACGCATTGATGGTCGGTCCTTCGCGTAAAAAATTCTGCGTGTCTTCGCCGGGACCGTAGACGGCGTTAACGAATCGAATCCTGATTTTTCCGGTTTCGCATGCTTTCCGGATAAGATCGACGTCTTCCTTGTGGCTGCCGGCGTTCTGGATCTCGCACCAGCCCAGTTTGATCTCGCGGTCGATTCCGCGCAGCAGCGCCTCATCGCGCTCGGCTTCTGAGGGTTTCGGGATATTTTTTGCGACTAGATCCTGCGCGTTATCCAACAGCATGCCGTTTGGTTCGCCGTTTGTTTTCAAAATTTGTCCGCCAAACGGATCCGGGGTGTTCTTGTCGATTCTGGCGATTTTTAGCGCGGCCGAATTAACAACCGAGGCGTGGCCATCCGCGCGTGTGAGAAATACAGGATTGTTTGGCGCGATGTTGTCGAGATCCTGGCGCGTTGGAAATTGCGGCGGTTTCCAAAACGTTTCGATCCAGCCGCGCCCTTTGATCCATTTACCGGAGCCCGTTTCGTCGACACGCTCCCTCACTCTGGCCAGAAAATCTTCAAGCGAATTTGTCCCCTCGAGGTTCAATCGCATTTCGCGCTCGCCGATCCCGAAGATGTGGCAATGCGAATCGGTGAAGCCGGGCAGGACCGTGAGACCGTGAAGATCGACAATCTTCGCAGCATGAAATTTTTTCGCTTCGTCAGTTGAGCCAACGAAGACAATTCGGTTGGCCTTTACCGCCACCGCTTCGGCCTTCGGTTGCTTCTCCGTGACGGTGTAAACGTTCCCGTTCGTCAGAAGAAAATCGACATCTTCAGCGCGTGCCATTCCGACAATGAAAAGTCCAGTCAGAAGGAAAACCAGTCGTCGTTTTTGCGTCAAATTCACGGGGCGTCTTACTAAATGCTGCAGCAATGATACTGACAACCTCCCCTGTAGAATCAAATGTCGTGCTTCCAGGCTTGACGTGCCGCCGAACTTTTGTCGTCATCAGTTTTGCCAATTGTTCGCTTTTTTGTATCGGAAAAGGCGAACGCTTTTGCCGGCATGAAATTGAACGATGAATTTTATTTTGCTACCGCCAAACAGATTTATAGAATCATGGTTTCCCCTCAGGCCAAGAAACTTTAACCCTTTTGGACCGTCTGAACGCAGCGCATTCCGATTTCAACATTGATTGGTTCTGGTGGCTGGTGTTGTCCAGCGGAGCCGCATTTGCGTGATATCCCATGGCCAACTTCTTTCCACGCTGGACCAACTGGATACCGCTCAAACTGGTGATCTGCGGCATCATTGCGGTCTGCGGATTGAGCGCAGCAACCTGGTATTACGCGACGCCAAAGTACACAAAAATTGGCTACGAACCGATCCAGCCGGTTCCATTTCCACACGACATCCACGTTTCGCAACTGGGAATGGATTGCCGCTATTGTCACAGCTTTGTGGAAATGGCGGCCCAATCCAATGTGCCGAACACCCAGACCTGCATGAATTGCCATACACAGGTGCAAAAAGATAATCCGAAACTGGAGCCGGTGCGGACCAGCTGGAAAACGGGTAACCCCGTGGAGTGGGTGTGGATCTATCGCACCGTCGACTACGTTTATTACAATCACGCGGCCCACGTGAATCGCGGCATCAGTTGTTTCAGTTGCCACGGTCCCGTCAATCATATGTCGACGGTGTATCTGGCCAAGCCGCATAGCATGGCGTGGTGCCTCGAATGCCATCGGCACCCCGAAAATTTTCTGCGGCCCGACGATCAGGTTTTCAATCTCGATTGGAAACCGGACGATGTGAAACCGGTGGAATTTGTTGCGAAATACGGGCAGCCACTTGATACCGGCGAGGATTTTTCGAAGAAGAAGAAACTTACCCAGGCAGAGATTGGCCAGACGTTGAAAGAGCACTGGAACATCAATCCGCCCACAAACTGTCAGGGGTGCCACCGATGAAACGCGTATTCCAGCATCCACCGGAGCCATCAACTGGCAAGCATTACTGGCGTGGCCTGGGCGAGTACAGCAATTCGCCCGAATTCCGGCAATGGCTGGAACGCGAATTCCCTGCAGGCGCAGCGGAGCTGAACGGCGACGAGTGGTCGCGACGCGATTTCCTGAGACTGATGGGCGCATCCATGGCGCTGGCAGGGGTTGGCCTAACGAGTTGTCGCAGGCCGGAGCTGCACCTCGTTCCGTTCACAAAAAACGTTGAATGGACGATTCCCGGAAAATTTCTGTACTACGCGACGGCAATGCCGCGGCGCAATGGCGCCATTCCGCTTCTCGCCACAACAGTGGACGGGCGTCCAATTAAGCTGGATGGCAATCCGCTGCATCCGGCTACTGGTGGGGCGACCGACACGTTCACTCAGGCGTCGATCCTGAACCTATACGATCCGACCCGATCCAAACGGTTTGTACGTGATGGGAAAACGACCAAGCGCGAAGATTTCGACGCTTACCTCAAGGACCTTCGCAATAAGCTTCTCGCTGATCACGGCGACAGCGTGGCGTTTCTCGTGGAAGAAACGAATTCGCCAACGCGCGAGCGTTTGCGGGGGGAGTTGGAAAAAAATCTTCCCGGTATGCGCTGGTGTGTTTACGAGCCGCTATTGAGTCAGGGAACAATCGCAGCCACGCAAAGTGCGTTCGGCGCTGGTGCGCGCGTGATTCCAAAATTCGATCGCGCCGACGTGGTTCTTGCGTTGGACAGCGATTTTCTTGATTGCGGTCAGGGTGATTTGGCGTCCGTCCGCGCATTTAGCTCGCGGCGGCGTGTGAGCACGCCCAAAGACAGCATGAACCGGCTTTATGTTGTGGAAAGTCGGTTCACGCTCACGGGCGCGATGGCAGACCATCGGCTCCGCTGTCCGGCCAGCCAGATCGCCGCGGTCGTGCACGCGCTGGCGACCAAAATTCTAGCGGGAACAAACGATTCGAGTCTTGGATCGGTGATGGGAAATTTCCAGGCACCGCCATCGAGTGCATCCGGGGCTGCGAGCTTCGATGAGACATGGGTCAGCGGTTTGGCAAATGATCTAATGGCAAAACCGGGAGCGAGTCTGGTGCTCGTTGGCCCATCCCAGCCAGTCGCAGTGCATCTACTTGCGTACGCGATCAATGCAGCACTCAAAAATGTCGGACAGACACTGGTTGTTCGGCAAATCCCGCGTAACCCGAAAACGATCGAGATTTCTCAACTCGCAGCTGACATTAACGACGGGCGAATCAAACACCTTTTCATCTTTGGAGGCGACCCGGTTTACAACGCGCCCCGTGGATTGGCTCAGGACAAACAAAAAAATCTCCCACTGGATTGGTCTGAGCTGCAAAAACGGGTGCCCGAGATTGTCCGTCTCGGCTATCACGAAGATGCCACATCGGCATTGAGCCAATGGCACGTCCCGGCTGCACATTTCCTGGAATCATGGGGGGACGCGCTTACTGCCGAGGGCGATTACTTGTCGATCCAGCCGATGATTTTACCGATCTTCGGCGGTCTTTCAGAGATCGAGTTTCTCAACGCTTTGCTCGGTGGATCGAAAATCGAAGGACCAGAGCTGGTTCAGGAAACGTTCCGCTCTACAAATCCGCCTGGCGATTTTCAAACTACGTGGTCGCGTTTCCTTCACGATGGTTTTGCAGAGCATGCTCAGCCGCGCGATCAGCCTTCGGCTTTCAGTGCGAATGCAGGCGCCCCGCAGAATCAAAGTCCGTGGACATTGCTGCCGGCACCAACGCCAGATTCACCAGAGATTGTGCTGACAGCCAGTTATTCGATGGACGACGGCCGCTTTGCCAACAACGGCTGGCTCCAAGAATTACCTGATCCCATAACCAAGCTTACCTGGGACAACGCAGCCCTGATTAGTCCTGCCTACGCAAAAAAGCTCGGTGTGCTGACTGGCGATTTGATACAGATCGCAATTAACGAAAAGAGCGCCGGCGGCCAGCCACTCAAACGCGAACTGGTCATCGCGACGCTCGTGTCTCCTGGTCACGCCGACAACTCCGTTTCGATCCCGCTCGGTTACGGGCGAAAAATGCCGGAGTTCGACGGGCTGCCATACGCGGGTGGCGCGCTGAAAGAAAGAAGAGGCATCGCGGAGCAGTCTGGTTTCAACGGCTACTTTCTACGAACGGCGGCAAATCCGTATTTTGTCGCGGCTGACGGAAAGGGGATTGAAAGCGTCCAGGTGACAAAAGTTGGTCACACGTATCCGTTTTCAATTACGCAGGAGCAGTTCAGCATCGAGGGCCGAGGTCTCGTGCGCGAAGCGACTTTGGAGGGCTACCGCGAAAATAGTGAGTTCGCGAAAAAAATTCCGGGCGAAGAAGAACTGCCCCATCCACCGCCGAGCATCTACACGCATCCGCCGCTGACCGCACCGCAGCAGTGGGGGATGAGCATCGATTTGAACGTGTGCACCGGGTGTAGTGCGTGTGTGGTGGCCTGCCAGGCGGAAAATAACGTGCCCGTAGTCGGCAAGCTCCAGGTGTCGCATGGCCGAATCATGCACTGGCTCCGGATTGATCGCTATTACGCCAGCCGGAAACCGTTCAACCAGGACCGCGGCGAGTGGCCGGAGAATCCCGAGATCGTGCATCAACCGATGCCGTGCCAGCATTGCGAGAACGCGCCGTGCGAAACGGTTTGCCCAGTCAACGCGACCGTTCATAGCGAGGACGGTCTCAACGTCATGGCTTACAACCGCTGCATCGGCACACGATTTTGCTCGAACAACTGCCCCTACAAGGTGCGGCGATTCAATTTCTTCGATTACAACCAGCGGCCAGTCGGCAAGAGAAAGGTCGTCGGCGCATTGAACATCTACGAAGAATATTTCGCACCGCTGACCACCAAGGGCGCGCCGGACACGATCAAGATGCAGAAGAATCCCAACGTGACGGTGCGGATGCGCGGCGTGATGGAGAAATGCACCTTCTGCGTGCAACGCATCGAGGAAGCAAAGATCGCGGCGCTCGCGCGCGCAGGCGCTTCTCCGGAGACGCGAATCCCGCGCGACTCCTTCACCTCCGCCTGCGCGCAGGCGTGTCCCACGGATGCAATTGTCTTTGGCGATATCAAGGATCCGGAAAGCCGTGTATCAAAAATGAAACAGCAGGACCGGAATTACCGAATTCTCGATTACTTGAACGTCGTCCCACGAGTCAGTTATCTCGCTCGCATTCGCAATCCGAACCCGAAAATGCCCGATGCGGGAAACATCGGAGTCGCAAGCTTGGTGGAGAAATTGCCGGAATGAGAGTGTCTGCAATTAGGAATCAATAATGGACGGAGGATCAGTAGCACCGGAAACTGTTGAAGAAGCGGAGAAGCAGATCACGCGTGTGCCGCTTGTTCTAGGTCGGCGCAATTTCAGTTGGTTGACCGAGCGAATTTCTGGAGTTGTAGAACAACCTGCGCCTCGCTGGTGGTGGGTGGCTTTCGCCATCACTTCAAGCATCGCGACCTTCGGACTTTTTTGCATTGGCTACCAGATTTCCACCGGCGTCGGCACATGGGGAAATCAGATCCCAGTGGGTTGGGCCTGGGACATTACCAATTTCGTTTTCTGGATCGGCATCGGACACGCTGGCACACTCATCTCGGCCATCCTGTTTTTGCTCCGGCAAAAATGGCGCACGTCGATCAACCGCTCTGCGGAGGCGATGACGCTGTTTGCGGTGATTTGCGCGGCGATTTTCCCCGGCATTCACGTGGGCCGATTCTGGATGGCGTGGTATATGGCGCCGCTCCCTAACAACTGGGCGATCTGGCAAAATTTCCGCAGCGCGTTGATGTGGGACGTGTTTGCAGTTTCAACCTATTTCACCGTTTCGGTTTTGTTTTGGTATACCGGTTTGATTCCCGATTTGGCAACTCTCCGAGACCGGGCAACGACAAAGGTCAGGAAGTTTCTTTTCGGAATTTTTGCCTGCGGCTGGCGTGGCGCGAACCGCAATTGGCGCCATTATGAAATGGCGTATCTCCTTTTGGCCGGCCTTTCCACTCCGCTGGTCCTCTCGGTACACAGCGTGGTATCCTTTGACTTCGCCTCGACGGTCATACCGACGTGGCACACCACAATTTTCCCGCCCTACTTCGTGGCGGGCGCAATTTTCGGCGGATTCGCGATGGTGTTGACCCTTCTTCTTCCAGCACGCGCCATATTTAAATTGCACGATGTGATTACTCCCCAGCACGTCGATAAAATGGCAAAGATCATTTTGTTGACTGGCTCCTTCGTCGCTTACGCCTATTCGATGGAGTTTTTTATCGCCTGGTACAGCGGTAATTCATACGAGAAGTTCGCGTTCTGGAATCGCATCTTTGGCCCCTATTGGTGGTACTGGTGGTTTGGCATGCTGTTCTGTAATTGCCTTTCGCCGCAACTTTTCTGGTTCAAGTGGTGCCGGAGGAATGTGTTTGTTGTTTTCTTCGTCTGCATGTGTGTGAACGCTGGAATGTGGTTTGAGCGCTTTATCATTATTGCCGGCGGTTTGATCCGCGATTTCCTTCCATCGTCCTGGAGAGTGTTTCATCCGACTTGGGTGGACATCTGGACCTACCTTGGCACGATTGGAATTTTCACTTCTCTGTTTCTGATTTTCATCCGTTTTCTGCCGATGATTGCGATGTCAGAGGTTAAAACGGCAGTGCCCGAGGCGGACCCGCATTACGGTCACATACCTGGGACTCAATCGATATCCCCCGGCGGAAAGGAGCACACACGATGATGAGGACTCCTGCCGGTCACAAGGTGTACGCCATGGCTGCGGAATATCCTAGCGCGGCGGCCCTTTACGAAGCAGCGAAACATGTCCGTGATGCTGGCTTCAAGCGCTGGGACGTTTATTCACCGTTTCCAATCCACGGAATGGACGACGCGATGGGGTTGGGAAAATCCTGGTTGAGCGGTTGGGTTTTGTTCGGCGGCGTCACCGGTTTGCTCACCGCTGCTGTGGTTGAATTTGGGCCCTCGTCGATTCTCTATAAGCTCGATGTGCACGGCAAGCCGTGGAATTTCTGGACCGTCCCGGCGTTCTTCCCGATCATGTTTGAACTGACGGTCCTTTTGGGGGCGTTCGCCGCGTTCTTCTCGATGCTTGGCATGAACGGATTGCCGCGCTGGTATCACCCAATGTTCAATTGGGAACGGTTTGTCCGCGTTAGCAACGACGGATTCTTCCTGGCAATCGAATCGCGCGATCCACGGTTCACTGAAAACGGTGTACGCGAATTATTGGAAAAAACCGGCGGCGAACACGTCACCATTGTGCACGAGGACTGAATATGCTGCGCGGATTTCTTGTGATTTTTGTTTTGTGCGGCATCGCGATCCTCGCCGTTTTTGGATTTCGTGGCCGGAAAAGCACGGAGCCGCCGACTGAGATTTTCCCCGATATGGTGCGACAAATGAAGGTTCGTGCACAAGCACCGCTCAATCTTTTTGCAGACGGACGCGGACCACGTCTGCCAGTCGCAGGCACGGTTCCCATTGGCTACGAGATACCAAAACCCGGCATTGTAGCCGGTACAGGCGATGCCAGCCTGCCGGGATCAGCGACTCCGGCTACAGGACCGTGGTCGCATCCGAATATTGGTTTTAGCCATGGCACTGATTATAACAACACTGGCAAGATGGGCGATCACTGGGGAACAGGCATCCCGGTCCCGGTGACGCCCGAGTTGATGGAGCGCGGGCAACAGCGTTTCAACATCACTTGTGCGATGTGTCACGGCGCTATCGCAGCAGGCAACGGGATCACAAAGCAGTACGGCCTCGCGACTGTCGTTACGCTTCAGGATGAACGGATCCGCAAGATGTCTGATGGCGAGATTTTCAACACGATTACGAATGGCAAAAACACAATGATGGCCTACGGGCCAAACATCATCGTGCCTGATCGCTGGGCCATCATCGCGTATCTACGTGCGTTACAGCGCAGTCAAAACGCAACCGTGGCCGATGTTCCTGAGGACCAGCGCGCAGAACTGGAGAGGCCGGCGTCACCGCCGCCGGCTGCAGCAAAATGAGCGAGCGTTCACACACTGTCCCGACACCCGAAGGCGAATATTTTGAGGGCAACCGCTTTGCAGGCCTCTCCTCGCTCCTGGGATTGATTGCCATTGTGACGCTCGCCCTTTGCGTTGTAGGCGCATTTCTAAATCCACATCAATTCAGTTATTCATGGCTCTTTGCGTTCGCATTTTACTTCACACTTTGCGCCGGGTGCTTTTTCTGGACCATCGTGCATCATGCCACGGACGCCGACTGGTCGGTAGTTGTCCGTCGCCAGTTGGAAAACATCGGGGCGTTGCTAGTGGCGCTGGCGGTCCTTTTTGTGCCGATCCTTCTCCTTCGACGCCATCTGTATTCCTGGATGGACATCCCGCCCGGTGTCGAACATGCGCTGGATGCGAAGCGCGCCTATCTCAATTGGCCCTTCTTTCTGCTCCGCGCTGTGGTGTTCCTCGGCTTTTTTCTTTGCGCGGCGCTCGTTTTGCGCCGCTTATCGGTGAAACAAGACAAGGATGGAAGTCCACGGTTCACCATCTTAATGCGCAAGGTCGCGTTTATCAGCCTGCCAATGTTCGCGCTTTGTCTCACCTTTGGCGCGTTCGATTGGCTCATGAGCCTGAACTATCACTGGTTCTCCACCATGTTTGGCGTGTACATCTTCGCGGGCGCAGCGGGGAGTTCGATGTCACTGCTCGTCCTGGTCATCACAGCCTTGCGACGGGCTGGTTATTTGAAGGATATCGTTACCCTCGAGCACTACCACACCATGGGGAAATGGATGCTGGCCTTTTGCATTTTCTGGGCCTACATCGGCTTCGGCCAGTACATGCTCATCTGGTACGCGAACATCCCGGAAGAGACAGAATTCTTCATTACTCGAAATACTGAATCGTGGTGGGCGCTGAGTATGCTGCTGGTCGTTGGACGCTTCTTTATCTGTTTTGGGATTCTTCTATTGCAATCGATCAAAAAGGAGCCGCGGCGTCTTTGCTGGGTCGCGGGATGGATCCTGTTCATGCAAATGCTGGACATGTACATCATCGTCCTGCCCGCGTTACACGGCACAGGGGTGCACCTCAGCGTCTGGGATTTGCTTTCCCTCATCGCCATCGGCGCAACGCTCGGTTTTGTTTATCTGCGAATTGTGCCTCGGACTGCTCTTTTTCCAGTTCGCGATCCGCGCCTGATTGAGTCGTTGAACTTGGTGAACTGATATGGCTGCTACCGAATCACTTCGTCAAGTTGCCCAGGCGCGTGCTCCATGGTCCGTGTGGTTGGGGATCGTTCTTCTCTTTGCGCTTTTTGGTGTGATCGTGCTCGCGATCATTGGGCCGGCGCCGCGTAAAAGTGATTATGAAGAAACCCGTGCGAAAAAGCGCGTGGAGAATTTGAAGACCTTACGCGAGGAAGCCGACAAGGCTTTGACGACTTATGGTTGGATCGACAAGACCAAAGGCCTCGCTCGCATCCAGATCGAGCGCGC
>Ga0307296_10001462_pt1 | contig 11867 bp, 12 predicted proteins | sample ER_DNA_153_FD_194467 | JGI IMG/M metagenome (GOLD analysis project Ga0307296, IMG submission 194467) | Bulk soil microbial communities from the East River watershed near Crested Butte, Colorado, United States - ER_DNA_153 | ecosystem: Environmental > Terrestrial > Soil > Floodplain | place... | reverse complement strand
CACACATGGCCGCTCGCCTACGCCGCGTTCGTCGAGTGGAGCGACGACGGCTCGGGAGGTGCGGTGCGCCTGGAGCGAGGTGCCCGCCGCCCACCGGAGACATCACTCATCAGCTGGCTCCTTCGCGAAGCTGAATCCGGGGCTGAGCTCGTCGTCGATACCGGCCTCGAGCTTCCGAGCGCCGGCTTCGCGGTCGCGTTGCCTCTTCGCCGCGACAACAGCTCGCTCGTCGGCTTCATCGTCTTCTGCGGAGACGATCAACCACCCGCTCACGTCCTGCCTGCGCTCGAAGCGTGCATCGATTCCCTGGGGCTCGCCGTCGGCGAAACCCGACCCGCCGACGTGCTTCGCCCGCGAACGAAGGTGACGACCCTAAACGCGGGCCGGCGTGGTCAACCCCGCACGCTCGAGGCCTGAGCGGATCTCGGCAAGCTCCTCGTCGCTCGCCTCGACGAGCGGCAGGCGCAGCCCGCCGACCTCGTGGCCGAGCAGGTTCAAGGCCGCCTTCACCGGGATCGGATTGATCGTGACGCCGAGCGCGTCGACCACCGTCTTCAGCTCGTCGTCGATCGCACGCGCCCCCTCTGCGTCGCCGTCCTTGTAGAGCCGGATCATCTCCTTCACGCGAGGCCCCACCAGGTGCGTATACACCAGGACGCCGCCGGCGCCGCCGAGCTGCAGGAACGGGTAAACGAGATGGTCGCTGCCCGCATAGAGGAGGAGATCGGTCTCGGAGACGATGCGGCGCGCCTGCTCCAGATCCTCGGTCGCCTGCTTGACCGCCTTCACCGTTGGGATCTCCGCAAGCTCGGCCATCGTTTCCGGCTCGATGTTGACGACGACCCGCTGCGGGATGTTGTAGACGACGATCGGCTTGTCGCTCGTGGCGGAGATCGCCTTGAAGTGCTCGACGAGCCCGCGCGGCGGCGGCTTGTTGTAGTACGGCGTGACTACGAGGAAGCCGTCAACGTCTGCGCCGTGCGCCGCCTTCGTCAGCTCGACCGAGTGATGCGTGTCGTAGGTGCCGGTGCTGGCGATGACCGTCGCCGTCTCCCCCACCTCCTCGACGGCGGCCTCCCAGAGAGCGAGCTTCTCCTCGTCGCTCAGGGTCGGCGACTCGCCTGTAGTGGCGGCCACGACCACGCCGTCCGAGCCGTTGTCGACGAGATGCCTGGCCAGAGCCCGGAAGCGGCCCAGGTCGACCGAGCCGTCCTGCGCGAACGGCGTCACCATCGCTGTCAGAACCTCGCCTAGCACCGTGTCCATCCTATTCCAGAGCCTGTTCGAAGGCCCTGCGGGCGTCTTCGCCGACTACGGCGAACAGCACTTGTTCGAGCCCAACGCTCTGATGGTCGCGGACGGCCTTGACCATCAGCCGGGCGCACTCGTCGAGTGGGAAACCGCCCACACCGGTGCCGAATGCCGGCAGCGCGAGCGAACGAGCCCCAACCTCGTCGGCCACCGCAAGGCACCGCTTCGTCGTCAGGGAGATGAGCTCACCACTCGTACGGAGATCCTGGCCCATGACCGCGCCGTGGATCACATGCTTTGCAGCGAGGCGTCCCGCTCCGGTGGCGACAGCGTCGCCGATCTCGATCGGGCCCCTGGCGACCGCTTCCCGTTCGATCTCCTCTCCCCCGGCCCGCTTGATCGCACCCGCGACTCCAGCTCCCATCCAGAGATGGTTGTTGGCCGCATTTGCGATCGCGTCCACCTCGAGTGTCGTGATGTCGCCCTCGACGACCTCGAGCTGGCGGCCGGTCACGTGTCGAGAATCGTTTCGAGACCCGTCGTCAGCCCGGGCGGAAGGCTCGAGAGGCGTTCGAGCGCGAGCAGCACGCCAGGGACATACGCCTCCCGCGAGAACGCGTCGTGGCGGATCGAGAGCAGCTCGCCCACCTGAGAGAGGAGTACCTCCTGATGCGCCACGATTCCCGGCAGACGCACCGAGTGGATCGGGACGCCGCCGCCCATCGCTTCCGCGGTCGCCTTTGCGGTTCCGGAGGGCGCGTCGAGCTTCGTCTCGTGGTGGAGCTCGACGATCTCGGCCCGTGGAAGATGCTTGGCGGCTTCCGCAGCGAGGCGGATCATCAGCACCGCTCCGATCGCGAAGTTCGGCGCCATGAAGAGCGGCACGCCTTTCTCCAGGGCCAACTCGTCCAGGTCGTCGAGCTCCTCCTTGCCGAGGCCTGTTGTCCCGACGATGCTCGGCACGCCCTGCTCGAGCGCGGCCCGCACCGTGGCGTGAGCGACATCCGGCCGCGTGAAGTTGATCGCCGCGTCCAGCCCTTCGACCTCGACCGCATCGTCTCGGCCGATTCCCTTCACCTCGTGGCCGGCCTCCTCCAGAGCCGGTCGGAGCGCGCGGCCCACCTTTCCCTCGTATCCGAGGAGCGCGACCCTCACGCGGCGGCACGCGCCGGGAGCTCGGGCGTGATCCTCCGCAGCGCGTCCCGGAAGCGCTCCTCACTCGGGCCGATTCCGGACGCAGAGAACCGGTCCGGCGCCAGTAGAACGGCTGCGAGCTCGGAGATCGCGTCGCCCGTGACCGCGTCGATCTCCGCGGCGATCCGGTCGAGGGAGAGCAGATCCGTGTCGGTGATCAGCGACTTGCCGAGCCGGCTCATTCGATTCGACGTCGACTCCATGGAGAGCAGGATTCGACCTTTCAGGTTCTCCTTGGCCCGCTCGAGCTCGCCCCTGCGGAGCCTCCCTTCAGCGATCTCGTTGATCTGCTCGTTCGCGATCTCGAGGCAGTCGGCGAGGTTCTCCGCGCGTGTGCCGACGTAGAAGCCGATGAGACCGGTGTCGGTGTACTGCGACGCAAACGTGTAGACCGCGTAGGCCATGCCGCGCTTCTCGCGGATCTCCTGGAAGAGGCGCGACGACGCCGAGCCGCCCAGGAGGGCGTCGAGAAGCGAGGCCGCGAACCGTCGCCGGTCGGAGCGTGCGATGCCCGGCGCTCCGAGACACACGTGGTACTGCTCGGTCTTCTTGCGCTGAAAGCGCGTGCTAGGCCGCGGAGGCCGCACGAGTGGTGAACGCACGCGAGGGCCTCGCCCTGACGACTCCGCCTGTTTCGCCTGAGCCTTCTCGAGCTGCGTGACGAGCTCGTCGTGCTGAAGGTTCCCCGCTGCCGCGACGACGACGTTCCCGGCGGTGTACATCGTTCGGTGGTAGTTGCTGAGCGCCCGGCGGCCGACCGTGGAGATGACGTCGGCGGTGCCGATGACGGGCCGGCCGAGCGGGTGATCGCCGAAGACCGCCTGGCTCATCAGATCGTGGACGAGCTCGTGTGGGGTGTCCTCGTACATTGCGATCTCCTCGAGCACGACCTCGCGCTCGGCGTCGAGGTCGGCGAAGACAGGCGTGTAGACCATGTCGCTCATCACGTCGAGCGCCTGCTCGAGGTGATGGTCTGCGACGCGCACGTAGACCACGGTGTGCTCACGCGATGTCGCCGCGTTCAGCTCGCCACCGAACGCGTCGAAGATCTCGGCGATGTCCTGGGCCGTGTACGAGCGCGTGCCCTTGAAGAGCAGGTGCTCGATGAAGTGCGTGACCCCGGCCTTCGAGGGCGTCTCGTCGCGCGAGCCCGCTCCGATCCAGAACCCGAGGGAGACGGAACGCACGCTCGGGATCCGCTCGGTGATCACGCGCTGGCCCGAGTCGAGCTCGCTCAGGACGTACTTCTGCACGGCGTGATCGTAGTGCCCCGCCCTAGCGACGGGGCTTTCCGAGAGCGGTTGTGGTCCAGATTGACCGGTCCCGACCGGTCATTGCCGACGGAAACCTGGGCCAAGCCCAGGTTTCCTGAAGCGGCGCCGCCGAGTCGGCGCCTGGTCTCAGTCCTCGCGGCGCGGGCCGCGGTCTCTGCCGCCTCCTCCTCGGCCCCGGTCGCCCCCGCGCCCGCCGCCGCCGTCGCGCCTTGGTGGGCGCTCTGTGCGCTCGCGGGGCGGGGCGTCCTTCGCCCGCTCGATCAGCTCGTCCGGCTGGACGAGCGCGCCGTTCTCGTGCTTCGCGACGAGCTTCAGGCCGATCCGGCCCCGCTCCTTGTCGACCTCCTGGACGACGACGTCGAGCACGTCCCCTCGGGAGATCACGTCCTCGATGTGGCCGACCCGGCCGGGCCCCACGTTCGAGACGTGGAGCAGCCCGTCGGTGCCCTTCTTCAGCTCGACGAAGGCCCCGAAGTCGGTCGTCTTCACGACCTTGCCCGTGTAGGTGTCCCCTACCTCGGGCTCCTTCGTGAGCGATTGGATCGCCTCGATCGCGGCCTGTGCCTTCGTGCCCTCGGTCGCGTAGATGAGGATCGTCCCGTCCTCCTCGATGTCGATCTGCACGTCGTAGTCGGCCTCGAGCGAGCGGATCGTCTCGCCGCCCTTGCCGATGACGAGCCCGATCTGCTCGGGGTCGATCTTGACCGTCGAGATGCGAGGGGCGTGGTCGGCGAGCTCCGTGCGGCTCTCCGGAAGCGCCTCGGCCATCTTGTCGAGGATGAACTCGCGCGCCCGCTTCGCCTGCTCGAGCGCGTTCCGCATGATCTCCTGCGTGACGCCGGTGATCTTGATGTCCATCTGCAGCGCGGTCACGCCCTCACGGGTACCGGCGACCTTGAAGTCCATGTCACCGAGATGATCCTCGGCGCCCTGGATGTCGGTGAGGATGACGTGGTCGTCGCCTTCCTTGACCAGGCCCATGGCGATGCCGCCGACCGGCGCCTTGATCGGCACGCCTGCGTCCATCAGCGCCAGCGTCGAGCCGCAGACCGAGCCCATCGACGAGGAGCCGTTCGACTCGAGCGTCTCGGAGACGATGCGGATCGTGTACGGGAACTCATCAGCGCCCGGGATCACCGGCTCCAGCGCCCGCTGGGCAAGCGCGCCGTGGCCGATGTCCCGCCGCTTCGGCCCGCGCATGAAGCCGGTCTCGCCCACCGAGTAGGGCGGGAAGTTGTAGTGGTGCATGAAGCGGCGGTCGGTCTCGAGCGACAGGTCGTCGATGCGCTGACCCTCCTTCGCCGTCCCGAGCGTGAGCAGCGACATGATCTGCGTCTGGCCGCGGGTGAAGAGCCCCGAGCCGTGTGTGCGCGCCGCGACACCTACCTCGCACCAGATCGGCCGGATGTCCTCCGCTCCGCGCCCGTCGGGGCGGATCTTGTCGACCGCGATCTTCTGCCGCACGAGCTTCTTGTAGATCGCCTCGGCGGCGCGCTTCACGTACTGCTTCGTGAGTGAGTCCTTGACGGCGGGCTCCTCGCCTTCGACCGTCGCCGGCCCTGCCGGGAAGGGGAGCTGCACCGACTCGATGATCCGGTCGAACAGCAGCTGCCGCTTCGCCGACCTGAGCTCCTTCGAGTCCTCCTCGGAGTCGGTGAGCGCCTTCAGGTCGCTCGCGAACTGCTCTCGAACCGCGTCCTCGACCCCCTCGAGTCGGAGCTTGTCCAGGATCGTGGTCAGGCTGAGGCGAACTTGGATCTCGCGAAGGATGTCCTCCTCGGTCGAGTCCATGTCGATCTCGCCGGCGAGCTCGGTGAGGAGCTCCTCGACGACCGCCCCCGCCTCGCGTAGTCCATCGGCCTGGATTCGCGAGCGCATCTTGTCGCCGTGCTGCGCCTCGAGCTCCGCGGTCAGCTCGGGATCGAGCCACTTGGCTTTCCCCGCCTGGCGCTGGAGGTCTTCCTGCGCCTCGCAGAGCTTCACGATCTCGCCGTGGGCGAGCTCGAAGGCTTCGAGGAGCTTGTCCTCGGGGATCTCCTCGGCGCCTGCCTCGATCATCGTCAGCGCGTCCTTCGTCCCGACGACGATGAGGTCGAGGGTCGACTCCTCCTGCACCGCGGGAAGGGTCGGATTGATGACGAAGCGGCCGTCGATCTCGCCGATCCGCACGGCGCCCACCGGTCCAAGGAAGGGCATCGGGGAGATCATCAGCGCGGCCGAGGCACCGTTGATGCAGAGGATGTCGTGCGCTGTGATCAGGTCGGCCGAGAGCACGGTGCAGATCACCTGCGTCTCGTTCCGGTAGCCCGACGGCCACAGCGGCCGGATCGGGCGGTCGATCATCCGAGCCGTCAGGATCGCGCGCTCGGTCGGTCGCCCCTCTCGCTTGAAGAAACCGCCCGGGATCTTGCCGGCGGCGTACATCCGCTCTTCGACGTCGACCGTGAGCGGGAAGAAGTCCGCGCCCTCGCGCGGCTCCATCCGGCCCTGGGCCGTCGCCAGCACCATCGTGTCGCTCGACCGGACGACGACGGCGCCGTCGGCCTGCTTGGCCAGCTTCCCCGTCTCGAAGGTGATCTCCTGGTCACCGACGGTCACCGAGACCGTCGTCAGGTTTTCAGTCATCGTGCTCATCTGTCCTCCACTTCACTCCGGAGAGTGGAGGTTTGAGTGAGTCTTTCCTGTACGCCAGGACAGGATGAATCCTGTCCCTGGGAGTAAGAGAGAAGACTCGCTCAAACTTCCACCCTCGAATACGAGCTAGCGCCTCAGGCCCAGCTCCTTGATCAATTCCCGGTAGCCCTCGACGTTCTTCTTCTGGAGATAGTTCAGGAACCGCCTGCGCCGTCCGACGAGCTTCAACAGGCCGCGGCGCGAGTAGTGGTCCTTCGGATGGGCCCGGAGATGCTCCGTCAGCTCGTTGATCCGAGTGGTCAGCAGCGCGATCTGCACCTCGGGCGAGCCCGTGTCCTCCTGCGACCGCCCATGGCGGCCGATGATCTCCAGCTTCGCTTCCTTGGTGAGGGTCAAACAGTCCTCCTTAGACGTAGTCCGCAATCCAAGTCCGCCGCGGGAAGCACCGCGCACGGCCGAGACTGCGGTCGCCCGGAAGAGTAGCGAATCGGCTCTCTCAGCCGATCACGATCGGGAAGGACGCCTTCGACTCCTTGCCCTTCTTGTCAACGACGTCGACGTTCACCGTCCAGTTGCCCTTCATGATGAACGTGTAGGGGCCTCGATAGGTTCCGCTCGACACCTCTCGCAGGGGCTTGTCGATGAAGTTCATCGCGTGCGGAGACGTCATCTGCCCTTGCGCGGTTACCTCGGCGCCGCGAATCGGCGCCCCGTCCTCGCGGTCCTTGACCTGGACGACAACGGTTCGGTTGTACCCCTTTCCCTTTACGTCCGCCGAGATTCTCGGCCCCGGGCCGGTCGGGCTGCTGCTCTTCTTCGTCAAGAGAACGGCGCCCGCTCCCAACGCAATCACTCCGGCGAGCGCGAGCGCGATCGGGATCGGGTAGCGCTTCACGAACTGCATTCGCTCAAGGATAGGTAGCGGATTTACGCTCCGCGCATGAGAGCTATTGCGGCCGGACACCCGGCCACTGCCGAGGCCGGCGCCGAGGTGCTCGCGGACGGCGGCAGCGCAGCCGACGCCGCGGTCGCGGCCTGTCTCGCCTCGTGCGTGGCGGAGACCGTGATGACCGGCCTTCTCGGCGGCGGGCACGGCATCTACTTCGACGCCGCAAGTGGGCGGGCGGCGAACCTCGACTGCTTCGCGGCGATACCGGGCCTCGGCCGCGAACGGCGTGAGGTCGCGCTCCTCGAGCTCGAGATTCCGTTCGGGTCGGAGCTCGTCCACTACGCGGTCGGGATCGGGTCCTGCGCCGTGCCCGGTGTTCCCGCGGGGCTCGATGCGCTTTGGGCCGAGCACGGGCGGCTTCCCTGGGCCCGTCTCATCGAGCCGGCGCTTCGGCTGGCAAAGGAGGGCGTCCCGATGCCCGCGGCGCACGCGTCGTGCCTCGAGATGCTCGCGCCAGTGATGACGATGAACGAGGGCACTGGGATCTACTCGCCAGGTGGGTCGCTGCTCCGGGAGGGCGACCTTCTGCGCCAGCCGGGTCTCGTCAGGGCACTCGAGACGCTTGCCGACGAGGGGCCGAGGTCGGCCTACGAGGGGACGCTCGGCAAGGCGCTGCTCGAGCTCATGGAAGAGCGTGGGGGCCGGGTAACCGAGGAAGACCTTCACTCCTACGAGGCGACCTGGCTCGAACCGGTCAGCGTCGAGTTTCGGGGCTTCGACGTTCTGACCCGGGCAGGCCTCTCGGACTTTCCCGGTGCGCTCTCAACCCTTCCCCCACTCCACAGGCTCGACGAGCCCCAGCGCGCCTTGGCCCTCGTCGAGACGCTCCGCGACGCGCCGCCGCGGCAGGCCGGAACCACGAACGTCTCGGTCACCGACGGCGAAGGCAACGCGTGCGTTCTGACGACGAGCCTCGGGCTCGGGTCGGGCGACTTCCTGCCCGGCCTCGACCTGCACCTGAACAGCATGCTCGGGGAGAGCGACTTGCTCACCGGGCCGCTCGAGCCAGGCAAGCGGATGGCAAGCATGATGGCACCTTCGCTCGCGCTCGACGATCGCGGTGTCGGGCTCGCAGCCGGGGCGGCCGGCGGCACGCGGCTCCGGGGCGCGCTCCTCCAGGTCCTGGCCGGAATCCTCGACGAAGACCTCGACCCCCAAGCGGCAGTCGACCGCCCGCGGCTGCACCCCGCGGCATCCCTCGTGCATCTCGAGCCCGGCTTCGGCGTAGGGACGCTCCGCGCTCTGGCGTCAGCCGGCTTCGAGATCCGCGAGTGGCCTGTAGCCCACCACTACTTCGGCGGCGTCAGCGTCGTTACGCGGAGCGCCGCCGCGGGCGATCCTCGGAGAAGTGGCGCCGCTCGGGTGTTCTGAGGCTCGAGGCCAGCACCCACCCGAGATAACCGCAGTCCGGGCAACCTGGATTGGCGCGAACAGTCCCACCGCCCGACGGCTTTGCGTATGGAGCACCGCAGTTGAGACAGCGAACCGTCTCGATTGACGATAGCTGGGGCTCGTTGCTCGTGCCTTTGGCGCTCACGCCGACATAGATTCCGCAATTTGCGCAAACTTGCGGTCTCGAGAGCTTGCAGTCCTTACTGAAACCGAGCCTTTGCCGCCCTCGTAGCCTCGACGTCGCGGCCGATCTGCTCGATCAGCTCTTCCTCGCTCGCGAACGCCTGCTCGTCCCGCAGCCGCTCCCACAGCTCGACGACGAGCCGCTGTCCGTAAAGATCGCCGGAGAAATCGAGGAGATAGGCCTCGACACGACGCTCGTGCCCGCCGTAATGGGGATTCGTGCCGATGGACACAGCCGCCCGGTGGCCGATCGTCGCGCCGGCGTAGATCCCGTTCGCAGGGACGAGCAGATCGGGACGCACGTCCAGGTTCGCGGTCGGAAAGCCGAGCGTGCCCCCCCGCGCGTCGCCGGAGACGACGATTCCCTCGACCTCGACCGGGCGGCCCAGGAGCTCCGCCGCGCCCCCGACGTCGCCGGCCCGGATGAGCTCGCGGATCCCGCTCGAGGAGACGCCTTCCAGGAGCGGGACCGGCTTGACGTCGAAGCCGAGGCCGGCGAGGAGGTCGAGGTCGCCCTTCCGCCCCCGGCCGAAGCGGAAATCGGCTCCTGCGATGACCGTCTGCGTACCGATTGGTCGCAGCACCTGATCGGCGAACTCCTCCGGCTCGAGGCGAGCCAGGTCGAGCGTGAAGTCGACGACGAGGGCCGCCTCGACCCCGAGCTCGCCGATCAGCTCGAGCCGGCGCTCGAGTGTCGAGAGCAGTTCCACCCGGTTGCCTAGTGCCGTTCGGGGGTGTGGATCGAATGTGACCACCGTCGGCTCGGGCCCGGTCTCGAGCGCGGTCTCGATGACCCTCCGGTGTCCGAGATGGACGCCGTCGAAGGTCCCGAGGGCGACGGCGCGGGGGCGTTCGCCCAGCTCCCCGGGAGATCGTGTGACCTTCACCGTTCGAGGACGGCCAAGGCCGCATCCGGCTCGATGATCTTCTCCGGGTCGGCGTCTTCCACGCTGAACGGTCCAACGTGTGTCCGGCGCAGGCTCACGCAGTGGCCCCCGAGCGCCTCCGCGACGGCCCGGACATAGCCGCCCGAGCTGACGTGGAGGCTCAAGCGCGCCAAGCGCCCGTCGTAGTCCAGGAGCTCGAGCTCGTACACCGTCGTTCGGCGGAGAGGCATCTCGACTGCGACCCCGCGCCGGTGAAGCTTGTATGCCCGCTCCCCGCGGATCTTGACCGCGGACGCGGCCGGGATTCGCAGATCGACCTCCCCGCGGAGCTCCTCGACCTTCGTGCGAAGCGCGTCTTCGGGCGGAGCATCGTGCCGCTCGAGGATCTCGCCTTCCAGGTCGCCTGTCGACGTCGTCGCGGAGAGGTCGACCTCCGTCTCGTAGCGCTTCGTCAGTCCGACGAACTGCTGCGCCTGCTTCGTGAACGAACCGAGCAGGACGAGAAGGAGCCCGGTGGCGAAAGGATCGAGCGTTCCGGCGTGCCCGGCCCTCGCTCCGGTTCGTTCCCGGAGGTCGCGCACGACCGCGAACGACGACGGCCCGGCCGATTTGTCGCAGAGGACCAGCCCGCTCGGGTGCGCCGCTCCCTTAGGCAGTTCGTCAAACCCTCCTAGGCACCGTTCGTTGCGGCGGTGAACTCCCGGCGGATGAACTCGGTGATCTCCTCGATCGAGTCGTTGCTGGAGAAGCCCGCCGCCTGGCGATGACCCCCTCCGTCGCCGGAGTGTCGGGCGATCTCCGAGACGTCGAGCTCATCGGTCGATGAACGCAGGCTGATCCGCCGAGCCGGCGCATCGCCACGAGGCGGCTCCCGGATCAACGCGGCCATGTCCGCGCCTTCCACGGCCCGTAAGTAGTCGATGATCCCCTCCGAGTAGGGCTCCGCGGCGCCGACCTCCGCGAAGTCGCCCCGCAGGAGATACGAGACGACGAGCCGGCCACCTTCGTAGATCTGAGCACGCTCGAGCGCGCGCGCCAGCAGCTTCAGCTTGGCGAACTGCACGCTCTCGTAGACGCCCTGGAAGACCTTGTGCACGTCGGCGCCCGCCTCGACGAGCTCGGCTGCCAGGCGCAGCGCTTTGGGTGTCGTGTTCGCGTACTGGAAGCGTCCCGTGTCGGTCACGAGCGCTATGTAGAGCGCCTCCGCGATCTCCGGGGTTACCTCCACCCCGAGCTCCGAGAAGAGGTCGCGGACGATCTCGCCGGTCGAGGACGCCTCGGCGACGACCATGTTCACGCCTCCGAAGCGGGTGTTGTCGTGGTGGTGGTCGACGTTGAGGACGAGCGGAGCGCTCGCCAGCACCTCGGGGTCAGGCCCGAGCCGGTTCTCGTTCGCGCAGTCGAGCGCGAGCAGAATCCGGTCGGCGGCGTCCTCGGGAAGCGTGCGGCGGAGGTTCCCGAACGGCATCCAGGAGTACTCGCGCGGGAGCGGCGTCTCGCCTGCGAGGTACATGACGACGTCCTTCCCCAGTTGCTCGAGCCCCAGCTTCGCCGCGAGCAGCGAGCCGAGGGCGTCACCGTCCGGGTTCTCGTGCGTCGTGACGAGGAAGCGATCGTTGGAGCGGATCGCGTCCGTGACGCCGTCGAGCTCAGCTTTGGTCGTCTGGGGCGAGCTCATCGATGAGGTGGGACATCCGGACGCCGTAGTCGACGGAACGATCGTATTCGAAGGCCAGCTTCGGAGTCCGCTTCATCCTCAGCTCGTCGGCGATTCGCCCCTGGAGAACGCCGTGCGCCGAGGCGAGGCCCTCGAGCGTCTGCTCACGCTTCTCTTCCGAGCCGAGCACGCTCACGTAGACCCGAGCCTGCCGCAGGTCCGGCGTCGTGTCGACTCCGGTAACGGTCACGAAACCGATCCGGGGGTCCTTCAGCTCACCGACGGCCAGCGCCAGCGCTTCCCTGATCGCCTCGTTCACTCGCCGCATTCGATCGGCCATGACCGACATCTTCTATGAGAGCTAAAGGAAACTGGTCTCGGGGAACGTCGAATGAGCGTGGGAAGACGGATGAAAGGCGCCGACCCGGTGGAGATCGAAGCGATCT
>Ga0307296_10001460_pt1 | contig 11872 bp, 14 predicted proteins | sample ER_DNA_153_FD_194467 | JGI IMG/M metagenome (GOLD analysis project Ga0307296, IMG submission 194467) | Bulk soil microbial communities from the East River watershed near Crested Butte, Colorado, United States - ER_DNA_153 | ecosystem: Environmental > Terrestrial > Soil > Floodplain | place... | reverse complement strand
CACTGGGAAACGGTGCAGGCGCACGACGAGGACCTTTGCGGCGAACCCCCCGTAGACCGCGCAGCCGAGAAGCGAGTGCGCGAGGACCCGGCTTGTCGTGTGCTGGTAGCCGAGCTTGAAGATGCAGTGATAGGCGACCGGGAGCGTGAGGGCGAAGGTGAGCCGCCCCGTCCAGCGGTGGAAGGCGGGGATCCAAGCGGGACGCCGCCAGGGAAGCTTTCGGAAGATCCACGCAGCCGTGAAGAGCTGCAGAACAGCGAGGGCGACGGCCGCTGTCGCGAACCACGCTTTCAAGTGAAGGGTGTCGGAGAAGAAGAGCTGGAAGTAACCCTTGTTCGGGTCCAGGCGCTCGCGCGCCAGGAGTCCGACCGTGAGCGCGACGAGGGCGAAACCGCCGACCGGGACGACGAGCCAACGAGCGGGCCGCGTCTCGCGGGGCGCCGGCTCGGGAGCAGCAATCATCACCACGCAATGAAACCGCCATCAGGCTGCAGAATCAATGGCGGAAGTGACCGCGATGAGCGAAGACCATCGTGCAGCCCGCCTGCTCGACCGCTGCGAACGCAGCTTTGATCGAGGACTGCCAGAAGGTCTTCCCGGGACGACAAGCCCGACCGAATAACGCCTGAACGAATCGGCGCTGAAGAGGGAAAATCGCGGGCTAGCCTGGAAAAAGCCAGCGCCACCGAACTAGGCCGAGGCGAGTTAGGCTAGGACGGGAATGTCTGTCCTGATCAAGAACGGGCGCATCGTGACAGCGGGCGACGACTACCTCGGCGACGTCTACGTCGAAAGCGAGCGGGTGGCCCTGATCGGAGAGTCACTGGACGTGCAGGCCGACAAGACGATCGACGCGTCCGGAAAGTACGTGCTGCCAGGCTGCGTCGATCCGCATACGCATCTGGACATGCCCTTCGGCGGCACCGTCACGGTCGATGATTTCGAGTCCGGCCAGCGGTCGGCCGCGTTCGGGGGGACGACGTGTCATGTCGACTTCTGCATTCAGGGCAAGGGCCAGACCTTCGGCGAGGCGCTGGAGACCTGGCATGCGAAGCGCGAAGGGAAGGCGCTGATCGACAACGGCTTCCACATCGCGGTCACGGATCTTCGTGAAGGAGGCTCGCTCGAGGAGCTGGCGTCCCTCCCAGATCAGGGGATCACGTCCTACAAGCTGTTCATGGCGTACAAGGGCGCTCTCATGGTCGACGACGAGACGCTCTTCCGGACGATGGAGGTCGCCGCCGAGACTGGTGCGCTCGTCATGGTGCACGCGGAGAACGGCGATGCCATCGACGTCCTCGTCAAGCAGGCGCTCGCGGAGGGGAAGACGGAGCCGAAATACCACGCCCTGACGCGACCCCCCGAGACCGAGGGCGAGGCGACGAATCGGGCCATACAGCTGGCACGCGTAGCAGGCTCACCCCTCTACGTCGTGCACGTCTCGTGTCAGGAGGCCATCGAACCGATCCAGATCGCACGCGACAAGGGGTGGAACGTCCACGGCGAGACGTGCACGCAGTATCTCTTCGTCGACTACACGTTCCTCGAGCTCCCCGATTTCGAAGGGGCGAAGTACGTCTACACGCCGCCCCCGCGCGCGAAGGAGAACCAGGAGCTCCTCTGGAACGCGGTGCGGACGAACGTGCTCTCAGTGATCTCGACCGACCACTGCGCCTTCCTCTGGGACGGGCAGAAATCGCTCGGCAAAGACGACTTCTCGAAGATTCCGAACGGCGGCCCTGGACTCGAGAACCGCCTCCACATGATCCACGAGTTCGGCGTTCGGGGCGGCCGGATCTCGCTGAACCGGATGGTCGAGCTCCTCTGCACGAACCCAGCGAAGCTCTTCGGCCTGTACCCACGGAAGGGCACGATCGCGGTTGGATCCGACGCTGACATCGTCGTCTTCGACCCCGAAAAGCGCCATACGATCTCCGCCTCGACGCATCACACGAAGGTGGACTACAACCTCTACGAAGGCACGGAAGTGACGGGCTCGCCCGAGGTCGTACTCCTGCGCGGCCAGGTGCTCGTGGAGAACGGCCACCTCGTGGCGCAGCCGGGCGTGGGCCAGTTCGTGAAGCGGGCGCGTTTTGGCGAGCAGCTCGGGTCGAGCCGCGCCGCCGTCCCAGCCTAGACCGAAGCACGCCCTCGGAGGGAAGCGTGGTTCCGGCTCGAACCGGTTAAACGGCGTGGTCACGATCGCCGGGGGTTCCGGCGGAAGGGAGCATGATGGGCGGAATCAGTCTAGGAGGCATTCTCGTGATTGTCGGGATCGTCCTGATGCTCGTATGGAGCTTCTGGCTCGGCCTGATCGTCACGCTGATCGGTCTCATCGCGTTCGGCGGGTTCGCCCGCGGACGCTGGTACTAGTAGTAGTCGTTAGCGCGCAGCTGGAGCGAGCCCGGGCCGCACGAGCCGAGCAGGCCGACGCAGCCCGGCATCGCTGACACCGGGGTTGACGGGCTCGGCGAGTGGTGCGGCTCGGTACGAGAGCCTTGTTCGCTCCGGATCTGGCGTGCCGTAGAGCGTCGTGCGCTGTCGCGGTGTTCGCCCCAGGGCGTGGATCGCTCTATCCATTTCCTCCGGCGGCATCTCCTGGCCGTGCTCGGCTCCCGCGGCCCGTGAGATCGATTCGTTCATGAGCGTGCCACCGAGATCGTTTGCGCCTGCCCGGAGAACAGCCTGGGCACCCATGATTCCGAGCTTCACCCAGGACGCCTGGATGTTCGTGATGGCCGGATGCAGCGCCAGTCGGCCGACCGCATGCATGAGGAGGGCCTCGCGGAAGGTCGGGCCTCGGCGGGCCTTTCCTTTCAGAAAGATCGGCGCCTCCATATGGACGAACGGAAGCGGTACGAACTCCGTGAAGCCGCCGGTCAGCCGCTGCTGATCGCGGAGCCGAAGTAGGTGGCGGGCCCAGCTTCGCGCCCCTTCCACGGACCCGAACATGATCGTGGTCGTGGAGCGCAGCCCAATCCGGTGGGCAGCGTCGTGCACCTCGAGCCACTGAGCGGTGTTCACCTTGTCCGGGCAGAGCACCTGCCGGACGTCGTCGTCCAGCACCTCGGCTGCGGTGCCGGGTAGGGAGGCGAGGCCGACTCTGCGGAGCCGCTCGAGATAGTCGGCGAGGGGCAGGCCGAGGGTCGCTGCGCCCTGCCAGATCTCGAGGGCCGAGAACGCGTGAACGTGGAGGTCCGGCAGCTCGTGCTTCACCGCGGCGCAGATCTCCGCGTACGTCTCCCCGGTAAAGGCGGGGTGGATACCGCCCTGGAGGCAGACCTCAACCGCGCCCCGGTCCCAGGCCTCCCGTGCCCGGCGGACGATCTCGCCGACCGGGACGACGTAGGGGGCCCCCCGGAGGTTTGCGGCGAGCTTCCCTTTGGAGAAAGCGCAGAAGCCGCAGCGGAAGTAGCAGACGTTCGTGTAGTTGACGTTTCGAGTGACCACGTACGAGACGGTGTCGCCGCAGACCTCCTTTCGCAGCTCGTCGGCGGCGCGAAGCACGGTGCCGAGCTCATGGCCGCGCGCTCCGAAGAGAGTCGTGACGTCGTCCTCGTCCAGATCTACCCCCTCGCGAACCTTGGCGAGCGCATCCGTGAGTGGGCGTGACGCTTCCGGCACCCTTCCGTTTCGCACCTGTGCGACGCTCGTCGTTACGATCGACTCGGGGAGGAGGCCGGGGCTACCAGTACCAAAGTCTCCCGAGGCCGCCCAGGCCGGCAGGGACACGGCCGCTCCGGCCGCCCAAGGCTCGGCTCGGGCCAGCCCCTCCGCGTCGCTGGCGCGGTGCACATGCGGCGCAACGCTCTCGTCGCACCACCGCTCGGGATGGCGTGCGTACTCGGGATAGAGCGGCAGCCTCGGGACCAGCTCGAGCCCGCGCGCCTCGGTGGCCGCACGCAAACGCTCAACCTCCGGCCAGGGTGCTTCCGGGTTCACGTGGTCGATCGTCACCGGCGAGATGCCGCCCCAGTCGTTGATGCCCGCGTCGAGGAGCCTTGGGAACTCCTCGTAGGAGAGGTTCGGCGGCGCCTGGACGTTCATGCCGGGCCCGAGCAGGATCCGGGCTGCGGCTGCCGTCCAGAGGAGCTCCTCGAGCGCCGGCTCCGGATGGGCCGCCATCTTCGTTCCGGGCTTCGCACGGAAGTTCTGGACGATCACCTCCTGGACGTGCCCATGGCGTTCATGCAGCGTTCGGATGGCCATGAGCGCCTCGAGGCGCTCCGACCGGGTCTCGCCGATGCCGATCAGGATGCCCGTCGTGAAAGGGATCTCGAGGCGCCCGGCTGCCTCGATCGTCTCGAGCCGGGCGGCGGGAACCTTGTCCGGGGAGCCGTAGTGGGGGCCGCCCTTGGCGGAAAGCCTCTCGGAGGAGGTCTCCAGCATGATTCCCTGCGAGACCGAGACGGTCCGCAGCAGTATCAGCTCTTCCGGCGTCATAACCCCGGGGTTCGGGTGGGGCAGGAGGCCGGTCTCCTCCAGGACGAGGCGACACATACGGGCGAGATACTCGATCGTGGTCTTGCACCCGAGGTCGGCCAGCTCCTCCCGCGCTGCCCGGTAGCGCAGCTCCGGCTTGTCCCCGAGCGTGAAGAGAGCCTCGTGGCAGCCGGCGGCCGCGCCGTTCTTCGCGATCGTGAGCACCTCGGTCGGTGTCAGATAGGCGCACTCTCCGCGCCGCGGGGGATGGGCGAACGTGCAGTAGTGGCAAACGTCCCGGCAGAGCTTCGTCAGCGGGATGAACACCTTGGGCGAATAGGTGACAACGCGTCCGGAGCCTTCCGCTCGAAGCGACCGGGCCTCGGCGAGGACGTCGTCGAGCGGGGAGGACAGGAGTCGAGCAGCCTCGGTCAAGCGCGTGCCCCGGCGCGTGAGAGGATTCCGCGGTGAAGCCGCTTCAGGTCAGAGGGGCGGTCGACGTCGAAGGCGAGCAGGGGCTCGTCGACCACGGCGGGCTCGATGCCCGCAACACGCGCACTCTCGATGGTTCGCGCTGCCGCATCCGGCACTCCGAAGACGGGTTGGAAGATGTCCGGGCTCGAGAGCGCCAGCGCATTCAGGCCGCCGTCGACTGCCGGCACGAGCGCGACGGGAGTGGCCGCTCTCGCCAGACGGTCGAGCGAGCCGCCGGTCGCGAGCGGGCAATCGGCCATCACCACCAGCGCTCCGTTCGCGGCGCGATGATCGGCGAGGGCGGACACCACTGCAGCGGCATGCCCGACACCGGGATCCAAGAGGATCTCGACACCGGCGGGGGCCAGCTTCGGCTCCGGTGTGACCACGAGCGTGCTCAGGACGGATTCGCTCTCCGCACAAGCTGCGAGCACCTCAGCGAGCATCCCCCGCACCAGCTCCGCCCGCTCGGCCGGGGAGAGGAGCGGGACGAGCCGTGTCTTCGCCCCGTTCAGGCCTTTGACCGGCACGATCGCGAGCACTCGCTGAGCCTACATGCTTGACTTCGCGGTGCTGTGCGGTGGCCTCGGAGGGTCGCGCATGGTCGACGCCCTGGCCCGGGCGGTGAGACCGTCAACGGTCACCGCGATCGTGAACGTGGGAGACGACCTCGAGTTTCTCGGGCTTCAGGTCTCCCCGGATCTCGACACGGTCCTCTACACCCTCGCCGGCCTTCTCGACGAAGAGCGAGGCTGGGGCGTTCGCGACGAGACCACGAACGCGCTTGCCATTGCGGAGCAGCTCGGGGCCGACTCGTGGTTCACGCTCGGCGACCGGGACATCGGGCTCCACCTGGTGCGGACGTCCGCGCTCCGCTCAGGCGAGCCTCTCTCGACGGTCACGGCCCGGATTGCAGCAGCGCTCGGCGTTGAAACCCGTCTGCTGCCGGCGTCCGACGAGCGCGTGCGGACGATCCTGGCTACCGATGCCGGCGAGCTCGACTTTCAGAGCTGGTTCGTGGGCCGCAGGCACACCGATCCGGTGCTCGGCGTCCGCTTCGAAGGCGCAGAGGCCGCGAGCCCGGCACCTGGCGTCTTGGAGGCCCTCGCTGCGGCGGACCGTATCGTCATCGCGCCCTCGAACCCCTTCGTCTCGATCGACCCGATTCTGGCCGTGCCGGGTATCCGCGCTGCGGTGGCGGTGCGACGCGAGGACGCCGTCGCGGTCTCGCCGATCGTCGGCGGTCGCGCGCTCCGCGGGCCGCTCGCCGAAATGCTGAGCGGACTCGGTCACGAGCCGAGCGCACTCGGGGTCGCCCGCCTGTACGCCGAGCTCGTCTCAACGTTCGTCGTCGACTTGGCCGACGCAGAGCTTGCCCCTGCGATCGAGGCGCTCGGCCTGCGGGCGGTCGTCGTGCCCACGGTTATGGTTGACCCCCTCGAACGAGAGGAGATCGGCCGAGGCGTGGTGGAAGCGCTCACGTGAGGATTGCGATCGTCGGCGGAAGCGGCGACTTCGGACGGGGGCTTGCCACCCGCCTCCGGGCGCTCGGCGAAGAGGTGGTGCTGGGGTCGCGAAACCCTCGGGGAGAGCTGGTTCCGAACGCGGTCGCGTGCCAGTCGGCGGATCTCGTTTTTCTGTCGGTGCCGCCGGATGGCGTGGAGGAGACTGTGCAGGGGATACGCGACCGGCTCGTGGGCAAGATCATCGTCAGCGTCGCGGCCCCAATCGTCTTTCGTGACGGGAAGCCGGGCGCCCAGGCCGGTCCGATCTCTCTCGCGGAGATCGCGCAGCGGACCGCGCCCGCTTCGATCGTCGTCGCCGGCTTCCACACGGTCAGCGCGAAGCTGCTCGCGCGGTCCGAGGTGCCCCTCGACGAGGACGTGCTTCTCGCCGGAGACGATCCCGAGGCGAAGGCGATCGTGGGCGGCCTAGCAGAACGGCTCGTCGAGGGTCGAGCGGTCGATGCCGGGCGCCTCGAGGTAGCCCGCTGGCTCGAGACATTGACCGCTGTCCTCCTGAACGTGAATCGCACCTACAAGGCGAACGCCGGGATTCGGATCACCGGGCTCGACGAGTGAGCATCCTGGCCGATCATGGCGGGCTCCGGATTCTGCCCCTCCTTGGCGTCCCCGAAGTGGGGCCCGGAGACGACCTGCTTCGCCTCCTTGGCGATGCTCTCGCGGCCCTGGGTGGGCTCGAGAGCGGCGACGTCCTCGTGGTCGCCCAGAAGGTCGTCTCGAAGGCAGAGGGCCGGATCGAGCGCACGGACGACTACCAGGGCGTGATTCTCCGCGAGGCGCGCAGCGTCCGGCGTCAGCGCGGCGAGCTCGTGATCGCCGAGACCGCGCACGGATTCGTCTGCGCGAGCGCGGGCGTTGACCGCTCGAACGCGCCCGAGGAAGGCACCGTGGTGCTCCTGCCGGTGGATCCCGACGCATCGGCTCGGAGCTTGCGGGACGGGCTCAGCGTCCGTTTCGGCCTCGCCCCGGCTGTGATCGTGAGCGACTCGTTCGGACGCGCGTGGCGGCAGGGAACGACTGACGTGGCGATCGGGCTCGCCGGGCTCGAGCCTCTCCTCGATCTGCGCGGAACCTCCGACCGCCGCGGCTACCGCCTGCAGTCGACCCTCGTCGCGGTGGCCGACGAGCTGGCGGGCGCCGCCGAGCTCGTGATGGGCAAGGCGAGAGGTGTGCCGGCCGCGCTCGTTCGTGGCTTTGATCCCCCGGCCGGAGAAGGCTCCGCGAGGGACCTGATCATGCCAGCGGAGCGCGACCTCTTCCCCTAGATGGTTGGTCGGTAATTGGCGGGCCCAACCATCTAACCTCGAGGCGCCGTGTTCGAGTCTCTCACCGACCACATCTCCGGCTCGAACTGGGCCTACGTCTTCATCTTCGTGATCGCGGCGCTCGACGCGGTCTTTCCGTTGGTGCCGAGCGAGACGTCGGTCATCACCGCGGGCGTGCTCGCCGCGAGCGGAGATCTCGTCCTCCCTCTGATCATCCTGGCCGCGGCCCTCGGAGCGTTCGTCGGAGACACGACGTCCTTCACAATCGGGCGCTTCGCGGGCCCTTGGGTGCAGCGGAAGCTGTTTGCAGGCGAGAAGCGCAAGCGGCTGGACTGGGCGGAGCGCACATTGCAGGAGCGCGGTGGCTACCTGATCGTGGTCGCACGCTTCATCCCGGGCGGGCGCACCGCTGTGACCCTCGCCGCCGGCATGCTCGCGATGCCCTGGCGGAAGTTCATCCCCTTCGATCTTGCTGCGGGCGTCATCTGGGGCAGCTACGCGGCCTTGGTTGGCTACTTCGGCGGCAAGGCCTTCGAGGAGGAGCCGTGGAAGGGACTAGTGCTGGCGCTCGTGATCGCGTTCGGGATCGCAGGCGCGGTGGAAGCGGCGCGGTGGTACCGGCGCCGGCGGCAGCTCGCTCGGCCCTAGTCGGAGTGGTGACAGGCGCAAACCTGCTCGCCCAGGCGGCGGCGCTCGTAGCGCAGCCAGCATTGCGGGCAGGTGGGCGGGAGCTTCTGCGTGAAGACCAGCACCGCCCTTGCGATGGTGGCCCACGCCATCACGAACAGGAGTGGCAGGAGCACGTTCGGGGACATGCGGCAGATATCGGCACCTGCGCGCAGGGATTGAGTCCCGAACGAGCGAAGCTGGTGGGGCCAGGTCTACAATTCAGGCGTGGGGATCCTTGCGATCGTGCTCCTCGTGGCCGCCGTTCTGCTGGTGGTCGGGGCCGAGTGGCCCCGCCTCACGGCTGCGGTCGGAGCGGACGCCCGGCAGGTGCGTTCCCGGAGGCGCCGGAAGGAAAAGCTTACGGTCGTCCAGGGGGATGGAGACGATGACTTCGCGGCGAGCGTCCAGCGCGACCTCGAGAGCTTGCCGGTGATCGAGAAGCACGACGGCCGGCCCCGCCGCTGAGCCGGTCGTCGGCGCCAGCTAAAATCTCCGCGCCCACGCGGATGTGGCGGAATTGGTAGACGCGCACGGTTCAGGTCCGTGTGCCCGAAAGGGCGTGGAGGTTCAAGTCCTCTCATCCGCACTCACCACGGCCAGGACGATGTCGGCGAGAATGTCCTCGTTGGGATCTCGACCGACGGGAGCTGATCGATGAAGGCGCTGCTCGCGCAGCTTGCATGCCGGATTGGGGACGTGACGGGGAACAAGTCGAGGGCCGTCGATGCGATCCGGTCGCATCCCGGCGTCGACATCGCGGTCTTCCCGGAGCTGTACCTGAGCGGCTACACATATCGCGACCTCGACGAGCTGGCGATAGAAGTTGACTCGCCGGAGATTCGGGAGCTCGCCGCGGTCGCAGCCGAGGTAGAGACTGCGGTCGTCCTTGGTTTTGCGGAACGAACGGAGAGCGGTGTGGCGAACTCGGCTGTCTGTATCGACACGGACGGCTCCGTCGCCGGCGTCTACCGCAAGACGCATCTCTTCGCCTCGGAGGCGGACGCCGGCTTCGTGGAAGGCAACGAGCAGCTCATCGTCGAGCTGGCCGGTCGCCGGGTCGCGCCGCTCATCTGCTTCGACATCGAGTTCCCGGAGCCCGCCCGCCTCGTTGCGCTTGCAGGCGCTGACCTCCTCGTGACCGCGTCGGCGAACATGGATCCTTTCTACATCGACCACGCGGTCAGCTCGGTCGCACGGGCGCACGAGAACCGCTTGCCGCATCTGTACTCAAACATGGTGGGAAGTGGCGACGGTCTCGTGTTCGTCGGCGCCAGCCGGTCGATCGCCCCCACCGGAGAGACCCTGGTGGAGGCGAGCAGGGATCAGGAGGAGCTCCTGGTCGTTCCGGTCGCGGAGCTGGGTGGCTTCGACGCGCGGACCGACTACCCGAAGTTCGTGCGGCCGACCCGGCCCGTGACAGTACTCGAAAAGGAGCGCTCGCGAGCCTGAGTCGGGCCGGCCGTCGGTCCGGAGCACCAGGGGAACCGGACGCTGTCTTGAGACGGACAGGTGCGACGAGCTCAACGCGGGTTTCGCTATAACGCGGCAGAGGGCGCCTCGGGCGCCCTCTGCTCTAAATGGGGTCCCTCTTCTCGCACGCGCGTTCACCGCGCACCTGTAGCTCCGGCGTCCCTCGTTCGAGGTTCCACCTACCGGCCTTCGTGGCCGATTCGAGGTGTATGGCCCTTCTCGCTCGGGCATGGGGTTGCAGAACGGTGCGCCTCGGCCTCAACATCTCCTACGCGCTCGGCGCCGTCCTCGTGGCGGTCCTGGCAGGGAAGCACTTCGCCTCCGCGGGTTGGCCGCTCGCAGACGCCGACTGGCGCCTTGTCGCCGGATCGGGGCTCCTCTTCATGCTCGCCTACGCTTTCAAGGCGTACGGCTGGCACCGGCTCTTTGCGCCGAACGACCGACCGACCCGGCTCGCGCTCGCAGCTGCCGGTGGGGCCGCCTCCGTCTCGGGCGCGGCTCTCCCCGGTCGTTTCGACGACGCCGTCCGGATTGCGGTCGTCAGGCGGTACCCCGGATGCCATTCAGGCGTTGGAACCCTCTGCCTCTCACTCTTCATGCTCGGCCTCGTCGATACGGCGGCGCTTCTGCCCTTCGCATCTGCGGCCGCGGCAACCTCCGGCGGCTCCGCGATGGTGCGGACGGCGATGGGAATCGTCGCGATCGCGGGGCTCGCAGCGTGCGTCCTGATCACGTTCTTGCCCCGGATAGCCGCGAATGGACGCCTCCTCAAGTACAGGATTGTCCGCTGGGTGAACGAGCGGACGACCTCCCCCCGCGAGGCCTGGAGCGCCTGGGTTCTCGTCGGGCTCTCCTGGCTCGCTCGCGCGGTCGGGCTCTTTCTCCTTCTCGGCGCCCTCGGAATCAACCTCTCTTTTCCGATCGCAATCGCGTTTCTCTGTGGAGCGGCGGCAACCGGCGCGCTTCCGATCGCTCCCGCGGGCGCAGCCACACAGGCGGGGGCTGGTGCAGCGATCCTGATTGGAAGCGGCTTTGCGACCGCAGAGGCGGTCTCGTTCGCCGTCGCCGCGCAGGCGCTTCTCATCCTTGCGGGCGCTGCCGTCCTCGTCTGCGCCGCGGCGTGGACGGGCGGCTCGAAGCTGAACGCCCTGCGCCGCGCCTACGCCTAGACCGCTGGCTCCTTACGCCGGCGGGAGAGCCTGGAGCACCTGCTCGGGATGACCCTCGGGCTTCACGCCGTACATGGCTTTCGCGACCGTTCCGTCTGGCGCGATCACGAACGTTGAACGCTTGATGCCCATCGACGTCTTCCCGTAACTCGTCTTCTCGCCCCAGGCGCCGTACGCATCGGCGGCTTCGTGGGCCGGGTCTGCGAGAAGCGTGTACGGCAGGGAGTACTTGTCCCTGAAGCGGACGTGCGAGGCCCCGTCGTCGGGACTGACGCCGAGAATGATCGCGCCGCGCTCCTGGAAGACGTCGTAGGCGTCCCTGAACCCCAACGCTTCCTTGGTGCAACCGGGCGTGTCGTCTTTCGGATAGAAAAAGAGGACGACCGGCTTGCCACGGAAGTCAGACAGGCGGACGGTCTCGCCGCTCTGTGAGGCGAGTTCGAAGTCCGGGGCGGGAGCGCCTTCCTTCACCATCGTTCCGAGTGTAGATGGGCCAAGGTACGCTCCGCCCGATGCTCGGCCTGCACGCGCTGAACGGGGTCCTCGTCATCGCCGCGACCTTGCTCGCGGCGGTCTGGGGAGCGGTCTACTACCGGCGCGGGCGACCCCCGGGTGCTGTCTTCGCGCACCTCCTGGCGCTGTCGCAGGCCCTCGTGATCGCCCAGGTCGCGCTCGGTCTCCTGCTCCTCTCCGACGGGCGCCGAAACCCGGATCAGCTGCACTACGCCTACGGGTCATTCGCCCTCATAGCCATCCTCTCGCCCTGGCTCTACGCCCCGCCCGTCCCGCGGCGCCGGCTCGCCTGGTTCGCGGGAGCGAGCCTCGTCGCCTCCGCGCTCTCGGTCCGCGCCTACACCACGGGAGTCTGATGCGCCTAGGG
>Ga0307296_10001459_pt1 | contig 11873 bp, 10 predicted proteins | sample ER_DNA_153_FD_194467 | JGI IMG/M metagenome (GOLD analysis project Ga0307296, IMG submission 194467) | Bulk soil microbial communities from the East River watershed near Crested Butte, Colorado, United States - ER_DNA_153 | ecosystem: Environmental > Terrestrial > Soil > Floodplain | place... | reverse complement strand
CGGGGGCTTAGGCGTAGGCGGGGAGGGTGCGACCGGCGCCGGGAGCGGCGGCGAAGGAGGCTGAGGCAAGGGCGAGCTAGTAGGCGGCGGCGAGGGCTCGAGGTCGGTCTCGACTCGAGCCGGCGGCCGTGCCTGCCTGGGCTCCGGAACTGGAGGACGGGTCGCGGCGCGGTGCTTGCGCGCCTGCCGAGGTGCCGCGTCGGAGACGACCGTCGCCGGGGCGGATACGGCGCGCCGCGAGACCGTCGTCTCGGCGAAGGCATGCGGCGCGATGACTCCGGTGGTCGCGGCGGTCGCGAGCGTCGCCAGCCCGCCCAAAGCGGCGGTCACCGAGGGCGTGAGCGGGAAGCGGGCGAGGATCGGCGCGTGCGTGAGCCAGGAGACCGGGCCCATCACCAGCCGCATCTTCCCGAGCGAGATGTTCACGAAGGCCCGCACGAGCCGCGGGTCGAACTGCGTTCCGGCGCAGCGTGTGATCTCGGCCCGTCCCTCGGTGGCGTTGCCGGCCTCCTTGTACGACCGGGCCGAGGTGATCACGTCGAAGACGTCGGCGATCGCCACGATCCGCCCGGGGAGCGGAATCTCCTCGCCGGCGAGGCCGCGAGGGTAGCCCTTGCCGTCCCAGCGCTCGTGGTGGTGGCCGACGGCGTCCGACCATTCGCCGAGCCAGCTCCGCATGGGCTCCACCAGCTCCTCACCGAAGAGCGGGTGACGGCGAAGCTGCTCCCACTCTTCGTCGGTCGGCTTGCCCGGCTTGTTCAAGATCTCGGTGCTGACCTCGAGCTTGCCGATGTCGTGCAGCAGCGCCGCCCAGTTGAGCCGGTCGAGGTCGTCGCCGGTCAGCCCGAGCTCCCTTCCGAGGCTGTAGCTGTAGGCGCGCACCCGCTCGGCGTGACCCCTCGTAAGGCTGTCGTGGACGTCAAGTGCGGCGACGAGCTGCAGCAGCAGCTCCGCCGACTCTTGCGCGGTCCGAGCGCGGCCGGCCGTCCGGAGCGCGGCGAGGCGCTCCTGGAGGCTCTCGACCGTGCCGGAGCGCAGCGCGAGCTGGAACCGTGAGGGTGCCTCGTCCGGGAAGACGAGCGACAGGCCGAGCAGCGCCCCGAGCGGCAGAAGCCGTCGAGTGACCATGTACCCGACCGAGACGACGACCGTGGCCGTGACGCTGATTCCGAGCCACCAGGCGAGGAAGACCGCGAGCGACGAGGTCGGGACGCCCGTGAGCATCGTGAGGAGCCGGACGAAGACGACCGACGCGGCTATCGGCAGCGCGTAGACGAGCACGCGGACCGTGCGCGCCCGCCACGGGTGCGCCGTCCAACGACGGACAGGGGTCGCCGACTCCGCAGCCATCGGTCTCATATCGGCCGAACCGACCCGCGCGGTCATCTTGCCCTCCCTGAAACGAGGGATGCCTCGGCCGCGCGGAGAGCCGATCCAGGGAAGGCGTGTTCGGCCGCACGACAGCCCTCCTCTTCGCGCTGGCGCTCTTCCTGGGAACCACCCAGATCGCCTCTGCGCATGTCGTGCTGGACCTGGACCCGGGCTGGCCTGCGCCGGTCGTGAAGGGGCCGCCCACGCTCACCGGCTCGATCGCGCAGACGAACCAGACGTGGGTCTGCCGCGGCCCGGTCAACCTCGACTCCGTCTCCGTGACGATGACCCCGGCGTTCGCCTCGCGCCGCGGCGGCGACGCGGTGCACCTCGAGCCCGGCTGCACCGGCGTGATCCGCCGGATCGAGGTGGTGACCTCGGTCGCCGACGCGGTCAAGGTCACCGAGGGCGTCCATGACCTCTCGATCGGCGGCGGGAGCATCCGCTGCGCCGCGAAGGTTGCGAACGTGCACCAGGACGGAGTCCAGGTGATGGGGGGCACCCGCATCACCTTCCGCGGCCTCAGGATCGACTGCGGCCGCGTGACCGAGGGCCTGATCAACTCGAACCTGTTCATCAAGCGCTCGGGCAGGTCGGTCGCGCCACCCACCGACGTCGTCTGCGTGAACTGCTTCCTCGGCGGCTCGGCCGCCCACACCGCGAGCATCCAGGAGTCCGTGCGCTCGGGGCTTGTGTCCTCGACCCTCTGCAAGGCCAGGTACTCGAGCCTGACGCTCGCGATCGGCGCGAACGCCGTCGATCCTGTCGACGTTCGCAACACGATCGGCGCCTGCTAGCGCGGCGGCCGACGGTATCGTCGGCGCGTGGCGGAGCTTCCTTACAGCGTGGTGATCCCTGCGCGGAACGCCGCCGTGACGCTGCCGCGCGTGCTCCAGGCGCTTGCCGCGCAGGAGCCAGCTCCGGCCGAGGTGATCGTCGTCGACGACGGCTCGACGGATTCCACGGCAGCGGTGGCCGAGGCGCATGGCGCCCGAGTCGTCACGACCGGTGGAGGGCGCTTCGCAGGCGGGGCGCGCAACGCGGGCTGGGAGGCTGTCACGAGCGACGTGGTCGTCTTCCTCGACGCGGACGTGGTCCCCGGTAGCGGCTGGGGAGGCGGCTTCGTCAAGGCGGCGCGCGAGTTCCCGGGCGCCCTCGTCGGATGCGCGCGCACCTTCGAGGCCGACACCCCCTGGGGCTGGGTCTGCCACCTGCAGGTCGAGACGCCTTTCCTCCCCCGCGGCGCGCCACGAGAGGTGCCGTTTCTCTCCGGCTTCTGCCTGCTCGTCCCGCGGGAGACGCCGCTGCGCTGGGACGAGAGCTACGGCGGCGAGGACGCCCTCTTCTGTGCCGATGCCCTCGCGGCCGGGATGCGCCTTGTCTTCGACCCCCGCTTCTCGGCCGCCCACGAGCACGAGCGCCGCACGTTCGCCGACCTGCGAAGGCAGCAGCGGCGCCTCGCCTACGGCCTGGCGCGTGCCCTGCCCCTGGAGACCGGCAGGACGAGGCGCGCGCTGCGCCGCCTGCCGTTGCACTACTTCGTCCTGGCCCGCCTGCCCGTCGTCTACCGCCGCCTCGCTCCCGACCAGGAGCTCCGCAGGCGCTTCATGACCCTCCTGCCCCGGCTCGCGGTGGCCGAGTGGACGCTCGGCGCGAGCGCGCTGCGCTACGCGACCCGGCGCCCCGCGCTGCGCGGCGGCTCGCAGCCGGTCTTCGAGTGAGCAGCGGCCCGCCGATCCTCGTCACGGGGGCCCACCGCTCGGGGACGACCTGGGTGGGGAAGATGCTCGCGCTCGCGCCCGGGATCGGGTACGTGCACGAGCCCTTCAGCCCGCGTACGCCGGTCGGAATGAGCCCCGCCGGCTTCGACCGCTACTTCACTGTCGTGACGGCCGAGAACGAGGACCGCTACGGGCCCGGCCTCGAGCGCACGCTCTGCTTCCGCTACGGCTGGGGGCCGCAGTTGCGCGATCTGCACAGGCCGCGTGACGCTCTCCGTGCGGTCCGGGATGCTGCCGCGGTCGGGCGGCAGCGGCTGCGGAACGCCAGGCCGCTGGTCAAGGACCCGATCGCGCTGCTGTCGGCCGAGTGGCTCGCGGAGCGCTTCGGCATGGAGGTCGTCGTGCTCGTGCGCCACCCCGCGGCTTTCGCCGCGAGCCTCAAGCGTCTCGGCTGGAAGCACAGCTTCGGCACCTTCCTCGTGGACGGCCGGGCCCCCGAGGTGCTGCTGTCCTACGAGGAGGAGATCCGCGAGCAGGCCGAGCGGCCGGGCGACTCGCTCGAGCAGGCGGCGCTTCTCTGGCGCCTCCTCTACAACGCGGTCGACGGCTTTCGCGAGCGGCACCCGGACTGGATCTTCCTGCGGCACGAGGACGCCTCGGCCGACCCGATCAGCACGTTCGAGCGCCTCTACGCGACGCTCGGCCTCGAGCTCAGCGACGACGCGCGCAGCGGGATCGAGCGCTCGAGCGCCTCCGACAACCCCGCCGAGCTGCGCTCGCCTCACGACGTCGCTCTCGCGAGCGCCGAGAGCATCGGCCGCTGGCGCGGCGACCTCGAGCCGGCGGACGTCGAGATCCTGCGCGAGCGGACGCGGGACGTCTGGCCGCGCTTCTACGCGGAGGAGGACTGGTAGCCGAAGCGGCGCAGCGCGTCGGCTGCACGCTCGTCGAGCGCCGCTCGCAGCTCGGCCGGTGCGTCGCGCCAGCGCCCGAGCGTCTCGGGCACCTGCACCTCGGCCGCGGCGATTGCCTCCGCGTCGCCCTCGAGCCCGAAGAAGGCCAGCACCGCCGTCACGCGGCCGGCGGGGTCGGCGCACAGATCCTCGAAGCGCAGCCGCAGGTAACGGCCCCCTAGCTCGGCCTCCCCGAAGTCGGCGGCGCGCAGGTTGACCTCGCGCCAGAGCGAGATCGAGCGCAGTTCCTCGGGCTCGGTAGAACTGCCCAACACGGCCTCGCCGTGCTTGCGCAGCTGAACCTGGTTCGAGGAGAGCGCCATGTCGCGCCCGTCACGGATCACGTGGACGAAGCGCAGGCTGGGGAGCTGCGCGGACAGCAAGGGGAGCAGGTAGAGGCTGCGCGGCTCCTTCCAGCCCCACGGGCGGCCGGCCGCCTCGGCGTGCTGGCGGGCCACGAGCGCCCGCAGCTCGGCGGTCATCTCGGCGGGCGCCGCGCCGGTCGCATGCGTGTCGACCCAACGGTCCGAGAACGCGGCGAAATCGAGCGCGTCCTCGGAGCGGTTCAGGTCGGAGCCGACGTACATCCCGGCCGCACGAACGACCCGTGCCAGCACGCGGGTGCCGGAGCCGCCTGTCGCCCCGATCACGCCGGGGCCGTCAGCGGCGAAGCCCGCTGCCAGCCGCTCCCACTCGGCCTCTGTCACCGCTGCGGGCTCAGGCCTGGACGGCTCGACCCGCCTACCTCGTAGCCGGCGCAGGAGCCTCATTCGTCCTTCGCTCGCGCGAACGGGGGCTGCGCGCGTCCGGCGACGAGCGCGGTCGCCGCACGTGCCGCCCGCCGTCGCTTCTCCTCGCTGTGCAGCGACCGGATCCCGTACCGCAACAGGAGCGCGCCTCGCATCGCCGCCCGCGACGGCCCGGAGAGGTTCTTGTCCGCGTACTGCAGCTGCGCCCAGGCGCTCTGGCTGGCGAGGCGCGGGTCGAGCGCACGGCCGGTGCTGCCGTGGTGGAGGATCGTGACCGAGGGGAGGTGCACGACGTTCCAGCCGGCGCGGCGCACGCGCAGGCAGAGGTCGACCTCCTCCGAGTAGAGGAAGAAGCGCTCGTCGAACGAGCCGGCGGCGTCGAGCGCTTCGCGGCGCGCCAGCAGGAACGAGCCGATCGTCCAATCGCCCTCGAACTCCTCGGAGTAGCGGTCGAGCTGCACCTCACGCTCGCCGAGCCAGTCCGGGCGCCGGGGCAACCGTTCGAGCCCAAACGCGTCGCCGAGCGTCCGCGTCGCCGTCGGGAACCGGCGTATCGTCGGAGTGAGCGTTCCGTCGGCGTCCACCTGGCGGACCCCCGCGACGCCGATCTCGGGCCGTCCGTCGAGCTCGGCGACGAGCTCCCGCAGCGAGCCCTCTAGCACCTCGGTGTCCGGGTTCAGGAACAGCACCCAGCGCGCGTCGCAGGTCGCGAGCCCGACGTTGTTCGCGTTCGCGAAGCCCCGGTTCTCGGTCCGGATCACGCGCGCTCCGTCGAGCTTGCCGACGTCGCCGCTCGCTCCGTTGTCGACGACGACCACGTCGAGGGCCAGCCCTTCGGCGTGGTCGAGCAGGCTGGGCAGGCACCGGCCCAACCAGTGCGCCTGGTCGGTCGAGACGACGATCACCGCCAGATCGTGCACGGCCGGACGGTAGCGTCTCGCCGTGGCCGGGATTCGCCGCTACCTCGAGGAACGCGAGAGCGCGCGCACGCGCGGCGTCCAGCGCGGCGCGGCCGTGCGGCTGCTGCGGCGCGTCTCCAGCTTCGAGCTGCGGCAGCAGGCGAAGGTGCGCGCGACCGACGTGCTCGCTCCGCTCGAGCGGCGCAAGGCGAGACGCCTGGCGGAGGCCCGTCCGCTGCGCCTGCACCTCGGCTCGGGCGCGCACCGCATCCCCGGCTGGGTGAACATCGACCTGGTCGGGATGCAGCCCGACCTCCACTGGGACCTGACCCACAAGCTGCCGTTCGCCGACGGCTCCGCGGACGCCGTGTTCCTCGAGCACGTGCTCGAGCACTTCCCGCTGGCGACGGTGATCGAGATGCTCACCGAGGGGCGGCGTGTGCTCGCGCCCGACGGGATTCTGAGGGCGGGCGTGCCCGACTTCGGCCGCTACGCCGAGAGCTACGCGGGCGACCGGGCCTTCCTGAAGGAGGAGCGCCCGGGACGTCCGACGCCACTGCTGGCGATGGCCGAGGTCGCGCTCGGCCACGGCCACCGCTCGGTCTGGGATGCGGAGACGCTCGAGGCAGCCCTGGAGGAAGTGGGGCTCGTCGAGGTTAGCCGCCGTAACTTCGGCGACTCCGGCATCGAGCCGGCTCCCGACCGCCCCGAGCGCGAGTCCGAGACGGTCTACGCGGAGGGACGCGCGCCGAGTTAGGTGTGGAGGGGGCCGCGCGAGAAGGCCGAGCCCGCTCGCCGCCGGAGGTACTGCGTCGCCCGGCCGAGGCGGCCGCGGTTGACGACGGCGGCGCGGGCCGCGGCGAACGGCACCGTGCCCCACGCCCAGGCCAGGCGCAGCGGTGAGACGGAGACGGGGGCGAGCTCGTAGCCGAGCTCGCCCATCAGCTCGCCGCAGCACGACTGCACGATCCCGGCCTGGCTGGGGGAGAGCCGCTCACGCCAGCGGTCGACCGGCTCGGCCGAGACGCCCTCGCCGGTTGTCGCGTACGAGCTGTTCACGACGGGAACCCCGAGCAGCTCGGGCTCGTACGCGAGCTCTAGCCAGCCGCAGAGCTCGCGGATCTCGGCCTCGGGCTCGTCCGCGAGCCGCTCGAAGCGCTGGATCCGGACTCGCTCCGGCCCGTGGCGCTCGAGTGCCCCGAACGACTCGCGCACGACGGCGCGCCAGAGCAGGCTCATCAGCACGACGTTGAAGGAGCGGCGTGTGCGGCGGCGGTCGGCCTCCAGCTCGGGCGACTCGTCCACGCCTCGCCGTCTGCCGGCCCCGTGCCAGTCGCGGTATGAGGCCACGACCGCGCGGGGGTCGCGGACGAGGCAGACGACCTTGGCCTCCGGGAAGGCGGCCAGCACGTCGTCGATCCGGTAGACGTGCCGCGGCGTCTTCTCGCCCCAGCGCTCGCGGCCGTGCAGCCGCGCACGGAGCCTGCAGAGCGCCTCGAAGTACGCGTCGCCGGTGCCGCCGAGCTCCCCGGCGAGCGACCGCAGCTCCCGCGCCTCGATGCGGCTCCCCTCGGGATCGCCTTCCTGGCCGAAGGCGCGGTGCGAGAGCGCGAGGAAGTAGCGCTCGCAGCGGTCGCGGGCCTCGCCGTCGAGCGGCGCCGTCCCGTTCTTCGGCAGCCGGGGGCGCAGGTCGTCGAAGTAGTGCGTCTCTCCCGAGACCCAGAGCGTGCTGTGCCGGTTCAGCAGCGCGCGGACGAGGTTGGTACCCGAGCGCGAGGCGCCGACGACGAAGATCTCGGAGCTCACGGCGCCACCGGGCGGCTCACGGTCGGGAGGTAGCCGGGCGCGTGTGGCACGAGCAGGCGCAGCGGGACGCCCTTCAGACGCGTGCGCACGATCGCCTTCGAGCCGCGGCCGAAACGGAAGCGCTGAACCCCGACCCAGCGGCCGTGGCGCTGCGCCTGGAGGACGCCGATGCGTCCTTCATACGAGCGGCCGGCGAACACCTTTGCGACGAGGCTCCCGGCCTTGCGGCGCAGGAAGACGCGCGGGCGGACGCGGATCGTCACCTCGGGGCCGTGGATCGAGCCTGACCGCAGCCGCACCGTCTCACCGACCCGCGGCCGCAGCACCAGCCGGAAGCGACCCGTGCGCCGGCTGCGCGTCGAGGCGACCCGGACGAACCTCGTCGTGCCCTCTGGGCGCGCCTCGGCGACCACGCGCGACCCGGGCCGCTGCGCGAGGAACAGGCCGCGCAGCTCGATCGGCTTGCCGAACTTCGCGATCCGGGGCCCGGGCTCGAGGGTCAGCTTGCCCGGGCCGCACTGGCGCACGTGGTTCCCTGAGACGCGCGCGAGTGCGGCGCCCTCGCCGACGGCCAGCGTGAACTGCGGGAACCGCGCGAGGCAGAGGGTCGAGTCCACAACGCCCGATCGCAGCGAGGTCTGGATGCTGACCGTGTGCGCCGCCCAGCCGCCGAACGAGCAGTGCTCGCAGACGACCTCGGTCGGCGGGAGCAGCGACTTGCCTGCCTGCTTGATGAACAGGTTCGCGTTCACGAGCCGGGAGTTTCGGCGGCCGCAGCTCACCCGCAGGTTCCGGAAGCGGATCCGCAGGCCGCCCAGCGCCTGGATCCCGTCCTGGTGGAGCAGCGGCGCCTTCGCGTGACAGATGACGTAGCCGCCGTCGATCGTCAGGTCCTGCACGCCCTCGGCGACCTTGACCCCATCGCCGGCCCACTGGTCGACCTCGAGCCGCCCGATGCGGCCCGTGCACCCCTTGCGCAGGTGGACGGCGTCCTCGTTCTTCCGCTCGCCGATGGAGGCGGGCGTCATCTTCACCCTCACGAGGTCGAGGTCGACCTTCTGGGTGCAGGTCCACGTCTTGTCGACCTGGATCACCTTCTTGCCCTCCGCCGAGTGACCGGCCAGTAGGCTGATTGCGACGGCGGCGACGGCGAGGATCTTCACGACGACTTCACGGCCAGCAGCGGCCGTCCGCGCAGGCGGAGCAGCTCACGCTCCTCGGGCCCCGCGGCCGACCACCAGAAGAAGGCGGCGTAGAGCGGCACCAGCACGGCCGCCGTGACGACCACCTGGAGGACGGCGCTCGGCCAGTCGACGAGCAGCGCCAGCGGGGCGACGACCGCCGTGGCGAGCGCCCCGGCGAGGAGCGCGCGCCCGGTCTCGGCGCGGAACGGGTTGATGCCGAAGAGCATTCGCACCTGCGCAAGCTTGACGATGTTGACGAGCGTGATGGCAGCGGTGGTCGAGCAGGCCGCGCCGGTGATGCCGTAGCGCGGGATCAGGATCAGGCAGCCTACGATGTTGAGCGCCGCCACGGCAGCGTTGTTCAGGAGCGTCAGGTAGGGCCTCCCGGACATGTTGATCACCTGGCCCAGCGGGCCGGTCGCGGCGTTGAAGAGCTGGCCGGCGGCCAGAATCGTCAGCGCCGTCGCGCCCTTGGCGTATGTCGGCCCGAACAGGTGCAGCAGCGGGCCGGGGACGAGCAGCAGCAGTGCGAAGACGGGGATCGCAAGCGAGACGTTCCAGTAGGTGACGCGCTTCAGCATCACCTCGAGCGTGCCGCGGTCGCCGCGTGCGTCCTCGGCCGCGATCCGAGGCGCGAACATCTGGCCGGTCGCCGTCGAGACGGTCTGGGCGGGGGAGAGCAGGCGCTGCACGATCGTGTAGACGCCCACGTCGGCGGCCACGCGCAGCCGGCCGAGCAGCAGCGTGTCCGTCCAGAGGATCGTCTGCAGCAGCATCGCCGTCAGCGTCTGCGGCAGCGAGAAGCGCAGCAGCGGGCGCACCTGCCAGCGCTTGACCACTGGGACAAACGCTGCCGGGAGCGCGCGCAGCAGCAACGCCACGGCGACGACGAGCGTCGCCCAGGAAGCGGCGAGGAACGCCCACGACAGCCCCTTGGCTCCGTAGCCGAGCAGGAGCACGGGCAGCGCGACCGCGATGTTCGCGGCGACGCGGATGGGGTTTACGAGCGCCGAGTACCGCATCACGCCGAGCCCCTGGAGCGAGCCGATCACGACGCGCGTTAGCGCGAGCGCCGGGAGCGAGAAGGCGACGATGCGCACCAGCTCCGTCGCCAACGGCTTGTGGAAGAACGAGCCCGCCACCCACGGTGCCTGCCAGTAGAGGACGAGCGCGAAGACGCTGCTGACCCCGGCCACGACGGTGAAGGCCGCCTGCAGGCTGCCGCGGGCACCTTCCCCGTCGCCCTGCGAGGCCCGTAGCGCGACGAACCTGACCGCACCGACGTCCAGGCCGAGCGTCGCCACCACCTGGCCGAGCAGCACCGTTACGAGCGCGATCGAGTAGAGGCCGAACGCGCCCGCGCGGATCTCGTGCGTGATCAGCAGGCTGAGCGCGAACGACAGCACCGTCGCCGTGAGGGCGCCGCCGACGTTCGCGGCGGCTCCCCGCGCCATCGTCCTCGCGTCGGGTGCGAGCTCCGTGCGGAGCGGTCGCCGCTCGGTCATTCGACGAGGGCCCGCGTGCGCAGGCCGATCGCCGCGATCAGGAAGAAGATCAGGGTGCACTGCACGAACGCGAAGGCGTCGAAGGTCAGCATCCCCGCGCCGAAGCCCGCGCAGGCGACCGCGCAGGCCGCGATCAGGTCACTCGACGGCCCGGCCAGCCGGCGCGCCCCTATGACGAGCCGGCCGACGGCTCCCCAGACGAACCAGAGCACGCCCAGCAGGCCCGCGAAGCCGATCGAGACGAGCGAGTTCAGGTACTGGTCGTCGAAGATGATCGGCGCGCCGGTCTTGGGGTCGACGATCGCGCCGGGATCGGTCGAGCGGCTGGTCTTGCCTGTTCCGAGCCCATGCCCGAAGACGGGCGCCTGCTTCCAGCTGCGCAGTCCCGGCCCGAGGTCGGCGACGCGGCCGGAGCCGACCTCGCCGCCCCGCCCAGTCTGCGACTGCACGAGCCCGCCGCGCGGCAGGAACGAGTGGTAGAGGCTGCCGAGCGTGTGCGGCGCGGCGAAGTGAACCGCGGCCACCAGGACGATCGCGGCCGGCCAGTAGCGCAGCACGGCCTGCTTGCGCACGATCAGCCCCGCGACCGTCATTGCCAGCGCCATCAGCACCACGGTGCGCGAGACGGTGACGAGCGCACCGACGACGACCAGCACGCCGGCCCCGCCCCAGAACAGCGCCGTAAGGCCGGAGCGCGCCCGGGAGGCGAGGTAGGCGGCGAGCGGCATCGCCATCGTCAGGGCAGCGCCGAGGGCGATCGGGTGCTGGGCGGAGGCGCGGACGCGCAGGCGCGTGCCGCGGCGCGCGGATTCCTTGATCGCGCGCGTCGGCTCGAAGAACGAGAGCCAGTTGTGCAGGTGGTCGAAGACGTCGTAGTTCGTGCGCGCCTCGTAGATCGCGGCGACCGCGACCGCGCCCGCGCCGAGCACGAGCGCCTTCACGACGAGCTCGGCGGCGCCGACGCTCTGGATCGTCGAGCAGACGAGCAGGTATGCGAGCAGGAAGCTGAGGAAGTACGAGAGCGACTTGATCGCCTGCGTCTCGAGCCCCGCGTTCGAGAGCGAGCTCGCGTTGGCGATGATCGAGAGCACGCCGACCGCTGCGAGCAGCGCGACCGGCTTCCCGAGGCCGCCTGCCGAGACGCCGCGGACCCCGGTCACGATCGCCACGACCCAGGCGCCGACGAAGACGATCAGCAGCAGCCGGTAGAGCTCGAGCGAGAACGGGAGGGCGACCGGCAGCCGGTAGCTCTTGATCGGCACCATCCAGACGACGAGCACGAGCAGCGAGATCGCGCCGGCCCAGGAGAGCCAGCTCTCGGCGGTTGCGGCCGTGCGCCGTTCCAGCTCAGGCCGGCCGAGCTCCACCGCCGACGTGGTCACGGCTAGCCGTCCAGGTGGGGCGACGCCGCGGTCCCGGGCGCCGTCTCTCTTGTGCGCGCCTCAGCGGTCGCCGGCCGGGCGTGGTCTGCGACGATCGCGAGGCCGCAGAACCCGAGCAGCACGAGCACCCCGACGAAGAGCGGCAGCCCGTACGAGGGCCCCCCGGTCGTCGCCAGCGCCGGCCGCTTCAGCTGCTGCACCGCGATCCGCTGCGAGACCGGGATGCCGTGCGTCCTCTGCTCCGCGACCATCCAGCGCGAGAAGGCCGCGATCGTCTCCGTCGCCAGCTCCTCCGCGTCGGCC
>Ga0307296_10001458_pt1 | contig 11876 bp, 9 predicted proteins | sample ER_DNA_153_FD_194467 | JGI IMG/M metagenome (GOLD analysis project Ga0307296, IMG submission 194467) | Bulk soil microbial communities from the East River watershed near Crested Butte, Colorado, United States - ER_DNA_153 | ecosystem: Environmental > Terrestrial > Soil > Floodplain | place: USA... | reverse complement strand
GCAAGCTCCTCCCAGGGTCAACCAGCGTCGGCAACTCGGAATAGCGCCGGCTAGTCCAGATAGTCCCTGAGCACCTGCGAGCGGGAGGGGTGCCGCAGCTTGCTCATGGTCTTGGACTCGATCTGGCGGATCCGTTCCCGAGTCACCCCATACACCTTGCCGATCTCATCGAGCGTCTTGGGCTGCCCATCGGTTAGCCCGAAGCGCATCGACACTACGCCGGCCTCGCGTTCGCTCAGCGTGTCCAACACGTCATGCAACTGCTCCTGCAGCAGCGTGAAGCTCACCGCGTCTGCCGGAACCACTGCCTCTGAGTCCTCGATCAGATCGCCGAACTCGGAGTCGCCGTCTTCGCCCAGCGGTGTGTGCAAGGAGATCGGCTCACGCCCGTACTTCTGAACCTCGACGACCTTCTCCGGCGTCATATCGAGCTCCCGCGCAAGTTCTTCGGGAGTCGGCTCACGGCCCAGATCCTGCAGCATCTGACGCTGCACCCGAGCCAGCTTGTTGATCACCTCGACCATGTGCACCGGGATGCGGATGGTGCGAGCCTGGTCGGCCATCGCTCGGGTGATCGCCTGCCGGATCCACCAAGTCGCGTACGTGGAGAACTTGTAGCCCTTGGTGTAGTCGAACTTCTCGACCGCCCGGATCAACCCGAGGTTCCCCTCCTGGATGAGGTCGAGGAAAAGCATTCCGCGCCCGGTATAGCGCTTGGCAAGAGAGACCACGAGCCGCAGATTGGCCTCTAGAAGGTGGTTCTTGGCGCGGCGGCCGTCCTCGGCGATCCATTCGAAATCGCCGACGTGCGACGTCTTGACCTTGGTGTGCTCCTCGTTGATCTTTTCGTCGGCGAACAGTCCGGCTTCGATCCGCTTTGCTAGCTCGACCTCCTGCTCGGCGTTCAGCAGCGCGACCTTGCCGATCTGCTTCAGATAATCCTTGACGGGGTCAGCCGTGGCGCCGGCCGCCATGACCTGCTGCTCGGGCTCGTCGGCATCGTCGGCCTCCGAGAGCGTGAAGCCCTGGTCCTCGGTCAGCTCTTCCTCGAGCTTCGCCTCCTCGGCCGGCTCGAACGCCGATTCGTCGACGTCGTCCAGACTGCGCTTCTTGCCAACGGTCAGGACGACCTCTTCAGTTTCCAGGTCGACCACGACATCGGCGGTCAGAGGTTCGGCCTCAAGATCGACCTCGAGCTGATCGAGAGGAAGTTCCTCAAGCTCGACCTCATCAGCTCCGGCCGAATCAACCGCCTCACCAACCACGGCCTCAGGCTCCGCTGTCAGGGATTTCTTGGCTGCCAAGGATTTCTCGTCACTGATCACTGGCTCATCGTTGGCTGGCGGCGGTGCTGCTGCAGCCTTCTTCGCCTGGGGACCGTCGACAGACTTCAACGGCGTCTTCTTGGCTGGAGATTTCTTGGCCGGCGCGGCCTTCTTGATCGGAACGCTTTCTTGCCGTGCCCGGCTTGTGGACGCAGCCACCGCGCGGGCTGAGCTGTGCAGTTTGGAGCGGGGTGTCACAAAGAGCCTCTCGGACTGACCTGGCGGAACAAGGGCAAGCAACGCCCATCGGATGTCAATAGGCGCTCCACCCGGTATTCTGACACGAATCTCCAAACCCTCCATCCACTGCGGGCGTGGGTCGCGTGAGCAGTGTCAGAAAGGCCATCCGACTGCGATGTCGTGTCGCCATAGCCACAGTAGGTCAAGCCTCCTGCTGACGTCGGGCTAGCTGGCGTCCGGTTCAGCCTTCACAGCGAGAACCGGGCAGGCTGCATCGAGCAAGACCCGCTGGGCGTTGCTGCCCAGCAACAACTTGCCGACCGGGGACCGCCGCCGGAGCCCAATGACGATGAAGTCGGCCTCCGTGGTTTTGGCTGTCGTGATCAGTGCCTCGGCGGAATCGTTGACATCTGCGGTCCTGATCTCGTAGCTGATTCCTGAGGCGGTCAACTCGTCAGCGAGATCGGGGGCCTCGAGCTCGGAAGAGCTATTGAGCACCACGAGCGTGGCACCGCGCAATCTTGCCTCACTCAGCGCACGTTCTAGGGCCGCACGCCCCTCTGGCCTCGCGGAATATCCGACGACAATGACCGGCTGGGCCGGCGCCGGCAATGATTGGGCAACCAGCTCAGCTTCTGTTGCACCAGCCCGACCTGAGTCTGACTGGTCTGATGAGAACTGAATCGTCTGTGACATCAGTTCGCCTTCCACGTGTGGACCGGGTCATTGCTATGCATCCGGGGCAGATAGCTATCGAGCATCCCCTGCAACGCTTTCTGCCTCGATGCGCCGGCCTGCTCACGCCGGTCCACCTCGGCCACCTGCCATGTCGCTCCATTGGCTGCATGCAAGCAGCGACGTTCGATGATGTCGAGCAGCCGACCAATCTCGGCCTCGTCGGCCTCCCATTGACGCAGGCCTTCAGCAGCCATCGGCAGCAGCTTCCGAACCACAAGTTCTGCCACTCGCACCTGACCGACCTGAGGCCAGTAGACCTCGGCATTGATGCCTTGCCGGATACCGGATACGAAGTTTTCCTCCGCAGCCTGGAAGGACATTTGCGTCCAGATCGGGCGATCCTCGTCGGCTAAGGCACGTACCAGTCCGGCAAAGAAGGCTGCATTCGCCATGGTGTCCACTACCGTCGGCCCAGCCGGCAACACCCGGTTCTCGACGCGGAGGTGCGGGGTACCACCGCTGACATCGTAGACGGGCCGATTCCAGCGGTAGACCGTGCCGTTGTGAAGCCGCAGCTCGTCCAGATGCGGCACCCCCCCGTTGTCGAGCACGACGACTGGATCCTCGTCGGAGCTAATGGGCAGCAGCGCAGGGAAGTATCGCGAGTTCTCTTCGAACAGATCAAAGATCGAGGTGATCCAGCGCTCCCCGAACCACACCCGGGGGCGTACGCCCTGGGCCTTCAACTCGTCGCTGCGTGTATCGGTGCTCTGCTCGAACAGCGGGATCCGCGATTCGGCGACCAACTGCTTCCCGAAGAGAAACGGCGAGTTGGCGCCGAGCGCGACCTGTACGCCGGCGATCGCCTGCGCCGCATTCCAGTAGCCCGCAAAGTCATCCGGACTCACCTGAAGATGCACCTGGGTGGAAGTGCACGCCGCCTCCGGCATGATCGTGTCGGAGACCATCGCCAGGCGTTCAACGCCGTCGATGATGATCTCCAGATCTTCTCCACGCGCGGCGAAGATCTGCTGGTCGAGCATCGAGTAGCGCGGGTTCTCGCTGACGCTGTCCAGCGTGACATGGTGCGGCATCAAGGTCGGCAGAATGCCGATCATCACCAGCTGAGCACCGATCGCCTTGGCGCGCGGATCTGCATCGTTCAGCGACTTGCGCACCGACTGTTCGAAGTCGGAGAAGCCGAAGTCGGCCACGCGGCGAGGATCGACATTGATCTCGATGTTGAAGCGGCCTAGCTCGGTCTGGAATGAGGGATCGGCTATCGCCCCCAGCACTTCGGCGTTGCGCATGGCCGGCTGGCAATCCATGTCCACCAGGTTGAGCTCGATCTCCAGACCCGTCATCGGCCGCTCGAAGTCGAAGCGGGACTCGGTGAGCATCCGGGCCAGTACATCCAAGCCCTTACGGACCTTGTCGCGATGACGCTTGCGGTCTTCCCGCGTGAACTCTGTGGAGTCGACCTCAGCTCCCATGGAGCTATCCTCACGCATCATCGCCGTTGCGGGAACACTACGCTCGTCCACCATGTGCGCTCACGTTTCCCACGCCTCCCCCGCCCCCATCGCAAAACGGCTGCCGATCACCCGCGTCCACCACGGTGACGCGTTCGTCGACCCCTATGAATGGCTGCGCGACAAGGACGATCCAGAGGTGATCAGCTACTTGGAAGCCGAGAACGCCTACACGGAGGCGCAGACGGCTCACCTGTCGGAGCTCTCGGAAACGATCTTCAGTGAGATCAAGTCTCGTACCAAGGAAACCGACCTCAGTGTGCCGACCTACACCTCTCACCCGGGCGGCGCCGCGTATTGGTACTACGTACGGACGGTTGAAGGGGCGGAGTATCCGATCTACTGCCGAGTTGTCGCCAACGATCGCGCCAAGCTGCCAGACCCCGAACAGCAGATCATCGGCGAAGAGATTCTGCTGGACGGCAACCGTGAGGCCGAAGGGCAGGAGTTCTTTTCCCTCGGCGCGCTCACCGTTTCCCTCGACGGGCGGCTGTTGGCTTACTCGATAGACCTCACGGGCGCCGAGCGGTTCACGATCATGATCAAGGACCTGGTATCAGGTGAGCTGCTCACCGATCAGATCGAGGACACTGCATATGGCGTTGCTTGGGCGAAGAACAGTCACCTCTTCTACACCAGGGCGGACGAGGCATGGCGGCCCTACGTGGTCTTGCGGCATCGCCTAGGTGACGATCCGTCGCAGGACGTCGAGGTCTTGACCGAGTCGGACGAGCGTTTCTGGCTAAGCGTGGACGCGAGTCGAGATGATCGCTGGATCATTATCGGGACCGGGAGCAAGATCACCTCGGAGTTCCGGCTGCTCAGCGTCGATGATCCTGAGGGCGAGCCTCGAATCGTGGCACCGCGACGCCAGGGCGTTGAGTATGACATCGAACCGGCAGGTGATCGATTGCTGATCGTGCACAACGACGGCGCCGAGGACTTCGAGCTCGCGGAGGCTCCGCTCGGTGCCACGAGCCATGCCGACTGGACACCGGTGATCCCGCATCGTCAAGGTGTCCGGATCCTCTCAGTCAGCGCGTACGCCAGCCACGCCGTCGTGTCGTTGCGACGGGATGGCCTGACCGCTCTCCACATCGTCCCCCGGGATGCCGGGGGCGATCTGCTGGTTGGTGCCGACCTTGCCTTCGATGAGCCGCTCTATCTGGTGTACGCACCCGGCGAGTCCGAATACCAGACTCCGACAATCCGGGTTGGTTACGCCTCGATGTTGACTCCTGACTCGATCTACGACTATCACCTAAGAACCGGCGAGCTGACCCTGCTGAAACGCACCCCGGTGCTCGACGACCCTCGGTTCGGCCCTTACCAGCCGGACAACTACCTCCAGGAGCGCGGCTGGGCTACGGCGCCGGACGGCACGCAGGTACCTGTGTCGATCGTGCGTAGAGCCGATATTCCGTTGGACGGGTCGGCGCCCGCGGTGCTTTACGGATACGGCGCGTACGAGGCGTCCATGGACCCGAGCTTCTCGGTGCCTCGACTCTCGCTGCTCGACCGCGGGATCGTCTATGCCATCGCCCACATCCGGGGTGGGGGCGAGCTTGGCCGCACCTGGTACGAGCACGGCAAGACGCTCACCAAGATGAACACCTTCACCGACTTCATCGCCTGCGCGGACTACCTCGTGGAGCAGGGATACACCTCTACCGACCGGCTGGCTGCGCGCGGCGGTAGCGCAGGCGGCCTCCTGATGGGCGCCGTGGCCAACCTCGCTCCGGAGAAGTTCCACGCGATCCATGCGGCGGTACCGTTCGTCGACGCACTGAGCACGATCCTGAATCCGGATCTGCCGCTTACCGTGATCGAATGGGAGGAGTGGGGCGACCCGCTGCACGACCCTCAGGTGTACGCGTACATGAAGTCCTACACCCCTTATGAGAATGTCGGCTCGGTCGACTATCCGGCCATACTGGCGACCACGAGCCTCAACGACACCCGCGTTTTCTACGTCGAACCAGCCAAATGGATTGCTGCGTTGCGGCATATCGCCACCGACGCCGACACAGCTCAGATCCTGCTCAAGACGGAGATGGTGGCCGGCCATGGCGGCGTGAGCGGACGCTACAAGAGCTGGCGGGAACTGGCCTTCGAGTACGCCTGGATCGTCGACCAGATAACCCTCCAAGGCTGAGCGGTTTGGGGAATTTGCAGCCACCTCTGAGCGTTCACTGACAGTTACGAAGCACACGTGTGCATCCGCCTTTCAGCGGGTAATGCATCCAGAAACGATCGTTGCTTCGAATCATTAGTGCACGCTGACGAACTCGACTGCGGGGGGCGAAACCGCTCGGGGTTACCCCCGAGTAGGTCTCAGGGATTCTTCAGGGCGACTGAGGAATCCAAATCGGTACCTGACGCGTTCTGGATGGTGAAGGTAACGAAAGGGGCCATTGTGGCAACAACTACTCGTTCGCGAGTATCCGAAGGCATCGATGGTAAAGATGCAGTCGGCCTATATCTGGAAGGCATCGCCAAGACTCCGTTGCTGACCGCTGAAGAGGAGGTCGAGCTCGCGAAGACCATCGAAATCGGCCTTTACGCCGAGCACATCCTCTCTGGCGAGGTAACGCTTGCCGAGCGTGGAAAGCGTGCCAAGCGGCCGAGCCAGGCTGAACTGGAGTTTTTGGTTGACGACGGCCGTCGCGCAATGCAGCATTTCGTGACCGCCAACCTTCGTTTGGTGGTTTCTGTCGCTCGCAAGTACGGCCGGTCTCAGATGCCCCTTTTGGATCTGGTGCAAGAAGGCAACACAGGTCTTATCCGCGCGGTTGAGAAGTTCGACTACACCAAGGGCTTCAAGTTCTCCACGTACGGCACCTGGTGGGTACGACAGTCGATCAGCCGCGGGATCGCCCAACAAGGCCGCATTGTTCGGCTTCCGGTACATGTAGCCGAGCAGGTCAATCAGGTGGGCGCTGTGCGCAGGACGCTCGAGCGGCGACTCGGTCGCGATCCCGAGATCGAGGAGATCGCTGCCGAAATGGATCTTGAGCCCGAGCGCGTCCTTGACTTGCTGCGCTATGGCCGCGACCACGTCAGCCTCGATGCACCTGTCGAGGAAGGCGGCGACACCGCTCTTGGAGATCTGATCGCCCGTGAGCCGATGCCAGGTCCGGACGAGGTCTTCCTCGACGCGGAAGAGCACGCGCGGCTGGAGGACATGCTGGCCTCCCTGGACGAGCGTTCCGCCGACGTCGTACGGCGCAGATATGGACTCATCGACGGCCGTCAGGCCAAGCTCGCTGACATCGGCGCGATCTGGGGCATTACTGCCGAGCGCGTCCGCCAGATCGAGCGCCATGCCATTGCCAAGCTGCGAGGTAAGTCGGTCCTGGCTGCGTAACCCCGCGCGCCTCGACCTCATACGCTTACCAGCAGCCCACAGGGCGATCCGGTTTCCCCCTCCGGATCGCCCTGCTTTGTTTGCGCTCCGCTCGCGCACGCGGAGCGTCGCTCGGAGCGGTCTCTCGGCCCGATGCTCGGCAGCCTGCGGCGGGGTTAGGGCTTGCGCAGTGGGCGGATGAGGCCTTCCTGGGCGACGTTGGAGACCAGAATGCCGTTCTGGAACAGGCGGGCGGTTGCCAGCCCAAGGCCCTGCGAGGCCGACGGCGAGACTTGGTCGTACAGCAGCCACTCGTCGGCCCGAAACGGCCGATGGAACCACATGGCGTGATCAATGGACGCTGCATGAACATTCAGCCCGACAAAAACGCCATGAGGCACCGTGGTGGCCCCAAGCAACGTCAGATCGCTGGCATAGGCCAAGGCCGCCTGATGGAGCCGACGGTCGCCTGGCAACCTGCCATTGGTGCGTACCCAGACGCGGGAATGCGCTGGACGTCGCGCATTCACCAGAGCGCCGCCCGGACGCGAGTCACCGACGTAGCGCACGTCGAGGGCTCCCCACTCCCGCTCCCAGAACGACACTGGCCGTCCCGACGCCTCGAAGAGCACCTCCCCCAGCGTCGGGCACTCCTCAGGCGCCGGAACATGCTCCGGCATGGGATCCAGGTGCTCGAAGCCTTCTTCCATCTCGTGAAAAGAACTCGACAGGTAGAAGATCACATTGCCACCCTGCCGGGCAACGACCCGTCGCGAGGAGAACGAACCGCCGTCACGTACCGCCTCGACGTCGTAGACGATGGGGATGTCGGTCCGCCCGGGGAGCAGAAAGTAGGCGTGCAAGGAATGCAGCACACGGGAGACTGGCACGGTCCGTGCGGCGGCAATCAGTGCCTGGGCCAGCACCTCGCCACCGAAGACCCGCTGAAGCTGAGTGTCTGGCTGCCGCGCGCGGAATAGCCCGATCTCAATCTCCTCCAAGTCCAGAAGGTCGATGAGTTCGACAACGGACTGAGGCACAGCAGGAGCCTAGTGGTGGCTACCCGGGCTAGCTCTGGCGCGGTGAGCTGTAGGCAACGAGCCGATCACGACGGTCGCGTCCAGCTCGTCGGAGATGACCACGTCGGCCGCGAGCCCATGGCGTTCGAAGGCCGCCACGGTTCCGGCGGCCTGGCTGCGACTGGTTTCAACCAACAGATGTCCGTGCGGCGCAAGCCAGCGTGTCGCATCTGCGGCAATTCGCCGCTGTACGTCAAGGCCGTCCGCGCCGCCGTCCAGCGCCACCCGCGGCTCGTAGAGGCGAGCTTCCGGCGGCATCAGCGCAATGGATTCAGTCGGCACGTAGGGCGCGTTGGCGAGCAACAGGTCGACCCGACCGGCCAGCGCCGGTGGCAGTGGCTCATAAAGGTCACCGTGCAGTACACGGGCCGGCGGTGTGAGGTGAGCCAAGTTCCGCTCAGCACATCGGACTGCGGCCCGATCGATGTCCGTGGCGTACAGCTCAACTCCCTCGAGGGTCGTTGCGAGAGCCAGCGAGAGTGCGGCCGAACCGCAACATAGCTCGACGACCACCGGTCGGGGTGGCGCAAGCTGCACGGCGTGTCTTAGCAAGAGCTGGGTGCGCTGTCGCGGCACGAACACGCCAGGTTGGACACCAATCCGCAGTCCGGCGAACTCCGCCCACCCGACGATCTGCTCGAGCGGGAGTCCCGCTACTCGTTGCCGGACCATGTGTTCGAGGTTGACGCGCGTGCTGGCGGTGCTCAGCAAGACATCTGCCTCGTCCTCCGCGAATACGCATCCTGCTTGTCGAAGCCTGCTGACAAGCGCCTCACGGTCAGGTGCGTCGTGCAGCCGCAGGTCAGTCGTCCTTCTCACGGTCAGCGAGAAACTTCTCGAACTCGGCGGCGATTTCCTCAGCACTCGGTACGCGGTCCGGTTGCTCGGCCTGGAGAGCGTCGTATTGCTCCTCCAGGGTTGCCACGAGCTCCTGGACTTCGGTTGAGGTCGACATCTCCTCAGCGATATCGGCCAGGTTGCTGGCCGACGCCTTTTCGAGTGGTTCGATCGGCACCGCCAGGCCGGTCGCTTGGTTGAGGGAGCGGGTCAGGGTGAGGGTGGCTTCGGGAAACGATGCCTGAGCCAGGTAGTGCGGCACGTGGGCGGCGAAACCCATGGCCTTTCGATCGAGCTGGCCGAGCCGAAACTCGAGCAAGCCGGTGAAGCTCGCGGGCACCTCGACGCGGTCGATCCAGCTCCGATAGCCCATAACCAGCGACGGATCGGTGGCATGCGCGGTCAAAGTGATCGGTCGGGTGTGCGGCACCGCCATAGGAATGCCGTGCACACCGACGGTCATCCGTACGCCGAACCGCTCGATCAGCCCGACCATGGCGGCGGCCAGCCGCTCCCACTGCACGTCCGGCTCAGGGCCGCTGAAGAGCAAGAAAACCTCTCCGTGACCATCTGTGACTCGGTAGATGCGCAGATGGAGGTCGGCGTAGGACTTCCACTGGTTGGTGTCGAAGATCATCGCCGGTCGGCGGCTGCGGTAGTCGTGGAGCTGATCATGATCGAATTCGGCCAGCACCTCGTGCTCGAGGTTGTCCAGCATGTTCGCCGAGAACAGCCGTCCAGCCTGTCCAGCGTCCACAAAGCCATCCAGCTGGTGGAGCAGCACCGGGCGATGCTCCTTGAGCTTGGCGACCACCGCCTCGTTCAAGGTGTACAGCTCTCGGGGATCCATCACGATGACCAATCTACCTTCGACAGTGAGGTGCATTTCGGTGAAAAGCCCGGCGGCGCTGCCATCAGAGGGCTGGTCTCAGCAGGTTTCAGTCGTGGTCGCTGAAGGTGGTTCGGCCGTTGAGTTTGGCGGCAAGTTCGTTGTCGATGCCGTCCGCGACATCGGAGAGAATGCGTACGGCCTGGCGCAGGTGGGCCGGTACGAAGGGTCGGGAAAGCACGGAAAGGGTGACGAAGACCCGGTCTCTGATCAGCTGAAACTTCACCCAGCGAGCCTCGACGTTCAAGTCGTTGAGCACCTCTGCGGCTCGAGATCGCCCGGCAATGTCGTGCACAACGGGGGCGAAGAGCACAATTTCCTGGCCGTCGGCGGAGGTGCGGAGGAAGAGCATCGTCGACCCCACCCTGATGGCCACATCGCCGTCAGCGTCGCGGATCGGAAGATGGCCGTAAATCTCGGCCAGCTCGGCATCCACCAAGTCGTTGAGATGTTGTTGGTTGCGCGGCATGGTCGATTGCAGACCGGTCCTGCCCACCACGAGTTCGTTCGATGAGTCAAGTTCGACGGGCGCCTGCATCGGCTGAAGTGCCTCTGCGAGCTGGTCGGGTGCGAGGAAGACCGGGTGCTGTACGCCGTAGACGTCGCGCAGAGCGGCGACCGCGAGCTCGCTGATGCGATCGGATTCGACCTGCGGCAACTCGATCCAAAGATTTGCCGTCGGCTCACCCGACTGCGTTGCCGATGCTTGCTCCTCACCTACCGTGGGTGGTTGCCATCCGAGCCGTTCCATGGCGCTAAGCAGCTCCGCGGAAAGTTGGAAGTCATCTCCAAGCACCGCGTTGCTGGCCGCCTCACATCTGATCATGCCCGGCTGAGGACTGCTCAGTTTGACGAAAGGAGTCGGGCCATTGCCGCCTGACTCCGTACCGATGGTGAGGTCGGCTGTGTCGTCGATCAAGGTGATGACTTCACTCAACCGGCTCTGGAATTCAGCCCAGGCTTGAGCGGTACTCCGGTCGAGGTCGAAGTCGTCGATATCGGCCATGTGTGCCCCTCCCACCCACGAGAACGACACTAATGCCGAAGGCGTTCAGATGCCCAGCGCCGCTACCACCCGCGATGGCGACGGCCGACCTAGCGCGGTGGCGAGCCATCGGCTGGTGGCCGCCAGCTTCACCAGGTCGACGCCTGTCTCGATGCCGAGCCCGTGCAGCATCCACACCAGGTCCTCAGTGGCCAGATTCCCGGTTGCTGATTTCGCGTACGGGCAGCCGCCCAGTCCTCCGGCCGACGAGTCGAACTCGGCGATGCCAGCCTCGAGGCCGGCCAGCACGTTCGCCAGCGCCTGCCCGTACGTGTCGTGCAGGTGCAGAGCAGTCCGGTCTCGCGGCACTCCTGCTGCTTCCGCCGCGTTGATCACCGCAACGACCTGACCTGCGGTGGCGACACCGATCGTGTCACCCAGGCTGATGGTCGAGCAGCCGAGCTCGATGAGCTGTGCCGCGACGGCCGCGGGCGCTGCCGGCTCCACCTTCCCCTCCCACGGATCACCGAAGCACATCGAGACATAACCGCGTACTGGAATTCCTCTTCGCTTGGCCGCCGCCACGACCGGCGCGGCCATCTCGATTGCACCGTCAAGGGTCGTACCCAGATTCTGCTTCGCAAAGGTCTCAGTAGCAGACACGAAGATCGCGAGCTCATCGGCGCCGGCTGCCAACGCCCGCTCGAAGCCGCGCTCGTTGGGGACCAGCACCGGATAGCGGACACCAGGACGACGCCGCAGCCCGGCCATCAGGTCGTCGGCATCCGCAAGTTGCGGCACCCATCGGGCGGAAACGAAGCTGGTTGCCTCGATGATGGCGAGCCCAGCCTCGCCGAGCCGGTCGATCAGCTCGAGTTTGACCTGCAGCGGGACCACAGTCTCCTCGGCCTGGAGTCCATCACGAGGTCCGACTTCATAGACGCTGACCCGAGTCGGCAAGCCGGGTCGCGGATGAACTGCCGGCAACCCGTCCATACCGGCGACTGTACGCGGGGCACCGGCTG
>Ga0307296_10001457_pt1 | contig 11878 bp, 9 predicted proteins | sample ER_DNA_153_FD_194467 | JGI IMG/M metagenome (GOLD analysis project Ga0307296, IMG submission 194467) | Bulk soil microbial communities from the East River watershed near Crested Butte, Colorado, United States - ER_DNA_153 | ecosystem: Environmental > Terrestrial > Soil > Floodplain | place: USA... | reverse complement strand
TGGCCGCGGTAGCTGTTATATTCTCATCCTACTTTCGTGCGCTTACCGGAGTAGATTGGAATGACAGCGCAATCGCAGCCACGGTGCTGCTCGTACTGACTGGCATTAACTGTTTTGGCGCGCGCGCCGGCAGCAATGTGCAGAGCGTTTTCATGTTGTTACGAATCGCAGCCATCGCCGGGCTTGTGATACTTGGATTTTCGCTTGGCGGCAGCTCTCTCAAATCCGACTCGCTGCCAGCCCCTCCGTTTTCTTTTGGGGTTTTGGCAAGCATTGGGTCCGCGATGGTTCCCATTGCGTTTGCCTATGGCGGTTGGCAGACCTCGACTTTTGTAGCAGGTGAAATGCGTGATGCGCGCCGTGATTTATCGCGTGGACTGCTAATGGGCGTGGCCGGTGTTGTGATCCTTTACCTTGCCGTCAATTTCGTGTGCCTCCGAGTGCTCGGTCCCGCCGGTCTGGATGCAACGACGACTCCGGCCTCCGATGTCATGCGAGCGGCGCTCGGTTCACGCGGCGCGCAATGGATTGCTGCCGGGATCGCGATCTCGACGCTGGGATTCCTGAGCCAAAGCATGTTAACCGGCCCGCGGGTGTACTATGCGATGGCGCGCGACGGACTTTTCTTCGCAAGCGTCGGCAAGCTCTCGGAGCGCTCACGAGCGCCGGTAGTCGCCATCATTCTTCAGGGTGTGGCGGCGATCGTCATCGCTTGTTCTGGAACCTATGGTCAAATCTTGAACTTTGAAGTGACAGTTGATTTCATTTTTTTCGCGATGACAGCTGCAGCGCTGTTCATTTTGCGCCGGCATCAGATCGGATCAGACACAGTGACGTATCGTGTGCCCGGCCACCCGTTCACCACGATACTTTTTGTTTTGTCCTGTGTTGGAATTGTCGGAAGCGCTATGGTCGCTTCGCCGCCAAATAGCGCAATCGCCCTTGGTATCATGCTGGCCGGGCTGCCGGTTTACTATTATTGGAGGAAGTTCAGACGAGCAGATTCATGATGACGCACAAGCATTCCGACTACATGCATTGGTCCAAGACGCAAAGCCGTGCGCGGTTTAATCTCGCCACGAGTGGCGTAGCGCCTTTTCCGCTCCGCGAACTGCCAGTTGAATTGGACACACTCGAAATCAACAGCAGCGACGACGGGTATGGCCATCCGCCGTTACAAAAAGCCATCGCCGCGCATCACGGGGTTGACCCCGACAGCGTTGTGGAATCTGCGGGCACCTCCATGGCAAATCATCTGGCCATGGCTGCGATTATCGAACCGGGCGATGAAGTCTTGATCGAGCATCCAGCGTACGGACCAATTCTGGATGTCGCCCGATATCTTCACGCGGACGTGAAGCGATTCCCACGAACGGAAGAAACTGGTTGGGCTGTAGATGCAAACGCGGTCCGCGCTTGCATCACGCCAAGGACGCGACTCATCGTGATTACGAATTTACACAATCCGACCAGCGCGCTTACGCCGGATTGGGTGCTGCGGGAAATCGGCGACATCGCGCGCAGCGTTGGAGCGCTCGTCCTGGTGGATGAAGTTTATCTCGATGCGGTTTATCAGCGAACGCCGCGAACGTCATTTCATCTCGGACCGGAGTTCGTGGTCACCAGCAGTTTGACGAAAGTTTACGGCGTCAGCGGGCTGCGGTGCGGCTGGATCCTGGCGCACCCGGAGCTTGCATGGAAAATACGCCGCCTGAATGATCTCTATAGCGCGACACCAGTTTACCCGGGGCTACTACTCGACGTTGCCGTGTTCAAACATTTGAATCGGCTTCGCGAAAAAGCGCGCCGGATCGTGGACGCGGACCGTAAATTGCTTGGAGATTTTCTCGTACAGGAATCCGGCCTTTCAGCCGTCTGGACAGACTGGGGCACGACCTCATTCGTCCAACTGACAGATCGCAACGCTGATGATTTCCTCAAACGACTGCGCACAGAGTTCCATACTTCAGTCGTTCCCGGTCGTTTTTTCGAAATGCCTGACTATTTTCGTATCGGAATGGGCGTGGACACGGAAATGTTCGGCGAGGGACTGAACCGGATCCGTCGTGCACTGGCACATCGCTGAAATAGAAATGAAGACTTCTGCCGAATTCAAGATTCGTCCGGCGCGCTTGGAGGATGTGCCGATCATTCTCCAATTGATTCATGATTTGGCCACGTACGAGCGCGCGCCAGACGAAGTGACTGCGACTGAGCAACAACTTGTCGATGTTTTATTCGGGGAACGTCCGGCGGCGGAAGTTCTTCTCGCGTTTGACGGAGAATCGCCGGTTGGGTTCGCAGTTTACTTTTATAATTTTTCCACCTGGCTTGGACGAGCCGGGCTTTACCTCGAGGACTTGTTCGTGAATCCGGACCAGCGCGGCAAAGGCTATGGACGCGCGTTGCTGGTCGAGCTTGCGAAGATCGCGCGGGACCGAGAGTGCGGCCGAATGGAATGGGCTGTGCTTGATTGGAACGAACCGGCGATAAAGTTTTATCGCGCGCTCGGCGCCAAACCAATGCATGAATGGACGGTGTTTCGATTAACCCGTGATGGGATTGCGGGACTAGCGGACTCGGGGCGAATCGACCAGGAGTAGAAGCAGGACAAAGCGAGGAGCCAAGTGGCGCAAGAAAGGACAAAGATCGAGGACTATGCGTTTCTTAGCGATACGCAAACCGCTGCTTTGGTGAGTCGGGACGGATGTGTTGATTGGCTTTGTCTTCCGCGGTTCGATTCGCCCGCGTGTTTCGCCTCGCTTCTAGGCGACACGAAAAACGGGCACTGGCGGTTTTTCCCAGAAGAAGAAGTTGTAGAAACCCGGCGCCGTTACCGTGGTGACTCGCTGATTCTGGAAACAGAAATCGAAACCAAGAGCGGCGCCGTGCGCCTGATCGATTTCATGCCGCCACGTGGCGAGAATCCGGACATCGTCCGGATTGTGGAAGGGTTGCGCGGCAAAGTGTCGATGCAAATGGAGCTCGTCGTCCGGTTTGATTACGGGCAGATCGTGCCATGGGTGCGCCACCGGAATGGCGGACTGGAAGCAATTGCGGGACCGGATGGTTTGATCTTGCGAACGCCGATTGAAACGCGCGGCAAAGATTTGACTACAGTTGCGGAGTTTACGGTTCGCGTGGGTGAGAGGGTTCCGTTCGTGCTCACGTGGTTCGCTTCCCACAAGAATCCGCCAAGGGCGATCCACCACGAGCATGCCTTGCGTGATACGGAGAAATTTTGGCGAGAATGGTGCAATCAGTTTCAGGGTGGTGGGAATTGGCACGAAGCAGTGATGCGCTCGCTCATCGTGCTCAAGGGATTGACCTACGCGCCGACAGGCGGGCTGGTCGCCGCGGCTACGACATCGTTGCCCGAACAAATCGGTGGACCGCGTAACTGGGACTATCGCTACTGCTGGCTTCGCGATGCTACGTTCGCTTTGCTCTCACTGCTGCGCGCTGGTTATCGACAGGAGGCCGAAGGATGGCGTGAGTGGCTGCTGCGAGCTGTTGCCGGGAGCCCTGCCCAGATGCAAATCATGTACGGTGTTAGCGGCGAGCGTCGGCTTACTGAAGTCGAAATTCCCTGGCTTTCGGGCTATGAAAATTCTGTGCCGGTACGCATCGGCAACGCCGCTTCGACTCAATTTCAGCTTGATGTCTACGGCGAGGTGCTGGCGACGATGTTCGACGCCGATCGCGCTGGAATCAAAATGCAGGAGCCTGATTGGGCGTTGATGGTGCATCTGATGAAATTCCTGGAATCGAACTGGCAGAAACCGGATGAAGGAATTTGGGAGGTGCGCGGCGGGCGAAAAAATTTCACGCACTCGAAAATGATGGCGTGGGTGGCATTCGATTGTGCCGTAAAACTTGTTGAAGAGTGCGGATGCGCGGCGGGCGAGCATCATCCTCGCTGGCGAAAAGTTCGTGAGCAAATTCGCGCAGAGGTTTGCGAGCGCGGGTACAACTCAGAGAGAAAGGCGTTCACCCAGTTTTACGGTTCCGATGCGCTGGACGCCAGCCTGCTGACGATGCCACTCGTTGGCTTTCTGCCTGTAACAGACGAACGCGTCCGCAATACTGTCGAGGCCATCGAACGTGAGCTGATGGAAGATGGCTTGGTCCTGCGCTATCGGCCGCAGGAATGCGGCGTGGACGGATTGCCGGGGCGTGAAGGGGTTTTTCTCCCGTGTTCTTTCTGGTTGGTCGCTTGCTGGCACCTCCTCGGTCGAAAGAAAGAAGCGCGCGAATTGTTCGAGCGCTTGCTTGATGTGCGAAACGACCTGGGACTTCTCTCCGAGGAGTACGATCCGCGTGAAAAACGACAGCTGGGAAATTTTCCGCAGGCATTTTCCCACGTTGCGCTTCTCGCCGCCGCGCGAGTCCTTGATGGCGAACAGGAAACTGTGCCCCCTTGGAGGTGAGCGCGGCGGAATGGCAGTCTCAAGTCCGCCGGAATCTAGGCGAAGGCGGTGAGCCCATCGATGGCACTTGAGGAGCCGGCTCCTGTAGTAACGACCCTATGGGCCGTCTTCCCGGGATCAAAACCGGCGCGACCAACCCGCCACAAGTCCGCACACCGGACGGATTCGTCCTGCGGCGAACGGGTGGCTACAGCATTTGTAAAATCACTCTACGCCCGGGCCTCGCTGGAAGAAACAAGACACCGAACCAAATCCTCAATTGTTACAATCCCACAGAAATTTTTCCTTCGGTCCAGGACAGCAGCAAGGCCGAGTCGGGCAGCGCGCAATTGCTGTACAACCCGATATGCAGACTCCTCCTCATTAGTGGTTACGATGCGCCGGACATAATTGTGCAGCGGCTTGTTTCCATTCTGTTCGAGTAAGATATCGAGAACGTTGACCAGTCCGGCAGGTTCCCCTCCTGACGTAATCACTGGCAGACGATCAAGACCGGACGAGGCACTGAGCTCCACCGCTTCTCGAGTTGACGCACCAGGTGACAACGCGACGACTTTTCCCGAAGGCAGCATTACGTCGCGCACCTTGACACCGCTGAAATCGACTACGTTATGAATCATCGCGCGTTCTGTGGCAGTGAGGGAGCCTTCGAGCTCGCTTTGTGTGGTGATTTGTTTCAGGTCCTCGCGCCCTGCAAAAAGACGAGCGCGTCTGGCCGCGCGACCCGGCAGGACCAGCTTGCCCAGACGCGCTCCGAGTTCGAGCAATGGCGAGAACAGGAGCGATGCTAGTTCCAGTATGCCGGCAAGTCGCCCCAGGGCGCGAAAAGGGAATCGGCGGAAAAGCGATTTTGGAAAAACAGAAAGCAAAAACAAATAGACCGGAAGGGCTATCGCTAGAGAGATAAAATAGCCAGTGTAACCCCATGATCGGACTAACCCGCGGGTCAGTAGGAAGAGGCCGAGTATATCCGCCGCATTCGTGATGAGTAGAACGGTCACCAGCAATCGCTCCGGGTGTTTCAACAAGCGGTTTAACCGCACTGCCGCCGGCACGCGACGTTTCACATTTTGTCGCAACCGAATTGGATCGATCGAAAGCAGTCCGCTTTCAATCCCGTTGAAGAAAAACGAAACAATCCAGCAACAAAAAATGATTAAGCCGATTATCATGCCGCTGCCTCGAACGCTTTCGGAGTTGTTTTTTCCAGCAAGATTTCCTCGATCCTTTTGCGGCCTGCGCGACGCACCGTGATAGCAAGGCGCGGGATCTCCAATTTTGTACCGGCGGGCGGCAAATAACCCAACCGCGTGAAGACAAATCCGCCGATCGTGTCGATTCCCTCCGCGTCGATTTGAAAACCGAGATATTCGCGTAAATCGTCAAGGCGCGCGTTGCCGCTAACAAGGAATTTGCCGTTCCCTAGCGGCTCAATGTAAAGAGCGACATCATGCCGTGGCACTATATCGCGAAGGATCTCTTCCACGATGTCCTCCATTGTGATGATTCCTTCGGTTCCGCCAAATTCGTCAACCACGACGCCCATTCCCTGGGGACGGGTCAAAAAGAGCCTGAGTAGCTCCAGCGCTCCCATCGTCTCGGAGACGAAGGAGGGAGCGATCAATTTCTCAGTGTAAAATTCTGTCGGATCGAGCAAGAACAACTTCACATCAATGATGCCAAGAATTTGATCGGGCGTATCGGCGTAGACCGGGACGCGCCGATAACGATTCTTCTTCAAACGCGCGATTGCTTCCTCGTTCGTCAAATCATCGGGCAGCATGAAACTATCAACGCGCGGCGTCATGCAATCCTTTGCGGTTTTATCACCGAGTTTGATGATTTCCTGAATAATCTCGACTTCGCCTTCATATAACGCGCCTTCCTCTTCACTCATCTCAAGGAGTGTCCCTAATTCCTCGTCACTCAAATGGGGTCGAGGGCTCAGACGCGAGAGAGTGAAAAGGTCGACTACGCGAGCGCTCACGCTCTCGAGGCCGCGGCCGATTCGGTCAAGAAGCGGCATCGATATCTGCAGGGCGAAGGCGCCGATCGTTGAGAGTCGATAGGGGACCGAAAGCGCGAGGAGCTTTGGGACTAGATCGCAAAGCAACACAATAATTGCGAAGATCGCAAAACCAGCAGCCCACTGCGGAATCCGCTCAGCCAGCGGACCCTCCCACAAGAAAAAGAGGCACAGTACGACCAAGAGTACATTTATTACTCCGTCGCCCAGGAGAAGTACATTCAGGACGCGACGCGGATTTTCCCGGAAAAGCTGCACGAATTTCGTAAGGGTGACGTGATTTGTTTGCAGACGGCGCAATTGATGCGGCTTGAGTGAGAAGAGCGCCGTCTCGACTCCTGAGAAGAGAGCGGAACAGAAAATCAAGACTGATATGACCACCAGCAGGATGGCCAGGGTCACAGGTGACATTTCCTATATTGCCACAGCGAGACTGGCTGCGAGAAGTCAGCCGCGGGAGTCCGGCAGTGTTGTTGTTCCTCGAAGAAACTGGTGCGTGCTTGTTTGCTCATTATCTGAGCCGCGAGCAAATTAAGCCCTTCATGAGCAAAGGCGAGAGGATTTCGCAGTTCGTGGCCGAGATGGTTACCGAAGATGTCGATCCAGACCAGCGAGACATTGCAAGGCATCCGTTCTATCGCGCGTTTTTCCGTTGTTGGAATGAAAAACGTTATTACGAGGCGCATGATGTGCTCGAACAGCTTTGGCTCAAGACCAAATCACCCGATGCGGACTATTTCAAAGGTTTGATTCAGGCTGCTGGGGCTTTCGTTCATCTTCAGAAGCGGTTCGAACACCCACTTCATGCGAAACATAGCAGACGTTTGCCTCCCGCGGTTCGTCTGTTCCGACTTGCGGATAAAAACCTGTCCCCCTTCGCTCCGCGACATCATCGATTGGATGTGGCTGCACTGTGCCAATTGTTGCGTACATGGGCCGATCGAATCGTTGCATCTGACTACAAGACCAACCCCTGGTCGCCGGAGACGGCTCCAAAACTCAACCTGCTATAGCCACGGCAGAGCCTGCCCGCCGCGGTAGGTGCCGCCATACTTGAGATAACGGACAACTCGCCTCGTTACAGCGAGGCGGCTCCAAGCATAGCCAAGTCATCTGGTGAAAAGCAGTTTCATTCCGGCGATGAGAAGGACCGTTGCCAGAAAGAGCGAAATTGCCCGCACGGCAAGGCGTTTGCTCCCCAGATAGGAGCCCATAATGCCGCCAATGATGGCCGCGGCTCCAAGGACAAGACCAAGCGAAGGAATTGAATGAACTTTTGTGAAGTAGCCGACCAGCCCGGCGATCGAGTTCACCCAAATGAATAGCGCCGAAACAGCTGCGGCCTGGCGGATGTGTGCCCATTGGCAAAACAGCAATAGCGGGGTGAGAAATATTCCACCTCCGGTCCCAGTTAGTCCGGAAAGAAATCCAAGGCCTGCACCTACGCTAATTGCCACCGTTCGGGAAGGGGTGACTGTTTGCGGCGGGTCGCTTCGGCGAAACACCAGTCGCACGGCGGAAAAAAGTAGCACAACACCTATCAAAGTTCTGAGGACGGAAGCAGATGGCTGAAGATAGCCACCAACGTATGCCGCCGGAATGGAGAGGAGCGCGAAGGGCCAGAATAATTTCCACGAGAAATGACCGGCTCGCCAGAATTGGAATGCCCCAATGGAAGCGACCAGAATGTTAAGCACGAGCGCCGTCGGTCGAATGACCGTCGATGCGAGCCCGAACAATGTCATTATTGCGATATAACCCGACGCGCCGGCATGACCGACTGACGAGTAAAGAAATGCGATCAGGCCAACGGCGATAAAAAGAAGAACGAGGTGCGTTGTATCCATGTGTTGTCACATCAAGCGGAGTCGAGACATCTCGGTTTAACAAGAGCGGCGACGAGCCATCCGTCAGAAACAGCCAGAGATTCCTCGACTTCGCTCGGAATGACAAGAAATGGTACCCTGATTGGTAACGTGGCGAAGCCATGACAAGTCCCTTCCGGTTTGGATTTCTCGCATTAACGTGGTTGGTGACATCGAGCGGTACCTTTGCTGAGCCCAAGCCTTCGCGTCCCGAGCACACGAACCGTCTGGCGCAGGAGAAGTCGCCGTATCTTCTGCAGCATGCGCATAATCCCGTCGATTGGTATCCATGGGGCGAGGAAGCGTTTGAAAAAGCGCGCCGGGAAAACAAACCGATCTTTCTTTCGGTTGGTTACTCCACCTGTCACTGGTGCCATGTCATGGCGCACGAATCGTTCGAAAACGAAGAAATCGCCGCGCTCATGAATCGTGAGTTTGTGAACATCAAAGTGGACCGAGAAGAGCGCCCCGATGTTGACCGCGTTTACATGACCTTTGTCCAGGCGACGACGGGCGGTGGCGGCTGGCCGATGAGCGTCTGGTTGACGCCTGACCTGAAGCCATTTGTTGGTGGAACCTATTTTCCGCCGGAGGACCGTTATGGTCAGCCGGCGTTCAGGAACGTGCTCGAACGAATCGCGACGGCTTGGAAGGAAAATCATGACAAGATTGTTGACCAGGGTGGCAAGATCGTTGAAGCGCTGCGTGAATCTCAGTCGGCGACAACTGCCGAAGGAAAGATCGATGCAGCGATCCTGGATGCCGCTTACCGGCAACTTGAACGCAGTTACGATTCGAAGGAAGGCGGTTTCGGAAATGCGCCGAAGTTCCCCCGACCGGTGGCGTTCAATTTTCTAACGCGATTTTACGAGCGTGATACCAACGGCGAATCCGGCAAGCATGCGCTAGAGATGACTTTGTTCACCCTGCGCAAAATGGCTGCGGGTGGAATGCACGATCATATCGGGGGCGGCTTCCATCGTTACTCCGTCGACCGGTACTGGCACGTGCCGCATTTCGAAAAGATGCTTTATGATCAGGCGCAACTTGCGATCGCTTATCTCGACGCATTCCAGATTACCAGAGATCGGCAGTACGAATCCGTGGCGCGCGACATTCTCGATTACGTCGCTCGCGACATGGTATCGAAGGAAGGCGGCTTTTTCTCTGCCGAAGATGCCGACAGTCCGGTTATAGCCGCGGGCGCTGACCGCGGCCATCTCGAGACCAAGGAAGGCGCATTCTATGTTTGGACGGAAAAGGAGATCGATGCAGCGCTGGGGAATGCCGCCAACATCTTCGCGTTCCATTACGGGGTTCAGCCGCAGGGAAATGCACCGGAAGGGAGCGATCCGCAGGATGAATTCCGCGGTAAAAATATTTTGATTGAGCGTCACACGATTGCGGAAACGGCACAGCATTTTAAGAAGACCGGAGAGGAAGTTAAGAATTCGCTGGCACAAAGCAGAGCGAAACTATTTTCCATTCGTGCCAAAAGGCCACGACCGCATCTCGATGACAAGATCATCGCCGCCTGGAACGGCTTGATGATTTCCGCATACGCTCGCGCTGCCCGAATTCTGGATGAGCCGCGCTACCTGGAAATTGCAACGCGCGCGGCCAAATTCCTCAGGACAAAGCTCTATGAAGAAAAGAGCAAATTGCTCTATCGAAACTATCGGGGCGGCCGCAGCGATATCGAGGGCTTCGCCGACGATTACGCATTCGTTATTCAAGGTCTTCTCGATCTTTACGAGGCTTCGTTCGATGTCGAATGGCTAAAATTCGCGGTCGAACTGCAGGAGACGCAGGACCGCTTCTTTTTCGACGAGAAAACCGGCGGCTATTTCAGCACGAGCGGTAAGGATCAAAGTGTCTTTCTCCGAATGAAAGACGATAACGATAGCGCGGAGCCAGCAGCGAGCTCTGTCGCGGCCCTGAATCTTTTTCGGCTCGCACAATTTCGCGATGATAAACAGATTGCAGAGCGGGCGCGAAAAACGACCGACACGTTTGCGACGACGCTCTCGCATTTTCCCAGCGCCATGCCGCAAATGTTAGTGGCGCTCGACTACTCCTTAAGCAAGCCGCGGCAGATCGTGATCGCCGGTAAGAAGGATGCGCCCGAAACCAAAACTTTGCTAAGAGAGGTGAATACGCACTTTCTGCCGAAAACGATTCTATGTCTTGCGGATGGCGCTGAAGGCCAGAAATATCTTGGCGAGCAGAATGAGGCGATTCGCGCGATGTCGCCGATCGATGGAAAACCAGCCGCTTACGTCTGCGAAAATTTCGCCTGCAAAGCGCCGGTGACCGATCCTGCGCCGCTGTCCGAACTGCTCTCGAAATAATCGCTCCCCCTACCAGCGGAACTTGTAGCCACGGCCCTGTGGGCCGTTTCTTAAACACATGCTTCCCCCGACAGTCGGGGACTGGCCGCAGGCCAGTGGTTACAGGTCGGCCGCTACTTGCTGCCGGGCTTGATGGCCGGAATTTTCGCCAGATCCGGTGGGAGGTTATCTGCGGGATAATTCTCAACAGTCATCTCAACCAGGCTGACGAATGGACAGCCAAAATTCGGTTTCGCTTCGCCGCTCCGATCGACAATCACTCCGACTGCGGAGACCACACCGCCATGTGCGCGGACGATATCGAGCGTTTCCTGCACTCGTCCGCCGCGGGTCACCACATCTTCGACAACGACGAATTTTTCACCGGCCGAAATTTGAAACCCGCGGCGCAAGAAGAGCTGGCCCTCGTCCTTCTCAACAAAGATGTGGCGTTTACCTAGCGAGCGGCCGACCTCCTGGCCGACGATGATTCCGCCGAGGGCAGGGGAGATCACCGTGTCACAATCGAATTTGCGTAGTTTATCAGCGAGCCATTCGCAAACTTTCGCTGCGATCGCGGTGTCCTGAAGAAGCAAAGCGCATTGGAAATACTCGCGGCTGTGCAAACCGGAGCGCAGAATGAAGTGGCCGTCCAGCAACGCGCCGGTCTTGCGGAAAAGGGCGAGAATGTCTTCGCTCATATTGTAGGGCGTTTGACTCGCTCGCACCCGCTCGCTCGGTCTCTCGACCTGCCCGCCCATGTCGCTCGGCTCCCGCCGGCTCCATTTTGTAAAACGCCGGTTGGAGCGATGGCGTTCGCCGCGGCGAACGCCCTACAAACAATGATTGTGTTCATTTGTCGGTCTTAACCAGACGTGTCATACGCCGTTTGTCCCCGATCTCCATCCGCCACAGCAATAACTTCGATTTCCACACTCACGCCCTTGGGCAACGCTGCCACCTGGACGGTAGAACGGGCTGGAGGATCCTGCTTGAAATACGAACCATAAATTTCGTTAACGGTCTGGAAATCACCAAGGTTCGTAAGGAAAATCGTTGTCTTAACTACATGGTCGAAAGTTAGGCTCTCAGCTTTCAAAATGGCTGTGATGTTGTCCAGTACACGTCGGGTCTGGATGGCAATATCGCCGGGAACGATTTGGCCGGATTTTGGGTCAAGCGGAATTTGACCGCTGCAAAACAGGAAGTTCCCGCTGCGCACCGCTT
>Ga0307296_10001452_pt1 | contig 11901 bp, 10 predicted proteins | sample ER_DNA_153_FD_194467 | JGI IMG/M metagenome (GOLD analysis project Ga0307296, IMG submission 194467) | Bulk soil microbial communities from the East River watershed near Crested Butte, Colorado, United States - ER_DNA_153 | ecosystem: Environmental > Terrestrial > Soil > Floodplain | place... | reverse complement strand
CGAGGTGGCGGCAGAGGTCGCCCACCGGCACGCGAGCGTCTATGCCACGGGTCGCAGCGACTATCCGAATCAGATCAACAACGTGCTGGCCTTCCCCGGCATTTTCGCTGGGGCGTTCGACTGCGGTGCGTGCACGATCACCGAGGGTATGAAGCTTGCCGCAGCGACCGCACTCGGTGACGTCGTGGGCGACTTCCTGGAGCCGGAGCGGATTGTGCCGACCCCGTTCGACGCTCGGGTCGTTCCGGCGATAGCCGCCGCAGTCGCGGAACAGGCTCGACGGGAAGGAGTCGCGCGCCACCCGAGACGGGGCGTGGCGGCCGCTCCCTGAGCAGAGTCCGAGGATCAGGCGACGACGAGTTGGCGTAGCCCGGCTCGCGACCGGTCAAGCCCGCGCCAGGCGTCGGCCAGCCGGCTCACCGCCTCCTCCAAGCGCGGTACGGGCAGCGAGAACGGCAGTCGCAGAAACCGTTCGAGCGTGCCGTCGACCCCGAAGCGCGAGCCCGAGACCAGGATGACGCCGTATTGCGCGGCCGCTACGGTGAGCGCGGTCGCCAGCGGCGCGTCGAGTTCCGCCCAGACGGACAGGCCGCCCGCGGGCACCGGTACCTGCCATTCGGGAAGTTGCGCGGCCAGGGCCGCGAGCAGGGCGTCGCGTCGCGGACGCAGTTCGGCCCGGCGTCCTTCGACAATCTCGTCCAGGCGAGCGAAGAGCTCGATCCCGACGACCTGATCCAACGCCGAACCGGCGAGGTCTGTCGCAGCTCGCTGGGCGGCGAGCCGACGGACGAGATCGGTCGATCCGCGTACCCAACCCAACCGCAGGCCGCCCCAGACTGGTTTGGACAACGAGCCGATCGTGACGACCGACGGGTCGATTCCGGCCGTGGTGATAGCGGTGCCGTCATAGCCGAGCTCGAAGAACGACTCATCGATGACGACTGTGGTTCCGGTAGTGCGTGCGGTGCGTAGTACGTCCCGCCGGTCGTCCTCGCCGACCAGCGCGCCGGTCGGATTGTGGAAATCGGGGATCAGCATGGCCAGCCGTGGGGCGGTCTGGCGGAGTGTGGCCTGCATGTGACCGACCTGCCAGCCTCCGCTTGGCGCCACCGGGACCGGCACGACTCTGGCCCCGTTCGACCGAAGCGCATCGAGCGCACCGGGATAGGTGGGCAGCTCGACCAGCACGCGATCACCCGGGCCGAGCAACAACCGGAGCAGCAGGTCGAACGCGTGCAGTGACCCGTTCGTGACGATGATCTGGTCCGGGTCGGTAGCGACGCCGCGAGCTCGGAACCGGGCCGCGACAGCTTCCCGCAGCTCGGGAAGCCCGAGGGGGTCGTAGCCGCTGCCGCGGCCGAGCTCGGCGATTCGGACATCCGCGCCGATCAGCACGTCGGGAAACAGTCCAGGCGGCGCCGGAAGCGCAGCACAGGATAGGTCGATCTCGTCCGTGTGGGTTGCCGGCGGAAACCATCGCGCGACTGACGGCATCGGTCGGGTCCCAATCGGCAGCGTTACGTAGCTGCCCGCCCCGGTTCGGCTCTGCAGGAACCCCTCGGCTCGCAATCGGTCGTAGGCCGCGGTCACGGTGGCCCGGCTGAGCCGTAGCTGTAGAGCGAGCTCGCGTTCGGACGGCAGCCGAGTCTCCGGCGCGACCCGCCCGTCGAGGACAAGGGACACGATGGCGTCGCAGAGCGCCGAGTAGACCGGTCCAGGCAGATCGCGGATGTCCGGGAGAAGCGCCTGTAGCGCGCGGCCGCTCATCCGTGGCATGCCAACAATCACCGGGCCATCGTCACACATAATTGGCTTTTTTGGACCGGCCATCCTGTGCCAATTGGTCCGAGTATTGCTCGCACGTGGCCGAGATAGTGGGTGTCGTGGCAACAAACGGCCTGGTTCGGCGGCTTACTCAGCTCTACATTGGCCTGATCCTGTACGGGGCGTCCTGCGCACTCATGGTGCGAGCGCGCCTCGGGCTCGATCCGTGGGATGTATTTCATCAGGGCCTGTCCCGCCGGGTCGGATGGTCAATCGGGACCGTAGTCATCGTCGCCGGGCTGGTCGTCCTCCTCTGCTGGATTCCCTTGCGGCAGCTGCCCGGCCTCGGCACAGTCAGCAACGTCGTGCTGGTCGGACTGTCCATCGACGGCGCGCTCGGCGTGCTGCCCACGCCGGGGCCGCTTGCCCTGCGCATCGGCTACCTCGCGGGTGGCGTCGTGCTGTGCGGTGTCGCCACGGGCCTGTACATCGGCGCGGACTTCGGGCCAGGTCCACGGGACGGGCTGATGACCGGGCTCGTGCGCCGGACCGAATGGTCGGTCCGGTCCACGCGTACCGGCATCGAGGCCACCGTGTTGCTCGCCGGTTTCCTGCTCGGCGGCACGGTGGGCGTCGGCACCGTCGCCTACGCGCTAGCCATCGGGCCGCTCGCGCAGGTCTTCTTGCCGCTGTTCTCAGTTCGGCCGGACGGGGCGATCGCCCGGAGTCAGTCGTCTTCGTCGTCCGCGCGGGCTAGCCAGGTGGCCAGGCGGTCGATCGCGACCTCGAAGTCGGGATGAGCGTCGACGAACACCTGTAGTCGATCCGCGAGCCAGGAGAGGCTGACCTCATCGTCTCCCCGGCGTTCGGCCAGCTCCTCGATTCCCCGGTCGGTGTAATACACCTCTACTCCTCGTCCGCTTGGTAGCGCACCCCGATCTGCGCGCGGGCCTGGTCGATAACCTCGAGGATTTCCACGGTGTCCTGTAACGGCACCACCGCGCTCTCGGTCTCGCCTGCGCGTAATGCACGTTCCACCTCAGCTACCTCACGTTCGTAGCCGACGGAGTCGCCGGCGATGACTTCGGTCTGATCGGCGCGATGCACTGTGAGCTGCGTCGGCCGATGCAGCCGTCCATCCACGGAGATCCAGCCGCCCGTGCCGTGTATGAGCGCAGTCATCGGGCTCCGGCCAAGGGTCGTGCACGATAATTGCGCGAACTGGCCGCCCGGGTATCCCCATTGCTGGGCTGACGTTGCGTCCGATCCAGTGGGGGAGAGCGCGCCGATTGCTTGAACGAGGCTGGGTCGGCCCAGGAACATCCATACCAGGTGGGCCGGATAGACACCCAGGTCAAGGAGAGCTCCGCCTCCCGCCGAGAGGTCGTAAAGCCGATCGTGCGGGTCGAACGAGAATAGTGCGGACAGGTCGGCGTGAACGCTGATCAGGTTGCCGATCGCACCGTCGCGAGCTAGGTCGACCGCCTTCCGGATCAAGGGGTTGAAGCGCATCCACATGGCTTCCATGCAGAACAGCCCTGCGTCGCGCGCCACGGCGACAACGTCCCGGGCCTGGCGAGCGTTCAACGTGAATGCCTTCTCCACGAGGATCGGTTTGCCAGCGCGCAGCGCGAGCAAGGCCTGCTCATGGTGTTGGGCGTGCGTGGTGGCGACGTAGATGACGTCGACGTCGGCATCGGCGACTAACTCTCGATAGGAACCGTAGGCTCGCGACGCGCCGAGCTGGCTGGCCAGCCGGGCCGCCCGATCGCGGTCGCGCGCGCCGATGGCGGCGACCTCGCTGTCCGGCGAGCGCGCGATGTCAGCGCCGACCGTCGCCGCGATGTTGCCGGCGCCGAGGATGCCCCACTGGATGGGCTGACTGGAGTCAGGTAGCAACGCCATGGGCGCCAACCCTACCTTGTCGATGATCTTGGACTTATCGTCGCCAGAAGGCATTAAGTCCAAGATCACGAGCGATCGGCTGGCTGGTCGAATAGTTGCCGGTTAGCGGCTAACGGTCAGTTGAAGCTAGTGGCGATGACCTCGCGTTGCTGCGTTTCATGAACCTGAGTCGATCCGACCGCCGGCGAGGCGGCGGCGCGCCGGGACACCCGAAGCAGCGCTCGACCACCGAGGTACTCCGGCAAGTTGAGCGCCATGAACGGCCACGCTCCCTGGTTAGCTGGTTCCTCCTGCACCCAGACGATCTCGGCATCCGGGTAGCGGTCGAGCTCCATCCGGATCGCCTCGGCCGGTAACGGGTAGAGCTGCTCCATGCGGACGATGGCAACATCCTCGCGTGCCTGCTGCGCGCGGGTTGCCGCGAGGTCGTAGTAGATCCGGCCGGAGCACAACACCACTCGGCGGACACTCGCCGCGTTCACGGTTGAGTCACCGATGACCGGGTCGAACCGCCCGTCGGTGAACTCGTCGATCTGGCTCACCGCCGCCTTGTGCCGGAGCAGAGACTTGGGGGTGAACGCGACCAACGGACGCCGTACCGGCGACAACGCCTGCCGTCGCAGCAGGTGGAAGTAGTTCGCGGGGGTGGAGCAGATAGCCACCGTCATGTTGTTCTCGGCGCACAGTTGCAGGAAACGCTCCGGACGCCCGGACGAGTGATCCGGCCCTTGCCCCTCATGACCGTGCGGCAGCAGCAATGAGACCGCCGAACGTTGCCCCCACTTCACCTCACCAGACGACACGAACTCGTCGACGATGGTCTGCGCTCCGTCAGCGAAGTCGCCGAACTGCGCCTCCCAGCAGACGAGAGCGTCCTCCCGGGCGACCGAGTAGCCGTATTCGAAACCCATGGCGGCGAACTCGGAAAGCAGCGAGTCATAGACCCAGAACGGCGCCTGGTCGGCCGAGAGGTGGCGCAGCGGCGTGTACTCCGCTCCGGTATGGCGATCTACGAGGACCGCATGTCGTTGAGTGAACGTGCCGCGCCGCGAGTCTTGCCCGGACAGTCGAACGGCGTGGCCCTCGAGCACGATCGACCCGAACGCGAAGATCTCCGCGGTGGCCCAGTCCACATCCCCGGCGCTCGCCATGGCGACCCGGCGGTCCATCTGCGGCTTCAGCCGCGGATGGATGGTAAAGCCCTCGGGCGGGTTCGCGTAGGCGTCAGCGACGCGCTTGATCACTTCAGCCGTGACCGCCGTGCCTACTGACTGGGTTGGGCTCAGCCGGTCGAGCTGCCGTTCCGGCCGCGCCCGTCCGCTCGCGTTGCGGGTCTCGACGAAGACTTTCTCCAGCTGTTGTTGGAAGTCCTTCAACGCCACCTCGGCGTCTTCGAGCGTGATGTCGCCCCGGCCCACGAGAGCCTCGGTGTAGAGCTTCCGGACACTGCGCTTGTTGTCGATGATGTCGTACATCATGGGCTGGGTGAAAGACGGATTGTCCGCCTCGTTATGACCCCGCCGCCGGTAGCACACCATGTCGATGACGACGTCCTTCTTGAACTCCCGTCGATAGTCGACGGCGAGCTTCGCCACCCGCACGCACGCCTCGGGGTCGTCACCGTTCACGTGGAAGATCGGCGCGGCGATCATCCGGGCGATATCGGTGCAGTACAAGCTCGACCGCGACGCGGACGGTGAGGTTGTGAAGCCCACCTGGTTGTTGACAACGACGTGCACGGTGCCACCGGTGCGATAGCCGCGTAGCTGGGACAGGTTGAGGGTCTCGGCGACCACTCCCTGTCCGGCGAATGCCGCATCACCATGCATCAAGAGCGGGAGCACGGTAAAGCCGGATTCGCCCTTGTTGAGCTTGTCTTGCTTGGCCCGGGCGATGCCTTCGAGGACGGGGTCGACCGCTTCCAAGTGCGACGGATTGGCGGTCAACGAGACCGCGACCTTGGCGCCGCTCGGCGCGCGGAACGTGCCCTTCGAGCCGAGGTGGTACTTGACGTCGCCCGAACCTTGCGCCGTTCCTGGGTCGATATTTCCTTCGAACTCGTTGAAGATCTTCCCGTACGGCTTACCGACGATATTCGCCAGCACGTTGAGCCGGCCGCGGTGCGGCATGCCGATTACGACCTCGTCCAGGCCCTGGTCGGCGGCTTGCGACAAAACCGCGTCCAGCAAGGCGATGACTGTTTCGGCGCCTTCCAGGCTGAACCGTTTCTGCCCGACGTACTTGGTCTGCAGGAACGTCTCCAAGGCCTCGGCGGCGTTGAGCCGGCCGAGGATGTGCAGCTGCTCGTTCCGATTCGGGACGGTGCTCTTGATCTCGATGTGGGACTGCAGCCACCGCCGCTGCGCGGGATCGGTGATGTGCATGTACTCGACGCCGACCCTGCGGCAGTACGCATCCCGCAACACGCCCAGGATGTCCCGCAGCTTCATGACCTTTTCGCTGGCGAAGCCGTCGACCGGGAATGTGCGGTCCAGATCCCACAGCGTCAGTCCGTGCCGGGCGATGTCCAGGTCCGGATGAGTCCGGACCGTGTACTCGAGCGGATCCGTGTCTGCCATCAGGTGGCCGTTGGTGCGGTAGGCATTGATGAGCTCGATCACCCGGGCGCTCTTGTCTATCTGGCCCTCGTGAGTGAACTCCCGGTCGACCAACCACCGCACCGGCTCGTACGGAATGCGCAACGCCGCGAAGATCTCGTCGTAGAACTCGTCGGCGAGTAGCAACTCGTGAACGCGGCGCAAGAACTCGCCGGACTGGGCACCCTGAATGATGCGGTGGTCGTACGTCGAGGTCAGTGTCATGATCTTGCTAATCGCCCGCTCGGCGAGCATTTCTCGGCTCATGCCGCTGAACTCGGCCGGATACTCCATGGCTCCGACACCGATGATCGTCCCCTGGCCCTCCATTAGCCGCGGGACGGAGTGGTTCGTGCCGATGGTGCCTGGATTGGTGAGGGTGATTGTGGTGCCGGCGAAGTCATCCGCGCTGAGCTTGCCGCTCCGGGCACGCCGAATGATGTCCTCGTACGCGCTCCAGAATTCGGCAAAAGACATGGTCTCGGCCTGCTTGATGTTCGCAACGATCAGCGACCGGGCATTGTCCTTGCCGACGAGGTCGATGGCGATTCCCAGGTTGACGTGTTCGGGCGTCACCAGTGTCGGCCGGCCGTCGATCTCGGCGAAGTGGCTGTTCATTTCGGGGTTGTGGGCCAGCGCCTTGACGATCGCGTAACCGATCAGGTGGGTGTAGCTGATCTTGCCGCCCCGCGCCCGGCGCAGATGATTGTTGATCACGACCCGGTTGTCGGCCATCAGTTTGGCCGGCACGGCGCGGACACTCGTCGCCGTCGGCACGGTGAGGGACGTGGTCATGTTCGCCACGACGCGGGCCGCGGCACCACGCAACGGGCTGGCGGTGGCATGGGCTATGACGGCCGGCGCAGCGCTTGGCCGTGACTCCGCGGTCGGCGCGGCGTTTGGCCGTGACTCCGCGGTTGGCGCGGCGTTTGGCCGTGACTCCGGGGTTGGCGCGGCGCGGGCCGGCTGGGGTTCCTTCGCGACGTTCGCGACATGTCCATCTCGACCCTGCTCGGCCGGCGTCAAGCGAGCGGTCGCAGGCCCGGTCGCCTCAGGTACCGCATCGGTTTGCGCCTCGGTCGGGACCGGCCGGGCGGGCGGGCCGTCGTGGGTCCGGGCCGCGTCGGCGGGCCGATAGTCGACGAAGAAGTCATGCCAGGCCGCATCGACGCTCGCAGGATCGCGCCGGTACCGCTCGTACATCTCTTCGACTATCCATTCATTGGCGCCGAAGTTGCCGCTAGCGGCCGGGCTTGATGGGTTTGCTTCGGACTGCTCCGTGCTCGCCACGTTGGCCTCGCCGTTGTCGTGTGCTGTCGAGAAGACTCGACTATTTCCTGGGGTCGATCGACTTCCCAGATTACGCCCGCGTCAATCGCCGTCCTGGCCTCGTGCGGTCGCTACCACGTGGTCGGCGGGACGGAGGGCGTGAACAATGCAGCGCACTTGTCGAGGCGTTGCGCCAGCAGGTAACCGGCATCGACGCCGACCGTGCCGGTGACGACCGCCGACGCAAAAGCGCTGGCCGCTGCATCGCGGTCAGCCCTTCGCACGGTCTGCCGCAGGTGCTCCAGCTCGACGGTCGCGGTCCCCAGCGACGTTCGAGCCGGCTGGAGCCAGCGGTCGCGTAGCTCGCGGCCGGTCTGACCGTCCGGGAGCCGTGAATCGGTCAGCGTGGCGACCGCCTTCTCGACGATCACATATCGATCGAGTGCGTAGCGAAGTGCGGCGCTCGGGTCGCGGGCCGCGCTGAGCTTTGTGATCGCCGCGCTCGCGTGCCCGCAGGTCGCGTTAGTACGGGCGGTGAATCCCGAGGGCCGCCCGACCGCGCAGCCGGCGAGGGTGGTGATGGCGAGCAGGCTGAGCGCGGTGGTCCGGATACTCCAGATTCCGCGGGAACCGGGCTCACGTTGCGGCCGGCCAAGATGCTCGCGCATTGCCGGTCACGTGATATCGCGACGCATCGTGATGGCAGCGCCCAGCAGCGCCATGCCAATGCCCCAGATCACGAGCACTACGGCGGCGGTGCCGGGCGCCAGGAGGGTGACGTCGTTGAACGTGCGCTCGGCGTCGCTGCGAGTGACGATGGCGCTCACCAGGCCGGTCGGCAGGTACGCGTATGCGTACTTGAGTCCGGGAATGACCAGGACCAGGTTGGCCAATACCACGATGAAGATGACACCGACCGTCACCGCGACAACCTGATTTTTCAGCAGCGCCCCCGCGCCCAGCCCGAAAAGGGTGAACAGCGTCAGTACCACAAACACCGCAAGCAACGCTCCGAGCTGATCGCTCAACGAGTAGTCGATACCCCGGGCTGCGAGCCACGGCACGGCGACCGCCAGCTCGACGATCAGGCAGGCGAGTGCGTACGCGATGCCCACGATCACATAGGCGATGATCTTGGCGTTGATCAATGTCCACCGGGACGGCGTGGTGAGTACGGTCGGAGTGATCGTCTGGTAGCGGAATTCGGTCGTGATGGCAAGAACGCCCAGGACGAACAGCGGCACGTAGGTAAACGCGGCCGAGCTGGCGACGAACACGTCGCGGACCTGGGCCTCGAGTATGGCATCACTCTCCGCTCCCACGATGGTGCCGACGACACCCAGCACCGTTAGCGACATCGCGACAAGAAGCATCCAAAACCACACTTGGGTGGTCAGCAGCTTGCGGAACTCGGCTTTGACGAGGCCGGTCACGGAGCCCTCTCCGGGTCCGGCTTCGTGATCGAATCGGCCGCCGCGTACTCTCCCCGCGTTAGCGAGAAGAACAACTGCTCAAGGTCGAATCGATCCACGCGCAGCTCATGCAGTTCCACGCCGGCTTGGAATGCGAGATGACCCACGATCGCCGGGTTGTCCATACGCACTCGTAGCGCGCCGTCCTCCGTCGCTTCCCAGGGCACGCTGTGGCGGGAGAGCGCATCGGCCAATTGCTGTCCTTGCGGCGTGCGCACGACGACGGTGTCGGTGCCGGCCGTCAGCTCGGCGATCGAACCGGAACGGATCAGCCGGCCGTGGTCGAGGATGACGACCCGGTCGGCGAACTCCTGAACCTCATTGAGCAGATGGCTGGAGACCAGCACAGTCCGTCCTTGCGCAGCGAGCTGGCGAAAGAAGCTCCGTAGCCAAACGATGCCTTCCGGGTCCAGTCCGTTGGCCGGCTCGTCGAGCACGAGGACATGTGGATTGCCGATCAGGGCCGCGGCCAGGGCCAGTCGTTGCCGCATGCCCATCGAATAGGCGCGGACCTTCCGTTTGCCGGCGTCGCGCAATCCGACCAGGTCGAGCACTTCGTCAGCGCGCTGGTCCGGAAGCCCCGCTGCAGCACACATGACGCGCAGGTGATTTCGGCCGCTGCGGGCCGGATGGAAGCTGGACGATTCCAGAGCGGCACCGACGACCGTCAATGGCTTGTCTAGTCGATGGTAGGGGACTCCATTGATCGTCGAGCTTCCCGACGTCGGCTTCACCAGGCCGAGCAGCATCCGCAGCGTAGTCGTCTTGCCGGCACCGTTCGGTCCGAGAAAGCCGGTGACCGAACCCGGCTCCACACTGAAGCTCAAGTGGTCGACGGCCCGAACCTGGCCGCCGAAAACCTTGGTCAACGCGGTGGCGACGATCCGCCCGTACTGCGGCACCGCGTCGGACGGAGGGCCGTCGATGGGCGCGGCGGACTGGCTCATCCAAGCATCCAAGCATGTCGAGCTTGGCGCCCGCTGTCCGCAAGACCAGGCCTACGGGTCGGGCTAACGGGAGCTGACCGCCGCTCGGTCGGCGAGCCGGCGCACGAACTTCAAGCCGGACCAGGTGGCGTCTATCGCCGCAACCTTCACGTCAACGAGTCCAACCAGCAGCCCATGCTCGCGAACAACGTTCTCGGTCAGATCCGTGACCACCCCGCTTGCCCGCTTCGGCCAGCACACCCACACGGCACCATTCGCCACGATGCGGCCGCTGAGCTGCACGAAGCGCGCCTCTAACGCGTGCCGATCGGTCACGAACAGCAGGACGATGTCGTAGGGATCGCCCGTGCGGCGGCGGTGCACAATCGCGCTGCCTGGTAGCGGAGCAAGGACGAGCGTTGGCGGCGCGTTGACCAACAGCACTCGACTGCCTTCGCCGATGCCGAGCTTGCGAGGCAGCGGTGTTCCTGAGTAGCCGGCGTCCACCGACGAGATCCCATCTGATACGGATGATTCGGACTATCCACTGGATTGTCAGTTGCCCGTTGGGGCACCTTGCGCCGTGACCTATTTACCTGCCGCCTCGGCGTCGTCATCGTATGGCCATGACTGATGACTCTGCCGGCACTGCGCCGGACACGCCTGCGGCTCCAGCCGCGCGAACGATCTCTCGATACGGCTGGGTGCGCGATCTACCGGACGCACGCGACCTCATCTATGCGGCACCGCGGCCGACCGTGGCTGCCCTCCCGGCCAAGGTCGACCTCACCTCACAATTCGGCGCGGTGTACGACCAAGGACAGCTCGGTAGCTGCACCGGAAACGCGCTCGCCGGTGCCTTCGAATTCGATTTGCGCAAACAGAGTCTGCCGGAGTTCATTCCGTCCAGACTGTTCATTTACTACAACGAGCGGCGCATCGAGGGAACCGTGAGCTCCGACAGCGGCGCGCAGATCCGCGACGGTGTGAAGACCATCGTCCGCCAGGGAGTCTGCCCCGAGACGGCCTGGCCATATGACATCAGCAAGTTTGCCAACAAGCCGCCGGCTGCCTGCTACACCGACGCCCTCACCCACCAGGCCACAAGCTACCAGCGGGTACCTCGGACCCTCGAGCAGATGAAGGGGTGCCTCGCAGAGGGATTCCCGTTCGTCTTCGGCTTCACGGTGTACGACAGCTTCGAGAGCCAGGACGTGGCCAAGACCGGTGTCGTGCCGATGCCGTCACCCGACGAGTCGGTCCTCGGCGGCCACGCGGTAGTGGCCGTCGGTTACGACGACGCCGATGAGCGATTCCGGGTCCGCAATTCGTGGGGCACCGGATGGGGCCAAGAGGGCTACTTCACGATGCCCTACGCCTACCTGACCAACAGCGGGCTCGCGGCCGACTTCTGGACGCTGCGACTCGTCGAGGGGTAATCAGGGCCTGCGCCCCTATTGGCGCAGGTTCTTAGCCACCCGTCACTATCAGGCAACTGCCGGAGGCGGTGGCCACGACCTGCTCATCGAGGTTGCGGACATCGCCTTCGGCGAATGCCACCCGACGGCCAGACTTGATCAGTCGCCCGTAGGCCATCAGTTCGCCATCAGGGTGCACTGGGCGTACATAGTTGACCTTGATCTCGATGCTCGCGTACCCGACGCCGGCGGGCAGCGTGGACTGCACCGCGCACCCGAGAGCGGAATCAAGCAGGGTACAGACCAGCCCGCCGTGGATTAGGCCTATCGGATTGTAGGCCGACTCGTCCGGGGTGCAGCTGAACGTCACTGTGCCGACATCGACCTTGACCAGTCGCATGCCGAACAGCGCACCAATCGGTGGCGCGGGAAGTAGACCATCTCGCATCGCGCGCAAATAGTCGATGCCGGCCATGCTCGCGCCAATCTGGGCCGCGGCCAGAGGATCGTGCCAGGTAATGGTCTTCGCTCGCGGCTCACCCCAGTCCAG